>Ga0170475_105418123_pt1 | contig 10522 bp, 21 predicted proteins | sample Soicark_Litter_5_FD_111474 | JGI IMG/M metagenome (GOLD analysis project Ga0170475, IMG submission 111474) | Avena fatua rhizosphere microbial communities from Hopland, California, USA. Combined Assembly of 48 SPs | reverse complement strand
CGGAAAGATTGCTTACGCGAATCACACCTCGCGTGAGGGAACTTCTGATGCGTTTTGTAGCAACCGGGTGTGAAGTCGAAATGGGTTAGCGGGAAATGGAACACAAGATTCGGATTAAGTTGAAGGCGTTTGATCACCGGGTTCTCGACCAGTCGGTCTGGGAAATCGTCAATACGGCCAAGCGGACCGGCGCAACGGTTCGCGGCCCGATTCCGCTTCCGACCGTAATCAATAAGTATTGTGTTCTCAGATCGCCCCATGTAGACAAGAAATCGCGCGAACAGTTCGAAGTCAGGACTCATAAGCGTCTCCTGGATATCCTCGAGCCGACGCAACAGACGGTGGATTCGCTGATGAAGCTGGATCTCTCGGCGGGCGTCGACGTGGAAATCAAGTCGTAAGCGGGAAACCGTTTTCGGCGTATCAGGCGGCCACCCAACGGCTACTGGTATTTTGAGTGATCCGAAACTCCTCGTTGCAACGCCGCTGGCGTTCCCAATGAGAAAGTCGGCGAGCTCAAGCGACTGTCACATGAAAGCATCCGGCGACCGTTGAATGGGTTAGCGGTTTCCCGGTGATGCTGTGAGGCAGACTGGCAGACAAAAAAATCAGGCGTTCGAATTTATCCTCCTGCCTAACGGGCTTGGGGGTTTTTGCGTGCGCTGTACCGGAGAGTGAAATGGCAGAACAAGCCGCAGCAAATTCAGAAGGGACCAAACGGGAAGCCGTAGCCCTTTCTACCCCGCGTGGCGGGATCGTCGGCGTGAAGGCCGGCATGACCCAGGTTTTCAGCGAGGCCGGTGATTCTTTGCCGGTGACCGTGATCGATCTTCGTCCGAACGTCATCACTCAGGTCCGCACGATGGAGAAGGACGGCTATCAGGGCGTCCAGATCGGCGTTCTCGAGAAGAAGCAGAAGGCCGCCAACAAGGCCGAGCAGGGCCACGCGAAAGCCGCGGGCGCCGCGGGCTTCTACTACAGCCAGGAATTCCGCCTGGCCTCCAATGACAAGCTCGACGGGCTGACCGTCGGCAAGGTGCTGTCGGCTGAGTTCCTCAAGCCTGGCGACCTCGTCGACCTGCAGGCCGTTTCGAAGGGCAAAGGCTACCAAGGCGTCATCAAGCGCCACCACTTCGCCGGCGGCTTCAAGTCGCACGGCGCTTCGGTCACCCACCGTCACGGTGGTTCGATCGGTAACCGCGCCGATCCCGGCAAGTGCTGGAAGAACGTGAAAATGGCAGGCCAGATGGGCCACCTCCTGACGACCGTCCAGAATGTGAAGGTTGTGAAGGTGGACCTCGAGAACCAGCTCCTGCTGGTGATGGGCAGTGTCCCGGGCCCCAAGAGCGGAATCGTTACGGTCCGCAAGGCCATCAAGAGCGTCGCGAGAGCGGCGAACAAGGCTAAGAGTAAGGTGTAGACATGGCGACTATCGACGTCATCAGCCAGGATAAGAAGAAGGTCGGAACAATGGATCTCCGCGACGACGTGTTCGCCGTGGAAGTCAATGTTCCTCTCGTGCACCAAGTGCTCAAGGCCCAGAACGCCGGGCGCCGGCAGGGCACGCACAAGACCAAGACGAAGTCCGAAGTCCGCGGCGGCGGCAAAAAGCCGTTCCGCCAGAAGGGCACCGGTAACGCCCGCCAGGGTTCGTCCCGTTCACCCCTTCAGCCGGGCGGCGGCCAGAACTTCGGCCCGCGTCCGCGTTGCTACGAGCAGGCCACGCCGAAGGAAATGGTCCGCGGCGCGCTCCGCTCGGCGCTTTCCGACCGGTTCAAGGAAAAGCGGATGCTCGTTGTCGACGAGTTCAAGCTCTCCGACATCAAGACGAAGGCTTTCGTCGACATCAAGAAGAAGCTCGACATCAATCAGATCCTGATCGTTGCCGACAAAAACAAGAACCTCGAGCTCTCGGCTCGCAACGTCCCGCACGTCAAGGTCCTCCGCACGGAAGGCCTGAATGTGTACGACATCATTCGCCACGACTGGCTCGTGATGACGAAGGCCGCGGTCCAGGCTGTTGAGACCCGCCTGGGCAAGGAGTAAGCGATGCGCAGCATTTACGACATCATCAAGAGACCGATCATCAGCGAAAAGAGCACGGCGCTCGCCGAAGTCGGCGGCCGCTATGCGTTCGAAGTCGCTCCTCAGGCCAACAAGATCGAGATCCGCGACGCTGTTCAGCAGTTGTTCAACGTCAAGGTCCGCGCCGTCCGCACCATGGTGATGCATGGGAAGATGAAGCGCACGGCCCGGTTCGAGACCAAGAAAGCGAATTGGAAGAAAGCCATCGTGACCCTGGCTGAAGGCCAGAAGATCGACTTCTTCCAGACGAAGTAAGGGGCAGGTACAAATATGGCGATTAAAACCTTTAAACCGACGACTCCTTCGCTGCGCTACAAGTCAGTGGCGGATTTCTCCGTCCTGACGCCGAAGAAAAAGCAGCCTTCGCGCCCGCGGAATTTGATGTCGGACCTCCGGAGCTCCGGCGGCCGCAACAACCTGGGCAAGATGACCGTTCGCCACATCGGCGGCGGCCACCGCAGGCAGTACCGCGTGATCGATTTCCTGCGCGACAAGCGCGAGATCCCGGGCAAAGTCATCTCGCTCGAGTACGATCCGAACCGCACGGCGTACATCGCCTTGATCGGCTACGTCGACGGCGACAAGCGCTTCATCCTGGCTCCGCTCAACCTCAATGTGGGCGATCCGGTGATCTCGAGCGACGCGGCCGACATCAAGCCGGGCAATAACCTGGTCCTTTCGGCGATTCCGGTCGGCACCCTGATCCACAACATCGAAGTGGTTCCGGGCAAGGGCGGAAAGCTCGGCCGTTCGGCCGGCAACTACGCCCAGCTCATGGCAAAGGAAGGCGACTACGCGCAGGTGAAGATGCCTTCGGGCGAAATCCGCCTGATCCACTCGCGCTGCCGGGCCACCATCGGCCAGCTGTCCAACACCGATCACGAGAACATCAAGATCGGCAAGGCCGGCCGTTCCCGCTGGATGGGCAAGCGTCCCGCCAACCGCGGTGTCTCGATGAACCCCATCGACCATCCGCACGGCGGCGGCGAAGGCAAGAGCTCGGGCGGCGGACATCCGCGCACTCCTTGGGGCGTTCCGACCAAGGGCTACAAGACTCGTAACAATAAGCGCACGAACGCGTTCATCGTGAAGCGCCGGAAATAAGGGAGATTGACACTTGGCTCGTTCCATTAAGAAAGGCCCGTTCTGCGACGGGCACCTGGTTAAGAAGGTGGAAGCGGCTCGTGGAAGCCCGAAGCGCGAGGTCATCAAGACCTGGTCGCGGCGTTCCCAGATCCTTCCTGATTTCGTGGGAATCACTTTCGCCGTTCACAACGGCCGCAAGTTCATCCCCGTGTACGTGACCGAGAACATGGTCGGGCATCGCCTGGGCGAGTTCGCCGGCACGCGCACTTTCCACGGCCACACTCCGGCCGACAAGAAGGCAGCGTCCGAAAGCGGCGCGGCTCCGGCGGCAGGCGGCGCAGCTCCGGCTGGCGCGAAGCCCGCGGCGGCAGCTCCGGCAGCGGCTCCGGCACCTGCAAAAGCTCCGGCTAAGTAAGCGAGGTAAAGAATATGGAAGTCAGCGCAAAACTCAGTTTTATCCGGATCACGCCCCGCAAGGTCGGCTTGATCGCGGACGAAGTTCGCGGGAAGGGCATCAATGAAGCCCTGGCCTACTTGAAGTTCTCGCCTCGCAAGCGCACGGCGACGATCCTGCACAAGCTCCTCAAGAGCGCGGCTGCGAACGCGGGCCAGAAGGGCACGATCGACGTCGACACGCTCTACGTGAAGCAGATCCTCGTGGGTGCAGGCCCGATCCTCAAGCGGTTCCGCCCGAGAGCGAAAGGTTCGGCATTTCCTATCCAGAAGAGAAGCAGCCACATTTCTGTGACGCTGGCGGAGAGATAAAGAATGGGACAGAAAGTCAATCCTACCGGATTCCGTATCGGCGTTACCAAGACCTGGGACAGCCGCTGGTTCGCCAAGCGCGACTACTCGAAGCTCCTGCACGAAGACATCAAGCTTCGTGAGTTCCTGAAGTCCAAGCTGGCGGGCGCCGGCATCGCGAAGATCGAGATCGAGCGCGCCGCGAGCAAGGTGAAGATCAACGTTCACACCGCCCGCCCGGGCATCGTCATCGGCAAGAAGGGCGCCGGCGTCGAGCAGCTTAAGGCTGACGTTCAGAAGCTCTCCAAGAACGAAGTCCTGCTCAACATCATCGAAGTGAAGAAGCCGGAAGCCAACGCCGTCCTCATCTGCGAGAACGTCGCCTCCCAGCTCGAGAAGCGCGTCGCTTTCCGCCGCGCGATGAAGAAGTGCATGACCGCTGCGTTCAAGCAGGGGATCAAGGGCATCAAGATCCGCGTGTCGGGCCGCCTCGGTGGCGCCGAAATCGCGCGCACGGAATGGTACTCGGAGGACTCGGTTCCTCTTCACACCCTCCGCGCGAACATCGACTACGGCACCGCGGAAGCCCGCACCACCTACGGCGTCATCGGCGTGAAGACCTGGGTCTATCACGGCGAAATCCCGACCCTGAAGAAGCAGGCCGCGGCGGAAGCCAAGGCCGTGGCGGGACAGAAGGAGTAAGACATGCTTTCACCTAAGCGAGTTAAATGGCGCAAAGTAGCTAAGGGCAAGATGCGCGGCCGCGCCGATCGCGGCGGCAGCCTGCACTTCGGCAACTTCGGCCTCCAGGCCACCGAGTGCGGACGGATCACGTCCAAGCAGCTCGAGGCTTCCCGCGTGGCGATGACCCGTTACGTGAAGCGCGGCGGACGCATCTGGGTCCGCATCTTCCCGGACAAGCCCATCACCAAGAAGCCCGCTGAGACCCGCATGGGTTCCGGTAAGGGCGGTGTCGAGGAATGGGCGGCGGTCATCAAGCCGGGCCGGATCATCTTCGAGATGGACGGAATTCCGAAGGAAGAGGCGTTCCAGGCGCTCCGGCTGGCCAACTACAAGCTGCCCCTGACCTGCAAGCCGATCAGCAAGGAGACCGAGAAGCTGGCGAATGCCAACATCGAGGCCGTCCGCAAGGCGAAGGCCACGAAGCGCGCGGCGTCCAACCCGAACGCTCATCCGGTTTCCCGATAGGAAGTAACGATCATGGCATCGAAGAGAACCAAAGAATTAAGGAATCTCACGAACGACGAGCTGTCGACCAAGAGCCGCGAGCTCGAGAAGCAGCTCTTCGAAGAGAGAATGAAGAAAGCGGCCGGCACCCTCGCCGATACCGCCATGCTCTGGCGCATCCGCAAGGACATCGCCCGGGTGAAGACGCTCCAGGCGCAGGGCCAGGTCCAGGCGCAGGCGGGAAAGAAGTAAACTATGGCAACCAAACCCAAGACTGAATCCAAACCCGCGCCGAAGAAGGCCCCTGTGGCCGCGGCCCCCAAGGCCGTCAGCGCCGCGCCCGCCGACTCGCGGAACCCGCTGCAGAAGCGCCGGACGATGGAAGGCACGGTCGTCAGCGACAAGATGCAGAAGACCATCGTTGTCGAGGTCGACCGCCAGGTCCGCCACGGCCTGTACGGCAAGTACCAGGTCCACTCGAACCGCTATAAGGCGCACGACGAGAAGAACGAGGCCAAGATGGGCGATCGCGTGGTCGTGGTCGAGAGCCGTCCCATGAGCCGCAACAAGCGCTGGGTCCTTCAGAAGATCGTCCGCAAAGTCGGCCAGGTCGTGGAGGCGAACGTATGATTCAGATGAGAACCCGGCTCGACGTAGCCGATAATTCCGGCGCCAAGTCGGTGATGTGCATCAAGGTGCTCGGCGGTTCCAAGCGGAAGTACGCCAGCCTGGGCGACATCATCGTCGTGACGGTGAAGGAAGCTTCGCCGAACGCCAAAGTGAAGAAGGGCGAGATCCTCAAGGCTGTCATCGTCCGCACGAAGAAGGAAGTGAACCGCTACGACGGTACCTACATCCGCTTCGACACGAACTCAGCCGTGCTGATCAACGCCCAGAACGAGCCGATCGGAACCCGCATCTTCGGACCGGTCGCCCGCGAGCTCCGCGCCCGCGCGTTCACGAAGATCATCTCGCTCGCTCCGGAAGTACTGTGAGGAAGTTATGATTCATACTCAACCCGAACGCACCAAATTGTCCCTTCGCAAGAACGACGTGGTCCAGGTCATTGCCGGCCGCGACAAGGGCAAGAACGGCAAGGTCCTCCGTGTGAACGACAAGACCATGCGCGTGACCGTCGAGAAGGTGAACCTGGTCAAGCGGCACACGAAGCCGACCCAGCAGAGCCCTCAGGGCGGGATCCTCGAGAAGGAAACGCCGATCCATTATTCAAACGTCCTGCTCATGTGCCCGAAGTGCAACAGGGGCGTCCGCCACGGCATCAAGTTTGTTGAAGCCGGCGCGAAAAAGGCCAAGGGCAAGAAGAGCGAAGCCGCTGCAAGCACGTCGAAGAAGATCCGCGTGTGCAAGAAGTGCGGCGAATCGCTCGAAAGCAGCAAGTGAGGTAGACAGTGGTAGCGAGCAAAGACGAAACCGAGAATAAGACCGAAGAAGGCGGCGCAGAAGCCGCCGATGCCGCCAAGGCGAAGGCCAAGCAGGAAGCCAAAAAGGCTGCTGCTGAAGCCAATCGCGCCAAGGCCAAGAAGGCAAAGGAAGACGCCGCCGCTGGCGCCGTGAAGATCGCGGCTGCAGGTGAGACGAAGGTTTCGCCGATCAGCAAGACCACGCGCATGCAGGAGCTTTACAAGTCCAAGGTCGTGCCCGCTCTGATGAAGGAATTCCAGTTCAAGAGCGCGATGCAGGTTCCAAAGATCAAGAAGGTCGTCATCAACTGCGCCGTGAAAGAAGCCATCGGCAATCCCAAAGTGCTCGACGGCACCTACGAGGAGCTCATGACGATCACCGGCCAGAAGCCGGTCCTCACGAAGGCAAAGAAAGCCATCGCCGCGTTCAAGGTCCGTAAGGGCAACACGGTCGGCGTGATGGTCACCCTCCGCCGCGCGCGCGCTTACGAGTTCCTGGATCGCCTCATCAACGTGGCTTTCCCGCGCGTCCGCGACTTCAAGGGCATCAGCCCCAAGTCGTTCGACGGACGTGGCAACTACTCGGTCGGCCTCCGCGAGCAGATCATCTTCCCGGAGATCAACTACGAGCGCATCGACAAGGTGCGCGGGATGACGATCACGGTGGAAACCACCGCCAAGAACAACGAACACGCGCGTGCGCTCCTCACTGAGCTGGGCATGCCCTTCAGAAAGTAATCAGGAGAATCAATGTCGACTACGGCAAAACTCGAGAAACTGAAGAAAAAGCCGAAGTTCAGGGTGCGGCATCGTAACCGCTGCCCGCTCTGCGGACGTCCTCGCGCTTTCATGCGCAAGTTCAACATGTGCCGCCTGTGCTTCCGCGGTCTCGCGCTCAAGGGTCATCTCCCGGGCGTAACGAAGTCGAGCTGGTAGGAGAAGGAATTAAATTATGAGCATGACAGATCCTATTGCCGATTTGCTGACCCGGATCCGGAACGCCGCGAAGGAGCGCCACGAGAAGCTGGAGATCCCGGCCTCGCGCCTCAAGGCGAACATCGTTCGCGTGCTGAAGGAGGAAGGTTACATCAAGAACTTCCGCCTCTCCCGTGAAGAGGGCCGTCCGGTCATCAAGGTCTATCTGAAGTACTCCGACAACGGAGCCAGCGTGATCCAGGGTATTCGCCGCATCAGCCGTCCCGGCCTGCGCCGCTACACCGGTCACGAGGAGATCCCGCGGCCGCTCGGCGGCGCAGGGATCGCGATCCTCTCCACGTCCCAGGGCGTGCTGACCGGCCAGAAGGCCCGCGCAGCCAAGCTGGGCGGCGAGATTCTTTGCGAGGTTTGGTGATTTATGTCCCGTATCGGTAAACTTCCCATCAAGATTCCTGCCGGCGTGAAAGTCGAAGTGAAGGACAGCCTTCTCAAGGTCGAAGGACCCAAGGGCAAGCTGTCGCATAACATCCCGCGCGGCGTGAGTGCCAAGGTCGATGCCGGCGCGATCGTGATCAACCGTCACGACGACATCGTTCCGAACGGCTCGGCCCTTCAGGGCCTGACCCGAACCCTGGTCCACAATATGGTCCACGGCGCGCACGCGGGCTTCACCAAAGAGCTCGACATCGTCGGCGTCGGTTACCGTGCCGCGATGAAGGGGCAGGTTCTCTCGATGACCCTCGGTTACTCCCACCCGGTGGATTACACCCTGCCGGCGGGAATCACCGGCAAGGTCGAGAACAACACCCACCTGGTCGTCACGGGCGCCGACAAGATGCTCGTGGGCATGGTCGCCGCCAAGATCCGTTCATTCAAGAAACCCGAGCCGTATCAGGGCAAGGGCATCAAGTACTCGGATGAGCACATCATCCGTAAGCAGGGTAAGGCTGCTGGCGCGAAATAACTGAGATCTTAAGGATTAAAACGTATGGCAACTAAAATCAGACTCAGGACCAGTCAGAAGCAGGTCATCCGCTTCAAGCGCAAGAAGAGGATTCTCTCTCGCGTGGAAGGCGATGCGGATCGCCCCCGGCTTTCGGTTTTCCGGTCGAACAAGAACCTCTTTGTTCAGATTGTCGACGACCTCAAGGGTCACACCCTGGTGTCGGCCTCGACTTCCGAGGAAGAGCTCAAGGGAAAGACCAAGAAGAACCTGGACGGAGCGAAGACGCTCGGCGGCCTCATCGCCAAGCGCGCCCTGGCCAAGAACATCTCGAAGGTCGTTTTCGATCGTAGCGGTTATCTCTATCACGGCCGCATCAAGGCTCTTGCCGATGCTGCCCGGGAAGGCGGGTTGAAGTTCTAATGGAAAAGCGTGAACCGAAGAATGATAACAGGGGTCGCGGCCCGGCCGAAGATTCCGAGTTCGAAGATAAGGTCATTCACATCAACCGCTGCGCGAAAGTCGTGAAGGGCGGACGCCGCTTCAGCTTCTCGGCGATCGTCGTCGTGGGAGACAAGAAGGGCCAGGTCGGCGTGGGTCTGGGCAAGGCCGGCGAAGTTCCGGAAGCCATCAAGAAGGCCGGCAAGCAGGCCAAGAAGAATCTCATGAAGATTCCGCTCGAAGGCTCGACCATTCCCCATGAAGTGCTCGGTCACTTCGGCGCCAGCCAGGTTCTGATGAAGCCCGCTCCGGAAGGTACCGGCATCATCGCCAGCTCGTCCGTCCGCGCGATCCTCGAGGTCGCCGGCGTGAAGAACATCCTGACGAAGTCCATTCGCAGGGACAATCCTCATAACGTCGTTCGCGCGACCTTTGAAGGACTGTCCCGGCTTCGCCAGTTCCACGAGATCGCTCGGGCCCGCGGCAAGACCGTGGCCGAGATCATGTAGGAGTAGTCATGGCTGCCCAAAGTACTGCAAAGAAGAAGACCATCACCGTCCGGATGAAACGGAGCAAGATCGGTTGCATCCCGAAGCAGCGTGCGACCATCAACGGCCTGGGCCTCCGCCGCATCGGTGACGAGCGGACGCTGGAGAACACCCCGTCCGTCCGCGGCATGATCAAGAGCGTGATTCACCTGCTCGAAATCGTCGCCGAGACTCGGTAATTAGGAGAAGTTATGTTGACGTTGAACACCATCAAGAAGCATCCGGGAGCCACCCAGAAGCCCAAGCGCCGCGGTCGCGGCCAGGGTTCCGGTCTCGGCGCCACCGCCGGTAAGGGCGACAAGGGTCAGCTGGCTCGTACCGGCGGCCATGTCCGTCCGGGTTTCGAAGGCGGCCAGATGCCGCTCTATCGCCGTATTCCGAAGCGCGGGTTCAAGAACCCGGGCCGCCGGACGAACGCGATCGTCAACCTGGTCGATCTCGAGAAGCTCGATGCCTCCGTCAAGGAGATCTCGCTCGAGACGCTCAAGGGCACGCCGCTCGTGAAGGGCAGGTACGATCGCCTCACCGTTCTCGGGACGGGCGAGCTGAAGCGGGCTTTCACCGTGAAGGCCCATCGCGTCAGCGCCTCGGCTCAGGAAAAGGTGAAGAAGGCCGGCGGATCCGTCGAGCTCATTCCGATCCCGGGCGCCCAGCCTCGTGAAAAGAAAACGAAGGCTGCCGCTCCCGCGAAAGCGTGAGATAGTCCTTCTCTAAATAAAACGCATTTCCGACCATACGAGGGAATGACCTGAAATGTCAGGAGCCGACGGGTTAGTTAAGATTCCAGAGCTGAGAAAGCGCATCATCTTCACCCTGGTGATGCTGGCCGTCTATCGGGTCGGTATTCATATTCCGACGCCCGGAATCGACGGCGTTGCGCTACAGGCCCTGTTCGCCAACATGAAGGGGACCATCTTCGGCTGGTTCAACCTCTTCTCGGGCGGCGCGCTTGAGCGTTTCTCGATTTTCGCCCTGGGCGTGATGCCCTACATCTCGAGCTCGATTATCTTCCAGCTCCTGACGGTCGTCTGGCCGTACCTGCACGAGCTTCAGAAGGAAGGCGAGCAGGGCCGCAAGAAGATTACCCAGTACACTCGTTATGGGACGGTGCTTCTCTGCCTCGTCCAGGG
>Ga0170475_119483088_pt1 | contig 10523 bp, 2 predicted proteins | sample Soicark_Litter_5_FD_111474 | JGI IMG/M metagenome (GOLD analysis project Ga0170475, IMG submission 111474) | Avena fatua rhizosphere microbial communities from Hopland, California, USA. Combined Assembly of 48 SPs | reverse complement strand
GGTTCCTTCGGTGGCCGTCAGCGCCTGGGTATCCACGCGAACCGACGCAGATCCTTGCGCGCCGCTCGTGCGACGAATCTCAAACGTGGCAACCGAGTTGGTTTCAGGAACAATAGTGCTCGGACTGGCAAACGTCAGGAAACCTGGATGGAAATCGTTGTCCTCAATCACCAAAACTGAATTGGCGAGGCCCGGCAATGCGCGGCCGCCGCTGGTGCTCAAGTGTAACAACACCGTTTCGTTTCCTTCCCCGATATTGTCATCAACCACTGGAATCGACCACGTCTTAGTCGTTTCTCCGGGCGTAAAAGGAAGTTGAACAGTCGCCGCCGTAAAATCATCCGGGCTCGTTGCGGTGCCATTCGCGCTGGTCACCGTCACTGTGACCGGGAAAGACAGATCGCCTTCGCGAACAACCTTAATCGTCGCGAGACCGCCGGAGATGCCTTCATTCACGACGTAATCGGATTGCGAGAAACTGAACACAGCGTCATCGCTGATAATTGCGACGCGGGCGATCGGCTGGCGTCCGATGTCTGCTCCCACCACGTTCGTCAACGTCACAAGCGCCGTTTCCATATTCTCGGCAATGTTGTCGTCCAGAATCGGGATCGTAATGACAGCAACTGATTCTCCGGGGCCGAACGTTAACGTGCCAGACCGATCAATATAGTCCGAGCCTGCTGACGCCGTTTCGGGTTGCGAAAAATATTGGACCGAGGCCCCTGTTTCGGTGCCGCCGGAACGCTTGACAATCAGTTGCGCCGCGCCAGCCGCTTCATCAACAAAATAGTCAGACAGGAAAAATTCAATGCGTCCGGCGCCCACAACTGAGCCCCCGAACAAACGCGCAAAGCGATTGCGTGGAAAACCATTCACGACTGTGAAATCGCCGGCGATGACAATCTTCCGGTCGTACTGCGAAGCCGCGGCTGCAACCGTGCCGTTGGCGCCGGTGCCAAAGTTAATGTTCAGATCGAGATCGCCATTCGGCAGCAATCGTGTGATGCGCGGGCGCAACACGTTGTTAAAGAAAGTGAAATCGCCACCAGCAACGATCTTGCCGTCCGCTTGCAGCGCGAGAGAAAGCACCGGACCGTTAGCCCCGGCCTGCACATTGAAGGTTGTATCCACGGAGCCGTCGACGTTCAACCGAGCGACGCCCGGGCTGGTCAGGCCAGAGACCGTGGTGAATTCGCCACCAATCAAAATCTTGTCGTCCGCCTGGATAACGATCGAACGGATCGTGCCGCTAACCGAAGCATTCGGGTCAAACAACGGATCGACAGTTCCATCGAGGTTCAGGCGCGCGACGCCGCGATGCGCAACGCCAGATATTTTGTTGAACAGACCGCCGATGATGATCTTGCCATCACGCTGTGCCGTGACTGCGGTGACCGCGAGATCCGGGCCAACACCGGGATCGAATGTGGTGTCCACTTTGGCGTCCTCGCCGACGAGCGCGATGCGCGCGCGTGGGACGCCGTTAAAAACCGTGAACGCGCCTCCGATAATGATGCGGCTTGAACGGTTCGTTCCGACAAATGTTTGCCCAAGCGCGTTGACGGTTCCGTCCGTGCCTGAACCAATGTCGAACAGCGTGTCGCGTCGACCGGTCGCATTAAGACGCGCGATATGTGTGGCAGGGATCTCATCAACACTTGTAAAGTCGCCGCCGATCACAAGTTTGCCGTCCGTTGTGCCCAAAATCGTGCGCACCGATCCGTCAATGGTGAGGCCGTTCGCATAACGCGGATCGACCAGGCCGTCATCATCCACGCGCGCCACGTGTTGACGGGGCGTGCGATCATAATCGGTGAAGTCGCCGGCCAGAATAATTTTGCGCGTCGAATTCGTCGGGCCGTCATTTTGCAACCAAAGCGCGTTGACGCGGGCGTTGGCGCCGAAACCAATCGCGAAGTCTTTTTCCACGTCGCCGGCGGGAATATCAAACGTCTCGTCATCAACCAGCGTTAACTTCGCTGTGCTTTGCGTTCCCAAGGTCGCTTTGACCGGGGCCGAGAGCGTCAGATTCACCGTGCGATTGTTATCCGCAACAAGATCATCCTGCACCGGCACTACAAAACTCCTGGCCGTTTCGCCAGGCGCAAACGTCAACGTACCGCTGACCTCAGTGTAATCGGCGCCGGCCACCGCGGTGCCTGCGGTTGTCGCGTAATTCACCGAAACGGTATCGGCGCTGCCGTTCCGGCGCACCACTTGAATCACAGCGTTCGCACCGTTTTCATCAGCGTAAAAATCGGCGACAGAGAATGAAAGGTCGCCGTAAAAATCATTGTCTTTAATGGTGACGACCGGGTTGGCGTGAAGATTGCCGATGATTCCGCTCGATGACGGATTCAGCAATTGCAACGAGAATTGCTCGTCGCTTTCAACGATCCCGTTGTCGGTAATGGGAATGCGAATTGTTTTGATCGAAATGTCCTGGTTATTCCAAGTCAGACGGCCCGCAACTTTCGTATAGTCCTCCCCATCCAACGCTGTGCCGTCAATCGTTGTGAAATCAACGCTGATCAACCCTACGTTGCCGCCCGCGCGGCGCACCTGCACATCAACATACGGCTGGCCTTCGATCACATTGTAGGTTGCAGACGTGAAGTCGACTTTGCCCGATGCCAGATCGTTATCGATAATGTTCAGGTTTGCAGCGGTCGCGTTCGGATCCAATTTCGCGCCGAAATTCGGCCGAGCCAGGCGCAGCGAAGCGATTTCGTCCGGCTCAGTCAATTCGTCGTCCAGAATCGTAACGAAGAAAGTCGCATTGGTCTGGCCGGGCTGGAATGTGATGGTGTTCGTCGCGGTCCGGAAGTCGACTCCCGGCGTCGCCGCGAATGGTCCACTGGCCACCCGCACCTGGTAATCGACCGTCACCAACTGATTTGGGTCGCCGGTGCGGTAGACTTCAACGCGCGCGACGTTATCATCTTCGTCCACATCGAACTCCGGTTTGGCAAAGCCGAGAAAAATCTGCGGCGTATCGTTTTCGATGATGTTGACCTGGGCTTCGCCAATGCGGCCAAACGCCACGCCAGGGTGAATAATTTCACCGCCCAAATTGATCAACCCATCGACTCCCACGACGTCCACAAAGAAGTCTTCGTTGCCTTCAATCACCGTGTCGTCAATAATCGGGATGTTGAAGGGAGATCCATTCGTGGCGCCAATCGTCGGATTGTTGCCGGTCGCGACCAGTTGATAAATCGCGTTTGTCGCGGTGTAATCCTGGCCAGCAATGGCTGCGCCATCGAACGTCACAAGGCTCCCGCGCGCAGCGCCAAGGTTGCCGCCGGTTCGCTCAAATGAAATGGGAACAGGCCCGCCGTTCTCATCCCACGGAATGATGTCATCGGTGATTTGGAAATTTCCGGGGCCGCGCGTGCTGCCGCCAACGAGGCGCGCGAAATTTTGCCGCGGATGAATCTCTGTCCGGGTCGAGCCGCCGCCAACCTGGCCAAACAACCCACCCACCACGACATTATCATCCGGCCCAACCGCCACAGTGGCCACGTATCCCTGCGCGCCGTCGATGGCCAGCCCGCTCACATTCGGAAAGCCTGCATACTGATTCAGCGCGTTATCCATGAACGTCGTGTCCAGCGTCCCGTCCGAATTCAAGCGCGCCACAAAATTCCTCGGCGTGCCATTGAAGATCGTGAATTCGCCGCCAATGTAGATTTGGTCTAAATCATCCACGAAAATGCTGTGAATTGTCTGGTCTGCGCCAACACCGGAAGCGAACGTCAAATCCTGCGTTCCGTTCGGGAGCAAGCGGGTGATGCCGCCGCGAATGACATTGTTGAAGCGTTCAAACGCGCCCCCGACAATGATCGAACCATCCGACTGATGCGCGATCGAATTGACTGAAGCATCCGCGCCACTGCCAATGTTCGCCGTGAAATTCGTGTCAAGGATGCCGCCGGGGGTAAATCGCGCAATGCCGCCATGCTGGATGCCGTTAACCTCGCTAAAGTCACCCGCGATCGTGATTGACCCTGTGCCGATCGGGTCAATGGTCGCATCAAATTTATAAGCGATGGTGGTCTGATTTGGATCGGGCTCCACGCGAACTGTGATATCCATGGAACTGCCGGGCACCGGGCCCAGCGCCACGGTCGCAGTTCCGGTCACCCAATTCGTCACGTTCTGGCCGGTGTTCGGGTCTTGCGTGACCGTGAAATTATTCGTGAGGACTTTGTCATACACGACTGTGCTCCCAACGAGAACCTGAAAGCGATCCGCTTCGTCGAAAGCATCGTACTTCAGAACGAGCACACCCTGATTCGCAGCTAAAGTGCCGGTCGTATCCGTCAACGGCGGAACCGCATTCGTGACGTCTGCGGAAAGTTGCACGGATGGGACCTGGAGCGGATCAACCAAAATCGAAAAGACCGGGCCATTGACACTCACGCCCTGGAATGACGCTGTGTCGACATCGCCGTTGGGCCGCAAGCGAGCGATACCGCCGCGGGAAATGCCGTTCACGTTGCCAAAGGCGCCACCAATCAAAATTCCACCGGTCGGGTCCAACGCCAAAGAATAAACAGGACCATCGTCCGCCCCCTGCCCCATCTTGAAAGTTTGGTCTGCGCTCCCGTCGGGATTTAAACGAGCGACGCCTTTGTAAGGCAACCCGTTCACCGCGTTGAACGAACCCCCGATCAATACTTTCCCATCGTCAGGTCCGCCGGAATAAAGTTGCAGCGCGCTCACAGCGCCATTCGCGCCTGTTGGCTTGAAAAGCTGATCGTCGATCTGACCCCATTCATTGACGCGGGCGATGCCGCCACGCGGAGTCGCATTCACCGAACTGAACGCGCCCGCCAGGTAAGTATTGTTCTGCCCGTCCACCACCACGGCGGAGACCGGGCCGTTCGCGCCGGGGTTGCGCAGCCGGAACGGCGGCGCGTTCTCGAGATTGAATGATCGATCCACTGATCCCGCCGCCACCGGAGCGTTGGTGGCGCTCGCGTTATTGATAATTCGCACTCGGCACCACGCCGGGTTGGGCAAGCTGTAGCTTACCGCCGCCATAGGATCGGACCCGCTGCCCTTCGCATCCGAAAGCGTGATCATGAATTCCTCCGGGAATTCGACTTCGCTGTCAGCCTTTAGCGGGATCACGATGTCTTTAAAAGTGTCGTTATCGCCAAAGTCGAGCGTTTGAGAATCCGCGTCGAAATCATCTCCCATGGTGGCGGTCGAAGCGCCAGGCGCACAATCCGAAGCGGTAATTTCCGCAATCTTGTACGTCACCGACACGCCAGTCGCTCCGGAAGCGCTGGGGCTTTGCGGCAAGCGCACCCGCACTGTGGCATTCGTTCCTTCCAACCCCGAATTATTAATTCTCGAAAACGTAAACGTCGTCGCGTTGTCATCGTTGACCAGATTAATTGTCTCCTTGCCGAACGGCGTCGAAACCACCGGTGTGAAAATCGGGTCTTCTCCAGGCGCCACGCGCGGATTGACCAGCGCAAATCGAATCACGCTGTTGGTCGTTGTCGTGTTTGTGTTGGTGTTGTCTTTGATGGTCACCGGCACCAACGCGCTCATCTGGTTGTCCCGTAGCGTCACAACCGCGTTCGACGTCCATCCGGAAATCGAATTGGTGCTGGCATCCTTTTGCAATTCAACTTCCACCTGCACCGCGCCGCGCGTGCCTTCCTTGCGCACGACCATCAACGAGGTGACGCCCTCGGATTCCATCGCGTAATCGCTCGCCTTCGCGAATCCAAGAACATTCGTAACCTGAGCATTCACCGAAGGCGCGACCAACCCAAACAGAGCGAGCAAAACAAAGCTCGCCAGCAACGTGCCTCTCCCGTGGATTTGCGGGTAAAAGTGGGAAAAACGCGAACAGACTTTACGCATAACAGAATTCAGGATGGATCGCAAAAAATAAGCACGCACCGTACCGGTTCGGGTCAAATTGATTCGTTGAGGTAAGGCAAATTGAGAGGGCATGGCAAGCAGTATTTGAAAAGCGTCATCGGGCTACAGTACGGCTGCGCCAGCCGAGCCATAAAGCCCTGTCACCAGTTGGTTTCTTTGTTATCGATAGTTTATTTCGGGCAGCTATTCACTGCCTTTCAACGGGGGAACCCGCCCCAATTGCTCCCGCAAGACCTCAACCGTCGAATCGTTCCAAATCACGTAATGTGACCGGTCCATCTTCTTTTCAATCGGCCATTGCGCCGACAGGCGTCCAGCAACCTGTTCGGCATTCCAGCCTCTTTGGTGAAGTCGTGCAGATTGTAGCGGGGGCGAGCAGGCAATGCAAATGACTCTTTCAAATTCCTGCTCCGCTCCCGTCTCAAACAGCAGTGGAATATCCACTACCCCTGCTTCCACGCCCGTTGCTCGCCATTCGTTGGCTACGTTCAGCCACCGTTCGCGAATCAACGGATGTAAAATCGCTTCCAGCCTTGCCCTCGCTGCCGGCCGGGCAAACACCACCCCCGCGAGCGCCGTTCGGTCCAATCCGCCATCCGCGGCGATTATTTTGGGTCCGAATTCAGCCATCACCGCTTCGAATCCCGGCTCTCCTTTGTTGACCACCTCGCGGGCAATCGCATCGGTATCGACAACCGGCACGCCTTCGCGCGCCAGCAACTCAGCCGCCGCGCTCTTTCCCATCCCCGGGCCGCCAGTCAAACCATAGAGTTTCAACAAGACCTCCGAACTCGCTCGGCGGTTTAGCGTCCCGTTAAAGGAAAATAAATCAGCCGATAAAACCGCGGATTGTCAGTTGGCGTGTTCGTATCTGTAATCGTCGCTGCCGTTCCGACCGTTCCGGAATTGGTATAACTGCCGGCCAGCTTCCACGTCGGTTTGTCCACCGACTCGGTGTATTGCACCTGGTACGTTCCCTGGAACGCGTTGAAACTCACCGCTACCTTGCCTTCAATTTGCGAAAGATTGATGCCGGTAATTGTCAGGGCGCTAACTCCGTTCTGGAACGGCAAATCATCGTTGCCATTGGCGATGCCATCCTGATCCATGTCAATAATCTGGCTGCGGCGCAGCGCACGGTTCATTGCAACCGATGTTCCATTAACCACGACGTCCTCAGACGTATTCGGACCGTTAAAAGTCGGCACCCAATACAAATGCCCGCCCCCGAGCTGTTTGCCATTGAGGAACTCAGCCATGTTTTGGAAGCCCATGTTGACTCCCCTTTGGAGGTTCGTTGCGACAACGTCAGCGTAATAGATATCAATGCTGCCGCTCGCGTTGGCCAGCAAACTCAGCTCCTTGGTCAGGCTCGCCAGATTTGTAATTCCCGGGCCAGTGATCTCCAGCAGGTCAACATACAGCGCACGACCCTGTTGTGTGCCGCTGAATTCGAAAATCGTATTCGTTCCACTGTTTAGGATTAAATGTCCAACGCCAACATTTGTTGTGTAGGCATTGTAAGCGCGATTGGTCGCGGCAATCCACGCATCGACGCTTCCGATTGGAATGTTCGTCAAAGATGGATCAGCAATCTTCGGCGCCGACCAGGTGAAACGGAATTTGCCCAACGGCGGCGGTTCGAGGTGGATTTCAGTCCCCAGTAATGAACCTGAGGAGACCTGTGTATTCAGCGAAAACGAATTGCTCGACGAAAACACATTGCGGGCGTTTGGCCCGGAATCGACCAGCGTCGATGTAATATTCAAAGTGATAGCCGAACCCGCATCAATTCGAGTGTTGTCGAATTTAAAGACCGGGCCACTCATCGTCACGCTGCCCAACGTTTCGACCCGAGCCCCAGTGAGCCGTGCCGATCGATTCGCCGTCACATACATCGGGCCAGAATCGGTCACGAAAAAGTTGGTGAAAATGATGCTGCCGAAGGGAGTGATCGTTAGGCCAAAAATATTTTGGCCCGAACGCAACGATCCGGTCACATCGACGTTATCAGCAACGATGCTCTCGCTGTAAGCGGTGATGTCCCCCTGATTTATAAAGTTCGCCAATGGCTTGGTCGTGGTGCCGAATTCAGCCAGGCCGACCAACCGCAGCGATGCAGTTGGCTCGAGTGTCAGGTTTACGAGGTTGGGAACATTCGTTCCCCATGGGATGTTCCGCACATCAATGTTCCCGGCAATCGTCAAATCGGTTGCGCTGATATCAAATTGATTGGACACAATCATGTTATCCTGGATGCGCAGGCTTGCTGTGCGCGCCTGAAAATCGGCGACCGAAACCTCCTGCACCGATGTCACGCCACGCGCATCAACGACCAGCACGTGATAGAACAAATTGAATACGTTGCTGTTTGCGTCGCCGAATTGATTCGTGAAAACGCCGCTCCATAGTTCCACGGTCCCACGCAATCGCGCCACATGGTCCTTGGCCAGATTCTCGATTCGCAGCGGAGTCGAGGGCGCCGACGCGTTGGTGTAAGTCAGGTTGAACGACAGATTCTGTGCGTCGATAATCGTGTTCGTCGTGCTGAGGAGGTTGTCCGTTTTGAGTGAAAACAGGCCTTCAGCGCGGATGCCCGTCCCGGTCAAATCGACTGAGCGACCCAGGATCTCAATGCGACCAGGCAAATCGTGCACAGACGCATCAGGAATCCGCGGGACAGTGTAGGCAAGATTTTCGATATTAAAGACGTACCCGGCGTACGCATTCGTTACGATCGCGTTTGAGATGCCCGCAAAATAGAACAATGTCGGGTCGACTGTGATATTCGACGAGGCGCCAAAGTCGAATTCAATCGGGTGTGTTCGCTTAACAAAATAATTTGCCGGCCGGAAATATGCCGGATAGCGGTCGTTCTGCAGGATGAAGAAATTCGTAATCGCTGATCCAAGCTGATCCGCAATATAAAACGCGTTCGTTTCAGCCTGGAAAGTCAGTGCATTTGTGGTGATCGACTTAAGTTCCACAATGGGCGTCCAGAAGTTATTGTCGGTCGGAAGGATATCCGTGAAGGAATAAGCCCCCGGATACCAGCGAACGTCAGGGACGACGTTGGTATCCCCCGTTTCGACGAACACCGCTTGAATCACAATGTTCGTTGGATCGCGCGCGAAGAACGTATAGCCAAACGGCTGCGCGTTATTCAGAGACCAGGCCGTCGTCAACCGCGTGCCAAATGTATTTGTTAATTGGTGCTGAGGCACGTTGACAATCGTGGGGTTCACCGACGACACAAAGGACTGCTGATTTTGATTTGTATACGTACCCATGCCCCACCAAACATCGTAAACGCCGAGATCATTCAAAAAGGATGTCGGGCGCACCCATTGGTCGTATGTATCCGGAACCGTGTCTCCATAGGCGAAGCCCAGCGGATCAACCACCAGCAACCCGCTCGATACGTCTACGATATCCGCATTGAGCGAACCGTTAACCTGGTTCGTTTGGCCAAGCCGCATCAATCCACCAGCCCCGATTCGCATTAAACCGCGATTGGTGATGCTCCGCGCATCCACACGCAGCAACGAGAAGGGCGAACTCCAAACACCGCGAAGAAAATCCTGTGTGACCGGAAAACTGCCCAGGTGATACCCGTCGGCCATATCGATGCGGGCGCCGGGCGCGTTCAGGAATGACCAAAGCGGTGTGCGATTTGCGAATTCATCGACCGTTTCGAACAAGATTGACGTGCCGACGATCGCGCCGTTATTCACAACATTTGTGACTTCGGACATGTCGTACGGCGTGTTGCTGATGCCGAAAATGGTCTGCTGATTTGTGGCCAGGAGAAGGTTCTGAACTTCAAAATAGCCGTCATTAATGAATATGTCTGCAATGACCATCTGGTTGGTCACCGCCGAGCGGTTATGATAGACTCGTTGACCCCACGCAGGAGTCGCAAGCAGGGCGATCAATAATAAAACGAAACGGGTCATCATAACACTAGGGATTCCTGCGCAGCGCGTAGTCTTCGAGGGTCTTTAACTGGCTGGTGATGTCTTCAGGGTATAATCTAGGCACAAGCGTCTTGCTGTCAAATGAGCCCCACTGCAAAACAAGGAAAGAATTCTCCTCGGTGGTCGCCCCCGGCGTCTGGAGAATCCAGCTCGGACTCAGAGTGCTGAACGCAATCACCGATGCTCCAAGCACCTGCCCGGGGCCCCGATCGAACACCCCCCCGCCTGGAATCAAAGTGGACCCTTGTTGCCAAAGAATCGAGCGAACGACCGCAAATGGAAATGCCTGTCCAGACGTGACGTTGTGCGTGGAAAATACAATGTCCGGCCCAGCTACCCTTCGCAACGTCACAGGATACCGGACGCCATTTGTCTGCACGAATACTGTGTAGTCGCGCAAATAAACCGAGTTCGTCTGATTCAGGAAATCATTGTACTTGTGGCGGACGAACCGCAGCGCATCCACGCCTTCGTGCAACATTGGTGTCGTCGGCTGAATAAAGACGATGGGATTCGCCGGAAATAGCGCTGAGTTCGTCTGGTAAATCAGCAATTGCGTGATGAATTCACCGGTCGCGGCGTTGGTGAAGGCTATGATCGTGTTCGTCACTAACCCGGACGTTTCTATGATTTGGC
>Ga0170475_106433799_pt1 | contig 10523 bp, 7 predicted proteins | sample Soicark_Litter_5_FD_111474 | JGI IMG/M metagenome (GOLD analysis project Ga0170475, IMG submission 111474) | Avena fatua rhizosphere microbial communities from Hopland, California, USA. Combined Assembly of 48 SPs | reverse complement strand
GTCGGCTCCGTGCAAATCCGTAGCCGCGCAACGCTCGCGGGCAACATCTGTAACGCCTCTCCTGCGGCCGACACGGCTCCGGCACTGCTCGTCTACGGTGCGCACGTGAACATCACGGGGCCGGGTGGCGACCGCCGCGTGCCTGTGGACACGTTCTTCCTGGGTCCTGGGAAAACGGTTTTGCAGCCGGCGGAGCTGGTGTCGTCGATCGACCTGCCGATCCCGGCGACACCGACGGGAGCCGCGTTCGGCCGTCTGACGCGTCGCCGTGGCGTGGACCTCGCGACGATCAATCTTTGTGCGCTGGTCAACGCTCGGGGTGAGGGGCGATTCGCGTTCGGCGCCGTAGCGCCGACGCCTGTCCTCGCAATCGATCCCGGCGGGCTCGTCTCGGCGGCAACCGCCGCCAACGGCGATCTCTCCGCGGCCATTCGTCCGCTCTTCACCAACACCAGCGCGATCACCGACGTGCGTGGCAGCCGCGATTACCGGATGGCGATGCTCGAAGTGATGACGCGGCGGGCTCTCTCAGCGGCGATCGATCGACTGCGATCCGAACAAAGCCGGAAGGAGTCGGACTCGTGACGCCGCTGAAGGTGTCGTTCAGAGTCAACGAGCGTGATGTAGAGGTCGCGACAGTGGCACACCGTACGCTTCTCGACCTCCTGCGGGATGAGCTTCGGCTCACCGGCACCAAAGAGTGCTGCGCTGAAGGCGAGTGCGGCGCGTGCACGGTTCTGATGAACGGCGAAGCGGTGTGTTCGTGTTTGATCCTCGCGGTCGAGGCCGAAGGACAGAACATCGTCACGATAGAAGGTCTCGAACGCGGCGGCGAACCGAACGCGCTGCAGCGTGCATTCGTCGCGGCCGGCGCGGTGCAGTGCGGATTCTGTATTCCGGGAATGATCATGTCGGCTCATCATCTGCTGCTGACCAATCCTTCGCCCACACGCGCGCAGATCCAGGAAGGCCTGGCGGGCAATCTCTGCCGGTGCGGTGGATACAGCCGAATCATCGACGCGGTTGAGCGAGCCGCGAAGGTCGAACGATGACCACGCCCACAATCGGCCAATCGTTCGAACGGATGGGAGGTCGCGAGCGTGTGACGGGCACGCAGCGATACGCGGCGGACCTGTCGTTCGATCGGGTTCTGCACCTCAAGCTGGTGCACCTTCCCACGGCTCGCGCCACGATCCGTCGTATCCATACGCGTCGCGCCGAGGAGACGCCGGGGGTGGCTTGCGTCCTGACCGCCGACGATCTCCCGCAGCCGGTTCCACGATTCGGTCCGGCGTTTGCCGATCGTCCAATCCTCGCCACAGGTGAGACGAAATTTTTCGGTGAACCAGTCGCCGCCGTGGCCGCCGAGACCAAAGACGCCGCAGAAGCCGCGGCCGCGCTGGTGGACGTGGAGTTCGATGAATTGCCCGCGGTGTTGAGCGTCGAGCAGTCGCTCGATCCCAAATCACCGCTGGTCCAGGATCCTTCCTTGCGCCCGGCCGACGCTGGCGCGGACACGAACGTGCTGCGCCAGTGGACGTTCGGGTGGGGTGAACCACCGGTGTCACCGCACCTGGTGCTCGAGCGGGAATACCGGTTCCCGATGGTCACGCACTTCGCGATCGAGCCGCACGTGTTCGTCGCGGTGCCGACCGATACGGGCATCACGATCGTTACGCCGACGCAGCATCCGTTCGTCCTGCAGCGCGTGGTAGCGGCGGCACTTGGGTGGCCGCTCGCGAAGGTTCGGATCGTGGCTCCGGATCCGGGCGGCGGATTCGGCGGCAAGGGATGGCCGAAATTCGAGCCTCTCGTCGCGGTGCTGGCGCTTCGTCTCGGCCGGCCGGTACGGCTGGTGCTCACGCTCGAGGAAACGTTTCAGGCGGCGCGGCGCACGTCGGCGCGGATTCGCGCCCGAACGGCGTTCGATCGCGATGGGCACATCCTCTCTCAGTCGCTGTTCACCGACTTTTTGATCGGAGCCTACGCCGACATCGGCGTGCGAGTCGTGAGCAAGGCGAGCTACGCGGCATGCGGCCCATACCGCACGCCACACGCACAGGTCGTCGCGCGCGCTCTCCTGTCGCATACCACGCCGAGTACTGCGTTTCGCGGCTTTGGGACTCCGCAGGCATCATGGGCGGTCGAGTCGCAGCTGACCGAAGCCGGCAGGGCGCTGGGCATCGATGCGATCGAGATTCGAAGACGGAATCTGCCACGCAAAGGCGAGGCGTTCATCCCCAACGACACGCCGGCCGATGGCGACTGGGTTGCCGCGCTGGATGCAGCGGAAAAGGCGCTGTCGTGGAAGGCGCCGCTGCCGGCCCATCGCGGCCGCGGGGTGGCGCTTGGTCTGAAGAGTTCGTCGACCGCGTCCGCCTCACTCGCGATCGTCCGCCTCCATCACGATGGCAGCGTCACCATTCTGTCCGCGACGTCGGACATGGGCCAGGGGGCACGGACGGTGCTGGCACAGATCGCCGGCGCCGAGCTGGGCGTCACTCCCGACCGAATTACGGTCGTCATGGGCGACACGGCGCTGGTCCCATTTGACTCCTCCACATCGGCCAGCCGCTCGACCGTGTTCATGGGAAACGCCGTGACCAAAGCCTGCGCCCACATCAAAAGGCAGATTCGAACCCTCGCGGCCGCTGCCTTCAGCGCTGATGAGTCGAGCATCGAGGTCGCCGCCGGCTCGGTCACGATTGGCGATCGCGACGCGGTCAGCTATCTCGACGTGCTACACGCTGCATGGGGACCGCCGCGCGGTGAGGTGATCGGCGTCGGCGAAGAGCGCGGCGGCGGCTTCCGCGCGGATCACCCGCTCGGCGGACGCCCGGAGTTCTGGGAGTTCATGTGCACCGCGGTCGAAGTCGAGGTCGATCGGGAGACCGGCATGGTAGATGTCACTCGTCTCGTGCTTGCGAGCGATGTCGGCAAGGCATTGAATCCTGCCCAGGTCGAAGCGCAGGATGAAGGCGCGGCAGTGATGGGGCTTGGGCACTCGTTCATGGAAGAACTGCTGCTCGACAGCCGCGGGCGCATCCGCAATCTCGGAGCGCTGGATTACCGGATCCCGACAATCCAGGACATCCCGCGTGAGCTGCACTCCATCCTCATCGAAAACGAGGACGGCCCCGGCCCCTACGGCGCCAAAGGTGCCGGCGAAGGCGGGATTCTAGGGATCGGCGCGGCGATCGGTGCCGCTGTCAGCGACGTCACCGGCGTATACGTGCGGGAATTACCGATGACGCCCGAGCGGATCTGGCGCGCACTGCAGCAGGCCGCTCCGCCCCCGCCTTCAGAGTGAAAGGACCTCCATCATGACTGTCTCTGCTGAAGACCGCGCGATCAACTTCATCGGCGGTGAATGGCACCATAGCAGCGCGTCCGAGACCGCCACCGTATTCAATCCCGCGACCGAAGAGATACTCGCGCGCGTGCCACTGGCTGCCGCAGCAGACGTGAACGCCGCGGTATCCGCAGCGGAGCGGGCATTCCCGGCCTGGCGCAGGACACCGCCGCAGGAACGGATCCAGTTTCTATTCCAGTTCAAACGACTGCTCGAGACCCACGCCGACGAGATCGCCAGACTCACCACGACCGAGAACGGCAAGACCTTCGTCGAGGCACGTGCGGAACTGCAGCGCGGAATAGAAAACGTCGAAGTGGCCTGCGGCATTCCTTCGCTGATGCAGGGCTATAACCTCGAAGATGTCGCCCGCGGGATTGACGAAACGATGATCCGCCAGCCGATCGGCGTGACGGCTGCGATTACGCCGTTCAACTTTCCCGCGATGATCCCGCTCTGGTTCCTGCCATACGCGATTGCCTGCGGCAACACGTTCGTCTTGAAGCCTTCCGAACGGGTTCCGCTGACGGCTCGCCGCTTGATCGAGCTGCTCGATCAAACCGGCCTGCCGAAAGGCGTCGTCAATCTGGTCGTCGGCGGAAAGGGCGCGGTCGACGCGCTGCTCGAACACCCCGCGGTACGCGCCATCAGCTTTGTCGGATCGACGCCGGTAGCGAAGTACGTCTACGAGACGGGCGCCAGGTTTGGAAAACGCGTTCAGTGCCAGGGAGGCGCGAAGAACTTCGTCGTCGTGATGCCCGATGCCGACCTCGATATGGCGGCGCAGATTGTAACCGACAGCGCGTTCGGGTGTGCCGGCCAGCGGTGTCTCGCCATCTCGTCAGCGATTCTCGTCGGCGAGGCAGAGGAACCATTCAGGAAGCGGATCCTCGAGCGCGCCGCGTCGCTGCGCGTCGGCAATGGTCTGAGCCCGGACGTCCAGATGGGGCCGGTCATTTCTCCGCAGAGCCGCGACCGCATCGAGACACTCATCGGCCGCGGGATCGCCGAGGGCGGACGCGCAATTCTCGACGGCCGTCAGACGAAGCCTGCGGGTCCAGGCGCCTTTCTCGGACCCACCGTCCTGGCCGATGTCCCTGCGGCGAGCTCGCTGGCCGGGACCGAGATCTTCGGTCCGGTGCTGACACTGCACTCGACCGCCGGGTTGGACGATGCACTCTCGATGCTGGCGAGCAGCGCGTACGGGAACGCCGCCTCCATTTTCACGACGAGCGGAGTCGCCGCGCGGCACTTCAGGTATGAGGCGCAGGCCGGCAACATCGGGGTCAACATCGGCGTTGCGGCGCCGATGGCGTACTTCCCGTTCAGCGGCTGGAAGAACAGCTTTTTCGGCGTGCTGCACGGCCAGGGGCGCGACGGCGTCGAGTTCTACACTGATAAGAAGGTCGTCGTTGAACGGTGGCCGAGTGAGTGGTCGCGCAAATTCTGATCAGGCCACCCCTTCGCACGAAGATCCGGCGCTCTCGGCGCGAGATCCTAACTCGCGCACGCGGGTTTCAGGGTGGTATCGGGGTCGGCGACCACGACGTCGCGCACCAGTCGCTCCAGATCGTGGCACGCGGCCGAGAACTGGCGCAGCGTGCGACGGGTCGGACCGAAGTCGTCGAACTCTGTCGGGGAGAGTCCGTCGGGCTCGTAGGCGCGCCGGAAATCCGGGAACAAACGCGTGAGTTCCGCGACGATTCGCGGATCGACAGGGTCGTCCATCCGCGCCCGGACGGGCACGTCGCTGTTATTGAATCGAACCTGCCAAGCGTGCGGCGGCGAGATCACGACGTTGGCGCCGATGAACTCACTCCAGTGCATGTGGTTTCGGAAGGCTGCCGCGAGCAACCGCGTGCGGTATCCGCGCTCCTGGTACAGGACATACGCACGCTTCATCGCGGCGACGCCGGCCCACTCGAGATAGCCGGGATCGAGCGTGATCCGGCATTTGTCGGCCACGACTTTGAGCCAATCGTCCAGACGGCCGACCATGATCGTGCACACCGGTCCCATCGTCGAGACATCGTGGCCCTCTTTCACTCGACGATCCAGGCCGCGCTCGACCGCCTCGGCGACGGCGACCGCCTGTGGCACGCTGAACGAGACGGTGGCGTTGATGCTGATACCGCGTGCCGTCGCTTCTTCGATCGCCCAGAGTCCGGCATGGGTGGCGGGGATCTTCACGATGATGTTTGGTGCGAGCGAGTCGAACACGACTGCCTGATCCAGAATCGCCGGGCCGTTGCGGAACGCCCTGGGATCCGTCTGTACCGAAAGTCGCCCGTTCTTGCCGCCGTGAGCTTCGAACACCGGTACGAGCAATGCCGCCCGCAGCACCGACATGTCTTCAATCACGCGCCACGCGAGCTCCGACTCGCCCGCGGTCGCGTGCCGCTGCTGCAGCTCCTGGATCCGTTCTTTCCAGAACTGCCATTCCTGCTTGAGCACATCTACTGCAATGACCGGATTGCAGGTGGCGCCGACCGCCCCATGTTCGAGGGCGTAATGCAGCTCCGCCTCGCAGGCCGAATCGTTCCACAAACACGTGGGCGTCGTCTGCGTCATCTGGTGGAGAGGACTCTTGAACGCGGGCGTCGAAACCATTGTCAGTACCTTCTGGAGTCTAGATCATTCCTTGAAGAGCCGAATACCGCGAGTGTTCTGGAAGAGCAGCGGGCAGGCGGCGGCGGATCAGTGCGGAGCCGGGCCGAGCAGGTCCCAGCGGTTTCCTTCGAGATCGAGAAACACCCCGACTCGCCCGTATGGTTCATCGCGCGGCAGCGAGACGAAGCGCACGCCGGCAGCGGTCATTCGCTCGTAGGCGGCGTCGAAGTCGTCGACTCGAAGAAATAATCCAACCCGGCCGGCAAACTGCTGACCGACGGAAGTCGCCTGATGGTCGCCATCGGCACGCGCGAGCAAAATACCTGTCTGACCTCCTTCGGGCCGAACGACGACCCAGCGTTTCGGCCGGCCGTCATTGGTCAGCGATGGCACGTCTTCCACCAGCTGAAACCGCAGAACGTCAACGAAGAAACGGATGGCTGCGTCGTAGTCACGCACGATCAGTGCGACGAGTTCGAGATTCGACATCAGACCGTCCTCTTCCGGCGAAGAGCTGTTCGTCCCACCACTCCCGTGCGCGCGCGTCTGTCCAGGGCCCCGGGAGCGCGATCGCGTCGAGCCGATCGAAGAGCGACGCCTTACCGTTCGATTCCGCCTGATTGCCGCTATCGCTTCAGCGCGTCGGCGACGAACGCGAACACTTCCTTCGTCACCGGATCATCTGGCGCGCCGATACTGTCGTTGAGGCTCTCGTGCGTGGTATCGCGGCTCACGACCTTTGCGGAAATGCCCGCTCCCTTGAGCACGTCGGCGAGCCGTCGTGCCTGTGCGCTGGTATCCGGGTTGCCCGCGATGTGGAGAATGAGGAACGGCGGAATGCCCTTGTTCGGCGCGACGTGCGTGACCGCGGAAAAATCGCGATGCTTCGCCGGGTCATCGCCAAACTTCTGGCGGTGACCGTTCGTCGGGAGCGGCAGGTGGTGCACCCTGGCCCGGGTTTCGGCCACCTCGATGATCGCGGGGATGTCGAACGTGTCGGCATCCACGGGCACGCAGCCCTTGATCATCGCCAATGAGAATCCCTCCGCCTTTGCATAGCGATCATCGGTGCACATGAGCGCGGCGAGCTGTCCGCCCGCCGAGTGCCCCATGACCAGCAGCCTGGCCGGATCGCCGCCGTGCGTCGCGATGTTCTTGTGCACCCACCCCAGAGCTTTTGCTACGTCACCGGTGAGCGCGCCCATGTCAACGGTCGGCAGCAGGCGGTAGTTGATGGACACGAAGACAAAGCCCGCGTCCATGAAGGCCTTCGGCTTGAGCGCCACCATGCTCTTGTTGCCCGCTTGCCATCCACCACCGTGAATCCAGAACACCACGGGGAAATTCTTCGCGCCGGCGGGCGTATACACATCCAGGACTTGTCGTTCGTGCGCCGTCGCATACGGGATATCGCGTGTCACACTCTGCGCATACGCGTCACCGACCAACGCAACCGCGACGACCAGGAGGCAGCTAACGAGTTTCATAGGCTGCATCCTACTTCAGTCGCGGCAGGCGCCTCAGTCCTGCCTGAGAACGGTGAGCGGATCCACGCGCGTCGCGCGGCGCGCAGGCATGTAGCAGGCGACCGCAGCGACGGCGAGAAGGAGGGCGGCAGTCGTGCCATAGCTCGCCGGATCGAAGGGGGTCACTTCGAACAGCATCGTCCCGACGACACGCGCCAGCGCCAGCGCGCCGACCAGACCGACGACGGCTCCTGCTATCGCCAGCTTCATGCCTCCGCCAACGATGAGCCGCAACACGTCACCGCGTTGAGCCCCGATCGCGATCCGCACGCCGATTTCCTGCATCCGCTGTCTGACGCTGTACGCGACCATCCCGTAGAGTCCGATAGCCGCGAGGAACAGCGCGATCAGTGCGAACAGCGAGAGCAGCAACATCAAAAATCGGCGCTGTGCGACCGAATCGCTCACGACATTGGCGAGCGCGACAATCGAATAGGCTGGCAGCGAAGGGTCGATGGCCTTCACGGCCTCCCGCGCGGCGGCCGACTGTTGCGATGGATCGCCGTCGGTTCGCGTGACAATCCACATCGTGCTGAACACATCCTGTTTGAACGGCACGTACATCGTCGGCTCGGGGCGCGACCCGAGTCCCTCGTAGCGAACGCTGCCGACGACGCCGACGATGCGATAGAAGCCGCTGCTGCCGTTGCCCATGTGGATACCGCGACCGAGAGGATCTTCGTCGGCGAAGTGGCGCTTTGCGAACTCTTCGTCTATCACCGCGACCATCGGCGCCTTCTCGACGTCCTGGGCGGCGAACGCGCGTCCGCGCACGAGCGGAATGCCGAGGGCTCTGAAATAGCCAGGGCTCACCGAACGATAATTTGCCGATGGCTCTGCGTTTGGCTTCGCGGGAGGCCGCCCCTCGACAGAGAACGACAGCACGTAGTCGCCCCGCATCGGAATGTTCTGCGCCATACCAACCGCACGCACCTGCGGCAATGTTTCAAGCTTCCCAAGCAACGCGTCGAAGAAAGTGACGCGATTGTGATCCTCGGGATAGGACTTGTTGGGGAGCGTGACGCGGAAGGCCAGCACGTTGTTCGCTCGGAACCCCGGATCCACGCGCGTAATCCGATCGAAGCTGCGAAGAAGGAGCGACGCGCCTACGAGCAGCACGATCGACAGTCCCACCTCCATGATCATGAGCACATGGCGTAGCCCGCGTCCCCTCGAAGTGGTCGACGATCGGCCCGCATCCTTGAGGACCTCTCCAATGCCGGGGTGCGACGCGCGCCACGCTGGCGCGAGCCCGAAGACGAGCCCGGTCACGAGCGACACCGCCACTGAGAAGGCGAGCACGCCGAAGTCAATCGAGATGTCGTTCACCCGCGGAATACTTCCGGCACTCAGCCTCCGGACCGCTGGAAGAGCGGCATATGCGAACAGCACACCGAGGCCTCCTCCGGCGACGGCGAGCACGATGCTTTCGGCGAGCAACTGCAGCACGAGCCGGCGGCGTCCGGCGCCGAGGGCGCCCCGAATCGCCATTTCCTTTTCACGGATCGATGCACGGACCAGCAGGAGGTTCGCGACGTTCGCGCAGGCGATCAGCAGGACCACGGCCACCGCGGCGAACAGCGTGAGGAGCGCCGGCCGGATCGCACCGACTATTTGTTCCTTGAGCGGGATCACCTCTGCCGATTCATCCGCGCTCGCGGCTGGATACTGGACGGCGAGTCGTGCGGAGATCGCCTTCAACTCCGCCGACGCTTCACCGACCGAAGCTCCTGGTTTGAGACGGGCTATGACTCCGAGGAAATGCCCGCCGCGCGTCGCGTTGGCCGGATTGAGCGCGATCGGCTGCCAGACCTCGATGTCACGAGACGGATAAAAGAAGTCTCGCGGCATCACGCCGACAATCGTGACCGGCTCGCCGCTCAGCGTCAGCGCCCGGCCGAGCACGGCGGGATCGCCGCCGAATCTACGCTGCCACAGCCCGAAGCTCAGGACGACAACGCTGTTCTTCCCCGGCGCGTCCTCGGCTTCGACAAACGTACGGCCCAGGACCGGTGAGACTTTCAGGAGTTCGAATAAATCCCACGACACCGTCGCGGTCGTGAGGCGCTCGGGGCCGTCGCTCCCTGCCAGGGTCGCGCTTCCGGCGTTGAATGTGCTCAGGCGCTCGAGGGTCGTCGCCTGTTTGCGCCAATCAAGAAATGTCGCCGGCGCGACCGAGAATCGCCCGTACTGAGGAACGATCTCGTACACGCGGACGAGACGGTCGGCATCGGGGAATGGCAGCGGCCGCAGGAGCACGCCGTTTACGACGCTGAAGATCGCGCTCGTCGCGCCGATTCCGAGCGCCAGGGTCAGCACGGCGACGAGCGCAAAGCCCGGGGTCTTTCGCAGTTGGCGCAGCGCGTAGCGGGCGTCGCGGATCGCGTCAGCGGACATGGCGAACCAGCTCCTTTTGGTGGGTGCGAGACTCTCGAGTCGATCGGCCAGCCGCTCGATCGGCGGACGCGCGTGTTGTCGATCGGCGAGCCACAGATCACGGCTCATCCGGTTCCAGTCACCGATTTGGCGGCAGGCGTGGGCGTCGGCCTCGGTGTCAGTTGCGCCGCGAGCGAGCGCCTCGCGGTAGAAGTCCTCGAGCTGCGTCGCGAGCTCCCGGATGATGCGGGACTCGCGCTCAGGGGCCAGTCCGGTGAGGTTCAGTCGCGCGCGAACGAACGAGGTCCAGTCACGCATCGCCCGTTTCCATCACCTGATTGACCGCGGCGACGTAGGCGCGCCAGTTCTTGCGCTGCGCCGCGAGCACCCGGTGGCCTTCGGCGGTCAGGCGGTAGAAACACCGCTGCCGCTCGCCCGCCTTCTCGACCCATCGCCCCTTGATCCAGCCGCGATTCTCGAGCCGTAAGAGCGTTGGGTAGAGCGTCGCGAGCGCGAACGTCAGTTGACCGCCAGACCGTGCTTCGATCAGTTTGCCGATCTCGTAGCCGTGGCGGGCACGCGACTCCAGGAGGGACAACACGATCATCTCGATGCTGCCCTTCTTCATCTCCGAGCTGAACATCAGTGCCACGCCTTCC
>Ga0170475_105566465_pt1 | contig 10524 bp, 10 predicted proteins | sample Soicark_Litter_5_FD_111474 | JGI IMG/M metagenome (GOLD analysis project Ga0170475, IMG submission 111474) | Avena fatua rhizosphere microbial communities from Hopland, California, USA. Combined Assembly of 48 SPs | reverse complement strand
GCTTCAGTACCGCGATGGATTCTGCTGCAGCGTTCGCGCGCAAAGAACATATGACGGAAATCTCGTTCATCGATACGCGGCCGCTTGCTCGCAAGTCGCCGATAGCGATCTCGCTGCTGCTGCATGCCGTGCTCGTTTTCCTGCTGACACTCGTTCATAACGACCCGCCTGGCTTCTCGCCCGCTCACGACAACCGTAAGCGGTCGGTTCTCGTCCTAAATTTCAAGGATTTACCGTATCGAAGCCGGAAAGGAGCGGGCTCTCGCGAAGAGCCGAAGGCGGGCGCTTCTCGGCCGGCCAGTGCCGGTCTGCGAGCCGCCGTCCAAACCACACCTTTCTCAGCGCCCGTTGCACAATCGTCCGCCGTTGCCGACCCGGGCCCGTCCAGCAAGCAACCGCGCCGACCGTTTGAGCTGCCGCCCGATACACATATCCACCCGGTGAAGCAGACGTTGGTGCAATTCGATGTGCCGCCCGACGTATTGCTGAAGCAAGAGGTGCCGCTGCCGAATGTAGTCTTCTTAACATCTCAAACACCCGCTCCTTTCCGAAAGAGGTTTGTGGCCCCGCCGGTCAAAGCCGCTACGGTAAAGGCCGCGCAAAATGTGGCGCCAACTCCGGACCTGCCAAATCGCGAACCTGTCGTGTCCGATCTGAAACTCGCCGCCACATGGGTAACCGATTCGCGTCGCCTGGTTCGCCCGCCGGCAACCACTTCGCCGGTCCGGATGCCGCATCCGGAGTTGATCGATCAAGTTCCGCAAGTCGTGTTGCCCGATGCAAATCCTGCCAACACGACTGCCCTTGTAGCGTTGACTGACTCTCCCACCAAGCCGGACGGAATGGTGATCGTCCCCCCAGCGAACCAGATCAGCAATCCTGGTCCGTCGGGCGCAGCGAGCAACGCGTCCGGTGCTGGGCGCGGAGACAAAGGCGAAGGACAAGGCGCTCAGCAGATCGCTGCAGCCGAACGGGGCGGTGCGGGTGAGGGGAAGGCTACACTCGCCGGAGTGGGCGCTGGCTCGGCCGCAGCTAGTAGCAACTTGAGTGGTTCCGGCAACGCCGCAAGCGGAACAGCCAATCGGTCTGGAACTCGCGGGGAAGGATCGGGTGCCGGCTCGTCTGGCACCTCGGCGGGGGCTTCCAGCGTTGGCTCCGGAGCAGGCGGCAATGACACGACGGGCCTGGATCAGATACCCGCCAACGTGACTCGCATCAACTTACCGAAAGACGGCAAATTCGGAGTCGTCGTCACCGGCTCATCGCAGGCAACGCCCTACCCCGAGACCATCGGAGCTTTGAGCGGCAAGATGGTCTACACCGTTTACTTGAGTGTCGGCCTTCACAAGAAATGGATTTTGCAATATTGCCTGACGAAGGAAGCTGCGAAAGTCGTATCGAGGGGCAGCGGAACTCCGCTCGATGCACCGTGGCCTTTTCTCGTGTTCCGGCCTGATCATTTAGCCCAACCAGGGGACTACGTCGTGGTCCACGGAGTCATCGATGCGGAGGGTCGTTTCGACCAACTGGCAATGGTGTTTCCGGATCAGTTCGACCAGAAAGACTTACTGATCAGCTCGCTCAAGCACTGGTCCTTCCGGCCGGCCAGCCGCGATCGCCAGCCCACAGCGGTTGAGGTTTTGTTGATTATTCCAGCAGAATCGTAGTGTTCCGGCTATCACGTTGCTGCGATCTGCATACGGCGTTCCGGTGTAAACATAAGTACTCATGCAATGTCGTAAATTCTTGAAAACACGTTGGCATAAAAGGAGTCCAGATTGCGATTCTCAGCCGTCTTGAGAATTAAGCTTCTCGACTCAGCACGGGTGCGCAGTTGGCGTCGGACCCAGGGTTCTGCGGCTGTGGAGTGCGCCCTCATGGCGCCGCTCTTATTCTTACTAGTTGTCAACGCTGTTAACTTCGGTGCTTTCATCTTCTTCTGGATTACGATCGCCGACGCCACGCGCGCCATTGCGGACTCAGTATCGTTCGGCACCCTTTCGGTGGGATCGCCGACGCCGCCCAATGACACCACTATCAGGAGCATTCTCTCGAATGCTGGTGCGAACGCCGATTACTGCCTAAATACGAACAGCACGACCAGCCCAATCCCCGCTACGTGCCCCTTCCCTGTAGATGCGGTTCCCGGTGACCCGGAGGGCGGAACTTACACGCTCCTCGCTGTCGACGTCAGCTACACTTACACTCCTATCATTCCGTCGTTCAGCATCCCGACGCTCGGGATCTACAGCACCCTGCCCCCGACCGCCATCAAACGACGCGCGATTACGAGGATGCTGAATTGACCCGCAACAAAGTAGGTCTTCGAGGGCGAAACGGAGAGAAGGGTCAGGCCGTTTCACTGGTCGTATTGGGAAGTAGCATTTTCCTGCTCGCAGCACTTGGACTTGCGATCGACATGTCGATGCTGTACGGCCATCTGCAAATGGCTCAAGCGGCGGCTGATGGTGCGGCACAAGCAGGGGCACTGAGCTTGGCCCATGGGACCAATGGGACTGGTGCGCATCCGTTTGCCGTAAGCACTCCTGCGCAGCCGTATTCCTGTTCAACGACCGACCAAACGATCCCTTGCGCTTTCGCGCGCATGAACGGATTCGGGAGCAACGCCGACGATAGCGTGACAGTTAGCTTCCCCACCAACATCCCAGGCGTTAACCTCACGGCAGGAAATTCGGCGGTTTCGGTAAGCATCCATCGATCCGTCGGGGCTACATTCCTGAAGCTCCTTGGCGCCTCCGCCTTCTCTGTTACCAGGTCCGCGACAGCCGGCTTGATCAAGCTTCCGTCCGCCAACTGCATCACGGCGCTTGACCCCTCAGCGGGCGGTGCTTTGAACGTAGCTGGCAACGGACAAGTAAACCTGACGGGCTGCGGCATTGCGGTAAAGTCCAGTTCTGAGTCGGCGTTGACAGTTGCGGGAAATGGTTCCATTCAGGCGGATGCGATCACGCTTGTAGGAAACTTTCTACCGCCTGGTGGTAATGGCACGATAACCCCATCTCCCACGATACATGTTGCTGCCGCTACGATTACTGATCCGTTCCTAACCGTCCCCGCGCCAGCCTACAACTCAACGCATTGCGACGCTAACAACGAGAGCATCGCGGGTAATACAACGATCAGGCTGTCGCCTGGGACTTACTGTAATGGAATCAGTGTCTCTGGTAATGCAGCCGTCACGTTAGATCCTGGAACTTATATCTTATTGGGAGGCGGCCTCAGCGTCACAGGCGGCAATGCGTCTCTAACGGGCAGTAATGTAACCTTCTACAACACCTTCGACGCTTCGCATGCGTACAGTCCTATCGTGTTGGGCGGAAGCGCAAGCATCAGTCTCACAGCAACAACAGACGGGCCGCTCGCTGGCATGCTGTTCTTTCAAGATCGCAGCGCACCGCTAGGAGGAACGCAGTCGTTTGCGGGCACGCCAACGGTGAATCTTGTCGGAGCTCTCTATTTTCCGCGAAGCTTCGTTGATTACGCGGGAAACCCCAATTCGACACAGAATGTAGCTATTGTCGGCGATAAGATTTCATGGACTGGAAATGGGTCTCTCAGCCAGAATCTTGCACAAGCCGGCGCGCCGCAACAGACAAAGGTTGCTCTGGTCGAGTAAGCCACAGATCAGCAGAGGCAATTAGCGTCGGTCTAGTTACTCCGGCAGGGAACACTGGCCAGCCTAGGCGGCAAAGCAACACGTCCACCCAGCATAATGCCGCTCCAACAACAAACCAAGACCGCAGCCCTTCTGCTTTCGCTAGCGCAGGGTGATCGGCTTTTAAAAAGCTATCACTCCTTGACTTGTACTCGAGAGATCAAAGCCAGGGAAGAAAGACGTAAGGGGATTGTATCGGTAGGACACAGTGACATTAATCTTTGTTCCCGACACACCAGGAGTTGAAGGGATCACTTTAATGCAAGCAGGTCCCGCAGGACACGGCAAAGATGTGGTACAACCGGCACGTGTTTGGACGGTAGCGGCTCCGAGATACTGATTCACAACTGCCGCTATTTGGTCGCAGGTGGCGGAATGGCTAGTGCCATTTGTGACGGTCGCTCCATGAACGGTCGCATATCGCACGCCCACGCGCGCTCCATCCGCGATGGTGTTGTAGACAAGAACAAAACGGCAAATCTCTATGACGCCGAACAGCATCGTAAATAGGCCCAGAGAAATGAGCGAGAATTCGACAAGACTCTGGCCGCTACACCTCTTCTTTAGGACCAGGGATACGCTTCTATACTTCACGCCACCTCAACATGCTCGAGTGCTGAATACTCATCGGGAGAATCGGATCCCAGAACTTAGGAACGGCTCTGCGGAGAAGCGTGTATCGCCGGATCTACAATCTGCCGCAGGCCCAATCGCTCTTCTCTCCTCGTAAGCATAAACTTCACTCCCATACCATCCGGGCCACGTCGAACGATCTCGCACGGTATTGTCACGCAGGCAACTGGATCCTCATGGTCTGCTCCGCGCTGCAACGTAAGCATTAGAAACGTGCCGACATAAAACTGCACGTCGGCTTCAATATAAGCGCCCGAAATGCTTACATCTCGAACTGTATGACGGGTTGGCTGCCCACCCTCCCAGTAATATGCGATCACATCCGAGGCAACGGTTCGTTCGTACCATCTTCGGTCGAAAAACTGGCGGAGCCATCTCAACATCACGGCCACAAAACGGATCCGCTCGCTCACTATCCGGAGCTAACCTTCTTATCTGCACCTTGACTTTCCTGCACCAACTCCTTCCTATCTGCGGCTTGGCTTTCTTGTAAGAACTCCTGCATCTTTTCCGGAGAGCAAATTAGCAGTTCATCTCCCAGTTGGGTCTGCGACGAGAAGATTGTGCGGCTCGGCAACTCCAAAACGCTCACACATTGCATCCGAACCGGCCCGATTCGGAAACATCCCATCGACTCGACGAGATCGATCACCCGATACTTGTCATCCAGATAAATCAGATCGACCGGAAACGGCACACCGATGGTGTGAACGCCGTACGACGGGATCACCCAGATGCCCTCATCCGAGCGCAGCCGGACCTTTCCGAGCAGCCCTCGCAATCTTGTGAAATGTGTATCCGCCACATCCACATTAAGGCTGATGAACGACTCTCTCGTTCTGTTAAAGACACAACAGGTTCTCCGCTGCTTCCGCTTGAGACCACGCCAAATCCCGCCCACTCTTGCCCCCGTTCGAATCCTTTCGTTTTCCCGCAAACGAATTGCTATCCGTTCCCACCAGTCGAAAGCGCGCGTTGATTCTTCGCGCAATCTGCATACGACGGTGTTCATGTTTGACCTGCAGATAATTACGGTTCTATCCTGTGCCGTGCCCGGCGAATTCACAGGCACGGAGTACTTCAATCTAGAGCGTCCCGCTAGCGAACGCGTGTCCGACGGCGCTGGATCAGCACAATCAGCAGCACTACGCATAACGCGCCAGCAATGATTCGAATCAGTGTCACGTTGTCCATGTTTCGTTCTCCTTTCGGTTTAGCTCAGATACTTTTGAAATGTGTCCATCATGGCAAGAACGGCAGGTCCCAGCGCAACGATGAACAAGGGCGGAAAGATAAATAACACTAATGGGAAGACAAGCTTTATTGCTGTCTGTGCCGCCATTTCTTCCACGCGCTGCCGGCGCTGTGTCCTGAGTGTCTCGGAATAGACACGCAACGTCTTTGCGATGCTGGTTCCGAACTGATCAGCTTGGATCACGGAGCTGGTTAGGGTTCGGATCGCGTCGATGTCGACTCGGTCTGCCAAATTCCTCCAGGCGTCTGTTCGCGGCCGTCCTGCTCTTTGTTCCAGAACAACCAACCCGAATTCATCACAGATCTCGGGCTGGGCCACATTGAGCTCCTTCACCGATCGATGAACAGCGTAGTCGAGACTGAGTCCAGCTTCAATGCAGACGATCATCAAATCCAGAAAGTCCGGCAGGCCAAGCCGAATATTCGTCTGCCGCGCCTTAATCCGTCGACCCAGCCAGAAATCAGGAGCGAGGTACCCAATGCCCAGCGACATAAGAATCGCAAAGAACGGGGAGATATATCGCATGGCCCCGCTCGTCGCCACGAAGAGACACAACAACACCGGAACAAGCACCTTGGCCCCATAAAAGAAACTGAGCGCTGAATCTTCTCTCAGGCCTGCCCGCGTGAGGCGCTGCTGTACAACAGACAGTTCCAGCGGACTCTTTGGCAGAACCTTCTCGAAGGGCTCCACGATTGCTCTTAACGACTGTGCAGCGCCCTTTTTGGTCAGAAGGCTCGACCATTGCCTGGGTGGTTTGGTAGAGGTCACATGGGACAGTCGCTGCAACATCGCCTGGCGATAGAAGACAAGGAGGCCGCCGCTGGCGAGCAGAACGAAAAATGCTGTGAAGGCAAACAGAGCAATTGTCATACGGGCCTCAGACGCGGATACGGACGATCTTTCTGATCACAAGGGCGCCGGCGACCGTCATGCCGGACCCGATCCACAATAACCTCACGCCCGTCGGTCGCGTCCAGAGTAGACTGACAACCTCCGGATGAGCCAGGTAGAGAAGCAGTCCCAGGCCCGGTGGCAGTAACGACAGAATCCATCCGGTAAGCCGGCCTTGCGTCGTCTTGATCCGGATCTCGCGCTTGAGCCGGAATCGATCACGAATCAAATGCGCGCACTTGTCTAACACTTCTGCCAGGTTGCCGCCGGTTTCCTTTTGCACCAGGATGGCCGTGATCATGATTCTCAAATCGGGCAAAGGAATCCTCTCTGACAAGTTGTTCAACGCATCTCGCAGTTCCAGCCCGTAATTCTGTTCGTCGAAACACAGCCGGAATTCGTGACCGATCGGATATGGAGATTCCCTGCCGACCAGCTCTAGCGCCGAGACGATGCTATGTCCGGCTCGCATTCCACTAACCATCAGGTCCAGTGCTGCCGGGAGCCCTTCCTCGAATTTTTGAAATCGCTTGTCGCGCTTGCGAAGCAGATATCCAATTGGGGCTGCAGCGGGAACGCAGGCGAGGAGAGCCGCGAATATCAGCCCATTGACCTTCAGGCTGATCACGAATAAAGAAGCCAGCCAGATTGCGGCCATGAGCAAAACCACCGTTCCGGGCGTCCAGCTGGAATCGGCTTGAGCCAGGAGTTCGCGTAGGGAGCTATTCAGTTCCAGCTGCGCGAGCAAGCGATTCAGCAGCGGTATCGCGCTACGTTTCTCTTGCTTGCGAACGTCGAGAACGTCTTCGTGGGGTATATGTTCCGAGGAACCGAGGGCAACGTTCAGCCTGCCGACCGCCCGTTTGGACGTTTCGGCCTCGGCCGCTCCCATCGCGGCCAGAATCAGAGCCGCGATCACGAAAACCGCCCCAAACACCAGCCCGGCTATGAGCATCTTGGAAACTCCCGCAACTCAGCTCACCTCCATGGAGGTTTCAAACAGGGACCCAGGGAGCAGAACACCCGAAACGCGCAGGCGCTCCAGGAATTTCGGGCGAATTCCGCTCGGTTTGAAAGCGCCGATAACTTTGCCGTTAGGACCGATACCCCTCCGTACAAAGCTGAAAATTTCCTGCATACTGATGACGTTCTCGTCCATTCCGGTAATTTCCGAGATGCTCATCACTTTTCTTGAGCCATCGCTCAATCGGGCACACTGAACCACGATCGTGATGGCCGATGCGATCTGCTGCCGCACCGTGCGCTCCGGAAGGTTCATGCCAATCATCGCGACCATCGACTCCAACCGGGAAAGGGCGTCTCGCGGAGTGTTTGCGTGAATGGTGGTCATCGAGCCTTCATGGCCCGTGTTCATCGCCTGCAACATGTCGAAAGCTTCTTCGCCACGCACCTCGCCCACGATGATCCGGTCCGGTCGCATTCTCAGGCTATTGATCAACAGCTGTCTCTGCCGTATAGCACCCTGCCCCTCTACGTTGGGCGGGCGCGTCTCCAGTCGCACCAGGTTTTCCTGCGCCAGTTGCAGTTCGGCGGCATCCTCGATCGTCACCAGGCGCTCACTCGACGGAACATATTGCGAAAGCATGTTCAGGAACGTCGTTTTCCCGGCACCCGTGCCTCCCGAGATGAGAATGCTGATCCGCGCTCTTACCGCCTGAGACAACAATTCGAGCATCTCGGCCGATGCGCTCTTCAGCTCCAGAAGTCGATTGGCCGTAAGAGGACCAGTGCCGAAACGCCGAATGGAAATTGCCGGGCCGTCCAGGGCCAGCGGTGGAATGATTGCATTCACACGAGAGCCGTCCGGCAGTAGCGCATCCACCATGGGCGAGGACTCGTCCACTCGTCTGCCCACCTTGGACACGATCCGCTCGATCACCTGCATGACATGCCGGTCATCCCGAAACACCACATCGGTCTTTTGTAGAAGACCGCCCCGTTCCACGTACACGAGATTTCGGTTGTTGACAAGGATGTCGGAGACCTTTGGGTCCCGGAGCAACGGTTCGAGCGGCCCAAGTCCGAACACTTCGTCCAACAGATCGGACTGGACCCGCTCTTTCTCGATCGCGCTCAGAGGCTGCCTTCTCTCGGCAATGATCTCCTGCACCAGGTTGGCCACGGCTTGCCTTGCGCGAGTGCCTTGAACCGTCGCCAGCCGCTCGAGATCCAGTTTGGATATCAGCGATCGATGAACGTCGGCCTTGAACTGTTCGAAATCCAGCTTTTCCATTCGCTTCTCTCTGCCGGTACGCTAAGCCCTAGCCGAACAGGCTGAACTTCTTTCGCTTCGCTTGCGGCTCTGTTTGCCCGGCTGCCTTGCGCGCCATATCGCCAAATGTCCTCGACATCTGGCTCTCTTCTGACGCGATGGCGACACCGGTGTTCTGCGCGCGTCGTGCAGCCGGATAGTCATTCGGAATCTTCCATTGCGGAGGACGCGTCAAGGCTTTCGTGATGGCCGCTTCATCGATTTCCAAAGCGCGTGCGAGGTAGCGGTTCAGAACGATCTGTAGATGGTCCGGAGCAGAATCCTGAAAGTAGCGCCTGATGATTCGGTTCGCATTACGTAGATCCGCGAGGCTCACTTGAGTCACCAGATAGACGGCGTTTGCCGCTTCTATTAAGGTTTGATTCAGCTCACTCTGGAGGGATCCTGCATCTACCACCACATACGGAAACTGCTCCCGCGCCAGCGTGACCAGTTTCATCACAGCTTGCAACGACACACTTCCGGTCGCAATCTGGTCTGGGGCAGCCAGCACGGCCAGTCCGGAACTGTGTGCGGTCAGCAGCGCCCCAAAAAACTCCGAATCTAACCGGGTTCCTTCTTGCAGTCCATCGAGAATGGAGAACTTCGGCGTGAGCCCAAGCGTGAGAGCCGCGTCGCCCAACGCCAGGTTCAAGTCCACTAGGCCGGCTTTGCCCCCGCAGTGCCTCGCCAAGGCCACAGCAAAATTACTGGCAACTGTGGTCACTCCGGCGCCGCCTTTTGCACCGATGAAGACGAACAACTTGCCGGCGATCTTCTTTCTTGGGCGGCGCACTTCGTCGCGACGTGCCGAGGCTCGCACCAGCGCTTCCGCCACCGCATTCGGAGCCAGAGGTTCAGTTAGGAATTCACGCGCCCCGGCGCGCATGCAGCGAACGAGCAACTCATGATTGGCCCGGGCGGAGTAGACCATCACAGTAAGTCCGCCCGAAACGGCGCAAATGTTTTCTACTGCGTCTAGCGCCCGCTCCGGATCCGGATCCAAATCGACAACGACCGCGTCATGATCCGCTTCGAGGATGCCGCCCAGTTCATCTATCTCGGGGTACTTTGCAATTTCACACGCAACCGTCGCCTGGGAGCCCGCCATCGCTTGTGCCATGCTTCTGCGCCGTTGCTCGTCGGGGCTGATCAGAACGAGCGACAGCGACGCCATCCCTACGAGCTCAGCGTCCGAACTGTATGCTGACATCACAAATCATGCCTCTTCGCCACAACTAGATCAGCTTCAGTGCAAGGACCCGATCAATCCTCAAGACTGCGCCCAGAATGAAAAGATGGCGCCTACTGCAATGGCCGGAGCATAAGGTATGCTGCGCGCACCCGGAGTCTCGACCGTCAGCCTTTCGTGCGGCCCCCGACCGCGCCGTGCGCAGCCGAACACCACGTCGCCGGCTCCTTCCAGAGACTCTCGGAGAAAGCCGCCCGCCGCCGCGCAGCCGAGCGCTATGACGCCCCCAGCCAGGCCCATCATCACGAGGGCCATCACCAATTGGCTGGGTCCAATCCACGCGCCGACAGCCATGCAGAGCTTCACGTCGCCCATGCCCATGCCGCCTAGAAGGTACAGCACCCCCAGGATGCTACCGCCGAGCAACGCACCTTCAACGCTCCTCCCCAGACCAACTCCTCCGTGGGTCACTGCCGCCGCTACGAGCGCGGCTAAGAACGACGGCCCTACCAGCCAGTTCGGAATGCGGCGGCTTCCGACGTCCGTAATCGACGCAATAAGCACAGTGACGACAGTTGGCCAGAAAACAGCAAAGTGCATGG
>Ga0170475_102127853_pt1 | contig 10525 bp, 16 predicted proteins | sample Soicark_Litter_5_FD_111474 | JGI IMG/M metagenome (GOLD analysis project Ga0170475, IMG submission 111474) | Avena fatua rhizosphere microbial communities from Hopland, California, USA. Combined Assembly of 48 SPs | reverse complement strand
TTTTCGGGATCTTCAACTGGATCACCGACTACAGCAACAGCGAGATCTCGGAGTTCGAGAAGGAGTACTTCGGGCATTACTACTGGGAGGACCCGACCCTCTATCTCGAACGCTCGCCGTTTCGGTATGTCGATCGCATCCGCACTCCGGTCCTGATCCTGCATGGCGAATCGGACCCTAACACGTTCATCAGCAACTCCCGAGAGATGTACCAGGCCTTGAAGGCGTTGGGACGGACCGTCTCGTTCGTGCGCTACCCACGCGAGGGTCATGGGTTCCAGGAGCCGCGCCACCGGGTCGATCTGCTGCAGCGCGTCCTCTCGTGGCTGGACGCTTATCTGGTCGGGGAGGGGCCGAAGAAGCCGGCGACTTATCGCTTGGCTCAGGACGTGCCGCGAGGGGACGGGTGGACGCTCCGCGTTACGGGCGTCGATTCGGTCTCACCCGCCGGGCACCGGCTGACGACGCTCGAGGCGACCTTCCCCCGCTTCGTCCTCGCCGAGTTCAACACCCACCGGGTCTTCTCGCGCAACTCCGCCAGCTCGAGGGCGATCCCGGTCGCCAAGCAGCTGCGCCGAGTCCTCGACGATCCCTACGTGCCGATCGAGTTCGGCTCCAACAAGCCGGGGATGCAGGCAGGGCCGGCTCTTGCCGGGGGGGACCGCGACGCGGCCGAAAGGGAGTGGCTGGCGGCCCGCGACGACGCCGTTCGCCACGTGCTGGGGTTGATCACCAGCCCTGAGAACGTTGCCGAGTACGACGATCTCCACGCCTGCCTGGAGGCGGCGCAGGGGTTGCTGAAAGCACCGCCCAGCGAGTGGTTGAACGTCCACAAGCAGGTCGCCAATCGCCTGCTGGAGCCGTTCATGTGGCACACCGTGATCGTCTCCTCGACGACCTGGGACAACTTCTTCAACCTCCGCTGCCATCCCGACGCCCAGCCGGAGATCCGGCTGATCGCGACGAAGATGCGCGATGCGCTCGAGCACTCGGTGCCGACCCGCCTCGAGCCCGACGAATGGAACCTGCCGCTGGTCGGCGAGGCTGAGCGCGAGGAGGTCTCGTCCATCGACGAGCTGGTGAAGATCTCGGTAGGCCGCTGCGCCCGGGTCAGTTATCTCACCCACGCTGGCAGCCGGGATTTGGCCGCCGACGTCGTCCTCTATGACCGGCTGCTGGAAAGCGGCCACATGTCGCCGATGGAGCACGCAGCGCGCCCGATGACCGCGTCGGAGCTCGAGCAGAGCGAGTGGAGCGGCAACTTCCAGGGCTGGATCGCCCACCGCAAACTGATCCCCGGCGAGTCGAACCCACTCGCAGGGACGCAGATCGAAGAAGTCGAAATCGGCTCCGACGAAACCGTCGCCGCCTAGTCGGGCGGCAGCCGGTCCATCATCTTCAGTAGGGCTTCGGTCTGGCCGCGGGACTCCGCCCGACCTTCGGCAAATTCCTGTTTGATGTCCTCGCTTGCGGCCCGGACGATGTTCACGTACTCCTCGGTCATCCTCGCCATTAGTCGCTGCAGGCTGTCAGCGTCATGCTGTCGTTTCTCCTCGGCGGTCATCAACCGTCCCTCGAGCTTCTCCCAGTCGCGCCGACGCGCCTCCTCAGCCTCTTTGCAGCATTGCTCAACCCGTTCGAGGCGTTTCCGGATTTCTGCGCGGCCCTCTTCTAGCCGCCGCTCGAAGTCGCGTTTTCCTCGCTCCAGCTCCATTTCGACAGCGTGCCAGTCAATCACGCACGGAACAATACCTCGGACAAAAAGTTCTGCAACAGGTTCCGCGCGGAACCGTGACTTCGCCTAGTCTGCCTCGTGCCAGGGGGTGAGGATGCGGGGGCCATCGGGGGTAACCGCGACGGTGAACTCGAAGTGGGCCGCGAGCGAGTCGTCTTCGGAGTAGACGGCCCAGCCGTCGTCCCCCATCCGCACCAGCGGGCCGCCGGCGTTGACCATCGGCTCGATCGCCAGCACCATTCCCTCTTCCAGCTCCGGGCCCTTGCCGGGATCGCCGAAGTTGGGCACCTGGGGTTCCTCGTGCATGTCTTTGCCGATGCCGTGGCCGACGAGCGTGCGGATGATCGAGAGACCCTCGATCTCGACGCTGCGCTGGATCGCCGCGGAGACGTCGCCGAGGTGGTTCCCCGCCCGCATCTGCTCGACTCCGGCAAAGAGCGAGGCTTTGGTGACGTCGAGCAGCTTCTGCGCCTCCGGGCTGACCGGTCCGATCGGGACCGTCATCGCCGCGTCGGAGACCCAGCCGTCTTTGATCACGCCGACGTCTACCGAGATCACGTCGCCCCGCTTCAGCTGGTAGCCGTCGGGGATCCCGTGCACGACCATCGAGTTCGGTGAGGCGCAGATAGAGCCCGGAAAGCCGCGGTAGCCCTTGAAGGCAGGCTCGCAATCCTGGGAGCGGATGAACTTCTCCGCAGCTGCATCGAGTTCCGCAGTAGTCGTGCCGGGGCGGGCCTTGGCAGCCAGCATCTTCAGGCAGCGGACGAGGACCTCCCCGGAGGCGGCCATCTTCTCGACCTGCTCCGGCGTCTTTTTGATGATCATCCGGTACACGCTAATGGTCGGCCACGGTGAAGCCGCGGCGGAGCAAGTTAGACAGTTTCGTCCTGCTCCATCCGCAGCGTCGCCAGGGTGCGGCGGATCCTCTCCGCCACCTCTTCGGGCGCCGCCTCGCCCTCGATCCGGCGCAGAACGCTGCGGCTGTCGTAGTAGCCGACCAGCGGCTCGGTCTTCTCGTGGTAGGTCTCGAGCCGCTTGCGGATCACCTCGGGCTTGTCGTCGTCACGCACGATCAGCTGCGAGCCGTCGATGTCGCAGACGCCCTCCGACTGCGGCGGTTCGAACTCGACGTGGAAGACGTGACCATTTGCCTCGCAGGTACGGCGGCCGCCGAGGCGGCGCACCACCTCGTCGTCGGAAACGTCGATCAGCAACACCGCACTCACCGCCCGGCCCAGTTCGTCCAGCTTCGCGTCCAGCGCCTCGGCCTGGGGGATGGTGCGAGGAAAGCCGTCGAGGATGAAGCCGTCGAGCGCCTCGCTGGAGTCGATCCGCTCGGCAATCACCCCGACGATCACCTCGTCCGGCACCAGATCCCCCCGGTCCATGTACTCCTTCGCAGTCCGGCCCAGCTCCGTCTCGTCGCGCACGGCACCGCGGAGGATGTCCCCCGTCGCGTAATAGGGCAGCCGCAGGTCTTCGTTGAGACGCTCCCCCTGCGTTCCCTTGCCGGAACCGGGAGGCCCTAGAAGTACGAGGTTCAACTCAGACATTTGGACGAAATCACACCCTTCTCAAATAGGAATGAGGGTCCGAAAAGCAAGCAGGTCGGGGGACGCAGGGAAGTTGACGAGGGGAGCGCACATTAGTGCGTGACCCGAGGAGACGACCGAGGACCCCGAGATGCGCCGCTTTGCAGGGCCCTCAGCCTATTTGAGAAAGCCCTCGTAGTTCCTCATCATTAGTTGTGCCTCCAGCTGCTTCACCGTTTCCAGCGCAACGCCGATGATGATCAGGATGGAGGTGCCGCCGAAGTAGAAGTTGGCCGAGGTCTGGCTGATCAGGATCGTCGGCAGCGCCGCCACCGCGCCCAGGTAGAGGGCGCCGGGGAAGGTCAGCCGGGAGAGGATCCGATCCAGGTACTCAGCCGTCGGCCTGCCGGGACGCACGCCCGGGATGAAGCCGCCGTATTTCTTCAGGTTGTCAGCCTGGTCGACCGGGTTGAAGGTGACCGCGGTGTAGAAGTAGGTGAAGACGATGATGAAGAAGACCTCGCCGATCACGTAGGCCCACTTGTTGGGGCCGAAGAACGCGGCGAAGTCAAGCGCCGCGTTGGTGTTGAGCATCTGGCCGACCGTCGAGGGGAAGGCCATGATCGAGGCGGCGAAGATGACCGGGATGACGCCGGCCATGTTGACCCGCAGCGGCAGGTAGGTCGAACCGCCGGAGGTCATTTTCCGCCCGACGACGCGTTTCGCGTACTGGACCGGGATCCGGCGCTGGCCCTCCTGGACGAAGACGATCGCGACGATCACAGCGAGCGCGATGAAGGGCATCATCACGATGAAGACCTGGTCCGGGTTGTTCCACCACTTCGAGAGACCCGGCACGATCGAGGAGGCGATCGAGGAGAAGATCATCAGCGATATGCCGTTGCCGATCCCGCGCTGGGTGATCAGCTCGCCCATCCACATCAGCAAGGTGCAGCCCGCGGTCAGGCAGATCACGATCAGGAAGAGCTTGGGGGCGGTGAGGGTTCCCACAACGCTCGTGCCGGCTTCGTTGCCGAAGGAGCGGAAGAGGAAGACGTAGCCCAGCGACTGCCCGAAGGCGAGGGCAACCGTGAGGTAGCGCGTGTACTGGGTGATTTTCTGCTGCCCGACTTCGCCCTCTTTCTGCAGGCGCTCGAGCGAGGGAACGACCACGGTCAGCAGCTGCAGGATGATCGAAGCCGTGATGTAGGGCATGATCCCCAGCGCGAAGATGCTCAGCCGCGAGAGGCTTCCCCCCGAGAACTGGTTGAGGAAGCCGAGGATGCCGGCGCCGCCGAAGTTGCTTTGGATTTCCTTGACAGCTTCGACGTCGACGCCCGGCGCCGGGATGTAGGCGCCCAGCCGGTACAGCGCCAGGATCGCTGCCGTGAACGCAATCTTCTTGCGGATATCGGCAACGCTGAACGCGTTGAGAATGGTCCTGAGCATTACGGCTCCAGAGTGTGACAGGAACCGCCGGCCGCCTCAATCTTCTCTTTGGCAGCCGCGCTGAACGCGTGCGCATGAACCTCGAGCTTCTTCTTGATCTCGCCCCGGGCGAGGATCTTGACCGAATCCTTGCGCTTGGCCAGCCCCTTCTCCTTCAAGCTCTCGAGCGTCACTTCGGCGCCGCTGTCGAAGCGCTCCTCGAGGTCGGAGAGATTGACCGGCTGGGTCTTGGTGCGGAAATTCTCGAACGGCATCGACTTCTTCATATGCGGGCCGCGCAGCTTTCGCATCCGCATATGGATCGGGTTCTGCCCGCCCTCGTAATTTGCCTTGCGCTTGCTGCCCGAGCGTGAGCCCGCGCCCTTGTGACCGCGACCGGAGGTCTTGCCCAAACCGCTGCCCTCGCCGCGACCGATCCGCTTCCGGGGCCTTTTCGAGCCGGGCTTCGGCTTCAAGTTGTGCAGGCCGATCTCCTCGACGCGCGATGACTCTTTCGAAGCGGTTTTCTCAGCCACCGCCGACCTCCACCAGGTGCGAGACGACCAGCAGCTGACCCTGCAACTGCTCAGAGTCCTCGAGCTCGACCGACTTGCCGATCCGCCCCAGCTTCAGCGCCTTCAAAGTCGCTTTCTGGTTGGGATTGGTGCCGTTGGCCGAGCGAATCTGAGAAATCTTCAGCTTGCTCACGACCCACTCTCCTGCTTCTCAGCCTCCACGCCCTCAGCAGCGACCTCTTCAGCTGCCTCATCACCGGCGACCGGCTCCGCAGCTTGGGCGTCAACCGTCTCCGCCTCTGCGGCGGGTGGCGACGATACGACCTCCTCGCCGGTTGGCGAGGAGGTCGTATCGGAGACAGGACCCGCCGCCTGGGCGCCCCCGTTGCCGTTGCCGTCCAACCCCAGCACCTGGCTGATCGTCAACCCCCGCAGCTCCGCAACCTCCTCCGGCCGCCGCAGGCGGACCAGGCCGTCCATCGTCGCCTTCACGAGGTTGATCGGGTTCTGCGTTCCGATGCTCTTGGTCAGCACGTCGCGCACCCCGCCCAGCTCGAGCACGGCGCGGACGCCGCCGCCGGCGATGACGCCGGTACCGGGGCTGGCCGGGCGCAGGACGACATGCCCGGCGCCGAAGCGGCCGATGATGCGGTGGGTGATCGTGTTCCCGTATTTGGGCACCCGGATCAGGTTCTTGCGGGCGTCCTCGACGCCCTTCTGGATCGCCAGCGGGACCTCGCGGGCCTTGCCGTAGCCGATCCCGACCACGCCCTCCTCGTCCCCAACTGCGACGAGTGCGGTGAAGGAGAAGCGACGGCCGCCCTTGACCACCTTGGCGACGCGGTTGATCTCGATCACCCGCTCCTGCAGGTCCAGCCCGCGGGGGCTGACGGTTTCGACGTTCTGTGCGTTCATGCCCTTCATAAGCAGCGGCCCACCGTAGCGAAACTACGGTTCTAGAAAGCCAGTCCCCCCTCGCGCGCACCTTCGGCCAGGGCCTTGACGCGGCCGTGGTACTGGTAACCGCCGCGATCGAAGACGCAGGTCTCGACGCCGGCGCTCCTGGCGCGCTCGGCGAGCAACTCACCGGCCTTCTTCGCCTGCTCGCCGGCGCTGAGCTTGCGCAGCTCCGGCTCGATCCAGTTGACCGCAGCCAGGGTGTGGCCCTTGGTGTCGTCGACGAGCTGGGCGAAGACGCCCTTGTTGGAGCGGTAGACCGAGAGCCGCGGCCGCTCGGCCGTGCCGTGGACGCGGGCGCGAACCCGCCGACGTCGTTTGAGCCGGCGCTGGCGGTTGGTGAGGACGCTCATGCGCGCTTACCCACCTTTCGCAGCACCTGCTCGTTCTTGTAGCGGATGCCCTTGCCCTTGTAGGGCTCCGGCGGTCGGCGCTTGCGGATGTCCGCGGCGACCTGTCCGACGAGCTGCTTGTCGATGCCTTTGATGATGATCTCGGTCGGCTGGGGCACTTCGAAGTCGATCCCCTCCGGCGCCTCGATCGCAACCGGGTGGGAGTAGCCGAGCGCCAACTCCAGTTTTTTGCCTTTCAGGGCAGCGCGGTAGCCGACGCCCTGGATCTCGAGCCGCTTCTCGAAGCCATCGGTGACGCCCTCGACCATGTTGGCGATCAGGCTGCGGGTGAGGCCGTGCAGGGCCCGGTGGTCGCCGCGGTCGGTCGGTCGGCTGATCGTCACGACCCCGTCCTCCTGCTCGATCTTCATCTCGGGCGAGAGAACCTGCTGCAACTCCCCCTTCGGCCCTTTGACGGCGATGTTGCCAGGGGCGATCTCCACCGTGACGGCGTCGGGAACGGGTACGGGCTTTCTTCCGATCCGGCTCATCAGCTCACCAGACGTAGGCGACGACCTCGCCGCCGACGCCCCTGTTGCGCGCTTCGTGGCCGGTCATCACGCCGACGGAGGTGCTGACGATCGCGGTCCCGGTCCCGCCCTGCACGCGGGGGACGTGTTTGTGGTCGACGTAGCGGCGGCGGCCCGGACGCGAGACCCGTTCGATCCCGAGTATGACCGGCCGGCGCTCCTCGGTGTACTTGAGCTCGACGTTGATCGACTCGCCGACGGGAGCCGGCTTGCGGCTGAAGTCCTTGATGTAGCCCTGCTCCTTGAGGATCCGTGACAGCTCGAGCTTGAGGTTGGAGTAGGGAATCTCCACCTCGTCGTGCCCGGCACGAATCGCGTTGCGAATCCGGGTCAGGTAATCGGCGATCGGGTCGGTCAGCATCGTCGTCGTCCTACCAGCTCGACTTGGTCATGCCGGGGATGTACCCCTCGTGTGCGGCATCGCGCAGGCAGATCCGGCAGAGGCCGAATTTGCGGAAGTAGGCGCGCGGGCGACCGCAGCGGAGGCAACGGTTGTAGCCGCGCGATTTGAACTTCGGTTTCCGTTCCTGCTTGACCTTCATTGAAGTCTTAGCCATTGTCTGAACTCTCCTCGGCCGTCTCTGCAGCCTCATCGTCTCCGCTCTCGGCGGCGCCCTCGTCCTCGCCTTGCGGCTTGGCGTAGGCCTCGGGGTTCTCCTGTTTCAGCTGCTCGAGGGCCGCCTGCTCGACTTCGGCCTTCTGGCGGGCCTCCTCTTTGCGCTGCTCCTCTTCGGCCTCGCGCTCGGCGGCTTCCCGCTCGGCCTGACCGGGGCGCCCCTCCTGGGCAAAGGGGAACCCCAGCCCGAGCAACAGCTCGAAGGCCTCGAGGTCAGTTTTAGCGGAAGTCGTGACCGTCACGTCCAGCCCCCGCACGACGTCGATCGAGTCGTAGTCGATTTCGGGAAAGATCAGCTGCTCTTTGACGCCCATCGAGTAGTTGCCGCGGCCGTCGAAGGAGCGGGGGTTGAGGCCGCGGAAGTCGCGGATCCGCGGCACCGCGATCGAGACCAGGCGGTCGAGGAACTCCCACATCCGCGCCCGCCGCAGCGTCACCGAGACGCCGACCGGCATCCCCTCGCGCAGCTTGAAGGAGGCGACCGACTTGCGGGCGCGGCGCACGTTCGGGTGCTGACCGGCGATCGTCGCCAGCTGCTGCTGGGCGGCTTCGAAGGAGCGTTTGTCCTGTTTCTCGGTGCCGAGGCCCATGTTGAGGGTGATCTTCTCCAGGCGCGGGGCCTCCATCGGCGTCGAGTAGCCGAATTTCTTCGTCAGCGCCGGCAGCACGTCCTGCTCGTAGCGCTCGCGCAGGCGCGGCGGCGGGGCTGCCTGGGAGGTCGGTGCCACGGTGGCCTCCATCAGCCGATCTCCGTCCCGGTCCGCTTCGCGAAGCGGACGCGCTTGCCGCCCTCGTCGCGGCGGACGCCGACGCGGCTTGGTTTGTTGTCCTTGGGATCGAGCAGCATCACGTTGGAGACGTCGATCGGACCCTCCTTCTCGACGATGCCGCCGGCCTGGGCGTTTTTGAGATCGCCCTGCGAGCGCGGCCGTTCGTGGCGCTTGATCATGTTCAGGCCCTCGACGTAGACGCGGCGCTTTTTCGGGTCGGTGCGGACGACGCGGCCGCTCTTGCCGGCGTCCTTGCCGGCGATCAGGACGACCTGGTCGTCGGTGCGGATGCGCATCCTCTTCGCCATCAGAGGACCTCTGGCGCCAGCGAGATGATTTTCATGAAGTTGCGATCGCGCAGTTCGCGCGCGACGGGGCCGAAGATGCGGGTTCCGCGAGGGTTGTTGCTGGCCGGGTCGATCAGCACCGCGGCGTTCTCGTCGAAGGAGATGTAGGTGCCATCGGGACGGCTGAGCGGCTTGCGGGTGCGGACGACGACGGCCTGGACGACCTCGCCCTTGCGGACGCCGCCCTGCGGGCTTGCCGATTTCACCGTCGCGGTGATGACGTCGCCGACGCTGGCGTAGCGGCGGTGGGAGCCCCCTTTGACGCGGATGCAGAGGATCTCGCGCGCGCCCGAGTTGTCGGCGACCTTAAGCCTGGACTCCTGCTGAATCATCGGGCTTTCTCCACCACATCGACTAGGCGCCAGCGCTTGGTCTTGAAGAGCGGCCGCGTCTCGATCACGCGGACCATGTCGCCCTCGCCGGCCTCGTTGCGCTCGTCGTGCGCGTGCAACCTCGTCGAGCTGCGGACGATCTTCTCGTAAGTTCGGTGACGGCGGGCGGTGTCGATGCGAACGGTGATCGACTTGTCGCCCTTGCTGGAGACGACGATGCCCTGACGGACCTTGGCCGCGTTCGACTCGCGCTCGGCCGGCGACGTGCCGGTACCGGGGGTGCGCTCGGTTTTCGCCGCAGCCCGCTGCTTGCGCCGCAGCTCCGCCTTGCGCTTGCGCTCCGTGGCTCGTTCGGCTTTCCGCTCCTCTGGAGTAGAAGCACGAGCCTTCCGCGCCCGCCGCGATTTCTGCAGCCGGCGCCGCTCCTTCCAAGGAAGGTCGTCCTCAGGATTGGGCTCCGAAGCTTCCTCAGCGGCAGGAGCAGCCTCAACTGCCTCCTCCGCCGGAGCGGCATCCGATGCTTTTTCGGCAGCCTCCTCGGCCGGACCCTCATCCTCAGCGGCATCTGCCGCGGGTGGCGACGATGCGGGATCGTCGCCGGTTGGCGACGAGGTCGCATCGGAGACAGGACCCGCGGCCTCCGGCGCCTCGTCCTGAGGAGTCTCGTCCTGCGTGCTCTCGTCTTTTTTCGTCTCGTCGTCGCTCATATCCGTCGCGTCTCTTTCTCAACGTCAATGCCTCGGTTCTTGGCCACGGTCAGCAGCCTTGCAATGTCCTTCTTGGCGGCGCCGAGGCGGGAAGTGTTCTCGAGCTCGCCGGTGGCGTGCCGGAAGCGGAGGTTGAAAGCCTCCTGCTTGGCATCGATCAATTTCGCCACCAGCTCGTCGTCTTTGAGGTTATGCACCTCCGAGGCCTTCATCACTCGCCGGCCCCCTCGCGCATGACGAATTTGGTTTTCACCGGAAGCTTGTGTCCGGCCAGGCGCAGCGCTTCGCGCGCCAGCTCCTCCGGCACGCCGGCCAGCTCGAACATCACCTTGCCCGGCTTGACGACCGCGACCCAGCCCTCCGGGTTGCCCTTGCCGGAGCCCATCCGCGTCTCGGCGGGCTTCTTCGTGTAGGGCTTGTCGGGGAAGACGTTGATCCAGACCTTGCCGCCACGTTTGATCTTGCGGGTCATCGCGACACGGGCCGCCTCGATCTGGCGGTTGGTGATCCAGCCGCGCTCGAGCGCCTTGATCCCGTACTCGCCGAAGGCGACGCTGCTGCCGCCCTTGGTGTTGCCGCACATGCGGCCGCGGAACTGTTTGCGGTGCTTGACCCGTTTCGGCATCAACATCAGCGGTGCCTCCTTCCGGCGCAGTGCGCCCCA
>Ga0170475_101352833_pt1 | contig 10525 bp, 8 predicted proteins | sample Soicark_Litter_5_FD_111474 | JGI IMG/M metagenome (GOLD analysis project Ga0170475, IMG submission 111474) | Avena fatua rhizosphere microbial communities from Hopland, California, USA. Combined Assembly of 48 SPs | reverse complement strand
GATCGCAAGCCCACCATCAACGGATCCCGTTCTTGTTACCCCTTTTCAGCGGCAGGAGAAACGGACGTCACCAAAGGGCCTCAAAATCGTGGTCCTGGGGCTATCGATTACTTCCTCTTGGGGAAACGGCCACGCTACTACCTATCGCGCGCTCCTCCGTGAAATGTCGAAGCGGGGGCATGGAATTCTCTTTTTAGAACGGGACGCCGAATGGTATGCCTCGAATCGAGACCTGCCCGATCCCTCGTTTTGCCGGACGGAAATCTACGAGAGTTTCGCCGTTCTGAAGGAGCGCTTTGGTTCCGAAATCCGAGAAGCCGATCTCGTCATTGTGGGGTCGTTCGTACCGGAGGGGATAAAAATTGGTGAGTGGGTGATATCCGTGGCCACCGGGGTGACTGCATTCTATGATATAGACACACCTGTGACTCTATCGTTCCTAGCCGCAGGACGATGCGAATATCTAAGCTCCAGATTAGTGTCGCGGTATAACCTTTATCTCTCCTTCACCGGCGGGCCCACCCTCGATCTACTGCAAGAGCGCTATCACTCGCCCATGGCTCGCCCTCTTTTTTGTTCTGTAGATCCGGTACTCTATCGGAACGAGGACCGCCCGCTTATATGGGACCTCGGCTATATGGGCACCTACAGCGATGATCGTCAGCCTGCACTGCAGAAATTACTAATCGAACCAGCCGCGCAATTGGAAACAGGAAGATTCGTCGTCGCAGGACCGCAATATCCCAAACAGATCCAGTGGCCACAGAATGTCGAACGGATCGAGCACTTGTCGCCCAAGGAACATAACCATTTTTATAACGCTCAGCGATATACCTTGAATGTGACGCGTGCCGACATGATCCGCGCCGGTTACTCGCCGAGCGTGCGGCTTTTTGAGGCTGCCGCCTGCGGAACTCCGATTATCACGGATTATTGGCCGGGGTTAGAAACTTTCTTCCCGATCGGTCGTGAAATTCTTGTTGCGAATACCACTCAGGAAGCCCTGGGTTATTTGAAGGATCTGTCCGAGATGGAGCGTAAGTCAATTGGCAGGGCCGCACAGAGAACCGTCTTAATGAAGCACACCGCATCGCATCGCGCCGCGGAGTTGGAACGTTACGCATTCGAATTACTCAACCCGACAAGCGGGGGCGCGTGAAATGAAAATCGTCATTTTCGGTTTGTCCATTAGCTCTTCGTGGGGAAACGGTCATGCCACACTTTGGCGCGCTCTTTGGCGAGCCCTCGTCCGTCGAGGACATCGCTTGGTTTTCTTCGAGAAGGATGTTCCATACTACGCCGCCCACCGGGATCTCACTAACCTGCCGGGCGGAGAGATTATTCTTTATGCGCACTGGGATGCGGTCTGCGTTCGTGCGCAGCGCGAATGTTCCAGCGCGGATGTTGCTCTTGTGACATCCTACTGTCCCGATGCTATCGCCGCATGCGAATTGGCCCTCGAATCCCCGGCCGAAGTAAAGTCGTTCTACGATCTGGATACTCCCGTGACTTTGGACGGCTTGCGCGCTGGCAAAAATGTCTTCTATATTCCGCCAAACGGTCTGAGCGGCTTCGATGTTGTCCTGAGCTATACTGGAGGTGACGCCCTGGATGCGCTGAAGAATGAATTAGGCGCTCGCCGGGCGATGCCTCTTTATGGGAGCGTGGATCCTGATGTGCATTATCCCGTTCCGGCCGTTCCAGGCTATAGGGCAGATTTTTCGTATCTTGGAACCTATGCGGAAGATCGGCAGGAAATGCTCGAACGCCTTTTCATGCAGCCGGCCAGGCAATTACCCGAGAAGAGATTTTTAATCGGAGGCGCGCAATATCCGGATTCCTTCCCCTGGTGCCGAAACATTTTTTTCGTGCAGCACCTCCCGCCGGGCGAGCATCCGGCATTCTTTAGCTCGTCGCGCGCTACTCTGAACGTGACCCGCCGCGCGATGGCGAATATGGGCTACTGCCCCTCGGGACGTTTATTCGAAGCGGCCGCATGCGGTGTGCCGATCATCAGCGATTCCTGGGCGGGGTTCAGTGAATTCTTTGAGCCGGGAAGGGAAGTCGCGATCGCGGAGACCAGTGCGGAGGTGCTCACGGCATTGAACGATGCCGACGACCTGGCCGCGATGGGACAGCGCGCGCGCGAAAGAACTCTCGACGAGCATACCTCCGCCCGCCGTGCAATTGAATTTGAACGGATCATGGAATCGCTCGCTTCTGGCAAAAGCGACAACGAAGTTCGCCTCGTTCAACCGGTGGCGAGTATGGCCTGACGGAGGACCTTTTATGCTAGGAATCATACCAGCGGCCGGTGAAGGAACTCGCATCCAGCCGCTCGCTTTTTCCAAAGAGCTTCTGCCGGTCGGAAGTCGGAGGGACGGCCAAACCGAAAGGCCTCGCGCTGTCAGCGAGTACCTCGTGGAACGAATGATCGCCGGTGGCGCTACTCGGATCTGCTTTATTATTTCTCACGGAAAATCGGATATTTTGGAATATTACGGCGCAGAGCTTGGTTCTGTTCCGTTCTCCTACGTAGTTCAACCTGGCCCAAGCGGACTGTGCGATGCGCTCTTCCGCGCTCTTCCCTCGGTTAACGCCGAGGAGCCTGTCCTGATTGGCCTCCCCGACACGATCTGGTTTCCGGAGAATGGATTCGCGACGTTGCCGAACGACTCTCTGTCGTTTCTCCTTTTTCCAGTTGAGCATCCGGAATTTTTCGACGCCGTCGTTACCGACGAGCAAGGTTTTGTCCGCGAAATTCAGGTCAAGCAAATGAACGCTCTCTCTTCCTGGATATGGGGCGCTTTCAAAATGCCCGGTGCCATTTTCACGGAGCTTCACGATCTTTGGCGCAAGCGCGAAGGACAGGATGAATATTTCGGAACCCTGATCAACGCGTGGCTGGCGCGCGGAGGACAAGCGACGGGGGTTCGTTCAGGCGTTTCGTATGTGGACGTTGGAACCCTCCATGGCTATCGCGAGGCGATCAGGCTTTTAAGCGGGGCACCCGCGGCAGAAGTTGAAGAGTGGCGTCTGCCTCCTGCTAATACAAAACGGGTTCGAGGCCGAACTTTAAACGACTTTGCGGAACGAATCAGGCAAACTTGAACGAAGGTCTATTTACACCGACTCACTATGAATTCAGATCTCGTGATGAGTGTTAGCGATATCCAGCAGCGAGTGCGCCAGCTCGGAAAATGGTTTCACAATATTAATCTTCACGGCGTTCAAACCGCTCCGGAACACTTCCTGGGAGATTATCCCAGCTTCAAATGGCGCCAGTTCGCCCATGCCATCCCGGCGGACCTCAGCGGCAAGACAGTTCTAGATATCGGCTGCAATGGGGGATTCTATTCGCTGGAGATGAAACGCCGGGGAGCTGATCGGGTGGTGGCTATTGATATGGATGAGGAGTACCTGGCGCAGGCCCGCTTCGCCGCTGAAATTATGGAGATGGAGATCGAATTTCATAATCTCTCGGTCTATGACGTTGCCGACTTCGACGAAAGATTTGATCTCGTCCTCTTCATGGGCGTTCTCTATCACCTCCGGCACCCGCTCCTGGCCCTCGATCTAATCCGCGAGTATGTGGCGGACGATCTTTTTGTCTTTCAATCGCTTCAGCGCGGGAGCGAGGAAGTCTTTGAGACAAAGTCCAACTACCCGTTTTCCGAAGTCGATATTTTCGAACAGCCAGGTTTTCCAAAAATGTTCTTTATCGAAAAGAAATATTCGGACGACCCAACGAATTGGTGGTTTCCCAATCGCTCCTGCGTCGAGGCGATGTTGCGCAGTTCCGGTTTTGTTATCAAGTCCCACCCGGAGGATGAGGTGTTTGTTTGCACTGTCGCGGAAACTCGCGACAAACATGCCATCCCCGGTAAAGAAAGGCTGACCTATGGTTGAAGCGGTCATGTTCTGGAACGAACCCAATAATAAGTCACATTGGGATTTCGAGGCCGATCCAGATTGGCGCATTTTCGCGCGAATGGTTCGGATGGCATCTGAAGCGGTCGCTGCCGAAAATCCGCAATTGTTACGCGTCCTCGGCGGAATCTCGCCGATCGACCCGAGTTTCATTGAGAATATGAAACGCCAGGATGCCCTGGACCGTTTGAATGTTGTCGCGGTCCACGGTTTTCCGCTCGACTGGAACCATTGGCAGATCAATGAATGGCCCGAGAAACTCAAGGAAATTGAGCGCGTCGTGGACCGTCCCATCTGGGTATCGGAAGTCGGCGTCTCTAGTTTCGGCGCCGAAGAGGTTCAGGAATTCGGCCTTCGTCGGACCGCTGAACTGTTGATCAACAAGGCTCCTCGCATCCACTGGTATAGCCTCTATGATCTTCCAAGGGCCTGGCCTGCTACCACACGGCATCGTGAAGCCGAAGGGTCGTCCTATTATAGGCACTTCTATATGGGTTTGCTGACAGAAAATGGTTTCCCAAAACGCGCTCTCCAGCATTTCTCCGAATTCACGCCAGAGCTTGGAATTTGCCAATGGTTTCATTTCCAGGACCATCGCCTCGACGACGCCGTTCGCTGGCTGAAGGATCTCGGCGTAAAGCATCTTCGAACGGGACTCAGTTGGGCCGATAGCTATCGCGAGAATGCGCTGGAGTGGTTCGATCGGCAAATGAGCGCGCTGGAAGATTTCAACGTCACCGTGACATTTTGTTTCACACCGGAGCACCGAGGAATTCATCCGCACCACACCAGTCCTCCCCAACGCGTCGAAGAATTTGCGGATTTCTGTGTCAAGATGGTTCAACGCTACGCGCGCGCCGCTCCGAAACGCTCTTTCGCTCAAAATCCCATTGATCAATTGGCTGCGTCCCAATGAGCATTTTCGTAGAAACTGTTTCCCCTGGCTCAGAACTCTTGTTAGCAGGAGAGATTCTGGATTGGTTGGCGTCTGCCGAGAGCACGCCTTCCTGCCGCGGGCTGATTGTTGCCGCTCATCCGGACGATGAAGTGATAGGATTGAGCTCGCGTCTCCCCCTGCTGTCGAGGAGTTGTTTCATTCACGTCACTGACGGAGCGCCGCGGAATCTTCAAGATGCCCAAGCCCACGGCTATAGCACTTGCGAGGAATACGCGGGCGCGCGCCGGATGGAGTTCTTCAATTCGTTGCGCCTGGCTGGAATAAAAGACGCCTGCTATCGATGCCTGGAATTCCCGGACCAGGAGTCCTCCTTCCATCTTTCTGATCTGACGTTAGAGGTGCGTGACACGATCTCCGAACATCGGCCGCACTTTATCTTGACGCATTCCTACGAAGGAGGGCATCCGGATCATGACGCCACCAGCTTTGCGGTGCATAATGCGTGTCGGCTTTTAACATCTACGGGAGATCGCGTTCCGCCAGTTCTTGAGTTTACGTCGTATCATCAAGGCCCAAATGGAATCGAAGTCGGAACTTTCCTGGAGAACAGCACTCTCGAAAAACTGATTGTGCTGACTTCGAAAGAATGCGAACGAAAACGCCGCCTTTTCGAGTGCTTCGCTACCCAACAGGAGGTCCTTCGCTGGTTCCCGATTGAAACGGAGCGTTTGCGAATTGCGCCTGACCCGAATTTCAGCGCTCCGCCTCACAACGGTCCGCTCTTCTACGAACAGTTTTCCTGGGGAGTTGACGGCGTTCGTTGGCGCGAACTCGCGGCTGAAGCACTGCGCGCCTTCGAATTAGAAATGGAGGCCTTTTGAAAGTCCTCAATGTCGCCTATCCTTTTGCCCCGGTTGGCGCCGATGCTGTCGGAGGCGCTGAGCAGGTGCTAACGCAGATTGCCGAAGCACTTCATGCGTCCGGCCATGAATCGTACGTCCTCGCCGGCGAGGGCTCCGCGACCGCAGCCTCTCTCTTTACGGTGGCACGACCTTGCGGATTGATCGATGCGCAGGCGCGGCAAAGATGCTATTCCAACTTCAGAGACCGCATTCAAGAAATTATCGCCCGCTACTCTATTCAGCTCGTCCATTTCCATGGGGTAGATTTCTATGAATACCTGCCCTCCATAAGCCTTCCGACTATTGCGACATTACATCTTCCTTTATCGTGGTACCCCGAACAGATTTTTCGATCTTCGGGAGTTATCCTGCAATGTGTCTCAGCATCGCAACGTCGTTCTGGCCCGGCCTGCCTTCGCCAGGAAATAGAAAATGGCGTGCCCATCGAACGCTTGCGTGCCGATTCTCCTCGAGAGACCTTTGCGCTCTGCCTCGGGCGAATTTGTCCAGAAAAGGGCTTTCACCACGCCTTGAGCGCTGCGAAGCAGGCAGACATTCCCTGTCTTCTCGCCGGCCAGGTCTTCCCATATGAATCGCACATTGCGTATTTCCGGTCCGAACTCGCGCCGCTGCTGGACGCGGAGCGCCGCTTCATCGGACCGGCCGGTTTCGCCCGGAAACGAGCGCTCCTAAATTCCGCTCGATGCCTCCTGATCCCGAGCACCGTCCAGGAAACAAGTTCACTCACCGCAATGGAGGCATTGGCCTGCGGCACGCCCGTAATTGCTTTCGCCGTGGGCGCACTTCCAGACCTCATCGAGCACGGGAAGACCGGATTTTTGGTGCGCGATGAGAATGAAATGGCTGAGGCAATTCGGATGGTCGGGACTATCGATCCCGCGACCTGCCGCGAAGTAGCTGACCGCCGATTCGATGTAAAAGAGATGACCCAGCGCTACATGGCTCTTTATACTGAGTTGATCCGCAATTCCCAATCGCAAGACCGGCATCAGAGGGAGGAGGTTTGCCATGCTGCTTGAAGCTCTGGATCGGCTTCAGGCGGTAACATCGCTCGATGACCTCACAGAACTCTATGAGAAATGGACCGAGTTGTGGAATCTCGATCCGCAGGCCACTCCCTTCCAAACACCCGCCTGGCTCTCGCGCTGGTACCAGCATCTCGGCGGCGGCGACATCTTGGTCCTCATTTGCCGCCGCAATGATGATCTCGTCGGACTATTGCCACTCCAGTGCCTTGAAGATTCCGACCACGGAAGGATTGAATTTCTAGGCGCAGGCATCAGCGATCACCTCGAGTCTATTAGCTTACCCGGATTTCAGAAAGAAACTGCTATCGCGTTTTGGGAATACCTGCTGGCCGAAGATAATCACGCGAGCCAATGCGTCCTTCGGGACATTCCGTCTTCATCATATCTCCATCAATGTGCGCCTGCGCAGGTCCAGAAACGATCTGAGGAGCCCTGTCCCAGCCTGGAATTCGGGGGAGCATCTTTGAGAGCGGTTATTCCGAAGAAGCAGTTTCAGAAGCTAAGTTACTACCGCAACCGCGCTGCGCGATTGGGAATCACCTACGAAACCGCGGAGCAAACAAATTTCGAGGAACTTTTTTCTGCTCTTGTCAACCTCCATAGCGCGCGCTGGAATGCACGCGCCACAGCCGGTGTTCTTTTCGATCAGCGCGTGCGGGAGTTCCATCCGAGGTAGCATGGGACTTCCTGAAAGCTGGACTGCTCAGGTTGTATGGCCTCCGCTTGGATTGCGATCTGATCGCGAGCTTCTACGGCTTTTCGGCGCACGGCATTACCACCTATTACTTAGGCGGCTTCGATCCGCGCTTTTCTTCGCTCAGCCCGGGAATGCTCATCGTTGGCTACGCTATCGAGCGAGCCATTCTTGAAGGGCAAAGCGCCTTCGATTTTCTACGGGGCAGAGAGCCTTATAAGTACGATTGGGGCGCTCGCGACCGTGAGAAGGTTACGTTGGTCCTGCCAGATTTTTCCACGAACATATCTACGGAGAACTATTTATGAAAAACGACAAAGTAAGAGTGGCTATCATTGGCGTCGGAAATTGTGCTTCCTCCCTCGTTCAGGGTGTTGAGTTTTATAAAGACGCATCGCCGGAGGAGAATGTGCCGGGCCTCATGCATGTATCTCTCGGTGGCTACCATATCCGCGATATCGAGTTCACTGCTGCCTTCGATATTAACGTCACAAAGGTCGGGAAGGATCTTTCAGAAGCGATTTTTGCCGAGCCAAACAACACTTTTAAGTTCTCCGAGGTGCCGCGCCTCGGCGTCCCGGTCTATCGCGGAATGACTCATGATGGCTTGGGCAAATACTTGAACGAAGTGATCACCAAAGCCGATGGCCCCACGGACGACATCGTCGAGATCCTGCGCTCCACGCGCACTGACGTTGTGGTTTCATATCTCCCGGTCGGCGCCGAAATGGCAACGAAATGGTACGTCGAACAAATTCTCGAAGCCAAATGCGCCTTTGTGAACTGCATTCCTGTCTTCATCGCTTCACAACCTTACTGGCAAAAGCGTTTTGAAGATCGGGGACTTCCAATCATCGGCGACGATATAAAATCTCAAGTCGGAGCCACCATTACACATCGCGTTCTCACGAATCTCTTCAAGGAACGGGGCGTCCGTCTTGATCGCACGTATCAATTGAATTTCGGTGGAAATACCGATTTCATGAACATGCTCGAGCGGGAGCGGCTCCAGTCCAAGAAGATTTCCAAAACCCAGGCCGTCACCAGCCAATGGGACCGGCCCCTCGCCGAAGAACAGATCCATGTTGGTCCCAGCGATTACGTCCCGTGGCTGCAAGATCGGAAGTGGTGCTATATTCGAATGGAAGGGACTACCTTTGGAAATGTCCCGCTCAATTGTGAGCTAAAGCTCGAAGTCTGGGATTCACCCAACTCTGCCGGCGTAGTTATCGACGCCGTTCGTTGCGCCAAGCTGGCGCTCGACCGGGAAATCAGCGGTCCTCTCATCGGTCCTGCCAGCTACTTCATGAAATCACCTCCGACCCAATTTACGGACTATGAAGCACGGCAGAAAGTCGAGGAATTTATCAAAGGCGAGGATCCGCAGACCCTGCGTGAGCTCCAAGCCCGGGACCCAGAATCCAATCTGTCGCGGAGTATGGAAGCCCAACGTAGCGCCTTCCTGGAGGCTTCGAACTAAGAAGCAGACAGACGGAGCGCGGACATTTTGTCCGCGCCGTCCGTGAAGAATATTAAAGCTGGCGAAGGAAAGCCACCAAATCCTTCTTTTCCTGGCTGTTCAGCTTCAATTCGAGCACCAGGTTGAAAAACTCCACGGTATCCTCCAGCGTCAAACAACGACCGTCATGAAGATAAGGCGGACTCTCTTTGATTCCACGCAACGTAAAGGTTTTGATCGGCCCATCCGAAGGCTCATCAAGAAATCGTTCCAAATGCAAATTATGCATTTGATGGTCCAGGTAAAAGGGCGGTTTATGACATTCGGCGCATTGTGCTTTTCCGAAGAAGATATCCTCTCCGCGCCCTTCGCTCTCGGTGGCCTTGGAACGGTCCAGGCGTCCCATAAGGTTTAATTTGGGAGCTGGGGGAAAATCGATCATGTTTTGGATCTGCGCCATGTGGCTCACCTGAACGCGATCGATGATATTCAACCCCTTTTTCATCGCATGGATCGGATCGCCATTAAAATACGCCGTGCGCTGCTCGAACTCTGTGAAGTCCTCAACGGAGCGAAGGCTGCGCTTCGAGCCATGAATCTGTTGTTGCGCGACGCCGCGAAGACTCGTCGTATCCAGGCGAAAGCGCCGCTCCTGCGGGCGGTCATCCGGATTTAGATGGAATTGGGCGGTCGTGTGTCCGTTCACGTGGCAATCTAAACAAGAAACGCCGAGGCTTGGATCGCGGCTCTTTCGATCATCAGTCGCGTTAAACTCCTCCTGCGGAAATGGCGTTACCAGCATCCGAAGACCATCGAGTTGAACCGGTGTGAGGATATCTTTGAACAAACGATAAAAATTATTGATCGACACGACCTCTCCCCGGGATACATCGCCGAGTTCAGGACGATTGGAGAGAAATATAGCCGGCGGAAATTCAGGCAGAAAAGCTTCGGGAAGGTCAAAGTCCACATCGAACCGCTCGAGTCGGGGGAACATTTGAATCTGCATCTGCGGGAAAACCTGGCCGCCCGCGGCCTGCTTCGGGTGTGGCAGCGACGGGTAAGGAAACGAATTGTTTCGTTTAATCTGATCCGGTGACATTTGAGCGAACCGATCCCACGTGATGCCGTCCTTCAGGCGAGCGGTCGGTCCGACCGCGAGCGGTTTGCCTCGGGACATTTTCGCTGTCGGATCGGTTTGAGGAGTGAGGTTGTAACGGCTTGCCAGAAGCTTCTGTTGATCCGCCATCACCTGTGCCTTCGCCGCTTCATCGCTTTGACGAATTTCACCCGGGCTCTGCATAGGCCTCTTGGCATTCAGCGGATCGCGAAAGAAATCAAAACCCTGCACTTTGCCTTCGTCGGGTTGATTTTTAAACACCGGGGAGGAGGGCCGCGCATTCGTAGAAGCAAAGCGCTTTGGATCGTCTATATCTGTTTTCTTCTGCTCAGGCCGAGTTTCGGCGACCGAGCGAGGAGTCTGTGCGTCCTGTACTGCATCTGGTATTCTTTGTCCCGATCCCACAGCTTGGGCTGTTCTCTGTGGTTGCGCAGCGCAACTCGGATAGAAAACCGACGCTGCAAACAATATTG
>Ga0170475_108977559_pt1 | contig 10540 bp, 8 predicted proteins | sample Soicark_Litter_5_FD_111474 | JGI IMG/M metagenome (GOLD analysis project Ga0170475, IMG submission 111474) | Avena fatua rhizosphere microbial communities from Hopland, California, USA. Combined Assembly of 48 SPs | reverse complement strand
GCGGCCGCCGGCGAAGCGGCTGCAGCATGAGGCAACGCGACTAATGCCGGGCGGAGACGAGTGGCGACGTGGGGTGGGCAATCGCAATCTCGCACAACTACTCGCTCTAGCGCGGCGATCTCGCGAGTCGCAGGGAACCCGAGCCACAGAGAGAAAAGCGGCATGAAGCGAGAAGCGCTGATGGCGCTGTTAGCGCTGGGGATGGCCCTTCCAGCACTCCGCGCACAGGACACGACGCGAGCTCAAAGGCCCGTCGCGACAGACACGACCCGACGCACAACGATGGCGGCTCCGGCGGGAACGCCGCTCGAGCAGCTCGTCTCCGAAGAATCACAACGCCGTGCGAACATCGCGCGTGTGCTGCTGATTACAAATTCGCAAGTGGCGGTGCAGCAGGAGGCGCTCAGAAATTTGAGTGACCAGCTGTACGTCAGCGAACAATTGGTGGGCGCCACACACGGACAGCTGTCACTCGCTGCCGAGGCGCTCCGCAAGCAACCAAGCACGATGCTCTCCGTTCTGTTCGCGGCCGACTCGATGTCGGCACCGCAGGTGGGCGGCTTGGCGCTTTCGATCGACGGCGCGAACACGGCGATGGTCGGGATCTCGGACACCGCGCGTACCGCGTTCCGAGTCGGCGCCGCGGATGAGCTGTTCCGCGGTGCAGTGCTGCCGACACCGCACACAATCGTGCTGACGACGACGGTCAACGGACAACCGCAGCAAATCGTCGCCCGAGTGCGAGCCCTCGGCGATGCCGTGACGTATGTGCAGTTCGCTGTCCAGGAAGGGAAGTTGGTGCAGACATCCTGGGCGAGCCGCACGTCAAACCCATTTTGAGCGGACGGCGGAGGTCTTTACTATGAGAGGATTGAGCCTCGCCGCCCTCGCGCTCTTCGCGCTTCCATTACAAGCGCAACAGCCGACGGCGACGAGCACCAGGACGACGACGCTGGCCGACACCTCACTGCTCCCGCCGATCGATCCGGCGCGTGCACTGGAGGCGGAGGTCCGCGTCGCGTTGAACGATCTGTTGGCCAACCGCACGGTGTCGGCACTACAGCGTTTGCAGTGGCTGGCAACGTTGCCCGCCTCCAGCGCCGCCGTGGGCACCACGGCAGAGACGCTGCGTGGCCATGGTGACGTCTTGTTCCTGCTCGCCGAAGCGCAGTACCGGTTAGGCATGGACAGCGCGTTCCGCACGAACGCACAGGCGGTGTTGAGCGGTGGTCCCGCTCGTTATGCACCGCTGCTGAATTCACAGATGCTGTTGAGCGCCTACCGAACGGGCGACTTCGCGCGCGTGGCGACGTTGGTGCAGGGTCCGTCCGCGGATCAGGCACGTGGCCTGGCGGCGCTCGTGAGCGGCCTCGCGGCGTATCAGCTCAGGAATTATCCCACCGCCGCGGCGCGATTTGCGACAGCGAAGGCGGCAGGTGCGCCGTACGCGCAGTACGCCGAGTACATGGATGTTCTGACGTCGCTGCGTGGCGACACCACCAAGACGGCCGGAGCGATCGCGCGTCTCGAGGCGCTGGCGCAGACGGCAAATGGCGGCTTCGCCGACCAGGTCCGCCTCACGGCGGCGCAGCTCGCGTATGAAACGAACGCGTACGATCGAGCGATCACCTTTGCGAACGCGGTGACGCCGAACGGTGGACTGGCGCCCCTTGCGCTCCTCACGAAAGCATGGGCGCAGTATAAGAACAAGGACATTGCGGGCGCGGGGCAGAGCTTCGCCGCCTTCGCCGATCAGTATCCGATGCTGCCGCAGCGCGACGAGGCCCGGCTGATGGCGGCGCAATCGCTCCTGCAGTTGAATCGAACGGATGAAGCGGGCCGCCTGTTCCGTATGGTTGCGGACTCCGGCCGCGCCGAGTCGATGCGTCTCGATGCAAAGTCCACGGATGCCGTGATGAATCTCGCGCGGGCGCTCGTACGTGCGCGAGCGGCAGGGTACCTCTTCGTGAACGACCCGGAGATGGGTAAGACGATCGCGCTCGAGGAGACGGCGGGCGCGGATCCGCAAGTCCTTGCCTCCGTAATGACGGGAACGACGCCGTCGCTTCCCCAAGTCGAAGTCGCGCGTATCGTGGCGTTGAATGATTTGATGCAGCGGTACGGTGCAATCGCGGACAGCGCGGGGACTCAGCTCTCGAAGCGCGTGCTGTTCGCGCCGGCCTCGGCGAACGCGGCGCCGACATTGTTTGCGCAGCGTGCCGAAGCAGTGATGGCGGCGGACCTCGATGCGGCGATCACGTCGCAGCGGCTGCGTTTAGCGACTCGCAACGCCTCGCTTCGCTTGATGCAGATTCGGGGGTTGCAGCAGGCGATGAAGGGGCGAAATGACACCGTCGCCAAGCTCGTTGCGCGCGTCGATACGACGGACTCGCGCCTGCGGGGACTGCTCGCGAGCATCGACTCGACAGAGGAACACTTGCGGGCTTCGCTGGTAACACAGGTGCGGAACGTTCAGGGCGGACCGGCGTATGTGTTGTCCGTTCGTGCCGACAGTCTCCGACGGGGCGGTCTCATTCCGGCCGGCGTGGACGTCGAATCGCTCGTGGCCGCGCGAACGGATTCGCTGCTCAATGCACTCCCGCTGTTCCTCCTGCGGGACTCGGTGCGAACGCGCCTAACGAAGGTGCGACAGGATCTCGCCGAGTCACGCGCGGCGATCGATGCGGCTGACCGGATGTTCGCGTCGGCACAAACGGGGCAGTTGACAGACACCAGCGCGTCGTTGACACAGCTCCGTAGCGCGCAGGCGTCCGCGCTGTCGCGCCGCAGTGACGCGGAGGCGGGATTGGTGGCGGCGGTGAGTACTGAGCTCACCGCTCGAGCCACGGATCTCCTCGCACTTCTCCAACACGACATGCAGGCAGCGGAGTTCGGTACGGCAACGGCGGCGTTCTTCAATGCGATCGACCAGGGCAGACCAGCCGGTACGGGCACGTCAGGCACACAAGGAAGCGGCAACAACGGCGCGGCGAGCCTAACGGCTCCGGGCGCCCCTGGCGCGACTGGTTCGAACGCGCAGACCGGAACGGGGACGAGCAAAGGAGCGCCAGTGGCCCGCGCCGGTACACCCCCCACGCAGAAGAAGTAGATACGATGACTCGGATCATCAGAACGATCATAGCGGCAGTCCTGATATCGCCGGCGGCGCTTCAAGCGCAGGCGCCGGCGGTCACGGTTGCCAACGCCACGCGATCAACGGCTGCCCCACCGGCGCCGCTCGATTCGGCGATCAGCAGACTTCAGGATTTTCTCACACGATACCCCACGAGCCCACTGCGGCCGAACGCGCTGCTTCAGTTGGGCGAGCTGCTCGTTAGGCAGGCGGATACGGTCTTCGCCGAGAGCCAGCGGGCGGGCGGGACGACGGCCGCTCGGCCTGACTCCAGCCGTGCGACGGCGACGCCGCTCGCGCCCGCGGTGCGGCCGTCTACGGCCGCCTCGGCAAACGCGGCGGCAGCGAACAACGCGGGCAGCGGACCGATTGCGCCAGACTATTCCGCCGCGATCACGCGGTACGAAGAACTGGTTAATCGTTATCCGACCTTCGAGCAGATCGACGCGGCGACGTACACGCTCGGCACGCTATACGCCTCGACGCAGCGCTGGGCAGACGCCGCCCGAATGTTCGAGCGCGTCGCGGGCATGGCGAACTCCCCCTTCCGGGGCGAGGCATTCTTCCGGTTGGGCGACGCCCGCTTCGAGCTTGCCTCACGACTGAAGGGGGATGCGCGCCGCGCGGCTTTCGCAGCGGCGGCTACCGCGTACGAGCAGGCAGTCTCCTCCACGCAGGCACCGAGCGACATCTACTTCCTCGCGCTCTACAAGCTTGGCTGGTCGTACTACAATCAGGCGAATCAGGTCAACCAGGCGGACTATCAGAAGGCAGTGGACGTCTTCAGCCGCCTTGTCGACGCGTATGACAAGCTGACGCCTGATCAGCAGTCGCGACTCGGTCTCCGTGGCGAGGCCATCGAGTACATGGCGGTTGCGTTCACACAGGTCGGTGGCGCACAGGCGGCCAGCAAGTACTTCCAGAGCCGCGGTGGCGCTCCCTATCAGTTGGCACTGATGCGTCGCGTCGCGCAGACGTTCCGCGACCAAGGGAATTTCACCGAGGCGATCAACGCCTATCAGATGGTGCTCGCCCAGTCGCCGACTGACTCGAGCGTCTTAACGGCGTCGAGCGAGATCGCGGACATCTATCAGAACAGATTGCTCGAGCGTGATTCGGCACAGGCCGCGCGTCTACGCCTCGCCGACATTCTCGCTCCTGGTAGCGCGTGGGCGAGGGCGAATCCGACACTCGCCGACACGGCCGCCAAGCTTCGTGAGGCAGCGTTGCGCCAGAGCGGACAGTACCTACTGGCATCGGCGCAGGCGGGGAATCGGGCCCGCTTCACCGAGGCGGCACAGATCTATCAGCGCTACCTGACGGATTTCCCGAAGAGCGACAGCGCACAGATCGTCAATCGATACTTGGCCGAGTCGCTGTTCGGTGCTGGTGACTACTCGCACGCGGGCGCCGAATTCGCACGCGCCGCATTTACCTACGGCAATGCGAATGCGCAGCTCGCGCAGGAAGCGGGACGGAACGCGATCGTCGCCTACGATTCGGCACTCGTTCGCAACAAGGGTGACCGCGCGGCGCAGGATTCGTTGTTTGCGGTCGTCGATCGGTTTGTCGCCGCGTTCCCGCAGACGGACGTTGCCAAAAAGGCGCTGATCGAAAAGGGCCGGCGTGCTTCGGAGACGCAGCGCTGGGATGCCATGGAGCAGGCGTTCCGCACGTATGCGACGACGTACCCGAACGATCCGTACACTCCTACGGCTCAGCGTCTCATCGGCGACGCGATGTATCGCGCCGGGCAGTACGCACAGGCCCAAACGCAGTGGGAGCAAGCGCAGCAAGTCGCTGCCTCCAGCGGACAGAATCGCCTCGCGGATTCGATTCGCGCGATTCGTGAAACGGCCGCCGGAAGCTACGCGGACTCGCTCGTCAAACGCGGACAGTACAGTGAGGCGGCCGAGCAGGTTTACGTCGCCTACGCGAAAGCGAATCCGCAGAACGCGAAGGCGCCCGACGCGCTACGAAACGCCATCGAGACGTACATGCTGGCCGACAGCGTCGCGCGCGCCAAGAACGACGATGCGGCCTCTCGTCAGGCACGTCAGCGTGCGATCGATCTCTCGGCGCAGCTCGCGCAGCAGTACCCGAATTACAAGTACCGGCTCCAGTATCAGACGTTGCGTGCGCGGTTGCTCGCGGACCTTGGTCAGCGCGATCAGTCCGTCCAGGCGTACCAAGAGCTGATCCAGCAGAATCAGACGTGGCCGGGCCGCGCCGACGCGATGGTACGGGTCGCGGTGATGTTGGATTCGTTAGGCAAGAAGCGGGAAGCGGCACAGGCGTACGAACAGTTCGCGAACGCGTATCCGCGCGACAAGCGAGCCGCGGACGCGCTCTGGAATGCCGCCGCGACGTATGCGGAGGCTCCCGATCCAGCGGCGGCGGCGCGAACCTATGCGTTGTTCGCGCAGAGGTTCCCACGCGATGACCGCGCGACGCAGGCACGTCAGCAGCAGATATCGCAGCTGCAGACGTCGGGTGACACGGCGGCGGCCGCGCGGGTGCTCGAGAGCGCGTGTACGCGGCCATCGGACGAGTTGCAGCAGGAATGCGCGTCGCGCGTCGCCGAGCGCTCGTTCCAACAGGGTGTGGCGGACTTCGGTGAGTATCAGCCGCTCAAGCTCGTGATTCCGTCGAAGCCGCAGTTGACAGCGGCCGGCGTGACCCGGGCGTCGCAAAAGAAGCAGCAACTGCTGCGACAGCTGACGAGTGACTTCGCGAAGGCGATCAAGTCCGGCGTGCCGAGCTATCTCTCGGCGGCGAGCTACTACGTCGGTCTCGCGCAGTGGGAGTACGGCAACTTCCTGAAGAACGTGCAGTTGCCGTCGAGCCTCACGGAAGCGGAGGAGACGCAAGCGCGGCAAGGCGCCGCGCAGCAGGCCGAGCAGTACTACGCGGCGGCGAAGCAGATCTGGCAGGAGCTCGTACAGCGCGCGGAATCGACGCCTGCGGTTGGCAACGATGCTGCGGCGCGTCCCTGGATCGACCGGGCGCGAAACGCGGTGCAAGGAAACGTTGACGCGGCGCCACCGAGCGTCGTGACGGGAGGTCGCTGATGGCGACGGAGACGAGCAGCATGAGAACATCTCGAAGCGGGCGCGCGATGGCGTGCGGTGCTTTCGCTGTGCTACTCGCAGCAATGATGATCGCCGACAGCTCGGTCGCCAACGCACAACGGCGTCAACCGCGCCGGCAAGCGACGATCGAGATTCGTGGGACCGTACCGACGCCACAGGTCGTCACCGTGCGACCGCGCGAAGTGCCGGCATACAGTCGTCAGGTCTTGGTGCCGCGGTTCTACGATCACGACTTCTGGCCGGAGATTCAGGAAGGGTACGCGATCATGTCTGGCCGAATGGGGACGCCGGCGGATACGCTCATGCTGGCGGCCGACAGCGTTGGCACACCGGACTTTTTCCGGTTGCCGTCCGTGACACCGTTAACGCCGCTGGGCGCAAAGTTCGCCAGGATCCACAAGCAGTACGAATGGTGCGCACCGCACTGGTGGTGTCCGTCGCACAGCGTGCGCGTTCGAGTGCCCGCGGATTCGTCGGCGCTATTCCCGCCGCGGCTTCCGCCTCAACCGATGGCGGTGGCGCCGGGGAACAACCCGTCGAATGCACCGACCGCTCTGCCGCAGGTCCAGCAGCGGTGGTGCGCAACGCACTGGTGGTGTCCGCCGGGCGGCGTCGTGAACACGCCACCGTCGACGACGCCAGGCGGCACGCCCGCAACGCCGACCGATACGACACGGCGGCCTCCGGCGACACCAGCGGATACGACGCGGCGACCGCCTCCGTCGGGCACGTCTTCTGCCTCTCGGCTTCGGTAAGAGCAGTTCCCGTGGCGACGCGATAGGCAGAGTCGCGTCGCCACGTGCAAGCACGATCGTACGGACGAACGATCACTCGATTTCACAATACGCCTGCGAGGAGACAGGGCGACATGTCAACGATCATTGAGTGGTACAAGAACGGCGGACCGATCATGAACTTCATCCTGCTCGTGGGAGTGGCGGGTATCGCCATCTTCATCGAGCGGTTCTATGTCATCGTGATCAAGTCCAAGATCAACGGGCGCGCGTTCATCGAGCGGGTGATCTCGCTGGTTCGCGCGGGGAAGATTGACGACGCGATCAAGCTGTGCGCGCAGTCGACGGCGGCGCTGCCCGATATGGGTTTGCTCATCCTTCGCAGCCGCAGCCGCGATGAAGCCGACCTCCAGAGCGTCGCGGATGCCGCGGCGATCACGGTGATGCCGAAGCTGACGCGTCGCCTACAGTACCTGCCGATGCTCGCCAACGTGGCGACGCTGTTCGGTCTGTTCGGAACGATCTACGGCTTGCGCGAGGCATTCGCCTCGGTGGCATCCGCGTCGGCGTCGGAGCGTTCCGCGAAGCTGGCGGCTGGTATCGCCATCGCGCTGAACGCGACGGGCTTCGGCCTTCTCGTGGCGATCCCGCTGTCCATTGCCCACGCGTATCTCGTGAGCCAGTCGGAAATGATCATCGAGCAGGTGGACGAGTTCTCCGTACGTCTGGTCAATGCATTGATCGACCGGCCGGACGTTCGCCTCGGCCATCGTTAGGCGCTAGTTCGCAGCGTCGACTTCAGACCAGGAAGAGTCACTCATGGCCTCGCGGTTTCATAAGCTTCGCGCACGCCAGCAGGAGCGCGAGCCCCTCACCGCGCACGGGCGGATCAATCTCGTGCCGTTGGTCGACATCCTCACCTCGATCGTGTTCTTCAGTCTCCTCACGTACACGGGCGCGGTGATGACGAACCTGACGGCCTTCGACCTGGCGTTACCGCCGGTCGTGGTAACGGCGCCGGGAACGGTCAATGGCGCGAATAAAGACACGACGACCCTGATACTCGCCGTCGGCATCAAGCAAGGGATGATTCGCGTCGAGCATTCGAATGGCGGCGCCGATCCCTTTGCGCAAAACATTGCTGGGTTAGGGCCAGCGTCCCTCGACACGCTCGAGGCGACGCTCAAGCAAATCAAAGCACAGTTCCCGGATAACGATGCGGCGATGGTCGTGCCGGAGGACGACGTCGCCTACGACGATATCGTCCACGTCCTCGAGCGCGTCAAGCGCGCCAATCTGCCAAAGATCTCGCTGACCAGCGCCGCGCGCTCGATGCAGGTCGCGACGGCCAATTCCGGAGGACGCTGAGATGCAGAGCGAGCGCGCACGCGCACTTCGCGAGGGTCGGCGGCGAGCCATGTTCCAGAAGTTCGGGCTCGTCCAACTGAACCTCATTCCGCTTGTCGACACGTTCGTCGCGATCGTGTTCTTCTCGCTGACGGCGGCAACGGTCGGTGACCTCGCGCCGATTCTGAACGGAGTTACACTGCCCCAAGCACGGGTCGGCGCGCCGGCGCACCAGGAGCTCACGTTAGGCGTCTCGAGCCGGCCGGCAGCGATCGTCTTCAATGGACGCCAGTTGATGTCGGTGAGCGCCGCGGCGACGGCGACGTCGAACGTACCGGATCAGCCCCTGGTAGTGCCCGCTTTATATGCCGCGCTGAAGACCGCGGCGGATTCGATTCGAAATGTGAACGGCACGAGTCAGAATGAATCGATCGCGATACCGCTCGCCATTCAGGGTGACAAGACGATGCGGTATGACCTGCTTCAACGCCTCCTACAAACCGCGCGCCTTGCCGGGTTCCGTACCATTACGCTGCAAGTGCAGCGGGCGACGGAACAAGGCGATGCGGCGACGGTAACGATGTAATATGGCCACTCCTTTGCGACCAGCGACGCCAGCGGGTTCTCCGCCGCCTCGCGATATGGACAGGTTCGACAACCGGCTGCGCTTCGAATGGGCGGATCCGGAGCAGCGCGTATTGTTGTATTCGTGGGCCTTTGCGATCGGACTCGCCGTCGTCTGGCTCATCATCGTCGGGCTGCACAAGATGATGCCGCCGACGGTGAACGACGAAGGCGTCGTGATCACGCTCGCGCCGCCGCAGACTCCAACACCAGTGCCGGTCGTCCAGCCAGTGCCACAAACCGGCGCCGCGGAGACCGTTCCCGCGCCTGGCCCCACCAAGGCTCCTCCAGGACGAAAGGGTCCGGAAAAGGGCAATCCGCGTCCTGGTCGCCCGGGTTCGCGAACAGAGCAGACGAGCACCGGCGCCATCGGCACGGCGTTCGGTACCGGTAGCGGCTCCGGCACGGGTGGCCTAACGGGAAGCGTCTCGTCGCTGATCAACGGCGTCGCGGTCGCGTCCGGCAGTGGTGGCACCGGCGGCGGGCAAGGTGGTCGGGGCGGTGGTGGCACTGGCGGCAAGACGGTGCTCGGACTGGGTCAGGGTGGCGAGGGTGGCCGCACACCGGGTCGCGGTGGCTTCGGGGGCGGGACTGGGACGGGCGGTGGCGGCGGCGGCGGAATCGGCGGCGTTGGTGCGGGTGGAGGCATTCAGCGCGCGGGTGTTCGCGTCTCGGCCCCGGCGCCAGTGCGGGCCGAGAACCTGGGCGGCAACCGGCGCGATGTGGGTGAGCTGGGTCAGTTCGTACGCAGCCGCGAGTCGCAGCTTCGCTTTTGCTATCAGGAGTACGGCTTGAAGGCGAATCCGTCGCTCGCCGGCACCGTTACCGTGGCCATTTCCCTCACGGGCAGCGGCGACGTCACCGGCGTGAATGTCACCAATCGCACGTGGAGTGGCGCTGGGGCGTCCGAAGCGGAGAGCTGTATCCGCAACAAGATCGAGTCGTGGCGATTCCCGTCGTCGGATGCTGGAGGCGGCACCTATTCGTTCCCCTTCAACTTCACGCGGTGATCAGCCAGGACTTCGCGAGCAACGGGGCGACCGATTGGCCGCCCCGTTTTGCTACGCGATCGGCGCGCGGCGCTCCAGCCCGTTAGCTTCCTAAGCGTCGCCGCTCCCTGCCCACCTACGACGATCGATCTCGTGTCGCGCCTCGGGCTCATGCTCGCCGCTTTGGCGGCGGCGTCGCAGGTCCAGATTGGCCAGCTGCAGGTGCCGGCGCCGGTCGGGTTCGTGAACGATTTCGCGAATGTGATCCCGGCCGACAATGCCGCGCGCATTCAGCGAATCATCGAGGACGTGCGCGGCAAATCAGGTGGGGACATCGCCGTCGTCACGCTCCCGGACCTCAAGGGTCGGGACAAGGCGGACGTTGCGCTCCAGATTGGGCGTAGCTGGAAGGTTGGCAGCGCGGGAAAGCCGGGCGACCCGGCGCGCAACCGCGGCGTACTGATTCTCGTTGTTCCGAAGGAATCGAGCTCCGACGGCGGACATCTCGAGATTCAAACAGGGTTCGGCGCGGAAGGCTTTCTCACCGACGCGACGGTTGGACAGATCGAAGACGAGGCGTTGCCGCTTCTGCGGCAGGCGGACTACGGCGGCGCGATCGAG
>Ga0170475_133857330_pt1 | contig 10541 bp, 12 predicted proteins | sample Soicark_Litter_5_FD_111474 | JGI IMG/M metagenome (GOLD analysis project Ga0170475, IMG submission 111474) | Avena fatua rhizosphere microbial communities from Hopland, California, USA. Combined Assembly of 48 SPs | reverse complement strand
GAAAAATAATCAAGAGTTTATTAATTTAAAAAACCTCTAGTTTCTTCAAATTTTAATTTTAATAATTTTGTGTTAAGTAATGTAGATGATAGTTTTTTTAACTTATTTTTGAAGGCTAAAAAATTGCAAGTATCAGAGTTTTTATATAATATAAGGAGGTTTGATAATGAATTTGAATTATTAGAAAAATTGAATCCGACTGATTTTTTTGATTTTTCTTATTTTACTAATGAAGGTGTAAACTTATTTAATTTAACTAATTATTTTAAAAATTTATTTTACCACTTTCCTTTAGGTGGTAATTTATTTTATAAAATAAATTATGATTTTTCTTTAATCCATTCTTTAAACAGTAATTATTATAATAATAAATTATTATTGTCAGGTGATAAATTGATTTGGTTTTTACCTCTTAACTTTAATTTATATAACAATAATAATTTTTTAAATTTTTTTAACTTCCATTTGGGGTTTTTTATAGTACTTTATAATACAAATTTTTTTTATTGGAATTTTTGGCATTGGTTAGACGGTCAAGTTTGTTATGATTGGGATTCTCATATTGCTTTAGAATTTTTACTATATTATTGGGATGATATTATTTTTTTTTATCCAGTACAAGCTTTTGAATTGGACTTGGATTTTTTTAATGTAGATTTAAAATTTTTGTATGAATGTTCTTTATTAAATGTTCCCTCTTCTTATTCTTTTATTAAGCATAATAAATTTATTTTTTTTTCTAATGAAAATTTAAAATTTTTATTAAATTTCCAAATTTGTTACAAAATTATATCAAATTCATCAATTTATTCTGAATACCGCTTATTTGAAGTTATAAATTTTTTGGTTAGTCAGTATTTTTTTCGTTTTCCTTCAATAAATTATGAAATTTTTCCTTATCATTCCTCTTCAGAAAATGGTTATAATGATGAAGATTTTGAAGGTGATATGGTTTCTGCACACCCTCTTATTGTTGAAGATTTTGTATCGCAAATGGTTCCTTCCTATGGTCCTTTTACATATTCTATTGAATTTGAACATTTATTAGAAGAAATTAGTGATCAATTTGAGGTAGATGATGATTTTTTTTTCATTGTTGAAGATCATCATCTTAATGAATGTATTATGCGTGTAGATTTTATAAATTTTTTAATGGATCATTTACCTTACTTTTCTTTCTTGAATGATTCAGAAAAAGCAAATATTTATTTTTCTTCGCTAGATAAAACAGAACCTTTATATTTTAAAAGGGATGATATTTCTACATTAAATGAGACGGCGGCTCAAATTGGATTTTTTTTTGATCATAATATGGATGAGGAAGAATTGGAAGACCCTCGGCATATACCAACTGAAACACGAAAAAAAATTTTTAATGATCGTATTAATAAATTTTCTGATCGTTATTTAGGTAAATATCTTTCTAATTTTAATAATGCTGAATTTAAAGTTAAAAGGATTTTAAAAGATGATTCTTTTAACGACGATAAAAAAAGATTTGAATATATAGAAAATTTAAAAAAAATTAAGTGGTCTAGAAGAAAGCATGCAAAAATGACTGATAGTAAGTATGCAACTCAAGGGCGTTTACTGGATTATCATTGGGATTATGTAAATTTGGAATATGATTTTAAATTAATACTTCCTTATTTTTTTATGCCAGAGGGTTATAGAACTCTTGATATACAAAATTTCTTTTCCCCGACTGTTTCTAAGCTTCTTAAGAAATTTAATTATTCTAAATATTTTATAAATTTACAGCATTTTGATTCTGAAAGTGATTATTTTCTTTCTCTTGAACTTGATAAAGATAATTTATTTGAATTTTCGCTTTATAATCCTCGTTTTCTACAATTAAATTGTTTAAAAGTATTAAAAATTATTAAACCTTAGGAAAACAAAACTTATAAGGATATGGCGGAATTGGTAGACGCGTCAGACTTAAAATCTGATCAATTTTAAACTTGGTGTGAGTTCGACCCTCACTATCCTCACAATTTAGGTGGCATGGCGGAATTGGTAGACGCGTCAGACTCAAAATCTGATCAATTTTAAACTTGGTGTGAGTTCGACCCTCACTGCCTCTATGCTCAATTAACTTAATGGTTAAAGTATTTCGCTTACACCGAAAAGATAGCGGTTCAAGTCCGTTATTGAGCAATCTTGTTGATTTTGTAGCTTAGTTAGGTAGAGCGTTAGTTTGCGGATCTAAAGATGAAAGTTCGATTCTTTCCAAAATCATAGTTTAAAAATTTTTATTTACTTTTTTCAACGAAATTTCTTTTTTTTGGGTGCTCTAACTTCTAAAATTTATTCATTTGGTTATAGGAGTTGGAGTTGCGTAATCATTTTCAAAATGATCTCTTAGATATATTTTCTCCGCCTCTTAAGGTTGATATTTTGAATTCATCTGTGGTAAGAATTTTACCTCGTTTTAATAATTCTCTAAATGATTTTAATAATTGGTTATCTGATCGCGTTAGATTTGGATATGATTCTTTTCAAAAACAAAGGTTGTTGTCAGCAAAAATTTTAACAAAATCTATTTTAGGTGAGATTTTTTATGTTTCTGTTTCTTTATCAACAGCATTTTCACAATTAAAAGAAGAAATTTTTAATTTAAATTATAAGCCTTTTTTTCATTTTTATTTGGGAAATTTTTTTGATTTAAATTTACTTTTTTTATTTAGGAAATTTTTTTCTTTAACAGGTCCTGTTAATTATTTTAGTAATAATTTGCCTGTTAATTATTTTACTGATAGTCGTTCTGATTATATATTATCAGAGAAGCAAAAAGATGATATTTTTGCTTCTTCTGATTTTTTTTTTTTTATTAGGTTTAAATTTAAGATTTGTATCACCGACTTTATATTCGCGCCTTAAATTAGAGAAAAAAAATAGAAATATTTTTATATCTGTTTTTTCTTTTCCTTTTGATAAATTTAAGATTTATGATTATAATTTTGGATTTAATTTTTTTAATTTATTACAGTTTTTAAGGGGTAAACATTTTTTAAATCGTCTTGTTATTTTGTCTAGAGGTTTAGTATTTTTTACCTCTAGGGAATTTTTGTTCCTTAAATTTTTATCTTTTGGGGGGGTTTACTTAGATAAAAAAAAAAATTTCTTTTTAATACCAGCTTATTTGTCTTCTTTATCTTATTTTGAAGTTGGTTTATTTTCGTTTTTAACTAATAATAATTTTTGTAACGTTTTATTTTGTTTAAATGATTATAATTCTTCTTTTTTTTTTGTCTTCATCTTTAATTTATTCTCTTAAAGTTTATTTTTCTTTTTCTGAAGCTATGAATGATAAATTGAGATTAAACTATTTTTTTGATTACCTTTTTCCAATTTTGAGCCCTTTTGAGGAAAAAACTGTTTATATTGATATTTTTGGTAATGTAATAAAAACTGGTGGCGGTTTGTATGATGGTCATATTTCTTCATCAGTGCTTAAGATGGGAGATTTTTTTGAAGTTTTGTTTTCTGTTTTTTTTAATGATTTTAATTTTTTTCTTATTGATTCTCTTAATTCTTTTTTTTTAGGAAATTTACTTAAAGTGCCAAAATTTTTCTTTTTTTGAAATGTTTTCTACAAATTTAAATATAATTAATAAGCGAAATGTTTATAAAATTTATTAAATTTATAATATCTTTATTTTATGGAGTTGGGTTTTTTCTTTTTTTTTTGGGAAATTCTTTTTTGAAAGAAATTTTATCATCTAAATTAGCTATTGGACTTTTTTTAATAAAGTCTGTAATTTTTTTGTTTGTATGTGTTTTTTTTTTTTTTTTAAATTTATTTACTCTTTAAATAATCTATTTTTAATTCAGTTTATATGGATTTTTTTAGGTACAGTTTTACAAATTTTATCTTTTATGATTCCTTTACTGCTCGCTATTGCTTTTTTAACTTTGCTTGAAAGGAAAATTTTAGCCTCTGTTCAAGGTAGAATTGGACCAAATTTTGTAGGTTATAAGGGTGTTTTACAGCCAATAGCTGATGGTGTAAAACTTCTTTTTAAAGAGATTATTTTACCATTAACGTCATCCCGTGTTTTATTTACTTTTGCTCCTATTTTTTCTTTTTTTTTAAGCTTAGCAAATTGGGCTGTTATGACCTATGATTGTGATTATGGTGCGTTAACTAATTTAAATTTGGGCGTTTTATATGTTTTTATGATTTCTTCTTTATCGGTGTATTCTTTAATTTTAGCTGGCTGGTCAAGTAATTCTAGATATGCACTGTTGGGTGGTTTACGTGCAGCAGCCCAAATGATTTCGTATGAAGTTTCTAAGGGTCTAATTATATTAAATGTTGTTATTTGTGTTGGTTCCTTAAATTTATCTGATATTGTTTTTTTTCAGAGGCATGTTTATTTAATTTTCCCCCTTTTTCCTATGTTTATTATATTTTTTGTATCTGCTTTGGCTGAGACAAATAGGTCTCCTTTTGATTTACCAGAAGCTGAAGGGGAATTAGTTGCTGGTTATAATGTTGAATATTCTTCTATAACATTTGCTTTGTTTTTTTTAGCTGAGTATGGTAATATTATTTTTATGTCTTTTTTTTCGACTATATTATTTATGGGCGGTTGGGTTCATGGATTTTTGTTTTTCCTTGTAAAAGTTGTATTTATGGTTTTTATTTTTGTTTGGGTTCGTGCTGCTTTTCCACGATATAGGTATGATCAACTAATGCAGATTGGTTGGAAACTTTTTCTTCCAATTTCTTTTGCTTATGTTATATTTACTGCGTCTGTTCTTTATGTTTTTGATGCACTTCCTTTTAATTAAAAAGAAAAGAAAGTTAAAAAGAAATGAAAAAATATAAATTTATTAATTATTTAAAAGAAAATATTAAAAAAAGGGCTTCTCGTTTAAACCCTTATCATTTAGTGTCTCCTAGTGCTTGGCCTATATTAGCTGCTTGGTCGGCTTTTATTTTAGTTTTTGGTGCTGCGTTGACTATGCATTTTTATTCATATGGTAAAATAATTTTTACTGTTGGATTTTTTTCCTTAATAACAATTGCTTTTTTATGGTGGAGAGATGTGATTAGGGAAGCAACTTTTTTAAACTTTCATACTAAAAGGGTTCAAAAAGGTTTAAGAATTGGTTTTGCTTTATTTATTGTTTCCGAAATCATGTTTTTTTTTGGATTTTTTTGGGCTTTTTTTCATTCTAGTTTATCACCTTCAGTTGAGATAGGATGTGTTTGGCCTCCATCTGGTGTTGTTCCACCGAATCCTCTTAAAACACCACTGTATAATACAGTTTTATTGGTTTATTCTTCTTTTGAAATAACTTTTGCTCATAAATTGATTATGGCTAATAAGTGGGAAGAAGTTCCTGAATCTTATAAAATGGCTCTTTTAGCTGGTTGGTTTTTTATAATAAATCAGATTCGTGAATATACTGTATTAGAATTTAGTTTAAATGATGGTATTTATGCTTCAACTTTTTTTCTTTTAACAGGTTTTCATGGATTACATGTTATTATTGGGCTAATTTATTTGATTGTTGGCTATTTTAGATTTACAGAAGGCCATTTTGTTCCAGGTTATTATAACGTTGGTTTAGAAACTGCCATATGGTATTGGCATTTTGTTGATGTAGTTTGGATCGTTCTTTATTTTACTGTTTACGTTTGGGGTGGTTGGAGATAATAATGCCTCAACTGGATTTTTATGCTTTTGAAAATCAAATAGTATATTTGATCCTTTTTTTTTTTTATTATTTTCAAATTTTTTTTCTCTTTTTTTTTTACCAAATATTTTTATTTCTTTGCGAACACGTTTTTTTTTACTTAAGAGTGTTGAATCGCTAAATATTCAGCTTCAATTGGCTGAAAATAAACTTATTTCTTCCGTTAACTATTTTTTTGATTACATTTTAGATTTTAGCTCTCTTAATAATATTTTTATTAAAGTATTACAAAATATTTGGTTTGTTTTTTTTTCTATTTATCCAATTGTGAATTATTTTTTTATAGGGGTAAGCATTTTTTTTAATCCTTTTTTCCCTTTTTTTATATCTTTGCCTCTAATTTTTCTATCTTATAACTTATTTAATAGTTTAAGTGACTTTTTTTCTTTTCTTGCTTTAAGTAATAAATAATACGATGTTAAGTAGAAAAGATTATTTATTTTCTTTTTTTGAAGTAGCTTTTGATGAGCATTTTTTCCTTTCTTTGGTTATTACTTTTTTTTTCTCATTCATTTATTTTTTTTTGAATGAGACTTTTTCAGGATATTTTTCTGATATTATTATGTCTTATTTAATAATGTTTCGTAAAAATTCTGATTTTACAAAATTTTTTTTATCTCATTTTTTAATTTTATCTATTTTTAATATTCAATTTCATATAATTTTATTGAATATTTTTGAGAAGCTGATAATCTCTTTTATTGATTTTTTTAATATAGGTTTAAAAATTAATAATAATTTTGACCATACTCTTTTGGATATTTAGTATGTTTTATATATGATTTTAAATTTAAAAGCTACAAAAAACAAAGTAGTTTAATAGGTAAAACAGTGATCTCCAAAATCATTAATAAAGGTTCAACTCCTTTCTTTGTCGTTATTAATTTCTTATGTTTTCCGTTTATCATTATGATTATTTTTTATTAAGCTTAGTTTTTTTAATTTCTTTGGTTCTTTCTTTGGTTCTTTTTTTTTTTGTCCTTTTTTTTAATTCTTAAGAATTATGATACTGAGAAAATTTCTATTTATGAATGTGGTTTTGATCCTTTTGAGGATTCTTTAGGTCGATTTGATGTTAGATTTTATCTTGTTTCCATTTTATTTTTAATTTTTGATATTGAAGTTATTTTTTTATTCCCTTGGGCTTTAGCAATTTCTTCAGTTGGTTATTTTGGTTTTTTGATTATGTATATTTTTTTAGCTATTCTGACATTAGGGTTTTTGTACGAGTGGTTAAAGGGTGCTTTAGAATGGGTTTAAAAAATATTTAAATTTTAAAACATTTTAAATATTTTAAAAAAAAAATACTAACCAAGAATTGTCTGTTCGTGTTTTATTATTATTTTCCTTGTTAGAAAAATTTTTAAAATTATTGGTGCTTGATAATCGCGATGTTCGTTCTTATTTAAATTATTCATATTTATCAAGCAAAAATTTTTATCTTTCCTTTTTCAAAATTTTAAAATTATCAGTTATTTTTTCACTTAATACAATAATTGATATCTTTGGTGTAGATTTTTTTTTTAAAAAAAAAAATCGGTTTGAGATTTTTTATATTTTAAGAAATACGTTTTTAGGTTCAAATTTCATTTTTATATCGTCTTTATTAAAAGATTCTACTTTTTCTTTAAATTCCTTATATTTAGGTGCTAACTGGGCTGAGCGTGAAATTTGGGATATGTTTGGTGTTTATTTTGTGGGGCATAATGATTTACGTCGTATTTTATCTGATTATGGCTTTGAAGGTTATCCTTTGAGAAAAGATTTTCCTGTTAATGGTTTTTTAGAGTTACTTTATGATGATTCAAGACGACGTATATTATATGAACCTCTTCAAGTTACTCAAGAATTTCGAGTTTTTGATTTTTCAATGCCTTGGGATCGTTAAAAAATGGATAATCTTAAAGATTCTTTATCGTTATATTTTGATGATTTAGAGACAAAAAAATTTTAGTAATTTTACTATGAATTTTGGACCTCAACATCCTGCTGCACATGGCGTTTTACGTTTGGTTATTGAATTATCGGGTGAAGTAATTCAAAAAGCTGATCCCCATATTGGATTATTACATAGAGGAACAGAAAAATTGATTGAAACTAAAACTTATCAGCAAGCATTGCCTTATTTTGATAGGCTAGATTATGTTTCAATGATGGCTCAGGAGCACACTTACTCGTTGGCTGTGGAAAAACTTTTAAATATTTCAGTTCCTCTTCGAGCTTCTGTTATTCGGATGATTTTTTTAGAGATTACTCGGTTATTAAATCATCTATTAGCTTTAACGACACATGCATTGGATGTAGGAGCTTTAACTCCATTCCTTTGGGCTTTCGAAGAGAGAGAAAAGCTTATGGAATTTTATGAACGAGTTAGCGGTGCGCGGCTTCATTCTTCCTACATACGACCAGGTGGTGTGACTTTTGATATTCCAGAGGGTTTATTAGATGATCTTTTTTATTTTGTTAAGCAGTTTAAATTTCGTATTGACGAAATAGAAGAGTTATTAACTTCTAATCGTATTTGGAAGCAACGCTTAGTTGATGTTGGTGTAATTTCTTGGGAGTCAGTTATTAATTCTGGTTGTAGTGGAGTTATGTTACGAGGTTCTGGCTTTTCTTGGGATTTAAGAAAATGTTTATCTTATGATTTATATAAATCAGTAAATTTTAGTATCCCAATAGGCATTTTTGGCGACTGTTATGACCGCTATTTAATAAGGATTGAAGAGATGCGCCAAAGTTTATTAATTTTATCTCAGTTAATTAATTCTATTCCTAAAGGCCCTTGTCGAATTAATAATAATAAGGTTTCAGCCCCTTTCCGTTTTGAAGCTAAGTCTTCTATGGAAGATTTAATTCACCATTTTAAATTAGCTACTGAAGGTTATATAGTTCCTGAAGGTCAGGTATATTCAGCAACTGAAGCGCCTAAGGGCGAATTTGGTGTTTATTTAATGTCTGATGGCTCATCCTCTCCTTATAGATGTCGTATAAGGGCTCCTGGTTTTTTCCATCTACAATCTTTAGAATTGATGGCGAAGAATCATATGATAGCAGATCTTGTAACTATTATTGGTACTCAAGATATAGTTTTTGGCGAAGTTGATCGTTAAATTTTTAATAAAACGTTTTTTTAGAAATAAAGATTTGTATGTGTTTACTTTTTTTTCACGTTTTCTTTTATCTAATTTGAATAAAATTTATGAATTCCTTAATTATCGTATTTTTGGTAAATTTTCTTATTATCCGTTTGATAAAGAATATTCTTTATTAATAGATGAATTTTTTTTTATTTTGGGACGATTGCTTTATTTATTTCATAAACCGTATATATTTTCTCTTTTTTTGAAAGATCGTTATTTTTGTTCTCAACTTTTTGTTCTAACAGTTAAATTTGATATAATTATTAGTTATTTATTTTCTTTTCTTTTTAGTGATTCAAATGGTCTAAAGATTTATAATAATTTATTTTATTCTTTTTTATTAGATAGAAATGAAGGTGAGGATTTCCTTGATATGAATTATTTACAGGTACGCCCTGACTACATGTCTTTGCATTTTCCTATTGTAAATCCTAAATTTTGGAGTGCTACAGTACCTGAAAAAATTGCTGCCATAGATGAGGAGTTTTATGGCCTAGATTTTGAAGATTTCTTTATGTATCAGCTTTATAGTGTCGATCATGATCAATATTTAAAGTTAGATGAAACACTTAATTTTTATGGTAGTGTTTTTAGCGACTTTTTCGCTTCTTTTTTTGGTGAAGATGTAGGTTTATTTTTTTCTTCTAAGTATATGCATTTGAATACCTATAATAATGATTATTTTTTTGATGATTATTATATGAATGAGGAAAATGAATTTCTTGATTATTTAAGTGATGAAGATGATTCTTATTATTTCGTAGGTGATGATGATTTAGAAGTAACTGAAGGTAATCAAAACACTCAAGCTACTGCTACTTTGTCTGATATGGAGTTTGATGATGATGATTTAGATCCTCTTTACGTGAGTCGGATCCTGATGATTTTGATTTAGTTCGAGCACCCCATTTTTTTAACTTTTTTGATGAATTCGATTTTTTTGTTACCCCCTTTTATTTTGATATTTCAGAATATTCTCTTACTCATATTTACTATTTTGCCTCTTTAAATTCTTTTTTTTTTGTTTAATTTTTTGTTAAAAAAGCCTAAATTCCGCTTATTTGGTACTTTAAAATTTTCTATTTTAGAGTTGTTATTTTATTTTAAATTTTTTTTAAAATCTTTTGCTTCTTTATTTGATGTTTTTTATCGTGCGCGTTTTTGGAATATAGGATATTGTTACTCTATGTCAATAAATATGGTAATTTACTCATTTTTTTTGCCGCAATTTTATTTTTTGAATTTATTTCCATCAGCTCAATTTGTTAATAATTTTTTTCAAAGAAAAAGTAATAATAATGAGAAAAATTTGATATTATATGAGAAAAATTATCCTTTAGAATTTAAGAAAAAAGAGAAAAAAGAATTGAATGTAGGTTCTTTTTATTTTTCTTTCTTAACTTTAATAAGGGAATTTGTGGCTCTTACACGCTTTCGTTTGCCCTTTTTAAGGCAAAATTTCTTGGATGGTTTATTTTATCAGAGTTATTTTTTTAATTATTTTTTTAATTATCTGAAAGAAAGTTTTCAAATTGATTTAGGCCTTTTTATTTTATTTTTTTCTTTTCGTCATGATTTTCTTTATTATAAAGATTTTTTATATTTATTTATTTCAATGCTTTTTAAAAAGCATTGAAATAAATAAATATAAAAAATCTTTATAATAAAGAAAATCATGACGAAAAG
>Ga0170475_116266143_pt1 | contig 10542 bp, 4 predicted proteins | sample Soicark_Litter_5_FD_111474 | JGI IMG/M metagenome (GOLD analysis project Ga0170475, IMG submission 111474) | Avena fatua rhizosphere microbial communities from Hopland, California, USA. Combined Assembly of 48 SPs | reverse complement strand
GTCGTACATGATCTGCATCTGCGCCGGATCACCCGCGACCGCACGCAACAACCAACGCCGGAACGCAGCCGCTTCCTCGGTGTAGCCGCCGATCAGCAGCGCATCGATCGTCAAGCTGGCATCGCGCAGCCAACAGAACCGATAGTCCCAATTGCGCTCGCCGCCGATCGATTCGGGCAGCGACGTCGTCGGTGCGGCCACGATGCCACCGGTCGGCTGGAAGCTGAGCGCTTTGAGCGTGAGCAGCGATCGCATGACGGCGTCGCGGAATTCGCCGTGATAGGTGCAGCGGCTCGACCACTCGCGCCAAAAGGCTTCCGTCGTAGCCAGCTCGGCTTCGACATCACGCGCGGCCGGGCATTCGTCGTAGGACGCGCGATAGCCGAATTGTAGGGGAATTCGGTCGCCTTTCTTGACGCTGAAGCTCGTGCTCGCGCGGGCGCGTTCGTCGACCTGCAGCGGAGCCGGCACTCGCAAGATCACGGAGTCAGGACCGGCGGTGAAGCGCAAGCCGTGCTGAATGCGCTCCACCCAGGGCTTGTTCGCGCCATAGCCGAAACGCACGTCGAGCAGCAGCTCGACCGGAACCGTGCCCTCGACGCCCTCGAGAATGCGATTCACGTCGCACGTGCCGTTTCCGACCGGCATGAAGTCGATGATGCGTACGGTCCCGCCCTCACAGGTGAGCTCCGTCTCGAGGATCATCGTGTCTTCGCGGTAGCGCTGCCGCGCCTGGCGGACGGGCGTAGTGGGCCGCAGCGACCAGCGGCCGTGCTCGTCGTAGCCGAGCAGCGACGCGAAGCACGCGTCCGAGTCGAAACGCGGGGCGCACATCCACTCGATGTCTCCCATGCGCGAGACGAGCGCGGTCGTGTGCATGTTGCCGATGAGACCGTAATCTTCGATCTTCGAAGCCATGTTTCCCTCTGGTTGCGAGCGATGCGAGCGACGTGCCAGTTCAGGGCTGCGCGCGAGCGTGTCTCGGCGCGTGTGAGTCGTCACGCCGCCGCGAGATCGGACAACGCGATGAGTCGCGTCGCTCGACTGCGAGACGGTGCGGCGCAAGCTACCGGAACGCGCACACTCAGCCTGGATCAGCGGCGCTCGGAAGCACTTCGTAGAGCGTGCCCATACCCGCGGCGATATGGTCGTTCACATGGCAGTGAAACATCCAGCTGCCCGGATTATCCGGCAGCATGTCCACAGTCCGCATGCTGGCTGGGAGCAGCTCGATGACATCCGTGCGATGGCCGCGATCCAAGACGGTGTTGCCGTGCCAGTGTGGAGTGTGGAGGTCGACTTCGGTGCCCAGTGTGAGCAGGTGCCAGCGGACGCGATCACCCTGCGTCATGCGAGCGTGCGGTCCGTTCGCGTACACGTAACCGTTGATGCAGTGCATCAGGTTGCTTTCCTCGAACTCTTCATCCTCGGGATCGGCGGTAGGCGCGAAGCTCGCGATGTTGTCTGCCGTGAGAACGCTGCTGTTTTCATCCTCGACCATGAAGAGGTGCACGAGCTCGCGATCGATGTCGGATGCGACTCCCGAGTCCGTGCCATGAGCCGCGTCGGTGACGATGATCGCGCCGATCAGGCCCGCGTACTCGTCCGAAATGCCGTTGTCCGTGTGCGAATGGTAGAGCCATGCGATCGAGCTGGGGTCAGCCGGGCCCGGACCGGCGCGCTCGACGATGCGCCAGATGTACGTGTAGGTTTCCTCGGGTTCGACCATGTCGTCGAGCTTGTCTGCTCCAGCAGTACCGTCGTTCGTCTCGGCCCCTTCGGAAGCTTTGTCGTAGAGCACGCCGTGCGCGTGGATCGAGTAGTGTCGCGTGCCCGAGTTGTGAAAGACGACTTGAATCGTATCGCCGACTACGCCGTGGATGATCGGCCCAAGCAGGCCTTGGTAGTCGTCCTCGGGATTACGGGCTTTGCGCTCGCTGAAGCTCGCGTCGGTGTATTCGCGATAAATCGCCTTGCGATAGGTCGAGCCGATGCGGTCGACGCCGTTTCCTTCGACGAAGACCAGCTCCTCGGGCGTGAACGCGCGACCCATCATCACGTTGCATCCATCCGGCGCGTAGTTCCAGTCGCTTTCCTCGGCCGCGATGTAATAGGTTCGCGTGCGCGGCTGGTAGCTCTCCACCGCGTCGAGCGGCTGCACTCTGCGGACGGTCGAAGGCGCGCCTGCGGTTCCGTTGCCTCGCGTGCCGGCTTGGACTGAAACGATCGCGTGTTCGGTGCAAGCGAACGACACCAGCGCCTGGAGGCCGAGCATCCAGGTCGAAGCCATTCTGACAGTCATATGTGACCCCGCGACCGCGCCGTCGCTGCTAAGAGAAGAAAGGTTGTGTCACGCCCAAGTCGAACGAGCTCAGCCGACCGCAACTTCGAAAATGTGAGCCTGCCAGGGGGCTACGTCGAGGTAGAGCCCTCGTGCTTGAAGGTCGTCGCCGCTGCGGTCGTACTTCGCATCGCTCAGCTGATCGCGAAGGCTCAGCTTCCGACCATTCAGATCGTTCCAGGGCAACCGCACGTAGCACTGCGCCTGGGTGTCTCCGTAGTTGACTGCGACCACGACGCGGTCGCCATTGATCTCCCAACTGAACGCGAGCACGCAGCGCGCCGTCGGATTGCCCGCCCAAGCAGGGTCGCTCGTCAACAATCTCCAGCGGCCTTGGCGCAGTACCGGCCGCTTGAGGATCTGAAGTAGGCGGTCGTAGAACTTTTTGACTTCCACGTCGACGGGCTCATCCGGACGCCGACCGAGGTGCATCGGAACGTGGTAGCGCCGGCCTTCGAGTTGACCTTCGTAAATGAAGCGCAGGCCGGGCACACAGAACGCGATCACGCTTGCCGCGCGCAGCATTTCCAGCGGGAAGACCGCGGCCGCACGCGGTTCATCATGGTTTTCGAGAAAGCGAACGGACCTGAACTGGAACTCCGGGTCGGCGAGCAAGTGGCCGCGAACCGCGTCCGTTTCCCGCCCGCGCAGCCGATCATACAGCCGCTTGTCGTAGGTGTAGTCGAAACCTTGGCGCTGCAAATCCCACTCTCGATCCCAGTACACCTCGGCCATGAACATGAAGTCCGGTTTCTGTTCACGAACGCCGGCGATCGCTTCGGGCCAAAAGGGCGTGTCGACCGCGCGGCTACCGTCCGCAGGCAGCGCGCGCGCTCCCCAGGTGCGGCAGATGACGTCGGGCAGCAGCAGCATCGCCATGTCACAACGCACGCCATCACACAACGCCGAGACAGCGAGGAGCTCTTCCGCCATCGCTTGGCGGCAGGCGCTCTCACGATAGTTGAGCTGAAAGGTGTCAGGCCAGCCCGCAAAGTATGGGTCGCGACCGAAGGCAAAGACGCGGGTTCCACCAGCGGTCTGCGCTCTAGCGTAGTTATGAGGCTCGCGCGCGAGGTCGGCCTCGTCGCCGTCGATGTAATACTCGGGGTGCGTCGTCACCCAGTAATGGTCGCGGGCGGTGTGATTCGGAACGAAGTCGAGTAGGAGCCGAATTCCACGGCGATTGAGGCGCGTTCGTAGCTGAGCGAGCGCGGCATCGCCGCCGAAGTCCTCGTGCACGCGGTACGCCCGGATCGCGAACGGCGAGCCTGTGATGTCTTCCGGACTGATGTCGGGTAGGAGCGCACGAAACTCGTCGAGCCATTGTGGATTCGACCTCGAGACGGATCGGCCGACGGGCCCGGTCTGCCACACGCCGAGTGGCCAGAACCAATCGAATCCACGCGCGATGAGCGACTCGATGAAGTCGTCATCGACGTCGCTGAGCGTTGCCGGACGCTTGAGCTTGTGAGAGAGCTCGTTCATCCACGTGCGCGTGTTGATCTGATACAAGGTCGGGTTCAATCTGGTTTTCATGGGAAATTCTTTCGAATGGTTCGGGCACTCGCACGATTTCGCTCGGGCGCCACGTCTTGTCGAAGAACCTGGGTAGCGGGCCGTAGAGTCGGAGGATTGCGAACCAACCTCGCGTGGGAACGGTCCGAATCCAGTTACTCGCGGGCGCGGTTCTCGGCGCGTCTGGGCCGAAAAAGATGTGGGTCGCGCCGTCTGCATCGTGCACCGCTGCAGGCGTGGGAACGTTTTGACTGCCGACGCGCGGAAAGCGCTGCTCCGTCGCCAACATGGAGCGAGTCTGGTTGTCGTAAACCGTCAACGACCAGAGGAGCTCCGCAGGAATATCGCGTGGCAGTATCAGCTCGTACGTCTTGCTGCCATCGAAGTGATCACCGTCGGAATCCCACATCGCAGCGAGCGCTTGCGTGCGAGTGCTCGTCACGCGTTCGTACATCGCGAGCGAGCTTCCGAGCGCCATGTAGAACGTGCGTGTGCGTACATTGAGCGTGCGCAGCGTCGACTGCACGAATGCATCTGACTCCGTAGTGTTGCCAGCTCCTCCGCCCGCAAGCGGCAGGCCGCTCGCGAACGATGGATTGAGCCAGGCCGACGTCGGTTCGTAGTAGCGGAACGCATCGAGCGCTCGAGCGCGCATGCTCAGCGTGCGTGCTGTCGCGTTCGCGAGCGCGACGGCTTCCCGGAGGATCTTCCGCATTCGGGCATCGGGCGCGAATGGTTTACCCTTGGAAATGCCGATTGCAGCGAGTTGGCCGGCGAGCTCGATGTCCAACGACTCCGCCGGTTCGGCCTCGACGATCGAGTGGACGAGCTCGTAGTAAGACTCATCGTTCGGTGGGATGGTTTGGAGCTCCATTCCCGTGCCCTCGATGAACGGCGTGGCGTGAACCGCTGTGCTCGACGAGCCGTGGCTCTCACGCGAGTGATGCTCGAAGGGCGAATACGGATAGATGCGCACGTGCTCGCGGACGCGCCTCGCTGCGGCTGCCGTGTCGTCATTCCGGAAGAACGCGCGGCCGAACAGGATTGCGTGGTCGGTCCGTGCCTGGCACGAGACGAACCCGATCGGCCGCGGACCGTCATAGTGCTTCGGAACGACCAGGTATCTTCCGTGGGGGTACTGGTCGATCCCAGCCGTTCCGAAGTCTGTAATCAGCTCGAACCACATGTCGTGCACGGCGCCGAACACTCCCGGCGGCACTTCGAGCACGATCGGTCCGTTGCTCACGTCGAGGCAGCAGATGAAAGTGATGACGTCGCAATCTGCAGTGAGCAACAAGGAGCGCGAATCGATCAGCTCCGAGAATAGGAGGACCTCATTGTCATCGACGCCTGCCGCCTGCAGGCCGGCGCGAATCGCACCGAGTGAGGCGACGTGGTAGAAGTTTAGAAACGCCTCGACCGCGTGCATATGGTCGAGCGTGTCGTAGACGCGTGCGACCGTGTCCGCATCCGGAATGCCGTCGCTGAAGCGCAGCCTTCCGATCCGACTGTCGACGATGTCCGGTGTGGAGATCGAAGCGCGTGTGCCCGGCGTCTTGCCGGAGTAGGGTGCACGCGCCGGAGTCTTCGGCGCGAGCGGCGTCAGATCCCCCAGCCTCCACGACCCGTCGAACGCCTCGAACTCGGGTCCGTAGATGCGAAAGTAGACGAAAAAATAGGTGTCGTGCGCCGTCTGGATCCACTGCGCTTCTCGGCCTTCGACCCGGTCGGGCCCAAAGTACAGCTCGAGGTTCTCATTCGTGCCTTCGAGGTCGGGCCGATCGAGGGAGCTGAATGCCGCTCGATGCCCCGGCGCGAGCACTTGAGAACGTGTTCTCGCGTCGTAGGCGGTGACGGACCAGAACAGTCGGGCAGGCACCGGGGCGGGGATCTGGAGGACGTAGTTCCGCCCACCGTCCAAGTATTCGCCGGTCGCGTCGTGGGTCGTGAGCAGGCAAATGGAACCGGCGCCATCGGCGTGACTCAGACTGGCCTTCGATGCGCAGAGCGCCTGGAAAAACCAGCGGTCTCGCGCTTGGACGTCCAAGTAATCCGAGGCTTCGAAGTTCGGGTCCTGAACCAGACCCAACCATTCCCAACTGCGATCGATCCAGACTTTACGTTCGCCCCGATTGCTCGCGAACGCCTCTACGCGCATTTGTGCATTGCCGCTGTGGGCGGCTAGCTCGAGAATGCGCTGCATTCGCGGCGTCGGCACGAAGGGTTGTCCGCGGCGCACTCCGAGTGACGCGAGCAAGCCTTGCATCGGGCGGAACTCTTCCGGCGTCGGCTCACTTTCGAGGACTCGGTGCAGACGTCGCCAGTACTCGAGGCCGTTTTCGAATCGCAGCGGGGTCGTGTCGATCCGGCGCGCGGTGATGTCGACGTAGGGCAGTAGATCGCGCGGCCTCGTCAACGGGTACACCTTCACGCGCTGCAGCTCGGCGAGTGCCTGCGAAGCGCTGCCCTCGAGTGGAAGCGCGCGTAGCGTGAGCAACGCTTTGTGAGTTCCACAGCGAAGCACTCGGTACCCGAGCGGGACCGGCCCAGCGTAGTCAGGCGGCAAGATCAGATATCGGCAGCCGTGCGCGAAATCGGGCTCGGATACGCCTAAATCCGCGATCCATCGGTGATGATGATCGTTGAGTAACCCGACATACGAGCCGGACGGGATCTCGACTGCAACTGGACCACTCTCCGATAGATCGAGGACTGTGAAGCTCGACGGAGTGTCGGAGCTCGCCGTGAGTATGCGGTGGTGTGGCTGAGCCGTGAGCAACGCGATGACTGAGCCATCGGCGAAGCCGGCGTCCCGCAGCCCTTGGAGAAAACACTCCATCGAGACGGTCGGGTAGAAGAATCGATAGGCGTCGGTGGCTCGTTGAAGATCTTGCGTCTCGTGGACATCTCGAGCCGCATCGGGCTCGGGATAGCCAGCAGTTTCGCGATCGACCGGTGACCCCGTGTCCGCGCGCGGATTCAGATTCGCAGCCATATCTGCGCACCACCCTTACTATTCGGCGCCTACTGCTCGAGCTAACCCCACGTTCTTGCGATTGGTCCCGGGGTGCACGGCGAGGAGATCCGACGACTTGACCTTCGCGAAATACTGCATCAGCAACGCGACCGTGCCGGTCCAGCCAGTCTGGTGACTCGCCCCGAGGCCCGCGCCGTTGTCGCCGTGGAAGTATTCGTAAAAGAGCACGAGGTCTCGCCAGCGTGGATCGTGTTGGAACTTCTCCAGCCCGCCGTACACCGGCCGAGTGCCGTCCTCGCGCCGCAGGAAGATGTTCATGAGGCGCGTGCTCAGCTCGTGCGCGACATCATACAAGTTCATCATTCGACCGGAGCCGGTCGGGCACTCGATTTTGAAGTCATCGCCGTAGAAACTATGAAACTGAATCAGCGAGCGGATGATCAAGACATTCAGTGGGAACCAGATCGGGCCACGCCAGTTCGAATTTCCGCCGAACATGCCAGTGTCAGATTCGGCCGGCAGATAGTTCACGGTGTAGCCCGCGCCTTGGACCCAGTACGTGTACGGATGCTCGCCGTGAATGCGTGAGACCGAGCGAATCCCATAGCTGCTCAGAAACTCGGATTCATCCAGCATGCGGCCCAAGATGCGGCGCAGCCGATCACGACTCACGACGGCCATGATGCCTCGTCCGCCCTTCCCGAGATTACCGGGGCCGGTCGGATGAATGCCGTCGCGTAGCGAGGGCGTCCGCTCCACGCGCGACTGCGCGTAGCTCATCACTGCCGGGACCGCTTCCCGTTGCCACGGCTCGATCACGGTCGTCGCACACATCGGCAGCAGGCCGACGAGCGAGCGAACCTTCAAGCGGCATGCAGAGCCGTCCGGCAACCGCAGCACGTCGTAGTAGAAGCCATCTTCTTCATCCCACATGCCCGCGGAGCCGACCGTGTTCATCGCGTTTGCGATCTGTAGGAAGTGCTCGACGTACTTCGTCGCGAGCTCATCGAACACAGGGTCGTGCGCAGCGATCTCGACGGCAATCTCGAGCATGTTTTGGGCGAAGAGGGCCATCCAAGCCGTTCCGTCCGCTTGCTCGAGGTAGCCACCGGTCGGCAGCGCCGCGGACCGATCGAACACGCCGATGTTGTCTAGGCCGAGAAATCCGCCTTCGAACAAGCCTCGCCCGGTGCGATCTTTACGGTTGGTCCACCACGCGAAGTTGGCATCGAGCTGAACGAATGATCGCTTGAGAAAGTCGATGTCGTCGCTGCCATGCAGCGCCTGACCGACGCGATGCAAGAAGATCGTCGCCCAGGCGTGTACGGGTGGATTCACGTCGCCGAAGTTCCACTCGTAGGCTGGAGTCTGACTACTCGGATGGATGTACCTCGCGCGCGTGATGAGCTCGAGCTGGGCTTTGGCGTCCTCGAGATCCATCGTCGAGAGCGCCATCGCATGGAACGCGAGATCCCAGGCCGCATACCAGGGGTATTCCCACTTGTCCGGCATCGAGATCACATCCGCGTGGTACATGTGACCCCAATGCGCGTTACGCATCTCGCGTTTTGGGGTGAGCGCATCCACGCCGTGCTCGTTCAGCCATTTGCCGAGGTCATAGAAGTAGAACTGCTTACTCCAGAGCATCCCCGCGAGGGCTTGGCGGAACACGCTCGCTTTATCCTCGTTTGCGCCGTCGGGCGTGAGCTCGGTGTAGAACTCGTCCGCTTCGCCACGTCGGGCGGCCAAGGTGCGCTCGAAGTCCGCGAACGCATCGCCCAGCTGAGCCGGTGCGCGATCACTCAACCGCAGACGTAAGAAGACGGATTTGTGAGCCGGAACTTGCACCAGATGGTGCGGAGCCGCCTTCGTACCGACGGCGGCCGGGTTCACACACTCTTCGCGCCGATGCACCACGTATTCGTGAAAGGCGTCTTTCACGTACGGCGTGGCGTTCGCGGTGTTGTTCAACCGCTGCGTGTTCGTCTCGTTTTCCGTGAACAGGCACTGCGCCTCGCGATCGACATACAGCCAGCGATTGCCGAGCTTGGGGTGCTTGGCTGCGATCACCGGCAGGCCGGTCTTGGTCTTCTCGAGCGCCAGCCCAGGGCGCGCCTCGTTCGGCCACCATGCCCATGTGTTGCGAAACCACAACGTCGGCAGGACGTGAAGCTCGGCTGGCTTGTCGCTGCAGTTGGCGATCTCGATCTGAATCAGAACATCTTCTGCACTGACCTTGGCGTACTCGACGAACACGTCGAAGTACTCGTTTCGATCGAAGATCCCGGTGTCGAGCAACTCGTACTCGAACTCGCTGCGCGAACGTGCGCCGTTGACGTCGACCAGCTTTTGATACGGAAACTCATTCTGCGGGTACTTGTAGAGCCACTTGAGATAGGAGCTGGTCGGCGTGGCATCGAGGTAGAAGTAGTATTCTTTGACGTCTTCGCCGTGGTTGCCCTGTCCGTTCGTCAGGCCGAACAGGCGTTCCTTCAGGATGGGATCCCGCCCGTTCCACAACCCGAGTGCGAAGCACAGCATCTGTTTGTCATCGCAGAAGCCGGCGAGGCCATCTTCGCCCCAGTGGTAGGCGCGCGAGCGTGCGGCGTCGTGACTCACGTAGCCCCAGGCGTCGCCGTTCTCACTGTAGTCCTCACGGACGGTGCCCCATTGGCGCTCACTCAGGTAAGGCCCCCACTTCCGCCACGGAACCTGTTGCTTACCGACCTCCAGCAAACGCCGCTGCTCCGCACTCGGCACGCGCTTCATATCGACCGCTCCTGAAGTGCGAGCGGGAGCACAAACCCCCGTTTCGCGTCTACCTGCGCGCCCTTGCAAGATGAGCACCGAACCCGGAAGCGTTCGGGCTGCGTTACACGCTTCGCCGTCGGCGCGGTGTCGAGCGGATGTATCGAACACACCGACCGATCATCGGGCGCGCGTGCAGATTCTTCACCGGCTCCGGGACATGTCCGCCCAACGAGCACGGCATGTCCATTGCTAAGTGTCACATGTTTCAGGGATGACCTGTAAGTGGACGCTCGGAGCCCTGCCGAGCGTCGCGTATTGCCGAGTCGGAAACTCGGAGAAAGTCAATGCCATGAACATACCACTAACAGCTCTGGGGCTGCGGTTCGGCTCCAGCGTAGTTGCCGTCTACGGCGCGATGAGCCTTAGCGGTTGCATGTATCCGGACTCGAGCGAGCGCCTCGATGACAACATCGTCTTCACGGGACACGCCAAGGAGACGGAGTTCAGCAACTTCAAGACATTCGCAGTCGATCCAACTGTTCACGTCGCTTCGGTGCAGGCGGACAACAGCGTCTCGACCGACACTGCAGACTCGAATGTGAGCCAGCAGATCACGGATCACGTCGCCAATCTGCTCACCGGTCGCGGTTACACCCAAGTCTCTCAACGGGAGGATCCGGATCTCGCCGTCACCGTGACCGGGATCAGCGGGGTCCAAGTAGGTTCCATCAGCGGCGGCTACTGGGGCGGCTACTACAGTACCTACTGGGGTTTCCCCGGCTACTCCTACTACTATCCGTACAACACGTATTACACATACAACACCGGTTCTCTGATCGTCGACATGGCGGACCTCAGCGATGCACGCGCGAGCTTGCCGACGGCGCCTGCGGAGCCGGACCAGCCAGCGCCCGGTGGATTGGCCGTGGTTTGGACGATGATCGGGTACAAGGCGTAC
>Ga0170475_108784728_pt1 | contig 10542 bp, 7 predicted proteins | sample Soicark_Litter_5_FD_111474 | JGI IMG/M metagenome (GOLD analysis project Ga0170475, IMG submission 111474) | Avena fatua rhizosphere microbial communities from Hopland, California, USA. Combined Assembly of 48 SPs | reverse complement strand
GTTTTTTCAACACAGAAGAAAAAACCCACCGATAAAAAGGTTCCTACTACACTTTCAAAAGTACCTGGAAGTGGGGAAAAAAATCAAAAAATTACAGCTGCATCGAAAAAAGTAGGAACTACTACAGTAGGACCTGAACTGAAAAAACCTCTTTTTTCAGTACCCGTTGGCGTGCTAGGACATAATTTAACTACTCCTTGGAAGAATAGACAAGTGAAACTTGACCCTATTAAAGGACCTACGTTAAAGGCCACCCCAGCCCAACTTCTAAAACTAAAGGTAAAGCGTTTACGTGAAAAAAAAATTAACCAGAAAAAAAATAATAGTAACTTGCGAAACACACCGAAGAAAGCACCCAAACCGTTTTACCGATCTGGTCGCGGATGCATACTTGTTTCGGAAAAAGAGAAAGTGGCACAGGTGTTTATACCTCACCCCAAAAAGTTTTCTCTGACTGAAGAAGAAAAAGCGAACGCCATACCGGTAGAGGTTATTTGCTCTCGCATTATCGTTGGCAGACCAATCTCTAGAAAAAACCGCAGTAAAAGACCAAAAAAAAAGAGGGCTAAACAAATTACTGACAAACCGAAAGTAATTTTAAAGAATGGCGGTAATAAAAGCACTCTTGGTAAAAAAATAGGTACGCTTACGTCCAAGAACATAAAGAAACAACGCCCTACGCCAAACGGCGACACTAAGAAAAAATCTTTGCATAAGAATTTAGTAATTAAAAACCGGAAAAAAGCGGACCACCGGATTGTAACCGCTAAAACCTTAATTACTAAATCCTTATCACAATCAAAACATAAAGAGCTCGTCCTTTCCCCTAAAAAAACGTCCCGTAACGCTCACATATTAATCAAACCAATCTATATCACACCGAAAGTAAAGGGTCGACTTTCCTTTTCTTCTTATGAGCTAATAAAAACCAAGCACGGCCTTCTTTACCACAGAAAACAGTACAATATCGCGGTTAGAAGACAAAAACCTTTTCACAAAAAAGGCCCGCGTCGTCTACCAACTACTAATCTTAGCAGAAATAACTTTAGAAATAATAAAGTTATTTCTGCTAAAGTACAAAAACAGGACCCAGTTTTTGTCCAACCTATCAGCAGCACCGTTTTAAACAAGCCTAAAGTCCGACGATTGTCTAGTCCACGACATTTAGCTTATTTAAAAAAATCTGAAAAAGAAAAGTCGTACTTGAAAAAAAAAAGCGTCCAACAGCAAATTGTACCGAGCTCCAATTTTTTATGGGCAAGTGTTGCGCATAAAAAAACACTTGCCCTTGGAAAGAAAAAGCCCACCGCTAGAAAAAAGCCCACAGGCCGTGAAAAAAAGAGACTCTTTAAATCACGGCCTCTTTCCAAAAAACAAATAATCGTTCCTAAATTTACGCCTACTCCAAAGCTATTAATAAAAGCTGGTGTCCCTGCCCAAAAACGCGACTATACACGAACCTACGTAAACCGCATATTCTCTGAAGGCCAAAAAAAGAGAATGAAAAGTTTAGAGTTTTTCGGCTTTAATATAGGCGATGATTTTTACGAGAATACTTCAGATGTTAATGTTGAACCACCAGAACTCGCCCTTGTCGAAATGATGCGCCGCTTTCGCCTAGGCGTAAACTATATGGAAGACGAAAATAAAGTAGATCCCTTGGCAGCCTATCTGTTATTCGCTAAAAAAGCCTTTTTAATGCTACGATTGCAAAAACGTATACGACTCTTTGGGAAAAGAAAAACCAAAGCAAGTTGCATGCGCATACGCAAAAAATCGTTACCATAATAACCGAACGTCTTTACATTAAAAGCTAAATTAAACCAATTAACATGCCACAACTTGATATTATGTCCTTCTCAACACAAATTTTTTGGGTTCTTGTAGGTTTATCTTGTGTTTACTCTTTATTATTTAGATTTGTTTTACCTGATATACTTTTGAATAATAAAATTCGGGCCGCACTTTTAGTAAAGTTAGAGCAAACTATGGAAAAATCTATAGAAATAACAAACTCTAAAGTTGGTGCCCACGCAAGTAATTTAAACAAACAACTTGGAATAATAAAAAATCTACATTTTGCGGGCAAAGCAAACGTAGAAACTGTCTTGTTAGAAACATACTTAACAAAATTAAATAAACAAGAATTATTATCTTTATGTAAAGTTAAAGCAAATAAGCTATCTGGTAAATTTTTTAATCCGTTCTTAGTATTATTTGTTCCAAGTGATGAATTTATTTTATTAGTTAGCTTTTCTGTATTCTTTGTAATATTTTATAACTTTTTTGTAAGCGATTTAATAAATGAATCACTGGATTTAGAAATTAATACCTTAGAAAACAAATTTGCGTCTCTTGTTTCTTTACGACAAAATAACCTTCTACTTGCAATAGCTGTTCGCTCAGAATTGGCTGAACGAGATATCGCTATGTCAAATTTACAAGCATCCATCGTCCGAAGCCATACTAAGTTGGCCGACATAATGGAAACGACAAAAACACAGTCTGACTTAATAAGCATTATTTTCAAATCAATTGCTAAGACTACTATAACTAAAGACCTTAAACCTATTCTGAAATCTTTACTCATTAATACGAAACTCAATTTCAAACGTAATTTACGGCAACAAAATTTCGCAAAAAAAAGCCCATTAGCTAAAGACCTCGATCATATTTTATTAATGCGTTATTTACTTAAAAATGCTTCTAGTTTACCTGTTACTTTTAATTTAAAAAGTTCGGCAAAAAAAGCGACTCGGATCTTAGCCCGTTATAAACGCATCCGTGCCTTTGTTAAACCTACAGGAAAACGATATGCTGAAGTAAGCTCTAAAGCACATAAAATTTTGTTGCTTCGCTCCTTGGGCCGTCTGGTTCGACTACATAAGAGATACAGAATTAAAAAAATACCAAAAAAAAAACCTTTCTTTTCCTTTGCTAGATTTTTTGGTTTTAAACCCGTAGTAGTAATACCAGAAAAACCAAAGTTTTTCTCACACTACCACGCATCCATCAGACCAATTAAAAGAATTTATAAACAAATTAGAAAGAGAAAATCACGTTTTTAGCTGTCACTCCATATAAACTGATTCTTCGGTATAGCTTAATGGTAGAGTGCCGGCTTGTCATGCCGCGAGATGTGGGTTCAAGTCCCACTACCGGGAATGTTACTATAATAACAAACAAAACATAATGCACGAATACGGTTTTATTCTTTTACTTCTAATAGTATCAATAATTATAGCCTTAGTTCTTTTTATGATATCGTTTACAATGGTTACGAAAGAATCAACACCGGAACAAAAAAGTAGTTATGAATGTGGTTTTGATCCATTTTCAGATACACGAAATCGTTTTGATGTTCGTTTTTATTTAGTTGCTATCCTTTTTATTATCTTTGACTTAGAAATTATTTTTTTATTTCCATGGTCTATATCACTAGGGTACTTGGACTTTTTCGGCCTTATCGTTATGTTTTTATTTTTATTCATTCTGGCGATAGGTTTTGTATTCGAATGGCTTAAAGGAGCACTTGAATGGGAATAAATTTTCATGTATTTTTTACCTCATTTTTTATATAGTATCCCTAAACATATACAAACCATTGGTTTACGCGATTCGATGAATAAACAACATACGAATGGCGCCTTGCCGAATGGATTACTCGAAATTGTCCCTAAAAAATACAACAATTTTACATATATGGAGTTATTAACACGTGAAGGCGTTTTTAATTTCGAACAATTAACGGATTTATGGGCGGTTGATTACCCCAAGTTTTTTAAAGGACATCGTTTCCAAGTTAATTATATTTTAACTAATTTATCATTATTAGCAAGAGTACGTTTTTCTATTTATGCTCGTCCCTTCGAAATGATACCCACAATAACAGATTTTTATAAAAACGCAAACTGGGCGGAAAGAGAAGTTTGGAATCTATATGGTGTTTATTTTTCCAACCATCCTGATCTTAGAAATATCTTAACAGATTATGGCTTCGAAGGAAAACCTTTACGTAAGGAATATCCAGTTGTCGGTTACACCCAAATAAGATATGATGAAACACTTAAACGTATAGTCCTTGAACCCGTAAAACTTACCCAAGCTTATAGAACTTTTAATACAAAGTTAAATCCACAAAAAACTTAACTTAATCACCTATTTTTGAGCGAATTATAATAGGTTACAAAGACTTTATTATGCTTAGTCTAAGCTTGTTTTTAACAAGCTCCCGAATGACTCTGTTTAGAATAAGCCCCTAATAAGTAAAAACTTTTCTGCTGATACCCCAATTATACAAATTCATGTTCTTCAGTTCAAAAAACACAATTTACATTTTCACATTAAATAATAGCTGATACATATATATATTTGCTCTTTTTAATGTTTGCTTTTATGTGACCCTTTTTGCCCAAAAAAGCCTAATAAAGAAAAATAATCACACTAAACTTTATATTTTCCAATAAATTGACCACTTTCAAAGTTGCCTGTCGACTTGTAGTTAAAAGGACAGTGCTAATTAGGCTGTTTCCTATCCCTTCAATTCTAATGTGTCTTTTTATCCAGTAATATCACGCTATATTGGAGAAATAATAAATGCCTGGATGCTTTGCAAAGCATCTAATATATATATTATATATTCTATTATGAGACCACGCGATTTACCGCCAGAACAACTTAAAGAATGGAGACGTCGGAAGCGTTGGAGAGTACGAAAGGCTCTTAAACGTTTCCCTATGCTGCGGGCATTCAACCGTGACCCTGAATTGGGTGGGATTAGAGATGATAGAAACGCACTTTACGATCATTTGGACCATATACTTTGGCGGGTTGGAGCCACGACTCAAAAGCATCCTTTACCTGAGCTCGATGAGCTTGAATGGCCCCATTACCACAACCTTTTTATTCATAATTACAAGTATATGCATCCTAATAACTTTTATCTTTGGCCAAAAACACGTCTTTCCTGGTACAATAAAATAAAAAGATTTCGCAAACGGCCCCGCGGTGCTGCGTACAAACCTGGGAGATTATATGGACATGACCTCCCTTACATTGGGTTCAATCCAAAATATGATATACAGAGTCACAGAAATCGGTCTATCTTTGATCTACCTCTTGTTGAAATGGTAAATGATCCGCTTTTAGGCAGACTTGATAAAACAGGAGCGCCTGGTGTGACTAGTAAATATGTATTACTACAAACATTTCCTAATTCTGAAAAAGAACAGGTTAAAAGCGATATTTCCGAAGCTTTGCTTTCGGGTTCTTTACTCAAACCGTTTTATCGCATCCCTTATCGGATGTCACGTAAACCGGTAAGTAAGTGGGGTAAAAAGGAACGCCATGGACCTCGACTTCCCCACAACTATGATCCCTGGTGGGCACATCGAAATCGCCGTTTGCTATATGTAAAAGGACAACGCAATCTTTTATCTGAAACTAGAGAAAGTTTTCCTTTAGTATCTGAAGATTCTAGATCTTCCAGAAATTTAGTTGAAAGCGCGTTCCACGCATACTCTGGTCTTCGTGATTATGATCCAGAAGGTGAACTGATTAAACATTTGCCAACGGTTAATATTGGTAGTCATTTTTTAAATAATTTTTATAACTTTCGGAAGGTCCTTTACATTCGAAAACGGCGCCGGGATTGGAAAGGCTTACGTGATAAGAAACGAGTTCATTATTATTTCTTTGATAATAATTTTACAGTTTACAATCAAAGTTTGAATGCCGATGAACTTATTACAAGTGCTTCTCCTTTTAACTATGAAATACTTCCACGGCGAGCAATGAAAGTGTATCGTCAACGAAATAAGCGCCGAACACGCTTACGCGAACAATTACAAACTGATATTTTGCTTAATTCTCCACTATCTTTAAATGATAATTGGTCTAACTTTTGGTTTCCTGGTAATATATATAGCCCATTTCATGATAACGACCCCAGCTCGGTCCATATTGGACGGAAGAAGGGGGCTTATTCAGATGGGTTTGCGCAAACGTCCGGACCACACAGAAATTTACTTGTTTTTATAGACCCACAATTTCGAACACCGCCTAATAGTAATCTCCTTGTTCCGCTCGATAGTACGCAATTGGTGTTCTTGTCCTTTATTTTGATAGCTACTTTTTCTTACATTTTCGCTTTGTTTAGGGCACATGTTTATTCCACTTGGTTATTACGTTATGTTGATGAAACAGATTTTTGGCATATACGTATTTTGTTAGGTATTAATTTATTTCCAATACTACGGTACGGATTTGCATTAACACAAAAACTAATACGTTATGGGCTTATTTTCGGCTTAGCCATCTTTGTCTGGAAGCTTGGTTTTTTCCTATCACTAAAGGGCCCTTATTATTGGCATGATTGGTTCGCTAAACCACCAGCCTCCCTATTTGATCCCAATTCTCCGCTTCAACAACCTCGTGCAATTCTTAAGACCCTTAGAAGGAAGCGGACTAAACCACGCAGACGGTTTTACAAGCGGTGGGCAAATAAAAATAAAAGAAGAATCGCCAAAAGAGCAAAACGGAAACGACGACGTCGTCGTCGCCGTCACGAATTTCTTAGACGACGCTTTTACTATAAAGTTTACCGTCGTCGTAAAGTATTTGAGCCATGGAGAAAATTGGCTCTAACCGGATGGTTCCATGCCGGCGTTCCAAACCGTAAAGTGTATAAGTTCCGTAAACACTTTTTAGGGCTTCGTACTAAAGGTTACAGACTTGGTACTCTTAATTTCTCTAGCGTTTACGGCGCAGTTCTACCACTTCTTAAACCTGGAATTCGCGAGTTGACTCTTGGAGACTTTAGCTGGCGGAATACCAAGTTTCGACGTGCACTCCGACGACGTTTTGTCTGGCACAAAGATAAGGATTTTGTAGACGATCACCTAATCTTTCACGATGCTTATCGTCACACTTTTAAGAGACCAGTTTTTCGAGACGTCATGGAACGTACCTATCATAATGTAAATGCATTTAAAATGTATTTTAGTTTTAATAGCAAACGTGGCTTGCCTTTAAACGGTTATGATCGTTCGGAATCATTACCGAGACATGAATATTTTCATATATTATCTATGAAAAAATTGCCTACCAATACTTGGTTTACTCATGGAAGAGTTTTGCCTTTTAGACGCATTAAATACTATCAATCTATTTACTATCCTAAACCTACCCGAATTAACACCTTCCGCTATAAATTAGGAAAACGTATGCCAAATAGAAAAAGAAAACGAAAAGGCCGCACCTTTTCTTCTCCAAGATCTTTTGGTAAACCGTTTTTCCCGTCCAAAAGAAATGCTACATGGGGTTCTAAACCTAGATTTGATTTAATAGAATTTTTACGTGTTTACCGGAAATTTATGCGATATGTTAAATTCACAGCAACTAGTATTAGGAAAAGAACTTATATTAAAGTTATGAACCCCTTTGGTGCGATTATTCATGAAAACTCCCAAAAACCTATTTTACGGCCAATTAGAGATTATAATATTATGACAACTAAACGTGACATTCGAAATGGACTTAGCTCTGTAAGTAATTATACAAAATTTCCAAGTTCAATAATTTCAGCATTTGTAACAGTTTTATTCCAGGACATCGGCCGTATTATTTTAATTATATTTATTTTTAGCCTTCTTATTGCGGTTACTCCGAATACCCAACCTTTACCGAGTGCTTGGGTATTTGCAAGACAAAATTTTGATAGTTGGGATCTAGAACGAAGAAATGAAGAACGACGAAGACTTGGAGAAGCGCCTTTACGGCCTAAAAGATATAAAAAATTTCAGTCTCAATTTTGGCCCACAACACCCGGCAGCTCACGGAGTTCTACGTCTCGTCCTTGAACTAAATGGTGAAGTAGTCCAACGGGCTGATCCTCATATAGGCTTGTTACATCGTGGAACCGAAAAATTAATTGAAAACCGTACATATATACAGGCATTACCCTTTTTTGATAGACTTGACTATGTATCTATGATGTGCCAGGAACATGCTTATTCTTTAGCAATCGAACGGCTTTTGCACGTAAATATTCCTGCACGGGGCCAATTTATACGTGTAATCTTTTTAGAATTAACACGGATACTTAATCATTTACTTGCAATTACCACACATGCTTTAGACGTAGGGGCACTAACTCCTTTTCTTTGGGGTTTTGAAGAACGAGAAAAGATTATGGAATTTTATGAACGTGTTTCGGGTGCACGTATGCATGCAGCATATGTCCGGCCTGGTGGCGTTGTTCAAGACCTTCCAATAGGATTAACAAATGATATCTTTATTTTCATAGAACAATGCTCTAAGCGTATCGATGAAATCGAAGAATTATTATCAGGAAATCGAATTTGGAAACAACGGTTGGTTGACATCGGAGTCGTAACACTTAAAGATGCCCATCAATGGGGATTTTCTGGTGTTATGTTACGTGGATCCGGGTTAGCCTGGGATCTACGCCGTGCCAATCCGTACGAAATTTATAATCAAATTGATTTTAAAATACCAGTCGGAATTAATGGTGATTGTTACGATCGCTACATTATACGCATGGAAGAAATGCGACAATCTTTAAATATTATTTTACAATGTTTAAACGCATTGCCTAATGGGGCTTTTAAGCTAAACGATAAAAAAATAGTTCCACCTTCCCGCGCTTTTATGAAATATTCGATGGAGGCTCTGATACACCATTTTAAGCTATACAGTGAAGGATTTAAAATAGCACCTGGCGAAGTTTACGTTAACGTAGAAGCGCCTAAAGGTGAATTTGGAATCCATTTGGTTTCTGAAGGGTCCAATAAACCCTATAGATGCCGAATAAGAGCGCCTGGCTTTTACCACTTGCAAGCTTTAGATATGATGTCGCGCGGACATTTAATAGCCGATCTTGTTACCATAATAGGTACACAAGACATAGTATTCGGTGAAGTAGACCGATAGACCTTTAAACCCTTTTAACGCCTTCTATGTTACGCTCTCCTTTAGAACAATTTGAACTTTTTGTGCTTCAACCGTACGCCTTTAAGAACTTAATCGACACGTCTTTTACTAATGCTACCCTTTTTCTTTTTTTTGCAGTTTCCATAATTGCAGCATTGTTCTTTTTTGCATCCGTCAATCCACAATTAATACCGCATCGTTTTCAATTATTTATTAATTATATTTTTGAATTTATACTTAATATTGTCGTAAGCCAAGCTGGTATAGCTGCTATACGTTTCGTTCCATTATTTGTAGCCATTTTCTGTTTAATCCTATCATCCAATGTAATTGGATTAATCCCTTTCGCTTTTACTCCGACTAGTCATATTGCTTTCACTTTAACTTTGGCGTTATCTTGTAACATTGCGTTAATAATTATTGGATTTAGAGAACACGGTTTAAAATTTTTGAAATTATTTGTACCTAAAGGTGGACCTGCATGGCTTATACCGTTAATTGTCGTTATCGAAGTTTTATCTTATTTATTACGTACTCTTAGCCTTTCTATTAGATTATTTGCAAACATGATGGCAGGACATACCTTGCTCCATATTCTCTCTTCTTTTATTACGGCATTTCTTAAAGCCGGTTATATTTTGGGTGCGGTCTTTCCGTTCTTGCTCGTTATAGCTGTTATTTTATTAGAATTAGGTATAGCTTTTTTACAAGCTTACGTTTTTGTTGTATTACTAAGTATTTATCTTAACGATTCATTTCACCCTTCACATTAAATAATAGCTGATACATATATATTTTTGCTCTTTTTAATGTTTGCTTTTATGTGACCCTTTTTGCCCAAAAAAGCCTAATAAAGAAGAAAAGTGCTTGGTGGAATTGGCAGACACGTTGGTTTCAAAAACCAATCTCAACAGAGATCTGAGTTCAAGTCTCAGAGCACATAGTGTAGTTTTAGTATCTTTTTACTAAATGAAAACTTTTTTTTGCTATTTATTTCTGCCATAATAGAAAGAACGGGCTTGGCGGAATTGGCAGACGCGCTAGATTTAGGATCTAGTCTTTTTAAGGTACCGGTTCAAGTCCGGTAGTCCCTAGCCATACATAGCGATTTTCGCTAATTTTAGATTAACCTTTACTTTAGCGTAATGTTAAGATCAAAAAATTTAACTTCGTTGGTTTTACTACTTTTTGTTATGTTGGAGCAGATGTTAGTTGTTATTTATTATTCGCTATTTTCAGACGTTATTTCTCCCTTATTTCTAGATAATACTACTGCAGATTTTTATCATAATAAAGATCTCTTAATTAACTTGATGCAAAATGAAGGCACACTTGGCAACAGTGGTATGATACCACAGCCAACCATAGTTATGGAAAATTTTGCTAATAGTAAACGAAGCCCTTTACGAACTGTAGACCAAATTCTTTCTGATATGCAACGTCAAGACAATTTATTATATAACGAATGGGGTTTGGATAGAAAACCCAAAGTTATACTACGAAGAGTACTTGAAGACATATAAACCATGTTTTCAAGAACAGTAATAGTTTTTTTATATCGCTAACCTTCACGGTTGAGCTTTTTATTAT
>Ga0170475_101449049_pt1 | contig 10543 bp, 14 predicted proteins | sample Soicark_Litter_5_FD_111474 | JGI IMG/M metagenome (GOLD analysis project Ga0170475, IMG submission 111474) | Avena fatua rhizosphere microbial communities from Hopland, California, USA. Combined Assembly of 48 SPs | reverse complement strand
CGCATGGACTTCGAGGCGATGAGCGCCGAAGAGATCGCCGCAGCCAAACGCGAGATCCGCCGCCTCGTGCTGCCGCTCGACTTGCGCCGCACCCGTCGGCTGCGCGCCGATCCGCTGGGTCCGGTGACCGACCTGCGACGGACCATCCGCCAGAGCCTGCGCCAGGGCGGCGAGATCCTGACCATTGCGCGCAATCGCCAGGTGACGCGCCCTCCCCCGCTGGTGGTGCTCTGCGACATCTCCGGATCGATGTCGCGCTATGCGCAGATCCTGCTGCATTTCCTGCATGCAGTTACCAACGATCGTGACCGTGTCTCTGTCTTCCTGTTTGGAACCCGCTTGTCGAACGTGACCCGGCAGCTCCGGCATCGTGACCCCGAGGTGTCGTTCCAGATGGTCTCCCACGTGGTCCCCGACTGGTCCGGCGGCACGCGAATTGGCGAGGCCCTTGAGACATTCAACCGCCATTGGGCCCGGCGCGTATTGGCCCAGGGCGCGGTCGTGCTGCTGATCACCGATGGACTGGATCGCGATGGCGCACGCCGGCTGGCAGAGAACATGGATCGGCTGCACCGTTCCTCTCGCCGGCTGATATGGCTCAATCCACTGTTGCGCTGGACCGGGTTCGAGCCAAAATCACAGGGGATACGTGCGATGCTGCCGCACGTGGACGATTTCCGCCCCGTGCACAATTTGGCCAGCTTGCGCGCGCTGGTCGATCTCCTATCCGGTCCCATCCCGACGCGCACGTACTTGGCGATAGGGGCCGAGCCTGAAAGGATGGCGTCATGACCATTGCAGAGACCGAAGACGTGATGAGCACCGCCGCCCTCTGGCGCGCCGCCGGCGAACAGGTGGCCTTAGCGACCGTAACCGAGACCTGGGGCAGTTCGCCTCGTCCGGCCGGCAGCCAGATGGCGGTGACCAAGTCGGGCAAGATGGCGGGTTCGGTGTCGGGTGGTTGTATCGAAGGTGCCGTAGCCGATGCGGCAATGAAGACCATCGATACCGGCTCGCCTCAACTGCTGGACTTCGGCGTGACCCACGAGCGGGCCTGGGAAGTCGGCCTGGCGTGCGGCGGCAAGGTCAAAGTGTTCGTGGAGAAGCTATCGTGACAGCGGTTTGCATCCCCCCCCTCGCCTCGCGGGAGGGGGTTAGGGGGAGGGGGCGCACATGACCCCCGAAGTACTCGCAGCACTCGAAGCCGCCAAACGCGACAAGCATCCGATCGTGCTCGCAACGCGGCTGCCGGACGGCGAGCAACGTCTGCTGCCTGACGCCGCCGCGCCGGCTGCTCTCAACTCCGCCGCCGAGCAGGTGCTGGCCTCCGATCAAAGCGGCACGGTTAAGATCGAGGGCACGGACTGGTTCCTGCACGCCCACAATCCGCCACTGCGCCTGATCGTAGTGGGCGCCGTGCACGTCGCTCAGGCGCTGGTGCCTTTTGCCACCCAGTGCGGTTTCGCAGTGACCGTGGTGGACCCTCGCCGGTCCTTTGCCTCTGATGAGCGCTTCCCTAATGTGACCGTCTCCCCGGCGTGGCCGGACGAAGCAATGGATGAGCTGAAACCTGACTCCCGCACCGCCGTGGTCACACTCACGCACGATCCGAAACTGGATGACCCGGCGCTGGACCGCGCGCTGAAGTCGCCGGCCTTTTACATCGGCTCGCTTGGCTCCCGGCGCACCCATGCGGCGCGACTGAAGCGTCTGCGCGAGCTAGGGCACGGCGAAGCAGCGCTGGCACGCATCCAAGGCCCCGTTGGCCTCAACATCGAGGCGGTCACAGCTCCGGAGATCGCGTTGTCCATCATCGCTGAGCTGGTGGCCGTGCGGCGTGGCGCACCATTGCCGCAGAAACAGTCGCTCGCCGCATGAAGTTTGGGGCCGTCCCACTCGACGAAGCGCGCGGCGCTATCCTGGCGCACTCGCAGCGGATCAGCGATCGCGTCATCCGCAAAGGGTCGGTGCTGGATGAGGGCGCACTGGTCGCTCTGAGGGAGGCTGGCCGCGCGCAGGTTATTGTTGCCCGCCTGGAACCTGGCGATGTGCCGGAGGACATCGCCGCCGATCGGTTGGCCCAACCGCTTGTGTCGCCGCTACTTGCGCGTACGCGTGCCGCGACCGGTCGCGTGAACCTGGCGGCCGAGGTGCCCGGGCTGCTACGCGTCGACGCAAAGATGGTCAACCGGCTCAACACAATCGATGAATCGATTACTATCGGGACGTTACCGGATTACGCCGTCGTGGCGCCGAAGGACCTTGTGGCCACCGTAAAGATCATCCCCTTCTCGGTACCTGGCAACGTGCTGGCAGTAGCCGAAGCACTGATCCGGCAAACCGGTTCGCCGCTGACCCTGCATCCATTCCATCATCTGAAAGTGGGCCTCGTCGTCACCGAACTACCCGGATTGAAGGACAGTGTGACGGAGAAGACGATCGCTGCGACCGACCAGCGCATTACCCAACTCACTGGTTCTCTCCTGCCGCCGCTGCGTACGCCGCACGAGGAAGAGCCGATCGGCCACGCCCTTGAGGCGCTGATCACGCAAGGTGCCGATTTACTGCTGGTGGTCGGTGCTTCGGCGGTGGTGGACCGGCGTGATGTCGGACCCTCGGGCATTGTACGCGCCGGAGGCGAAATCCTGCACTTCGGCATGCCTGTCGATCCGGGAAATCTGATCTGCCTCGGACGTATCGGTGACAGGCCGGCGCTCGTTCTGCCAGGCTGCGCACGCAGCCCGAAGCTGAACGGGATCGACTTCGTTCTGACCCGACTGTTCGCCGGCGTGCCGGTTGGCCCGCCCGATATCATGCAAATGGGCGTCGGCGGGCTGCTGAAGGAAATCGATACAAGGCCACTGCCGCGTGAGAAGGCGCCTGCTACGCCAAGGAGCGGCGCGGCACCGCGCAGTGCCCCAACCATTGCCGCAGTCGTGCTCTCGGCAGGTCGATCACGCAGGATGGCGCCGCACAACAAACTGCTGGTTGCTGATCGCACCGGCAAACCGATGATCGCGCGGGTCGTCGACAATGTGCTGTCGTCGAATGCCCGTCCTGTGCTGGTGGTGACCGGACATCAGGCGGAGCAAGTCCAGCATGCACTCGGCGGCCGGCCGGTACGATACGTGCACGCCGCGGACTACGCGGAGGGCCTGTCGGCTAGCCTGAAGGCCGGCATTGCTGCCGTCCCGGAAGAGTGCTCTGCCGCGTTGGTCTGCCTGGGCGATATGCCGCTGGTGACCGGCCGAATGATCGATCGACTGCTCGCTTCCTATGACCCGGATGAAGGGCGGCTGATCGTGCTGCCGACGTTCCGTGGCAAGCAGGGCAACCCGATGCTGTGGGATCGGCGGTTCTTCGCCGAGATCCTCCAGATCAGCGGCGATTCTGGCGCCCGCTTTCTGCTCGGCAAGCATCTTGAGACCGTGGCGGAGGTGGAAATGGCCGACGACGCTGTGCTGCGCGATTTCGACACGACGGAGTCGCTCAACAGCCTGCCGCAGCGCCTGCGACCGGCCCGATCAGCTAAACCGCCATGCCGATCTGCGAGGTTGATCCCTGGCGGTTTCAGTATTTCGAGCATATCGATTGTCCGCCGCACATTCGCATCTCCACCGAGGATGCCGACTCCTGGGAGTGGTTCCCGCAACACCGCTGGATCTATGATAAGCTGGCGGTCGCGCTGTCGCAGGGACTCCAGGCAGCACCGCACGGTGTCATGCCGCCATCCTACCCGGTGTTTTCGAAGCCGATCATGAACCTGCGTGGAATGGGGATCGGCAGTCAGGTCATCGGGTCCGAACAGGCGTATCGCGCGGCACTCACCGCGGGACATTTCTGGTGCACATTGCTGACTGGGCCGCATGTCAGCACGGACGTCGCTTTGGTGGATGGCGAGGCGCGCTGGTGGCGGCACACCACCGGCGCTGCAGGCCCGGGCGGCACGTTCGACCACTGGTTGATCCACGCCGAACCCATGCAGGAGATCGAGGACTGGTGCGGCGCCTGGTCGCGCAAGCACCTGCGCGGCTACACCGGCATGGCCAACTTCGAGACGATCGGTGGCCGTATCATCGAGGCGCACCTGCGTTTCGCTGACCAATGGCCTGACCTGTATGGTCAGGGCTGGGTGGACGCGGTGGTGCACCTGCATGTCACCGGCGAGTGGCGTTATCCCGACAGCGATCGCAGTGACGGCTACAGCGTTGTGCTGTTCGGACCGCATGGGCCGCGCTATTGCCATCCACCCGCGTCGCTCGTGGCCGAGGTGCGTGGCATGCCGGGGGTTTCGAGCGTGCAGATCACCTTCCACGAAGACAAAGAGCCCGACCATCACGCAATGCCGCCAGGGGGGTTCCGGCTTGCGATCGTCAATGCGCGGACGCTGGAAGCCGGACAAGCCGGGCGCGAGCGGTTGCGACACCGTTTCCTGGGATAGTCCCACATCACTATTGGGGTGCGTTGCACCATCGACCTGCAGCGCCATATGCAGTGTTGCGCCGCACAAGAGGACGAGGAGTCACGAATGCCGTTGAGTACGCCGCAGGAGCGGGAATTGCTCCACTCGCGCGACATCGTCCTGCGCGGCTATCAGCGTGCTGATGGGCTGTATGACATCGAAGCGCAGCTGACCGACGCCAAGAGCTACGGCTTCGCCAACCATGATCGTGGCTATGTTCAGGCCGGCGAGCCGATCCATGGCATGTGGCTGCGACTAACCGTGGACGAGCAACGCAACATCATCGCCTGCGAGGCCGCAAGCGAATACACGCCCTATGGGATTTGCCCGACGGTGACGCCGAATTTCGCCCGGCTCGCCCGGTCTGCGGATCAAGCCCGGCTTCCTGAAAGAGGCCGCCAAGCGCATCGGTGGTCCGCATGGTTGCACTCATTTGCGTGAACTGCTGCAGCAAATGGCGACCACCGCCTATCAGACGATCGACCCGGCGCGCGCGAAGCGGGAAGCGGACGCCGCCAGTGAAGCAGATGTACCCGGCAGCGATAAGCTGGACGCGCGCATCAGCGACAAGATGGGAGGGGCGCCGGCCATTCTGAACACCTGCGTTGCGTACGGCAGCGCCAGCCCGTTGGTGCGCCGGCGTTGGCCGCACCTTTACACCGGACCAGCCGAGCCAGAGGCTGCTGTAGCCGACTAGACAGGCCAGGGGGACGCTGTCCCCCTGCACCCCCTGCCAAAGGCGCAGCCTTTGGAATCCAACCGCCAGACAAAGGGGTTCTAAGGGCTCCGCCCTTAGCGGGGATCCAAGGGGCAGAGCCCCTTGGCCTATGCCGTGGCGCCGCCATCCACTGGCAGCGCCACACCGGTGACATAGGACGCTTCGTCCGAGATCAGGAACAGCGCGGCATTGGCGATTTCCTCTGGTCGCGCCGGCCGCCCCATCGGCACTTGTCCGCCACGCTTCGTGACCAAGCTCTCCGGTGTTTCCCCTGGCGGCAACTGGCTGTCGGGACGCGCCACGAAAACGCGCAGCATGGGCGTATCGGTCGGCCCCGGACACACTGCATTCACCCGGATCTTCTCGCGCGCATAGCGCTTGGCCAAGCCATGTACCAGGCCGACCACGCCAAACTTGGCAATGTTGTAAACGGGACTGAACTGTGAACCGGTCAGGCCGGAAGTTGACGCGGTATAGAGCAATGCCCCGCCACCGCGCGCGCGCAATTCCGGGATCGCTGCCTCGGTGGTGACAAGGACCGTACGCACGTTCAGGTCCATGGCCAATTCGAAATCTTTCCAGTCGATGCCCTCGATCGCTGCGGGCCCTGGATGGCCGACATGGTTCCATACGAAATCGAGTCCACCGAATGTGTTGGCCGTACGTCGCACGATCTCGCGCGCGAACGCGTCCTGCCGCAGGTCGCCGGCGATGGCGATGGCCTTGCCTCCGGCGTCGGTGATCTGCTTGGCCACCGCATTGGCACCCGCCTCGTCGAGATCGACGACGCCAACCGCCGCCCCCTCCTGCGCAAAACGCACTGCCCCGGCGCGGCCCATGCCGGACGCAGCAGCGGTGACGATACCGATCTTGTTTGCCAGGCGCATGACAGCCTCCCTCAGCGTTGCGCGTTCACCCAGCCCATCATGATGCGATTGAACGTGTCGGGGTGCTCGACATTGGGGAAGTGCCGCGCGTTGGCCATCTCTTCATAGCGAGCCCCCGGCACCAGACTGGCGATCCGACGATTGGCGTCTGGCGGTGTCCCCGCGTCATCCGAGCCACACACCACGAGCACTGGCAGCTTCACTGACGGCAGACGTGCGATGAAGTCGAAGTTACGGATCGCGGCGACGCAGCCGAGATAGCCGGCCGGCGTGGTGCCGATGATCGTGTCGCGGATCTGCTTGTAGCGGCCTGGATTGCCCGCCTTGAAGGCCTCGGTGAGCCAGCGCTCGATGGTCGGGTCAGCCAGCGGCGCCAGTGAATTCGTGCCGCGGACCGTGTCCACGCGCTGCTGCCATACATCGTCGGCACCCGCAGGGGTGGACGGCAGCGTATCGCACCACATCGCCGACAGCAGTCGCTTGCCGTGCTCCAACGCAAATGCCTGCCCCAGCATGCCACCAATCGACAAGCCAATGAAATGCACGCGCCCAATTGAAAGCGCGTCGAGCACCACGGCGACATCCGCTGCGAGGTCGCTCATGGAGTAATCTCCGCGCACGGGGCCGCTGCCGCCATGACACGCATATCGATCGACAGCACGCGGAAGCCGGCAGACAGCAGCGGCGGCACCTGCTCGGCCCACATCCCACCATCCGATGCCAGTGAATGCGTCATACAGACGACGGGCCCGTTCTCCGGACCAAGCAGGTCATACGCGATCGCGCGATCCTTCAGCGGCAACAGCATGATCGTCCTCCCGTTTATTTTCGATCGAGTTGGGCTCAGCCGGTTTCCATCGGCAGATCCGGATCCTTCGCCCATTCCGACAGCGATGCGTCGTACAGCTTCACGTCGCGATGCCCCAGCATGATGAGCGCAAGCGCGTCGGCGCTCGCGGCAATACCGCCGCCGCAGTAGTTGATCACCTGGCGGTCCATCGCACCCACCGACTCGAAACGCTTGCGCAGTTCCTCTGGCGGCAGGAACGTATTGCTGTCCGGATCGAGCAGATGCGCTGCCGGCAGATTGACACTGCCCGCAATGCGTCCCGGACGGCCGTAGCTGTTGCCGCCAGCGCCGGCGTGCTGCTGCGGCTGCAGCGCGTTGATCGTGCACACTGCGCCGTCGCCGATTGGCGCGCAGCACATCGTCTTTGCCGACCATAAGATTGCGCACTTGCCTTGACGGCGAAGTCGCCAGCCGGGCGTGCGCGTGTAGCTCCCTTCTCTATCGGACGCCCCTCGCGTTGCCACTTCTGCCATTCGCCATTCAGCACAGCGGCGCTGTCATGGCCGAACTCGTGCAGCAGGAACTAGAACCGCGTCGCCCACCAGACGTTGGCGGTGCTGTAGCTGATGACGCGAGTCCCGCTGTTCACGCCGAAGCGGCGCATCGCGGCGGCAAATTCTTCGGGCGACTGGCGCATGAAGCGCAGGCTCTGCGATGTGTCGGAGACATCGCTCAGCATATCGACGAACTGCGCGCCTGGGATGTGGCCCTGTTCGAAGTCGTCGCGACCCGGCTTGACCTGATAAGTGATCTTCGGATCGGGGATCAGGTGGGTCGTGCAGTCGAACACCAGCACATCGGGATCATTCAAGTGCTCCGCCAGCCACTCCGTCTCCACCAGATATTCGGGGTGCACGAATTCGGTCATATTGTCCTCTCACTGGACACCATTTTCAGCGCGGCCGTTCGAGCCGACAGCAGTGGCGGCGTAGTCATCTCTCTAACCGGTTTCCATCGGTAATGCGGGATCCGCCGCCCATTCGTTGAGAGATGCGTCGTACAGCTTCACATCCTTGTGGCCGAGCATGACGAGCGCCAACGCATCCCCGCTCGCAGCAATGCCGCCACCACAATAGTAGATTACCTGCTTGCCCATCGCACCGACCGCCTCGAAGCGTCTGCGCAGTTCATCCAACGCCAGAAACATGTTGGTCTGCGGATCCAGCAGATGCGCTGCGGGAAGGTTGACGCTACCAGCGATCCGGCCAGGTCGACCAAAACTGGCCCCTCCACTACCGGTATGCTGCTCAGGCAGCAGCGCGTTGATAGTGCAAATGGCACCATTATCGATGGCACGCAGCACCTCATCCTTGCCGATCATTAGATTGCGCACCTCACGCACAGTAAAGTTGCCAGTAGGACGCGCCGGAGCCGGAGCCACCTCGACTGGCGGACCTTCGCGCTGCCACTTCTGCCAGCCACCGTTCAGCACCGCTGCATTGTCATGGCCGAATTCGTACAGCAACCACCATAGCCGCGTCGCCCACCAGACCAGTGAAGAACTGTAAACCACAACGCGGGTCGTGCTATTCATGCCAAACTGCCGCATCGCGGCCGCAAAGTCCTCTGGCGACGGCCGCATAAAGCGGAGGCTGTGCGACGTATCGGACACGTCTTGCTGCATATCGACGAACTGCGCACCTGGAATGTGGCCCTGCTCGAAGTCCTCTCGACCCGGCTTGACCTGATAGGTGGTCTTCGGGTCAGGGATCAGATGGGTCGTGCAATCGAACACCAGCACATCGGGATCATCGAGATGCTGCGCCAGCCACTCGGTTTCGACCAGATATTCGGGGTGGACGAACCCACTCATTGATGCAGCTCCGCCAGTTCGATCAGGATATTGCCGGTGGAGGCTGGGTCGATGAACGCGATGCGCGCGCCACCGTGGCCGATTCGCGGCGTCTCGTCCCGCAGCTTCACACCTTTGGCTTTCAGTTCCGCCAAAGCGCTGTCGATATCCTCAACCTCGAAGCAAATGTGGAACAGGCCTTCGCCCTTATCGGCAATCCATTTGTTCACGCCGGAATCAGGTGCCTCGCTTTCCAGTAGCTCGATATAAGTTTGCCCAACCGGCAGCATGGCCAGCCGCGTGGCACCAATCTTCTCCTCGTATTCCAGCGGAATGCCGAACGTGTTCTGCAGCATGTCCATAGACTGCTTCAGCGAGTTCACCGCGATGGCAATGTGCTCCACCCGTTTGATCTTCATCGGCTTCTCTCCCAGGTTTGGCCCTACGCCGGCGCGAACACGTCCTCATGCGCGGCACTTGTCTGGATCTTCGGAAGTGCAGCAAACAGCGTGTCGCGCTGCAGCACTGGCACCACGCGATCGGCGAACAGACGCATGTTCAACTCACCCTCCTCGTGCGGCATGCCGCCATAAGAGAAGTCGGCGATAACGTGGTCGGTCCCGCTCAACGAGCGCAATTCGGCGATCTGCTGGATGCAATCGTCGGGGGTACCGACAATCTGGATCTTCACGTAGAATTCGGTCGCCTTCTGCCGCGCTGCTTCCTCCTTCATCTTGGCATACGTCTTCGTCATCTTGCCGTACGCCTCGTAACCTTTCACGTTCGCCAGATGTCCGTCAGAGAAGTGGTAGTGGTTATCGATGGAATCCCACTTCCGACCGAGGTAGCGCATGGCGCGCTCATGCGCCTCGTCTCGACTCTCGGCGCAGGAAACGTTGGTCAGGATCACGGGCGGTGGTGGAACGTGTCCAACTGCGGCGGCGATCTGACGGAAGTTTTCGATATCGGCGGCTGCCTTCGGCCATTCATTCTGCATGATCACCATCATGCCGAAGCCGAGCTTGGCCATGCTCTCCGCCGACTCTGGGGTGACCGCAGAGACAAGAAACCGGCGTTCGGGATTCGAAATTGGCCGAGGCCGGATCGACGTCCGGGGGATTTGGTAGAACTGTCCTTGCCAGTCGAACTCCGGCTCGCTCAACGCCAAACGGATCAGCTGCGCCGCTTCGACGAAACGCGGACGTGCCTCCTCCATCGTTATGCGAAAGCCGGCGTACTCCACGCTCGCCGCACCGCGGCCGAAACCGAACAGGCAACGCCCGCCGCATAACACGTCCAGCAATGCGATGCTTTCGGCGACGCGGATCGGGTCATGCCACGGCAGCACGATCACCGCCGTGCCCAGCTGCACGCGCTTGGTGCGCCCGGCGAAATAGCTCAGCAGTTGCGCAGGGGCCGGCGACATCGAATAGCCGGTGAAGTGGTGCTCCAACGCGAAGATAGAGTCGAAACCCAGCGGCTCGGCAAGATCGCCCAGTTCGAGATGTTCCTTATAGACAGCAACATCCGACCGTCCCGCCTGAGCCAGTATGCTCAACGAAACGCCGACTTTCATAAACGCCTCCTGTGCGATTGGGTGGAGTGTGTCAGGATGCCCGGAGGAGGTCGAGGGGGCGTATGGCGCAGTCGAAAGACACGTTGCCTGACCTGCTGCGCGGTGGTCTTGACGTGGTGTTCGTCGGCATCAATCCGTCGCTCTTTTCGGTGGCACAGGGCCACTACTTTGCCAGACGCAGCAACCGCTTCTGGCCGTGCTTTTCGCGCTCTGTCCTGAGCGAGCCGGCGCGACGCGCTCTAGGTGTCGCGCGGCTCG
>Ga0170475_112410109_pt1 | contig 10546 bp, 9 predicted proteins | sample Soicark_Litter_5_FD_111474 | JGI IMG/M metagenome (GOLD analysis project Ga0170475, IMG submission 111474) | Avena fatua rhizosphere microbial communities from Hopland, California, USA. Combined Assembly of 48 SPs | reverse complement strand
CGGCGGGCCATCCGTTACGGAAATGGCTGGATTCCGCAGGCGGTGCGCGGCAGCTACAACGAGATCGGCGATCTGATCCCGGAGTTCCGCAAAATGGCGACGGCGGCAGGGCGCAATCCGGACGAGATCGCCATTACCGTGTGGTCGCCGCGGCGGGAGCTGGACCTGATGAAGCGCTATGCCGATCTGGGCGTCGAGCGGGTGGTGTTTACGCTGGATTCTGATGGACCGGACAAGGTTATTCTGGTTATCGACGAAATCGCCGCGTTCATGCAGAAGGCGAACGCCTGAACCGGACGGCCTGGTCCTGACCTCAATCCAGGATGAGGCCGCGCGGCGATAGCGCATCAGCACCGAACACAGGAACAGCCCGGCGCCGACCGCGGCGAAGGTCATCAGGGCGAGGTAGTAGGATCCGGTCACGCTGACGATGAGGCCGACGATGACGGGGATGACAATGCCGGCGATATTGCCGGCGAAATTCATGCACCCGGCCAGGAATCCAGCCTTCTCGTCGCCGATCAGCAGGCCCGGAAGCGTCCAGTACATGCCGCACCAGCGTAGGAAGAACAAGGTCGCCGCCAGAAGCGTGATCACTGTCGCTTCCGCATGGACGAAGGCGACGAGGAAGACGGCAATCGTTGCCAGCCCGGCGGAGACGCCGAACAGCGCGCGATAGACCGTTTCGGTGGCACCTGTTTTGTGCAGGAAATGGTCCAGCAACTGGCCGCCGACCAGTTCACCGGCGAAGCCGGCGAAGAAGATCAGGAAGGAGGCCCAACCAAGGCCGGCGATGTTCAGGCCCTGGGTCTTCTCCAGGAAGCTTGGCACCCAGGTCAGGAAACCGTACCAAAGCGAATTGAAGCAGAACCAGCCGACGAACAGCAGCCAGATCGACGGCGAACGGAACACCACCGCGACCGGCGCACTCGGGCCGGACTCCCGCGCGGAGCGCTGCAACCCGTCCTGGATATGGTCCCGTTCGGGCGGGCTGACCGAGTCATGCTCATGCGGATGGTTGCGGATATAGAACCAGGCGAACGCGCCGCACGCCATGGTGGCAAGCCCGGCGACGAGAAATGCCAGACGCCACGAATCCAAAGCAGCGATCAGACCGGCGATGATCAAGGAGCCCAATGCAGTGCCCAACGGTGCGCCGCCGTCCAACAAAGCCGCGGCCCGACCCCGTTCGGTGGGCGTCATCCACATGCCGATCAGCTTGGCACCGGCGGGATAGATCGGGCCCTCGGCAAGACCGAGTCCGAGGCGGGTCAGCAGCATGGTGATCCAGCCGGTGGATGCGGCGGCGAGTGCGGCGAAGGCGCCCCAGCCGATGGTCGCCCCGGCGATGACCAGTCGCGGCAGGAAGCGGTCGGCAAGCATGCCGCCGGGGATCTGCATAAGGCAATAGGACCAGAAGAAACCACTCAGCAGGACACCCTGGATCGCGGGCGAAATGCTGAATTCGCGACTGATCATCGGCATGGCGACCGAGAGGGAGGCGCGGTCGATGTAGTTGATAGCCACCGTGCCCAGGATCAGGAAGAAGATGCGCCACCGCACATTGGTCATGCCGGAGGAGGCGGTCATGGCCGTCCCGGTCTCGAAATCGTTCATGCCGGCGCCTCCTGCGTGATCGGATCGGAGGCGGATCAGCCCAGCCGATTGTCCAGGCTACAACGGCAGGATGCGGCAGCGGTTGCGGTCAGAGCCGCCCCCGTTCGCCTTGGCTCGTGGAAGCGGTTCTGGCGCTTCGTTTCATGAGCATCTTCACCCGTCCGGATGTTCCACCCGAACGGGATCTGCTCTACGGCCACGCCGCCTTGTGGGTGCCCAGCGGCACGCACGGGCGTTCCCAGCGTGCCGGCGTCTGCGCCAGCACCGCCGCGTGGCGCACGGCATGCAGCCGGCCCCAGCCCGAATCTGTGACCTCCATCAGGTCCGCTACGGCCTCGGCGGTCGGCGCCGGGATGCGGAAGCCGTCCTCCACCCGACCGAGGTCGCGGATCCACCGCCCGGTGCGTGCCAACGAGACCTGGACGTGCCAGCTTCCGCCCTCCTGCATGCGGCGCAGCAGAGCGGTCAGGGCGCCGAAGGCCAGAAGATAGCCCGATCCGTGATCCAGTGCCTGGCAGGGCAAAGCCTTCGGGGCGGTCTGTCCGGCCGCCCGAGCCTCGGCGTCGTTCATGCCGCTTGCGGTTTGGGTAAGGCTGTCGAATCCGCGGCGCGCGGCCCATGGCCCGACAGGACCGTAAGCAGACAAGGATACATACACGATGCCCGGCCGGACCCGGGCTGCATCCTGCGGGCTGAACCCAAGATCGGCGAGGCCGCCTGGGCGGTAACCCTGAAGGAAAATATCGGCCTGGGACAGCAATTGCCGCAACCGCTCGTTGTCCGGCTTCTCACGCAGTTCCAGATCAGCCGACAGCTTGCCGCGGCCGGTGTCGATGATTGCGCGCGGCAGGTTCGGCAGGTTCGGGCTGGAAACGGCAAGCACGTCGGCACCGTGCGCCGCCAACGTCCGGCCGCAGACCGGCCCGGCGATGACGCGCGTGAGGTCGAGCACGCGGACGCCGCCCAGCGGCCGGTCGGCCGGAGGCAGGCTGCGCGCGGATGCGTCGCCGATGCGGGTGATCTTCACCACCGGCTGGGTCACGACAGCCTGACCCTGCGGATGCGCGTCCCACTCGGCAAAGCTGCGCATGGCGGTGGCACAGAGCTTGTTCTCGGCCGCCTGGTCCTCCAGGGCGAACGCGGTCCAGGATTTCAGCGCGGCCGTCACGGCCTGACGATCGTAGTCACACTTGAGGATACGCAGGATGCCGTCGCGATGATGGGGAAAGTTGGTGTGCAGGCGGACCCAGCGTCCATCGCCGCATTGGTAGGTGCCGGCGATGCGATCCCACGGGTCCTCCGGCGTGGATCCCTCAACGGCGGCGAACTGCTCCGACAGGAACTCCACCGCGGCATGCCGCATGTCGACGGACACGGGCTGGCGCCGGCCGCCGCGTTGGCGCCAGATGGCGGCGGCGGTGAGGGCTGCGGCGGCGATGGTGACCTGCGCGGCGGTGCCGACGGCGAAGCTGGAGGGCAGGACGGGATCAGCGCCGGTCAGCTGGATATCCCCCAGCGCGTCGGCAGGAAGACCGGCCTCCGTCCACAGCGCGGCGAGATGATGCATGGAAGTCAACTCAGCGTCTCCTGAGGGACGAAGTCGCGCCAGCGGTCCGGGGTTTCGGGCTGATCCGCGTAGCTGGCTATGGCATCCGCGGTACGCCCGATAAGATCGCAAAACGCCAGCTCGCGTCGCGCAAGAAATGAGTCAAGAAGCTGGATCATGCGCGTCAGCGCGCCGAACCCCTCGTGCATGGTGACCGACAGGACCTCCACCGCACGCGCGCCACACAATGCCATGCGCACGACGTCGTCGCCGCTGCGCACGCCGTTGGTGCCGATCAGCGGAAAGTCGGGTCCGGCAGCTTTGCGAGTCTGCGCCAGAAAGCGGCACACGATGGGCAGCGCCCAGCCGCCGCCATAGGCCGCAGCGGTGCCCAGGACCGGGGCGCGAAGCTCGTCAGGTCGGGGACGAGGCCCATGAAGCGCCCCATCATGCATACCGCGTCCGCGCCGCCCCGTTTCGCCGCGAGCGCCAGCGCCGGCAGGTTGGCGGAAAGGCCAGTCAGCTTGACCCAGAGCTGCATGCCTGCGGTCGCGGCCCGCACCCGGCCCACGAGGTCCGTCAGGCGGTCGGGGTCGGTTTCCTGGACGATGGCGCCGGGGGCAGCTTCGGCGGCGTGCGGGGCGCCCACGTTCAGCTCGAACACGCGCAGACCCGCGTCGCGGGCTTGTTCGCCGATTGCAACCGCACCATCTGCGCCGGCATAGACAATGCTGGCAGCGACGAACTGCCCGTCGTGCCGGACTTCGCGGTCGATCGCGGCGATGGCGGCGAACCAATCGGCACTACCCCGCTGCGACAGGCCGGAGCGGTTGAACAGCGACACCCCCTGCCCTGCCGTCGGCACGCCGTTCGGGTCAAGGCGGACATAATCGGCGCGATCGAGCTGCCGCCCGCCGGCCGGATGTTCGTTGACCGACTTGGCGATGACACCCGCCGCGCCGGCCTGTAGCGCGGCGCGGATTCCCGCCTCGGTCATCACTGGCTCGCCGGAGCCGCAGATGACCGGGTTGACCAGCGGGAAAGCACCGACCGACGTGGCGAGGCGGGTCACCGCTTTCCGGTGGGGACCTGATTGAACGGCTTGTTCTTGTCGACGCGAATGTCGGACGGCAGGCCCAGGACGCGTTCGGCGATGATGTTGCGCAGGATCTCGTCAGAACCGCCGGCGATGCGGGAGCTTGGCGACGACAGCAGCGCCGCCTGGAACATCGCATAGGACTCCGTCAGGTCATCATCGAGCACCAGGCCATTGTTGCCCATCAGGTCGATGCCGTAGCTGGCGATGTCCTGCAGCTTCGAGGCATTGACCAGCTTGTGGATCGAATTTTCCGGCCCCGGCGTCTCACCCTTCGACAATGCGGTCATGGTACGGAAACGGGTGAACTTCAGACCCTGCGAACGGGCATGCCACTCGGCAATGCGCTCGCGCACCGCGGCGTTCTGGATCGCCGGCTTGCCGTCGATGCGGACCTTGCGGCTGAGTTCGATCAAATCGTCCACAGCCGGCCGCTGCTCATCGCCGACGGCGAGGCGCTCATTCATCAGCGTGGTGAGCGAGACCTTCCAGCCCTGCCCGACCGCGCCCAGCCGTTGCGAATCCGGGATGCGGACATCGGTGAAGAACACCTCATTGAAGTGGCTGGCGCCAGACATCTGGTGGATTGGGCGGATCTCGATGCCAGGCGACTTCATATCAAGAAAGAAGAAGGTCAGACCTTCATGTTTCGGCACGTTGGGGTCGGTTCGAACCACCAGGATTCCGAAATCCGACAGATGCGCGCCCGAAGTCCAGATCTTCTGGCCGTTGACGACCCACTCGTCGCCATCGCGTTCGGCGCGCGTGCGCAATGCAGCGAGATCAGAGCCTCCGGCCGGCTCACTGAACAACTGGCACCAGACTTCCTCGCCGTGCAGCGCGGGCTTGACATAGCGGTCGAGCTGTTCCGGCTTCGCATAGGTCATCATGGTGGGGATGCACATGCCAAGGCCGATCTCGAACAGGCCGCGCGGGAGGACGAAGTCCTCTTCTTCCTGGTTGTAGATGACTTGCAGAATTGGCGAGGCTTCCTTGCCGCCGAAACGCTTCGGCCAGGTCAGGCCGGCGAAACCCGCCGCGGCCTTCTTCGCCTGCCATTCCTTGCAGCGCTGCACCGCCTCCGCATCGATGCCGCTCTGGCGCAGCACTGGGCGCGTGCCGGCCTTCAGCGGCGCATTCGCACTCAGGAATGCCCTGGCTTCGCTGCGGAACGCGGCTTCTTCCGGGGTGTCGTTGAAGTCCATGACGATGGTTCCCTTACGCGGCGTTGCGGTTTTCGAGCAGATCGACCAGCCGGTCCTTCCAGAACGGTGCCGAACCGATCACCAGCGCGAGCTGCTTGGATCGGCGGTAGAACAGGTGACAGTCCACTGCCCAGGTGAAGCCGATGCCGCCATGGGTCTGGATGTTCTCCTTGGACGCGAGGTGGAATGCCTCGGTGGCGGACACCCGCACCGTAGCGGCGGCCAGCGGCAGGTCGGTAGCATCGGCCCCCAGCGCCCAGGCGCCATAGTAGGCGTTGGAGCGGGCAAGCTCCAGCGCGACGTACATATCGGCAAGCTTGTGCTTGATCGCCTGGAACGATCCGATGGGACGGCCGAAGGCGAAACGTTCCTGGGCGTAATCCTTGGCCATTTGCAGGCAGGCGTCGGCGCCGCCCACTTGCTCGAATGCGAACAGGATGGCAGAGCGGTCCAGGACTCGCTGCACGGAGCCCCAGCCGCCGGACCCCAAAGGCTGGACCGGAATCCCGTGGAAATCCAGGCGTGCATGGTTGCGGGTGGGGTCGAGGGTGTTCAGGTCGCGGCGGCGGACGTTGGCAAGATCGGCGATGAACAGGCCCACCTGGCGATGCTCGTCGCAGGCGACCACCACGGCGATGTCGGCGATGCCGCCATCCGCGACCGGCCATTTGGCCCCGCTCAGACGGCCGCCGACTACGCGGGCATGGATCGCAGACGGCTGCGGATCGCCGTTGCCCTCGGACAGCGCGAAGCAGCCGATCAGGGAACCGTCGGCAAGCTTCGGCAGATATTCGCGCCGCTGGGCGTCCGACCCGGCGGTCAGGATGGCTTCGGCCGCAAGATAGGCGGTGGAGGCGAACGGCACGGGCGCCACGGCGCGGCCGATTTCCTCGGCCAGGACGCACAGGCCTTCGTAACCGAGGCCGGCGCCGCCGAACTCTTCGGGAATCGCGGCGCCAATCCAGCCCATCTCCGCGATGCTGCGCCAGAGGTCGGCGGCGTAGCGCTCCTGGCCGTCCAGGGACCGGCGCATCACCGCTGGCGCGCATTGGTCCGACAGAAATCGCCTGGCCTGGTCGCAGAGCTGTTTGAGGTCGTCGGAAAAGTCGAAGTTCATGTGGTTTCCCCCTGGACCGCAGGTTGCCAGCCGGCAGGCGCGCTGTGAAGTCAGCTCTGGTTGTTTCCGGGCAGGCCACGCGGGAACAGGTTGGCGGCGAGCAGGCCGCCGTCAACGTCCAGCGTCGTGCCGGTGATGTAGCGCGCCATATCGGACGCCAGGAACAGCGCCGCTCGGCCGATATCGTCCGGCGTGCCACGGTGGCGCATCGGCAGCAGGCTGGCGGCATACAGCTCGGCACGCTGCGGCGTGTCATAGAGCCGTGGGGTGACGATGTGGCCGGGGGCAATGGCGTTGACGCGGATGGCCTGCGGCGCCCACTCCACCGCCATGGTCTGCACCAGGCTGATCAGGCCCGCCTTGGCGGCGCCATAGACCCCGCGCATCGGCGCGGCGCGCTGGCCATCCACCGAAGCGATGCCGACGATCGCACCCGGTTGGCTGCGGCGGATCAGCGACTGGGCGACCTCGCGGGCGACCAGGAAGAAGTAGCGCAGGTTGAGGCGCATCTGCTCGTCCCAGATTTCGGCGGTGGTATCCAGCAACGAGCCCCAGACGGCGGCGCCGACGATCGACACCATCAGGTCGAGGCCGCCCAGCTTCGCTTCGGCTTCGGCAACGATCCGGGGGATCTGGGCGTCGTCGAGAACATTGCCGGTAATGGTGACGGACTGGCGGCCGAGTTCGGCGATCTTCTGGCCGACGGCGTCGGCGCGTTCGGGCACCAGATCGACCAGGGCCAGATCGCAGCCGGCGCGGGCGAGGAAGAGGGCGGAACTCTCCCCCATGCCCTGGCCACCGCCGATGATCAGGGCCTTCTTGCCGGTCAGTCCGAAAAAACTCGATTCTGCTTGCATGGTGGTTCCTCCCTTTGCGGCTTGCGATCTACGCAGGCATGCGATGTCCAACCCGAACGACGAGCGTGGTTCAGGTCGCGGTGAAATCAATCCGGCCGGCCGCCGCAAGGCCCAGGAGCAGACCGGACACATGGGTCGCCTGGCCGATCAGGCCGGACCGCAGGCCGTTCAGGACAGCAGGGATCGACAGGGCTTCGACCTGGAGTCCGGCCTCCCCAGGATCGAGGCTTTGCGGATTCGTGCATACGGCGTCGATCGCGAGGAAAAAATGAATGCGGTTGGTGTGCGTCGCCGGGTTGGGATACAGACTGGTGATCAGTTCCCAGCGCGCGGCGGTGAAGCCCGTCTCTTCTGCCAGTTCACGCCGGGCCGCGTGTTCAAGATCGGTATCGCCGGCGTCAGCGGCGCCGCCCGGCAGTTCGAGGGTGAACGCACCGGCTGCGTGGCGGTACTGACGGACCAGCACGATGCAGCCCGATCCAGTGATTGCCACGACGTGGACCCATTCGGGGTAGGAGAGCACGTAGTAGGGGCTGATCTCCATCCCGGTCGGAGTGATGCAGTGATCGCTTCGCACATCGATCCAGCGATTCTTGAGCAGGGTTTCCGATCGCGTGGTCCGCCATTTCTGATCCATGCGCCATCTTAACCGTCTCGCCAGGGTTGACCACCGCCGGCGGGATCATACCGGCCGACGCTTGCGTTGATCGTATGCGCGCCGGATTGGCGGGCGGTGGCGCGCGAAAAAAGATCCTGATGCCGGTCGGCGCAAGCGCCGGCTGGTATCAGACCGGCTGCAACGGCCGGTACGGCGGGTCCGGCCGTCTCGCCTCGATCGGGTCGCTGGGACGGACCTCGCCGCCGGTCACGACAATAGCCATAATCCCCGCCTTACGCACCAGGTCTCCCGCGGCGTCGCGCCCCAGCGTCGCCGCCATCAGGCCCGGCTGGAAGCGATCGAGCTGGAGGCATGGGTTGCGCAGGCCAGTCACTCGTACTTCGGCAGCACTGCCGATGCGCAGAATGGTGCCGGTGGGCAGGGCCAGCAGATCGATCCCGCTCGTCAGGATGTTTTCGCCGATATCGCCAGGCTGGATCATGAAACCCTGCGCTCGCAGCTCCTCCAGCAGCTCCTGGTGCAGCAGATGGACCTGGCGCAGATTGGGCTGGGTCGGATCGCGCGCCACGCGGGAGCGATGCCTCACCGTCGTGCCCAGATGGGCATCGCCCTCAACGCCCAGGCCGGCCAGCAGCGTGATCCACATCCTCGACTGCTTGCTAAAGCGGTGGGCGCTGGCTTGACTGACGGCTTCGACGCGACCTGACATCAATCCTTCCTTTATCGGCCAAACCGCAGCGCCGGGCAGCCGTTCGGACTGAACAGGAGCAAAGCCATGCATAACATCCCGATCGGCATCAACGCTACCGGGCACCGGATCGAGACGGACTCCATGGGTGCCGTCGAAGTGCCGGCGGATCACTACTGGGGCGCCCAGACCCAACGCAGCCTGCATCATTTTTCCATCGGCGATGACCGAATGCCGGTGGCGTTGTCGCGTGCCTACGGCATCGTCAAGAAGGCGGCCGCGGAGGTGAACCTGGCGGACGGGCGGCTGTCGTCGCACAAGGCCGGTGCGATCATTGCGGCGGCCAATGAGGTCGTTGACGGGGACCTGGACGCGGAGTTTCCGCTGTATGTCTGGCAGACAGGATCCGGTACCCAGTCGAACATGAATTTAAACGAGGTGATTGCCAATCGCGCCATCCAGATCCTCGGCGGGACGATCGGCAGCAAGACGCCGGTGCATCCGAATGACGACGTCAATATGTGCCAGTCCAGCAACGACACGTTTCCCACCGCAATGCATATCGCAACGGTGCAGATGCTGGACGATCTGCTGCTGCCGCAACTGGCCGCCCTGATCCGCGCGATCGAAGACAAGGCCGGTGCGTGGATGGACGTCGTGAAGATCGGCCGGACGCATCTTGAGGATGCGGTGCCGCTGACCGTCGGGCAGGAATGGTCAGGCTACGCGCATCAATTGCGCGACGCCTATCGCGACATCGAGGCAAGCAAGGGCGGGCTGTATGAACTGGCGGCGGGGGGCACGGCGGTCGGCACCGGAATCACCGCACCGCGCGGCTTCAGTGCGAACATAGCCGCCAGGATCGCGGCACTGACCGGCAAGCCATTCGTAACGGCTCCGAACAAATTTGCCGCGCAAGGGTCGCTGGACGCGATGACGCGATGCTCCGCCGCATTGCGCGGACTGGCGGTGGCGCTGATGAAAATCGCCAACGATATGCGCTGGCTGGCGTCCGGCCCCCGCTGCGGACTGGGCGAATTGCTGCTGCCGGACAACGAGCCGGGATCGACGATCATGCCGGGCAAGGTCAACCCGACCCAGTGCGAGGCAATCGTGATGATCTGCATCCAGGTGATCGGCGAAGACAATGCGGTCGCCTTCGCCGGCAGTCAGGGCAACTTCGAACTCAACACGATGCGTCCCATCATTATCAACAATGTCCTGCATAGCGCCCGGATCCTGGCCGATGGGATGGAGAAGTTCCGGCTGCATTCCGTTGACGGCACCCGGTTGAACGAGAAACGGATTTCCCAGTACGTCAACGAATCGGTCATGCTGGTGACGGCGCTGTCGCCGCTGATCGGTTACGACAAGGCCTCGGAGATCGCGCACACGGCAATGGAGCAGGATTTGACCTTACGAGACGCCGCCATCCGGTCCGGCGCGGTCAGCGAGGCAGACTTTGACCGGGTGGTCGATCCCAAGGCGCTGGTTGGTTCGGGCCTGGCCGGAAGTTGAGAGGCCGGCGCCCTTTCAACCGATCAGGGGCACCGGATCAAGCAAGCGATCCCGCGCTGAACGCGGCTTCTCGCGGACCGTACGTAGCCGGGTTGCGAACACCAGGCGACGATGGGGCGTTCGGTCTGGCCTTGATCCTGGCGGCTCTCGCCGGATGGGTGGATGTGGCGGGCTTGCGCGACTCAGGCGGCGTGTTCCTGTCGTTCATGAGCGGGAACACGACCGACCTTGCCGTTTCCCTGGCTCACCGCGATGTTGCTCGGGCCGAGACCATCGGCGCCGT
>Ga0170475_108135127_pt1 | contig 10546 bp, 6 predicted proteins | sample Soicark_Litter_5_FD_111474 | JGI IMG/M metagenome (GOLD analysis project Ga0170475, IMG submission 111474) | Avena fatua rhizosphere microbial communities from Hopland, California, USA. Combined Assembly of 48 SPs | reverse complement strand
TTGAGGGCGTTCGCACTCCGCCGCCTCAACTGCTCAGACCGAGCAAGTCAATGGTACAGGCAAAAGTTATTTTTAGGAAACTATAAGTGCGAAGAAAAACTCCCCGGCTATAAGGAGAGAACAGCAGGAATTAACCGTTTGCCAAGAATGAAAAAAGGGGGGAAGCGAGAAGAACAACGCGATCCGCGCAAGACCACGGCAGCGGCAAGAACACGACGGTCGAGCGCAACGAGACAAGGGCGGCCCTTACGCTGCAGTTGACCTTCGCCAGTGCGGCCTCAGCCGGGATACCTAAACTGAAGCCAGCGGGTTCGTCTAGCACCTATTCCTAGGTGGCATGTTGACCAAGCGCACGAAACTGAAACAGGAGGAACAAATGCAAACGGAAGCTGAAACAAGGGCTGGGCTTGGCACACGCTGGAATCGCTGGCGGCTGGTCCCGCTCATTGCCTTGTCCATATGCGTAACGGTGCCGCTGGCTGCCGCCACCACGGCCGTGACGGCGAAAACGACCTACCGGATTATCCAGCTGAGCGCTGACCAGAACGCCGCTGGCGACATCAACGCCAAAGGGCAGGTGGCGTTTACCGAGCATAGGGGGCACTGTTCGGGCTAAATTCTACAATGGGAAAACCGTGCGCGACCTCGGCACACTCGGCGGCCCGACTGCTGTGGCGTTCGCGCTAAATGACCTAGGACAAGTCGTGGGCCGATCGAGCATTAGCCCGGAAAGCCCTGTCAATCACGCCTTCATTTGGAGTCAGTCCACGGGCATGGTCGACCTCCAGCGGCCAGGACAAGACCAAGTATATTCTGCCGCCACCGGCATCAATAACAAGGGACAGGTCATCGGCGACGCCAACAATAACGCATTTCGCTGGAGCCCGCGGACCGGTATGCAGAATCTCGTTTCCCTTGGATTTGACGCGGAAGCGAACGCGATCAACGACGCGGGTACTGTTGTGGGACGCGCACTCACACCCGATTCTTTTGACAACCCCCTATATACCCCGGTCAGATGGACGGAACCGGATCGCATACTCGCGCTTGCAAGCGCGGGCTACTTGGCCCTGGGCGCGCAAGACATCAACGCCGCCGGTCACATCGTGGGTAGCACTTTTCTTGAGTCTGCGCCTTTTGGGCCCGATCACGCGTTCCTGTGGACGCCGCAGAAAGGGTTGATCGATCTCGGTACTGGTAGCGGCGATTTCTCAGATGCGTCACGGATCAACGACAAGGGGATGGTGATCGGGGGGCTCGGCGTAGTCGCCCCCACCTTCTTTTTTCGCGGTTTTGTCTGGACTCGGGAAACCGGCATAATCGAGATCGGAGCACCTAATGTCCTCTACTCGAGAGCAAAAGACCTGAATAACCTGGGGCAGGTGGTAGGAAGCATCGAAGACCGCGCTTACGTATGGACGCGCGCCGAGGGCGTCGTCGATCTGAATACGCGTATCCCCAATGCCCCGCCAGGCATGGAGCTGTGGCTTGCGATGGCGATATCCGATAATGGTTCCATTCTCGCAAGTGCGAACACCGGCCTGGTCCTGCTTGTTCCGCAAGCCAGTTCCTCCAACGAGGCCCCCGTGGTCGGACCAATCAAGGCCACTGGCACGCCACACACCAATATCGCCCTCTCCTTCGCCGCCAGCTTCAAGGATGCCGACCTGCGCGATACCCACAAGGCCACCTGGTCGTGGGGCGACGGTAGCAAGGATACAGGCACCGTGAGCGAGAAAAATGGCACCGGCAGCGTCAGCGGGCAACACACCTACCGTGCCCCGGGCATCTACACGGTCAGGCTCACCGTCACCGACAGCAACGGCAAGAGCGCGACGGTGGAACGCAAAGTGGTAGTGTGCGGCTCGAACACCTATGTCGCGGGCGAGGGCTGGTTCATGTCCCCGGACGGCGCGTCCAAGGCTGCCCCGAACCAGTCAGGTGTCGCGAGCTTCGCCTTCCTGTCCGAAACCGGAAAGAACATGCGCCAAGCGCAAGCCAAAGGGAACATCCTGTTCGATGCGCTTGGCCTGAACTTCCGTAGCGATTACATCGACTCGCTGGTGCTCCAAGACACCCAAGCTGAGTATCGGGGCAGCGGTACCGTCAACGGGGCTGGCGGCTACAAGTTCATGCTGACTGCGATTTTCGGCGCCAAGTCGGGCGGCGGTAAGGATCGGATTCGGATTCGCATTTGGCATCAAGAGCCCGGTTCGCGGGCCGAGGTGGTCGACTACGACAACATGATCGATAGCCGCGCCCTGGGTACCGACGGTGAGGGCACAGCCGTTGGCGACGGCGCGTTCAGGCTCCCATCCAGCTGACCCAAGCCCGCCACACTCGGACGCATGCGGTTGCCTGAAAAAAGCCCGTAGCCATAACGTTACGGGCCTTAATTTACACCTTCTAAATGTGTCTATTAGAACGGAATATCGTCGTCCATGTCCGAGAAGTTCGGCGCCGGTTTAGGCTGCGGACGTGCCGCCGGCGCAGGCGGCGCCTGGCGCGCAGCCGGACGTTGCGACTCGCAGCCGCCATCGTCCATGCCGGCGTCCCCGCCCATGCCCTGACGGCCGCCCAGCATCTGCATGTTCTCGGCGATGATGTCGGTGCTGTAACGCTCGATACCGTCCTTGTCGGTGTACTTGCGGGTCTGCAGACGGCCTTCGACATAGACCGACGAACCTTTTTTGAGATACTGGCCCACGATCTCAGCCAGGCGCCCGAAGAAGGAAATCCGGTGCCATTCGGTCAATTCCTTTTGTTCCCCGGTGTTGCGGTCCTTCGACTTGAACGAAGTTGCCACTGCGATGTTTGCGATCGCATCGCCGCTCGGCATGTAGCGGATTTCGGGGTCGCGGCCCAGGTTGCCGACGATGATGACCTTGTTGACTGATGCCATGTTTTGACTCCTTCTGAGTTTCTGAGCCCTGACTCTGCACTTGACTAGGCGCCAGGGAACGCGTGCTACTTTGGAACGCTATTATGGGGGCGTCGGGCGGGTTCCGAAAGCGGATTTTTCGCGCTTCGATTTCACCAGCCCGGTAACACGCGGTGGTCGTAAATTACGGCTGAGAAAAAACAAGCTATAGTATCGGGTTCTCCCCGATTGGCCCGCCCACCGCGACAGTCCCGTGCGCCGGCCCACAACTATTTGAAAGCCTGCAAATATTAATGGAAGAAATTCGTATCCGCGGCGCACGCACGCACAATCTCAAGAACATCAACCTCGACCTGCCGCGCAACAAGCTCATTGTCATCACTGGCCTGTCTGGCTCGGGCAAGTCCTCGCTTGCCTTCGACACCCTGTACGCCGAGGGCCAGCGCCGCTATGTCGAGTCGCTCTCGGCCTATGCGCGCCAATTCCTGCAACTGATGGAAAAGCCGGACGTCGATCTGATCGAGGGCCTGTCCCCGGCGATCTCGATCGAGCAAAAGGCCACTTCGCACAACCCGCGCTCGACGGTGGGCACGGTGACCGAAATCCACGACTACCTGCGCCTGCTGTTCGCGCGCGTGGGCACACCCTACTGCCCCGACCATCCGCAAGAACCGCTGGCCGCGCAAACCGTCTCGCAGATGGTCGACGCGGTACTGGCCATGCCCGAAGGGACCAAGCTGATGATCCTGGCGCCCGTGGTGGCCAGCCGCAAGGGCGAGCACGGCGATCTGTTCGAAGCCATGCAGGCGCAGGGCTTCGTGCGCTTCCGCATCCAAAGCGGCGTGAACAAGGCCAAGGTCTACGAGATCGACGACCTGCCCAAGCTGAAGAAAACCGAAAAGCACACGATCGACGTAGTCATCGACCGCGTGAAGGTCAATCCGGAGATCAAGCAGCGCCTGGCCGAAAGTTTTGAAACCGCATTGCGCCTGGCGGACGGCCGCGCCGTCGCGCTGGAAATGGATACCGACAAGGAGACGGTGTTCTCGAACAAGTTCGCGTGCAATGTCTGCGGCTATTCTCTTCAGGAACTCGAACCTCGCCTGTTCTCGTTCAACAACCCGATGGGCGCTTGCCCGGAATGCGACGGCCTCGGCCACATCGAGTTCTTCGACCCGCGCCGCATCGTCGCCTTCCCCAACCTGTCGCTCGCGTCAGGCGCCGTGAAAGGCTGGGACCGCCGCAACCAGTTCTACTTCCAGATGCTGTCGAGCGTGGCAGCCTTCTACGGCTTCGACCTCGACCAGCCATTCGAGCAGTTGCCGGCAGCGGCGCAGAAGGCAGTGCTGTATGGCTCGGGCAAGACCGCGATTCCGTTCGCCTATGTTAACGAACGCGGCCGCACGACGATCCGCGATCACGTCTTCGAAGGCGTGGTCAACAACCTGCAGCGCCGCTATCGCGAATCCGATTCGATGGCGGTCAAGGAGGAATTGGCCAAGTTCATCAACGAAAAGGAATGCCCGGCCTGCAATGGCGCGCGCCTGCGCACCGAAGCGCGCTTCGTCAAGATCGGCAGCGGCGAACAACAGCGCGCCATCTACGAAGTGTCGGACAAACCCTTGCGCGAATGCCTCGAATTCTTCAATACGCTTGAACTGTCGGGCGCGAAGAAGGACATTGCCGACCGCGTGATCAAGGAAATCGTGTCGCGCCTGAAATTCCTGAACAACGTCGGCCTGGAATACCTGTCGCTCGACCGCAGCGCCGACACGCTATCCGGCGGCGAAGCCCAGCGCATCCGCCTGGCCTCGCAGATCGGCTCGGGCCTGACCGGCGTCATGTACGTGCTTGATGAGCCGTCGATCGGCCTGCATCAACGCGACAACGACCGCCTGATCGCCACGCTCAAGCATCTGCGCGATATCGGCAACAGCGTGCTGGTGGTGGAGCACGACGAGGATGCGATCCGCACCGCCGACTACATCGTCGACATGGGGCCGGCCGCGGGCGTGCATGGGGGCGAAGTCATCGCCGAAGGACCGCTCGCCGACATCCTCCAGAGCGAACACTCGCTGACCGCGCAATATCTCGACGGGCGGCGCAAGATCGCGGTGCCGGCACAGCGAACCGCGGCGAACCCCTCGCGCCAGCTGGTCATCACGGGTGCGACCGGCAACAACCTGAGGAACGTCTCGCTGCGCCTGCCGGTGGGGCTGATGATCTGCGTGACGGGCGTGTCCGGTTCGGGCAAGTCGACGCTCATCAACGACACCTTGTACCCGGCGCTGTCGCGCCACCTGTACGGTTCGCAGACCGAGCCGGCGCCGCACGAGGCCATTCACGGCCTGGAACATTTCGACAAGGTGATCTCGGTCGACCAGGCGCCCATCGGCCGCACGCCGCGCTCGAACCCGGCCACCTACACGGGCCTGTTCACGCCGATCCGCGACCTGTTTGCGACGGTGCCGGTGGCCAAGGAACGCGGCTACAGCGCCGGGCGCTTCTCGTTCAACGTGAAAGGCGGACGCTGCGAGGCTTGCCAGGGCGACGGCGTGATCAAGGTCGAAATGCACTTTCTCCCGGACGTGTACGTGCCGTGCGATGTCTGCCACGGCAAGCGCTACAACCGCGAGACGCTGGAAGTACATTACAAGGGCAAGAACATCACGGAAGTGCTGGAGATGACGGTGGAGGACGCGCACGAGTTCTTCAAGCCGGTGCCGGTGATCGCACGCAAACTGCAGACCCTGCTCGACGTGGGCCTGGGCTACATCAGGCTGGGCCAGAGCGCGACCACGCTGTCGGGCGGCGAGGCGCAGCGCGTGAAGCTCTCGCTCGAACTGTCCAAGCGCGATACGGGACGCACGCTGTACATCTTGGACGAGCCGACGACCGGCCTGCACTTTGCCGACATCGACCTGCTGCTGAAGGTGATCCACCGCCTGCGCGACCAGGGCAATACGCTGGCGATCATCGAGCACAACCTCGATGTGATCAAGACGGCGGACTGGATCGTCGACCTGGGGCCGGAAGGCGGCTCGGGCGGCGGCATGATCGTGGCCAGCGGCACGCCCGAGGAAGTGGCGGAGAACCCCGCCAGCGTGACCGGCAAGTACCTCAAGCCGCTGCTGAACGCATAACACGTCGACATCACGCCAGGAGATGGGTGTGCGTGCGAGACCGGATGCCCGGCATTTCTTCACGGCCAAGTGCCGCCTGATATTTGCCGCCATCCGTGCCCCGGCTCGATTGCGCACATTAATGAATCGACTGCGGTTTCAATCGCGATTACACTTGGCCCGGACATGGCAAGCCAATCCATCGGCGATCGCTGCCTCAAATTCACGGGAGCATCATGGTCTATATCTTGCAATTCCTAGACAGCGGGATACTCCAGTGGGGCCCCTGGCAGATCATCGCCTACACTGCGCTGACCACCCACATCACCATCGTCGCGGTAACAATCTATCTGCATCGTAGCCAGGCTCACCTTGCGCTCAAGCTGCATCCTGCCGTCAGCCACGCATTTCGATTCTGGCTGTGGCTCGCCACCGGCATGGTCACGCGCGAGTGGGTGGCAGTCCATCGCAAGCACCACGCCCACTGCGAGAAGGAGGGCGACCCGCACAGCCCGGGCGTGTTCGGCATCGGGCAAGTGCTGTTCAAGGGGACTGAGCTCTACCGGTGCGAAGCGCGCTGCGCTGCGACGCTGCAACGCTACGGCGCCGGCACTCCCGACGACTGGCTGGAACGGCATCTTTACTCCCGTTGTCCCTGGCAGGGCGTCGGCTTGTTACTGGTTGCCGATGTGCTGATGTTTGGTGCCATTGGCGTCTCCGTCTGGGGCGTGCAGATGCTGTGGATTCCCGTTTGCGCGGCGGGCATCGTAAATGGCCTCGGGCACTTCTCCGGCTATCGCAACTTCGACGGCCCCACCGCCGCCACCAATATCCTGCCGCTGGGTATCCTGATCGGCGGCGAAGAACTGCACAATAATCATCACACCTTCCCAACGTCGGCCAAGCTATCGGTGCGCTGGTTTGAACTCGATATCGGCTGGTGCTATATCCAGCTCCTTCAGGCGCTTGGCCTGGCGCACGTCCGCGCCGTAGCGCCTCGGCCTCCAGCCCGAAGATGCGATTTGCCCCTGAGCGCAAGAACCGTCACCGGCATCGGCACCCATCGGAACCATCTCATGCGCAAGTACGGCATCATGCTGGTGCGCGCATTTCGCGACGAGCTGCGCCGAGGAGCGGTCGGCGGCTACGAAGCACGCTCGCGCGCCCAAACCGAACGCTTGCTGTGGCGCGAACCGGCCTACCTCTCCGACGCCGAGCGGCGCGCGCTGACCTCGCTTCTTAAACAGCATCAATGGCTGGCGCCGCTGCAACGTATGCGTGAAGAATTCAGTCAACTGTGGGAACGCAAGTGTGCGACCCCACAGGAATTACTCGCTGATCTGGTCGATTGGTGTGACCGGGCACAGCGGTCCGGAATTCCGGCGCTGCGTAACTTCGCGTCGGAATTGCGGTCTTACGGCTGAGGCACGCCGCTGTTTCGTCATCGGCCGCGGTTGGCTGCCTTGGACGCAGTCACCGCAACCAGCGCGACAGACTGCCGAGGCTGCCGGCACTCTTACTCAGACAGGCGCTTTTCGAGCTTCGCTTTCGTCGCCGCGAGTTCCTGCGGCAGGTGATACGAAAGCTTTTCGAACAGCTCGGTGTGCAGCTTGAGTTCCTCGCGCCACGCGTCCTTGTCGATCGACGTGATCTGCTTGAACTGCTCTTCGCTGAACGACAGGCCCTCCCAGGTCAGGTCGCCATACGCCGGGGTGGTGCCGAACAGGTGCTCGGTGCCGCCGGCTTCGCCTTTCACGCGGTCCAGAATCCACTTCAGCACGCGCATGTTGTCGCCGTAGCCCGGCCACACGAAATTGCCTTTGGCATCGGTACGGAACCAGTTCACGCAGAATATCTTCGGCAACGCAGCCGGGTTCTTCGCAGCCACCTTCCGGCCCAGGTCGAGCCAGTGCTGGAAGTAGTCGCTCATGTTGTAACCGACGAAAGGCAGCATCGCGAAAGGATCGCGCCGCACCACGCCCATCTGGCCGGCTGCGGCAGCGGTGGTTTCCGAACCCATCGCGGCGGCCATGTACACGCCTTCCACCCAGTCGCGCGCCTCGGTCACCAGCGGCACCGTGGTCGAACGGCGGCCGCCGAAGACGAAGGCCGAGATCGGCACGCCCGCCGGGTCGTCCCAGGCCGGGTCGATCACCGGATTCTGGGTCGCGGCGACGGTAAAGCGCGCATTCGGGTGCGCAGCCTTGGTGCCCGAAGCCGGGGTCCAGTCCCTGCCCTGCCAGTCGATCAGGTGCGCGGGCGGCTCCTCGGTCATGCCTTCCCACCACACGTCGCCGTCATCGGTCAGCGCCACGTTGGTGAAGATGGTGTTCTCGCGCAGCGAGGCCATGCAGTTCAAGTTGGTCTTATCGTTGGTCCCCGGGGCCACGCCGAAGTAACCCGCTTCCGGGTTGATCGCATACAGGCGGCCATCCGCGCCCGGCTTGATCCAGGCGATGTCGTCGCCAACGGTGGAGACTTTCCAGCCTTCAAAGCCCTTGGGCGGAATCAGCATGGCGAAGTTGGTCTTGCCGCAGGCCGAAGGAAAGGCAGCGGCCAGGTATGTCTTCTCGCCCTGCGGCGACTCGACGCCCAGGATCAGCATGTGCTCGGCCAGCCAGCCGGTGCCGCCGGCCTGCGCTTCCCGGTAGCCCATGTTCGAGGCAATGCGCAACGCAAAGCACTTCTTGCCCAGCAGTGCATTGCCGCCGTAGCCCGAACCGAACGACCAGATTTCGCGGGTTTCCGGAAAATGCACGATGTACTTGGTGGCGTTGCAGGGCCAGCGCACGTCCTGCTGGCCCGGCTGCAGCGGCATGCCGACGCTGTGCACGCAAGGCACGAAGTCGCCGCTTTCGCCAAGTGCGTCGTATACCGCCTTGCCCATGCGCGTCATGATGCGCATGTTAACGACCACGTACGGGGAATCGGACAGTTCGACGCCGATGTGCGCGATCGGCGAACCCGGCGGCCCCATCGAGAACGGCACCACGTACATTGTGCGGCCGGACATGCAGCCGTCGAACAGGCCGGCCAGCGTGCCGCGCATGTCGGCCGGGTCCATCCAGTTGTTGGTCGGGCCGGCCTGTTCCCTCGTGGCCGAGCAAATGAAGGTGCGCTCTTCGACGCGCGCCACGTCCGACGGGTCCGAGCACGCCAGGTAGGAATTCGGACGCTTTGCCGGGTTCAGCTTTTTCATCGTGCCGGCCTCGACCATCTGGGCGCAGAGCCGGTCGTACTCTTCGGCCGAGCCGTCGCACCAATGGATGCGCTCAGGCTTGGCCAGGGCGGCGATCTCTCCGACCCAATTGATGAGTTTCCGGTGCTTGATGTAAGCTGGGACGTTCAATGCGGCGACACCGCCCATCAGGGGCTGATTCATGAGTACCTCCAAATGCCAATTAAGAATTCTTGTCTTGTCCCGGCACGGCAGGATCGTCGTCGAGCCGAGCACTGGCTCAGGAATCCTTCCCCATCAGGGGTACGGCGGTCGTGTCGACAACCTCATGGCGGAGAGGCTGGTGGAACTGTGATACATGGGACCGTCCACCAGTTGCCAGTTGGTATGGCGGTGACAAGCCCTCAATTTTCGGGCGATTGTACACCCGCCCAACGGCCTTCAAGGCGCTGGAGCGTCAAAAATGTAGTACAAATAGTTGACTAATGTTGTAAGTTACATGGATTTTCACGTATCGCGTTGTTCCTTTACGTACTCTGCAATAACTTCTACTAATTTCAATGAAAATTGCGATTCTTGACGATTACCAAAATGCCGTCCAACAACTCAAATGCTATACATTATTGGAAGGGCACGACGTCAAAGTGTTCAACAATTCCGCGCGCGGGCTCGGGCAGCTGGCGGTCCGGCTGGCCCCGTACGAGGCCCTGGTGCTGATCCGCGAACGCACGGCCTTTCCACGCGCGCTACTGGCGCGCCTGCCGAACCTGAGGCTGATTGCCCAGACGGGCAAGGTAACCGGGCACATCGACGTGGCGGCAGCCGCCGGGCGCCGGATCGCGATCGCCGAGGGCACCGGTTCGCCGGTGGCGCCGGCCGAGCTGACCTGGGCGCTGATCATGGCCGCGAGCCGCAAGATCGTGCCCTACGCCACGAATCTGAAGGACGGGTTATGGCAAACCGCGTCGATCAATCCGAAATTGAACGTGCTCGGCCGCGTGCTGCGGGGGCGCACGCTGGCAATCTGGGGCTACGGCAAGATCGGGCGCCTGGTGGCCGGTTACGGCCAGGCATTCGGGATGCGGGTGCTGGTGTGGGGCAGCGAGGCGAGCCGGCAGGCGGCGCTGGCCGACGGATACGCGGCGGCGCCTTCGCGCGAGGCATTCTTCGAGCAGGCGGACGTGCTCAGCCTGCACCTGCGGCTGAACGATGCCACCCGTGCCGTCGTGACGGCGGCGGACCTGGCGCGCATGAAGGACGACGCCCTGTTCGTCAACACCAGCCGGGCCGAGCTGGTGGCCGAGGGCGCGCTGGAGGAAGCGTTGAAAAAAGGCCGGCCGGGCACGGCGGCGCTCGACGTGTTCG
>Ga0170475_113164402_pt1 | contig 10547 bp, 8 predicted proteins | sample Soicark_Litter_5_FD_111474 | JGI IMG/M metagenome (GOLD analysis project Ga0170475, IMG submission 111474) | Avena fatua rhizosphere microbial communities from Hopland, California, USA. Combined Assembly of 48 SPs | reverse complement strand
TGACGTAAGGTAATGTGGTAGCAGGCGGAGAGCCCGGACGCCCCCTTTCCAAGGTGAATGGACCGCCTTTACCGCAGCTTTCGAGCGAAATTGCCGATTGTCGTGGATGTGATCGGGTCTGATAAATTCTGTGCATGCACCCGGTGAGCGCAACACTACTTCGTCGAGGTTCCAAAACAGACTGTCCAGTAGCGGACACTAGGTACTTAGGTGACACTAAGTAGAATTAGCGCGGAAGGATTAATCATAGCCAACCTAGGCCGTCGCTTAGTGCAGCAAACGTGGCGTAATCACGTCCTTTGTAGAAGTTACCCACATATTCCGTTACGTTAGGTACGAGTACCTAGTCCTGCAAATTCATCTTCAAAATTCCAAAAAACCGTGCACTGCTTAGGTTTGCTCAGTGTGATTTGTTGCTGGGTGGTGGGCCGAGATTCTCATGGTGTCGGGACATCACTCCGCGTCGGTCTGGTGGAAAACCCCAAGGCTGCACGGCGGAAGGACCCGACCTGAGAGAATGGATGGCCCAGTCAGCACTCTGCAGATCCAAGCGCCCAGGGAGGGGTTTTGACAAATGGCTGACAAAAATCTTGGGACAACCGGCTTCAAGGGCCACGCGGGCCTCCGGAACGATCAGAACCAAGTGTGGGGAGCCGACCTCGGACGCGTAGACAAAATCTCCAAGAATGTTGGCGATTGGGTCTCGAACGATGCCAGGGATTGGTTGACGGGGGATCATCGCCAATACGACGGCCAGAATAGCGTCATCTCCGAAGCGACCGGCGGAGCTGGAGGGAACGGCGGCCCAGGTGGCCGCGGAGGAACCGCCATCGGTTCGACCGATTCCGGCAATGGCGGAGCGGGCGGAGACGGAGGCGACGGCGGCTTCGCGCTCGCGGATTTCAGCGCCACTCTCACCGCTGGCGCCGGCAACTTCAAACTGACCGCGCTCGCCAATGCGACCGGCGGGTCGGGCGGGGACGGCGGTCGCGGTGGCGCCGGAGGCTTCGCCGTTCATTCGGTCAACTCGGCCAATGGAGGCGACGGCGGCCATGGCGGCGCAGGCGGCGAAGCGCTTGCGCTCATCGAGCACTCGCGCCTCGAGAGCTATGCCGGCAACGACGCATTGAACCTCTACTCGACGGCTCGCGGCGGCGCCGGCGGAGACGGCGGTGGAGCAGGATGGGGCGGCATTGCGACATCCTCCGTCAATTCGGGTAATGGCGGCGACGGCGGCAACGGGGGTGACGGCGCATTTGCCTGGGCTGGAATCCGGGACACCTCTGTGAGTTCCGGTGATGGCGACGACATCATCAGCATGTTCGCGACAGCCTTCGGTGGCACCCAGGGCCATGGCGGATTCTACGGATTTGGCCTGAGAGCCGGGACGGCAGGCGACGGCGGAGACGGCGGCGGCGCGGCTGCCGCTATCGAGAACGTGGATGTCGCGGCCGGTACGGGCAACGACAGAATCAACATCAGCCTTGCCGCCAAAATCGGACCGAGTGGACACGGTTCGTGGTCAAAAGGGTCGGCAGGTCCCGCCAGCCTGTGCTTCGACAACAATCACTTCGATGCCGGAGATGGAAACGACCTCGTCCGAGTTGCCGGGAAAACCGATTTCTCGAACGCCAGCAACAAACTATTCAACAACGTCTTCGAAGGCGGATCGGGCTGCGATACCCTCGACTTCCATTCGTGGTCGCAGGCCTTGAAACTGGATCTCAGCGTCACCGGCGGCCCGAACCTGGATTTGGGAAAGGGTCTCACCAACTCGGTCGACGCATTCGAATCCTTTGTCGGATCAGCCTTCGGGGATCGGTTCACCTTCTCGGCGGACACGAACGCCAAGGTTTCGGGCGGAGGCGGCGCGGATTGGTTTACCTTCGAGAGCACGGACCCGATCGGCTCGGTCGTTCTGACCGATTTCAAACCCGGCAAGGACAAGCTGGTGATCGATATTGCGGGACAGGGAACAACCACGCATCTCCTGCAAGTGTCCGACGTGCACAATGCGAACGGGGGCAATTTCCCGACTTGCATCTACGACACGACAGGTAAGGATGCCGGATCGCTTTATTTCGACCCGACCGGCGGTTCGAGCAATGACGCCGTTCTGATTGCATTGCTGTCGAACAAGGCTGGATTGGCGGCATCGGACATCCTGTTCGTGTAGAATCCGCCGGGGTCCGCGTCGTTCGATTGTCCAACTCGCCCTCTCCGGCGCCCCTGTCCGGAGAGGCTTTTGGCGTTGCCGCCACCGCATCGGGGGCTCACGGCCGCGGCAAAGACCGAGACCTGATGGGCTGCGCCATCGCGCCGGCAAGCGCCGTACACGCATTCTCCCCTGCAAACCTTGCAAAGTCTGCACTCGGTATTGCGAGGGCGGAAGGAGACCTCGACGTCAAGGCGCACCCGGCTCCCGGATTTGTAAAAAACGTACAATATCCCCCGATTGGGTGGCAGCTTACGTAAAGTTCCTAACAATCAGAAGGCGTAAGTCTGTCGATATCTCAAACAAGCCGCTGTACTGTTTGCATTCAGTTCGCATAGATTGCCTTAGAAGTGTTGCGTCCGCGTATCCCGCGTATGGTATTTCAGTGGCTCGGCAGATTGTTGGGATAAGGGCGGTGAAAACTTGTTCAACTCTTTAATCCCGAGCTCGCGCTAGGCCGCCGAATGGTCCGGCTTGTCGGCGCAGGGCGTCTACGCCCTGCCGCGGATCAAAATGGTGCAAGGGAGAAATCGTGATGACAATGAGTTCGTCACCGGAAATGGCGTCGGATCGTGTCATGGTGCTCGTGGACGGGGAGGACTTCTCTCGCGACTGTACCGCAGCAGCACTCCGAGGTCTTTTTCCGTGTCTTAGGATTGTGGGTATCAAGTCGGTCGATCAAATCGACAACTGCCGTGGGCTCGCGCTGGCGCTCGTCCTGATCAGGGCGGGTACACGCGTCTTTCACAAGGACATCATTGCCTCCGAGTTGGCGTTTGTCAGAATGCATTGTCCAGGCGTTCCGGTTGTCCTCTATTCCGTGAACGAAGAAGTCGCCAATTTGCTGGCCGGCATAGAGGCCGGCCCGCAAGGCATCTTGGCTCCGACTGTCTCCCTGCTGACCGCTGGAGCCGCGCTGCAGGTCGTGATGCAGGGCGGGACCTATTCTCTGCCCGCCGTCTCGCAACCTGCCGTCCAGCAGCTTGCGGTGCGCGATAGAGCACCTCCGCAAGCGATCGCCGCGAACGAAGATTGCCGAGACGACGATCGTCAGGACTCGATGCGAGAGCCCAACAAGGAGACGTTTTTTCTGAAGTCGCTGGATTGCTCCAGCGACCCTGCCGCCGAATCGGGCGCCCCGCACGCCAGCTTCACCTGCCGCGAAATGGAAGTGCTAAACGCCCTGCGTCAGGGGCGTTCGAACAAGTGGATTGCGAGCCATCTGCAGATCTCGGAGAACACGACCAAGGTTCACGTGCGGAACATCATGAGAAAGCTCAACGTCACGAGCCGTACCGAAGCTGTTGTCTTGACCTATCATGGGACGGAATCAGTCTCGGTCACGCCCGACATGGCGGGATGAAGCTTTTCCGGGCGTGTGTTTCCAAGGCCGCCCAGAGGTCTACAGAATGGAGCTTGATTGTCATAGGCGTCGGTTGCGATCTGCGCGGTGAGCGGATTTCTGTTGCATGGCATACCTGACTCGGACATTCCGGCGCGATTCGCGCAAAGACGCCGACATCTCGGCGTCGCGCCTGCAGGTCGGCCTCGAGGATGCCGAAAGGGCTATTCAAAGGGCGTCGCTGATGGGTGGCCGCTCCCGTTCCGGACTCAACCCTTCCGGATCGAACGACCACCCTACGTCTCCAGGCAAGCGGCGCGGTTCCACGCTTGCCGCTGTTCAGGGCACGTTCGGCGAGGTCGACCCGGAGATCGAAGAGCTGCGACTGAAAGGGCGCTTCCAGACTCGTTTCGAGTCCACCGACCGCGAGCATCGCACCGAGCCGAAGGTCAGCGACTCGCTTCCCGATATCTCGCAGCCCAGATCATCATCGAAATTGCGCGTTGTCGCCGCTCAACTCGCCATTTTGTTGTCGCTCTGCACGCTCCTTGTTCCTTTGCTGATGTTCAAGTTCAGCGACTGGTCGGATGATCCGGACAGAAGTCACAAGGCTGCTTCACCGTCGGTGTCGCTCGATCCTGAAGTCCCGGCCCGGGCTGATCTGGTCTCGGCCGACGTTCCCCGCCTGATCGGGTCCGGCGCAGAGGCCCGGCATGGTACCAAAGCAAATCCCGCGGAGGTCTCGCCGCCGGTTTCGATCAGCCCTGCGGAGGTCAGAGGTGCATCTGCCGCTCAGGGGAACGATTTGGGCCAAAGGACGCCTCCCGATCGCGAGCCGCCGCGTGGACCTGAGCGGAGGGCGTGGACCGATGTGACAGACACCTCGACCGTTGCGGCGACGACGGCGAAGCCCGGCGCGGATCAACAAGGGCGTCATGACGTCGGCTCCGCTCGCGCTTCCCCCTCCGGCGATGGCAATCGGAGGTTTGCAAGCTTGGGCGCTGAGTCTACCGGACAGGAGCCCGCACACGGCGCCGGGAGCCCGGCGTTCCAGTCCGTCTTGGATTTCCTCGGCTCGATGCTGTTGGCGTCTCCCGGAAACAAGGCGACCGAAGCCGCGGCGCAGCCAATCCCGCCGGCAGCCGGACCGGAACCGATGAAGCCTGCGAATACGCCCCCCAAACCCGGCTCTTACGCTGACCTTGGTCCCGCCGCTGCAGCCAAGCCTCCGCCGGTCGAGCGGCCGCAAGAGGCCCAGGCCGCGCCCGTCGACAGTCCGGACGGAATCGTGGAGCAACGCCTGCTGTTCCGAGGAAAGGCGCTGATGAAGGCCGGCGACATCAGTGGCGCTCGTCTGATGTTCGGAAAAGCCATTCAGCATGGCAGCACGCAAGGTTTTGTCCTGCTTGCACAGACATACGATCCGGCGGTGCTGTCGGAGCTGCACGTGCTGGGGATTTTCCAAGATCCGGCGAGAGCTCAAGAATTGTACGCAGCTGCACGTGCTCGCGCCAAACATCTGTCCGAAGTGGCGGGTCGGTCAACCCCGTGAAGCTTGCTCCGCCAGGACTCGTGTGCCGGCACCGATTTGGCTGCCGGACGTGAGTTCGTAAAGCTAGAGCATTCTCCTCGGGCTCGCCGGTGTTCAGGCATTGTCGCGTTCATCTGGAAATGCGATTTCGACCGCCCTGCCCCGGCGCTCGGACATGCGGGCCGCCACAGAGGCTGCTTGAACCGCATCTTCGTGCTCGGTAAAGCCAGCCAATTCTCTGTCGTTGAGATGCAGAGTCCAGCCGTCTCCGGAAGAGGTTATAGTATAGATATCCTGCTGCACGTTTGTTGTTCCTGCCCCAACACTCCTGACCGTCGTTTGAACACGTCCGTGGGTCGGTTTGGTTCCACGCCGGCCGAAGTGACGCACAAGCTCACTGATTTGCCCCTCTCGTCCAATGAGTAGAGACGCGTATTGTCGAATCATCGTCGACGCGCACTCCTCAACTTCGAACAACCGAGTTCGAAACGCCGTCGATCACTGGGCAAATCGCGGAGAGCCGATTTAATGTATGGCCTTCACTGGCAACCCGACCATCTGAACCTTCAAGAGGCAGAACCTCAGCATTTGAAAATAGCAGTCGTCGATGATGATCCAGGCGTTCTCGACGCCCTCGGAACCCTGTTCGAGATGGACGGCTGCAGCGTCTTGACCTTTGCGAGCGGAGATCAGTTTCTCGTCTCCGCCCACCGAAACCAGCTCGATTGTCTGTTGCTGGATGTGAACATGCCGGGGTTGTCGGGCATGCAGGTGCTGTCCGCCCTGGGCGGAAGCTCCTATCCGCCACTCGTCATCATGATTTCCGGTGTCGGTGACATCCCGATGGCCGTTGCGGCCATCAAGGCCGGCGCGGACGACTTCATCGAAAAGCCGTTCGATGCCGATGTGGTGCGGCATGTGCGAGAAGGAACGCAAAAGTCTCGGGAGCGCAGGTCGGCCCCCCACCCTTTTCTCGTTTCCCGATCATTCCCTGGGTCGGAGGCCCTGACCAGTCGCGAGAATGACGTGCTTTGCCAGATCACTCAGGGATTGTCGAACAAAGAGGCCGCGCGAACGTTGAGCATTTCGCCGCGAACCGTCGAGGTTCATCGGGCGCGTATCATGGAAAAATTAGGGGCCCGCAATACAGCCGACCTCGTGCGCATCGCCCTGACCGAAAGCAGGTAGGTGTCGCGCCGCCAATGCTTACCATGTAAGAAGAGGCCTGCCATGTAAGAAGAGGACCAAGGTGTTTGCTCCTTAGTCCTCTCGTTCACCTCGACACCGGCAGCTCACGATCGAATGTTCGCTCAACCGCCGCCCACAAATGTCGCGCTAAACGTAGCGGCTGTCTGTATGTGTCAGTACGCTTGGTGTTTCTACACAGGAGATTGGCGCATCGCCCGCGTTCTTCTCGGCAGCATGCCTAATAGGATTGCGGAACTCTTCCCCATTGTGGGTTTTCGCGATTGTCCGCGCCCCCTCACGGCAAAGCAAAGACCTGGATATTCTGCTCGATGCCGCGGAGAGTGATGACCCGGGCGACGGGCACGATGCCGCTCTGCGCAAGAATAGTGGCCGCAAGGGCATCTTCGACGACTGCGCCCGTGGCCAGTATCGCCTGCGCGTCAGCGAGATTCTGCACCCGAGATGCGATATTCACGGTCTGCCCAAAGTAGTCCTGGCGATCGTTCAGCGTCACGGCAAGGCATGGCCCCTCATGGATTCCGATCTTCAGGTGCAGGTCTTCGCCTCCGCGTTCGGCGTTGAGGCGGCGCATCTCCTCGCGCATTTTCAGAGCCGCAGTGACGGCCCGATCCGGCGTTGGGAACGTCGCCATGACGGCGTCGCCAATGGTCTTGACGATGGCTCCGGCCTCGCCGGCCACGATCTCGTGCAAGGCTCGGAAATGGGTCTGCACCAGATCAAACGCAGCGAGATCGCCGACGCGCTCGTAGAGACGGGTAGAGCCTCGCAGGTCCGTAAACAGGACAGTCAAGCTGGTGATCTTCAATCGCTGATCGATGTCTACGGTGTTGGTGCGGTAGATGTCGCGAAAGGTCTGGTTCGTAAGCAGGCGCTTGGCGGTCAGGAAAGGCCGCCTGCGCCCGATCAGATCGTGCAGAACGTCTCCGGCGACGCACACATTGGGCAACACCCGTGCGTCGCTGTGGTTCTCGAGACTGAGCCGCAATGGCCCGGGACGCAACGTTATGGCCTCGTTCAAGGAATGCCCTCGACTGATTACCATCGAAAGGTTTTGCCGTTCGTAGGTTGGTTCTCCTTCGACTTGGATGAATTGCGTTGAATGGGTCACCGCATCGAAGATGATGACGAATTCCGGCGGGAGCTGGAGGGAAAGGAACGCCTTCTCGCCCGGATCGAGCTCGATCATCTCGAGGCTGATTTGGGCAAACTCGGACTCGAAGTTCTCCGGGAGGTCCACGCCCGAACTGAAGAAAACCTGGCGGTAGTATTCGAATGGCGGCAGCCGATTCGGGTCGTGCGCTCCGATGCGGCGCACGCGCGGGCTCACCGTGAAGGTAACCTCGACCATTTCGTCGAGGGTCGGTTCGTAGCCTGCCGCGCAAAGGGCGCAGTGGTACTGGTCCCGCTTCACCGTTTTCAAGGTGACGCCTGTGTCGAGCACTCCCCCGCATCCTGGACACAGGACGTTCCAGGCCAGTTCGAAGATGCCGAGGCGGGCCGCGTGAAGAAACGCCGCGATCGCCTTCTCCTCGTCCAGCGCATGCGCGGCCGCGAAGGCGATCGGATTGATGCGGTTCAGCTCTCGGTCGGCCCCGTCGGACAGGACACGCTCGATACGGTCGACCACATGCCCATCAGCCGCTTCGCGAAGGGCAACGAAGAGAGAACTCGTATCGCTCACGACGGGGTCTCCTTGCCCCTTGGCGTCTTGGCCGCCCGTGCATGACCATAGCACGGTGCGGGTCAGGGTGGGGAGTCGGCGTTTCGTGGTCGCCGACGATGCAGGAACGGATAGCAGGCGGTATCCATTCCATCCAGGCCGGCCATCCCTGGCTCCGCATGCTTTCGATGCCGCTTCGCCTGCGGCATGGGAGGAACCGCCAGCCAAATATCGCCTTTGCTGAGCGCAAACGTCGTGGCCTCGGGCGAATGCGGAGGCGGACGGGCTGGGAACCAACCGGCGTTCACGTTCGTAGACTTCGGACCGATGTGAACGGAATCCGATGCAGAACCTCCCGCCTCCCTCCACGGCCAGTATCGCGGGCCACCCCATTCACCCGATGCTGGTGCCTTTCCCGATCGCCTGCTTCACCGGAGCATTGTTGACGGACATCGCGTATTGGCGAAGCGCCGACATCATGTGGAGCAACTTCTCCGCCTGGCTCCTCACGATCGGGCTCGTTATGGGATGCCTGGCCGCACTGGCCGGTCTCACGGATTTCCTCGGCCACCGCGCCGTTCGGGCCCAAAGTCCAGCATGGCCGCACATGCTGGGCAACATCGTGGTTCTGGTCCTCTCGGCCATCAATGCCTTCGTCCACAGCCGAGATGCCTGGACCTCGGTTGTCCCGACCGGGCTGGTCCTGTCCGCCACGGTGGTGGTGATCATGCTCTTCACCGGCTGGATGGGCTGGTCCCTCGTCTATCGTCACCGCGTGGGAGTAGCCCGGGATGCAATCTGACCGTCTGCGCGCCCGCGCCGCCACCGGCGCTCTCCTCGGCTTGGCGATGCTCGCTCTGTCCGGGTGCCAAGAGGAATCGTTCGATCCCAAAACCCAGATCGGAGCCAACCCGGTCCTACCGGAACCGCAGCAGTACCTCGTCCCACCCATGCGCATCGCCAAGCCGGTCGGCTGGGGCAACGGCGAGACCCCGACGGTGCCGAGCGGCCTCAAGATTCAGGTCTTGGCCTCCGGCCTATCGAGTCCGAGGTCGCTCTACACTCTGCCCAACGGCGACGTCCTGGTGGTCGAGTCCAGCGGCCCCGACCTGGAGCCCGTCGAGCGTCCAAAGGACCTGATCATGGGATGGGTGATGTCGTTCGCCCATGCCGGCGTCAAAGGCGGAAACCGCATCACGCTTCTGCGCGACGCGGACGGCGACGGCGTCCCTGAACAGCGCACCGTATTTCTCGATCACCTCTACTCGCCGTTCGGCGTCGTTCTCCTCGGGCAGGATCTCTATGTGGCCAATACGGACGCGATCGTCCGATATCCTTACACGACCGGACAGACCACCATCACCGATCCCGGCACCAAGCTGACCGACCTTCCCGGCGGACCGATCGATCACCATTGGACGAAAAGCATGATCGCCAGCCCGGACGGTTCGCGGCTGTACGTCGGCGTCGGCTCGAACAGCAACATCACCGAGAACGGCCTGGAGGCGGAGAAGGACCGCGCCGCGATCTGGGAAGTCGATCGCGCATCGGGTCGCTCCAGGATCTTTGCCGGGGGATTGCGAAATCCGACCGGTCTCGACTGGGAGCCGCAGACCAAAGCTCTGTGGGCCGTAGTGAACGAGCGGGACGAGCTTGGGCCCAACCTCGTGCCCGATTACCTGACATCGGTCCGTGATGGCGGCTTTTACGGCTGGCCCTACAGCTACTTTGGTCAGCACGTGGATCCGCGGGTCATGCCGCAGCGTCCCGATCTTGTCGCCCGCGCGCTCGTCCCGGATTATGCCTTGAGCTCCCACGTGGCGCCGTTGGGCCTGACCTTCTACACCGCAACCAATCTGCCGGACTCGTTCCGGGGCGGCGCCTTCGTGGGAGAGCACGGCAGTTGGGACCGCCATCATTTCAACGGCTACAAGGTGGTGTTCGTCCCCTTCAGCGACGGCAAGCCCAGCGGCATCGCGCAGGATGTGGTCACCGGCTTTCTGAACGCCAACGAGGAAGCCCGCGGTCGCCCCGTCGGTCTTGGCGTCGACAAGGCCGGCGCTTTGCTGATTGCGGACGATTTGAGCGGCACGGTATGGCGGGTCTCGTCCGCTCAGTGAACAGGCGGCCGGCCGGATCGGATATCGCCGGTTCTTCGCTCAGGCCGTTCGTTCTGGTGCGAGCGACAGGGTCACGGGCGCCCTGGTCGTGATGCTCTCCTCGATCGACAGGCACAAGGCCACGGCGGTGCGCGCATCCTCCAGCGGCATCACGAGTTCGCCTGTGTGAAAGCCGGCTAGCGCGCGCCGGAGGTTCTCCTCCAGTTCAAAGATCTCTCCGGATCTCGGGATCTCGACGGCCTCGACGCTCTCCGACCCTCGCCGACGCAGAGACATGGCGAATTCCGGCTCGGTCGTCCGGTCCATGATGCCGGCCCACCAAGTTCTGACCGCGCCCGCATCGCCCGCGATTTCCAGCAAAGTGTGATGCTGGAAGCCCGCCAGGCATTGGGTCACGAGCGCGGTCGAGCCGTCGGCCCATTTGAGGGTCGCCGAGACGGTGTCGGCCAATCCGCTGGCGTTGGAGGCGA
>Ga0170475_102033696_pt1 | contig 10549 bp, 10 predicted proteins | sample Soicark_Litter_5_FD_111474 | JGI IMG/M metagenome (GOLD analysis project Ga0170475, IMG submission 111474) | Avena fatua rhizosphere microbial communities from Hopland, California, USA. Combined Assembly of 48 SPs | reverse complement strand
GCCAGCCAGGTCGCGGTCGGCGCATACCACCTCGGCGCCGTGTGCGGCCAGGGCGAGCGCCGACTCCCGTCCGATCCCGCTGGCGGCGCCCACCACAACGGCCAGGCGGCCGTCCAGCCGGAACATCCGCCCATAGTCCCGGGTCATTCTGAGGTCCCGAACGCCGAGGGGAACACGTCGCGGTAGCTGAGCCAGCGTCCGGCCGTGGTCTCGGTGAGCGCGGCGGCCAGCACGGCATGCACAACCGCCCGGGCGAAGCAGTCAGCCGCCGCCGTCAGCAGGTCGTTGAAGACGAACTCGTCCGCCGGCGGGGCCGCCTGCTGGGTCGCCAGCGCGAAGACGGTATCCCCGTCGAACATCGTGTGCGTCGGGCGGATCGACCGGGCCATCCCGTCGTGTGCCACCATGGCAAGCCGCGCGCACCGGTTCGTGGTCAGCGTGGCGTCGGTCGCCACCACGCCGATCGTCGTGTTGAGCACCGGCTCGCGCAGCGCTGCCAGCGCCGCCGCGATAGCGGCCCGGTAGGCAGCGACCTCCTCGTCGGTGGGCCGGACCACGCCGGCGAACTCAGCGGTCAGCCCGAACCGGGCACCGTACAACTCGCCGGTGTTCGGGTCCACAGTGGACCCGAGCGAGTTGACCACCGCCAACGCCGCAACCGTCTCCCCGCTGGCCAGCACCGCGCTAGCCGATCCGACGCCGCCCTTGAGCAGTCCGGCTACCGCGCCGGTGCCGGCGCCGACACAGCCCTCCGGTACACGGAGCCGACCCGCCTCGGAGCTGGCCGCGTCGTAGGCGGCCCGCCCGAACGACGGGTCCGGGCGGGCTGATACGTCGCCACCGCGGCCGACGTCGAACACCACGGCGGTCGGGACGATCGGCACGACGATGTCCTGGTTCGGGCCGGCACTCACGCCCCGGCCGTCGGCCTCAAGCCGCTGCATGGCGCCGTCAGCGGCGGCGAGCCCGAATGCGCTGCCTCCGGTGAGCACCACCGCATGCACGGGTGGCCCCGCGTTGCGCGGCTCGAGAACGTCGGTCTCGCGGGTCCCCGGCCCGCCACCGCGTACGTCGACGCCGCCGACCGCGCCGGCGGGACCGGTGAGAATCAGCGTCGTACCTGTCAGCCAACCCTCCGTCGCGGCGGTGTGATGGCCGACGCGGATGCCGGCGACGTCGACCAGGCTGTTCGTGGCCCCGGTCCAGGGCGCTGTCGGCAGGGGCTCTGCCGGCTGCTCCGGTGTGGTCATCCGCGCTGTCCGGTCAGGAAGCGACGGGCGGCGTCCAGATAGACCCGGGTGTAACGGACGATCTCGTCGACCTCGACGAACTCGTCGGCCTGATGGGCGATCCACTTGCCGCCGGGGCCGTACACGACGGTCGGCACGCCGGCGTCTCTGGTGAGGATCGTGCCGTCGGTGGTTCCCGGTACTCCGCCGTAGCGGCACGGCTCACCCACAATCGCCTCGTGCGCCTGCGCCACCGCAACCGCGACCGGCTCGCCCGGGTCGGTGTCGACCGCCGGTCGGTCGTCGACAATGGTCATGCTCGCGCCCACGCCGGCCGGCTCGCCCGACTGCTCGGCGAGTTGCCGGATCCGCCGGTGCAGCGGCTCGTGATCGACACCGGGAATGGTCCGCACGTCGACGGCCACCGTGCACGACGCCGGGATCACGTTGATCTGGGGGAGCGAGCCCGCGAGCACGACGGTCGGTGTGAGCAGGACCGGGCCGAGGTGTTCGTGCGTGGGGTGAGCCGCAGTGAGCTCGTCCTGGTAGTCGGCGAGGGCGACCAGCAGGCGTCCCGCGGCCGCGATCGGGTTGCGGCCCTCCTGCGGCATCGCGCCGTGCGCCATCTTGCCGTGCAGGTCGATCCGAATGCGGATCGCGCCCTTCGCGCACAGGCAGACCTCGCCGCCCTCCGGCTCGCAGACGATCGCACCGTCCAGGTCCGATGCGTCCGCAGACGCGGCGAAGTGCTTGACGCCGAGCATCAGGCCCTCTTCGTCAGCGAACGCGCACACCTTGACCCGGCCCGGAAACGAGCCTTCCAGTTGCAGTGCCCGCACCGCGTACAACATCGCGGCGACGCCTGACTTCATGTCCGCCGAACCCCGACCGTACAGCCGCCCGTCCCGGATCTCCGCGCCGTACGGGTCAACCGTCCAGGAGTCCAGCGATCCCTCGGTGACCACGTCGGTGTGGCCGACGAACGCGAGGGTGGGTCCGGCGCTGCCGGCGCCGCCATCCACGACGGCCACCACGTTGAGGCGGCCCGGCGCAACCTCGGTCACTCGCGGCGTCCAGCCGAACTCGCGCATCTTCGCTTCCACCAGCGCCGCTGCAGCGGCCTCGGTGGAACCCGCTTCGGGGTCGTGGACGCTGCGGGCCCGCACTAACTCCCGGGTGAACGCCACGACTCCGTCGGCATCGACGATCATGCCGGGGCCCCCGCGAAATCGTGGTGGATGCGAATCGGTCCGGTCGCCGTCATGCCGGGGGCCTCCGCGAAGTCGTGGCGCGTGCGAATTGGTGCGGTCGTGCTCATGCAGCCTCGTTCCGGTCGATGTCTGGTGCAGTCGACGAGACGTTTGCCGACGTCCATGGCCGGCGTGAGGACCAGCGCATTGACGGGGTTCTGCGCACTCGCGGCCGCCTCCACCGCGTCGGAATCTCTGACGTCGAGCGCGATAGCCGACGCATTCCCCCCGCCGCGCTCGCCCCCCACCACCACGCGGCGGCCGGCAAGCCGGAATAGCCGGGAGAAGTCCATCCTGGTCACTCCCACCGGATCACGGCCATCTTGGTCACGGTCAGCTCGTCGATCGCAAATCGCGGTCCCTCACGCCCAGACCCGGAGCTCTTCACCCCGCCGTACGGCATGGTGTCGGACCTGAAGCCCGGCACTTCGTTGATGATCACCCCGCCGACATCGAGGCGTTGCACCGCTCGGAAAGCGGTTCGCAAAGATGTGGTCCAGACGCTTGCGTGCAGCCCGTACCGGGAGCGGTTCGCGACATCGAAAGCCAGCTCGACGTCTGGTACAGCACGGATGCAAACAACGGGCCCGAAGACCTCGTCATCCCACACGTCCACGCCGTCGGGTACGTCGGCAAGTACGACAGGCCTCAGCAGAGTGCCGTCGCGGCCGCCCCCCGCGACGACCCGCGCGCCGGCTGCCATTGCCGCGGCAACCCACTCCTCGACACGCTCCGTGGAGCGGTCGTCGATGAGGGCGGACACGTCGGTGTCCGCGCGGCGCGGATCGCCCACCACGACGTTCTCGAGGCGGGTCGCGACGCGGTCGAGGAACTTGTCGAACACCGGCTGCGCCACGATCACGCGCTGCACCGAAATGCATGCCTGTCCGGACGCGTAGTAGCCGCCGCGGATGACGGCGTCGGCGGCGCGGTCGAGGTCGGCGTCGGGTGCCACGATGAGAGCCGCGTTTGAACCCAGCTCCAACAGGACCTTGGTCGGGGCGGCGTCGCGTGCGATGCGGTGGCCGACTGCGGACGACCCCGTGAAGGACACCGCTCCAACGCGCCGGTCGGAAACGAGTGCCGAGCCGACCTCGGCGTCGCCGGTCACCAGCTGAACCATCGAGGCGGGGGCGCCGTGATCGGCCGCCGCCGTGCGGAGCAGGTGCACGAGCCACAAGGTGGCCAGCGGCGTCTGCGGGGCCGGCTTGCACACCACCGGGCAGCCCGCCGCCAAGGCCGGCGCGATCTTGTGCGTCGCTAGCAGGAGCGGGTAGTTGAACCCGGCGATGCCGACGACCACGCCGATCGGCACGCGGGTCCAGAAGCCCAGCAGGCCGTCCCCGCTCGGCAGGAGGTCCATCGGGACGGTCTCGCCGTGGATCCGGGCCACTTCCTCCGCGGCGGCCGTCAGTGTCACGAGGGTGCGGGTCACCTCGACCCGGCAGTCCTTCAGCGGCTTTCCGGTCTCCAGGACGAGTAACTGCTCGAAGTCCTCCCGCAGGTCAGCGAGCGCGTCGTGGGCGGCCAGCAACACCGCGCGGCGCGTCCGGGACGGAAGTCCGGCGACTGTATCCGCGACGTCCTCAGCGGCCTGGAGCGCAATCTTCGCCTCCTCGATCGAGCCCTCGGGGGCGTCTGCCACTGGCGTCCCGTCGTAGGGGAACCGGATGGACACTGTGGTCGGGGTGGCCACCCAGCCATCGCCGATGGGAAGGCCTGGGGGCCATCGGCGCATGACCTCGCTCATTTCCACAAGACGGCCTCCTCCGGGTCGTCGGTGGCGTCGAGGCCCGCCTTGTGGACGTTTCCGGCCAGCTGAGCCGGGTCCACTCCGGCAAGCGCCTTCTTGATCGTCGGCACGGCCGCGATGAGACGTCGGGTGTACGGATGTTCGGGACCGGTGTAGACGCGTTCGGTGGCCCCGAGTTCCACCAGATCGCCGTGGTGAAGGACCGCGACCCTGTCGCACACGCGACGTACCACGGTCAGGTCGTGAGAGACGAAGATGAGGGTCAGCTGGTACTGGTCGACCAGATCGGCGAGCAGGTTCAGGATCTGGGCGCGAACCGAAACGTCGAGCGCGCTGACGGGCTCGTCGGCGACCAGGACCTTGGGATGGGGTGCCAAGGCACGGGCGATCGAGATGCGCTGCCGTTGCCCCCCGGAGAACTGGTGCGGGAATCGGTCACCGGCCGAGGCCGACAACCCGACCGCTTCCAGGAGTTCCTTGACCCTGCTCCTCGCGTCTTGGTGTCGCTGCGTGATCAGCGGCTCGGAGATGATGTCGCGCACCCGCATGCGTGGGTCGAGCGACCCCATCGGGTCCTGGAACACGAACTGGAGCTGCTCACGCAGGAACCCCAGCTGCCTCTCGGTACGGCCGGCGATCTCCTGCCCGTCGAAGAGGATCGATCCGGAGGTTGGCTGGTCGAGCCCGGACAGCAGCCTGATGAGGGTGGTCTTGCCCGACCCGGACTCGCCGACCACGCCGAACCGCTCCCCCCGTCGGATCTCGAACGAGACGTTCTTGAGGGCTGCGACGATCCGAGCGGGCTCCTTGAAGGAGGTCCGTCGGCCCTTGTAGACCCGGGTCAAGTCGCGCACCTGCACCAACGGCGACGCGGTCTCCTGGCTCATGGCTGCCTCAGCGTTCATCGGTCCCCCCCGGGTGCCAGCACGCGTGCCCATGCGCCGCCGCGCCCATCCACGGCGGTAGCTCCGCGCACGTTTGGTCGGCGTGCGCGCATCGATTCCGGAACACGCAGCCGGAGGGGAACCGGCCCGCGGGCGGCACGGTCCCGGGGATCGTGTTCAGCCGCCCACTGTCGTCGGAGCTTTCCAGGTCGGAGGCGGCCAGCAAGCCCTCGGTGTACCGGTGCCGGGGGTTCGTGAAAACTTCCTCGACCGGTCCGGCCTCCACGATGCGTCCGCCGTACATCACCAGGACGCGCTCGCAGACGGTGGCGACGACGGCCAGGTCGTGGGTGATGAACAGCAGCGCGGCTCCCCGCTCCGCCACACCCGCCGCGATGAGGTCGAGCATCTGTGACTGCACGGTGACATCGAGGGCGGTCGTCGGCTCGTCACACAGCAGCACCTTGGGGTCGTTCGCGAGGGCGATGGCCAGGACTACCCGCTGACGCTGGCCACCGGACAGCTGGTGCGGATACGCCTTCGCCGCGCGTTCCGGATCGGGCAGGCGCACGCGTTCGAGCATGTCCACGGAAGCCTTCCGCGCAGCGGCCCGACTGTCCGCCGTCCCATGGATCAGCATGACCTCGGCGACCTGGTCGACAACGCGCATCGTCGGGTTCAGCGCCGTCATCGGCTCTTGGAAGACCATCGTCATCTGGCGACCACGCAGCTTCGCCAGCTGTTTCGGGGAGGCTCCCACCAGGTCGTGCGAGACGCCGGCGAGCCGGATGGAGCCGGATGCCTGCAGGCCCTCGCCGAGCAGGCCCATCAGCGAAGTCGCGGTCAAGGACTTGCCGGAACCGGACTCCCCGATCAGGCCGACACGTTCGCCGGCCGCGAGCGAGAAGGAGACATCTTTCACCAGCGGCACGTCGCCCGCTGACACATTGAGGCCCTCGACGGTGAGGACAGCCTCGGAGGGGGCTACTCCGGCTCCGCGGCGGGCGGGGTCGATCTGGGTGGTCATCGGCGGGCCTCCAGCTTGGGGTCGAACCGGTCGCGGAGACCATCGCCAAGGAGGTTGAAACCGAGCACAGCAAGCGCGATGGCGAGCGCGGGCCACAACAGCAGCAGCGGGTTGCTGGTGATCAGCTCCTGCGATTCCTGGAGCATCCTGCCCCACGACGGGGTGGGAGGTGGCGTACCGAAACCCAGGAAGGAGAGGGCCGCCTCGGCCAGGACGGCGATGGCGAAGGCCACCGAGCCCTGGATGATGACGAGGCCCGCGATATTCGGCAACACGTGCCGGGTAGCGATGGCCAGCGGCGGACGGCCGGCGATTCGCGCCGCCATGATGTATTCCGTCGCCATCACCTGGAGCGTCCCGCTGCGCGCGAGCCGGAGGAACGCGGGTATGGTGGCGATGCCGATCGCGATCATCGCAGTTAGCGTGCTGGCACCGAAGACGGCGCCGAACATGATGGCCAGCAAGAGTGCCGGCGTCGCCAGCACGAGGTCGCTTCCGCGCAGCAGCGTCTCGCTCACGGACTTGCGCCTCGACATTGCGGCGATGATGCCGATCGGGGTGCCGATCAGCGCCGCAAGTCCGACGGCGATGACTCCGACGAACAAAGTGATGCGCGCACCCACGAGAATCTGACTGAAGACGTCCCGGCCGAACTTGTCGGTGCCCAGCCAGTGGCTGGCCGACGGCCCGAGCAGCCGCTCCCGGGGGTCGACGAGCTCCGGGTTGTAAGGCGTCCATACGAACGACACAAGCGCGGCAAGGAGCACCAGACCCACAACCACGGCACCGAGCTTGAACGTCGGACCGAGCGGCCGCCTGGTCGCTCTCGCCTCCGGCTCCTCAACCACTTCCGACGCTGTTGCCGACAGGTCTGCCATCACGCGCCTCGCAGCCTTGGGTCGAGGATGGTGTACAACAGGTCCACGACGAAGTTGATGAGCAGCGCCGCGACGACCAGCAGCATGACGACTCCCTGAACCAGCAGCAGGTCGCGGTTCGCCACCCCGTCGAGCAGGAGACTGCCGAGGCCAGGGATGACGAAGACCCGTTCGATGACCACGGCACCGATCAACAGGGTGGTCAGCTGGAGGCCGAGGACCGTGACGACCGGGATCGCTGCGTTGCGCAGCCCGTGTCTCACCAGCGTCCGGAAGCTCCCCAGGCCTTTCGCCAGGGCGGTGCGGATGTAGTCCTCCTGCAGCACATCGAGTACGGCGGATCGGACGTAGCGGGTCAGGATTGCCGCCTGAACCAGTCCCAGCGACAGCACGGGTAGCACGAGCTGCTTCAGGAAGGCGGGCGGATCCTCGGCGGGTGGTGTCCAGCCGCCGGACGGGAACAGCCGCAGCTTCACGGCGAAGACGTAGATGAGCCCGATACCGGCGACGAATCCAGGGATCGCGATGCCGACCTGGCTGAGCCCCGACACCGCGAGCCCGCTCATGCGACGGTGCCGAAGCGCCGCCAGGATGCCGAGCGGGACCGCGATGAATATCGACACGATCATGGCGGTGATGACCAGCCACAGGGTGACCAGGAGCCGGTCGGCGATCTGTGGTCCGATGGTGGCCTGCGACACATAGGAGGTGCCGAAGTCGCCCCTGGGGAGGCCGGTAACCCAATGGAGGTACTGGACGGGCAGCGGCCGGTCGGTGCCGAACTGCGCGTGCAGTGCCCGCACCGCTTCGGGGCTCGCGTTGACACCAAGGGCGACCCTCGCAGGGTCGCCCGGGAGGATCGACATGAAGGCGAAGATGAGAATCGAGGCGATCACGATGCTGGCGAAAAACACGGCCAACCGGCTCGCCGCGTTGCGTAGGAGTGGACTCATCTGAGACTCGCGTGCATGGTGGTCACAGACACGGTCAGGACTGCGGCTGCGGCGCGCGGGATGGGCATCGTAGGTACCTCCCAGGGACTGCGGAGCGACGCTTCGCGATCTGTCATGAGACGGGTTCGACGGCGCTGCAAGGGCGGCGTGCGGCCGATGCGTCCCTTGAACTCATCGGGCACCGCACTCTCTTTAATTGCGGAATCTCCGCGGCATCCAGAGCTGCTGGAACCATGTGACGAGGACCGGGCTGCCCGCCGGACCGACTCATGCTCGAAGATTCGCCTTGCTCTTGGGGGCGGCAGCCGAGCGGATACGGCGACAGCGGACCCGAACCGCTCGTGAACGTGCTGGATCGCGGTCTCGAAGGTGGTCATCCGGAGCGCGACCGGACGGTGGATCGCCAGCACAGCCATGCTTTCGTCCCTTGTCAGGATCGGCCCAGGTGGGTGACGTCGAAGGACTCCGAGACGGCGTTCTTGGGCAGCCCGGTGATATCGGAGTCGGCGACGACCAGGTTCGGCAGCAGGAACAGCCAGTCAGCCGCGGCGTCCTCGGACAGCATGCGGGCCGCCTGCTTCATGTACTCCACTTGCTGCTCCGGCGTGCCCTGGTCGGCCTTTGCCAGCAGAGCGCGGAACGCCGGCTTCCCGTAACGGGTGTAGTACTTGGGGTCACCGAACACGGCCCCCATGTCGCGAGGCTCGACGTGGGCGATGATCGACATGTCGTAGTCGGCGTTGGTGAACACGGTGCTGAGCCAGGCCGCCGGGAACTCGAGCTGGTCGAGCTTAACCTTGAACCCGGCCTGCTCCAGCTGGCTCTTCACGACCGTCCCGCAGGACACGGCGTAGGGCAGGGTGGGGAGGCGCAGCCGCAGCGTCTGGTTCGCCTGCCCGGATTGCTGGAGCAGCTGCCGTGCCTTCGCCGGATTGTAGGGGTATTGGCCGGTAAGATCCTCGTACCACGGATCCGTGGGCGGGACCATGCTGCCTATCAGCTGACCGCGTCCTCCCCAGCAGGTCTCCAACAAAGCCTTGTGGTCGATGGCGTACCGGACGGCCTGGCGGACCGCCTTGATGGCCATCGGCCCGGACGCGTTGTTGAACGAGAGCACGACCTCGCCGGTCGTCGTACCTTCGACAACCTTGTACTTGCTGTTGTTCTCGAACTGCTTGAGTGACTCCGGGGTCTGCACGGTGCCGATCACGTCGATCGACCCGCTCAGCAGCGCGTTGTTCATCGCTGTGGCGTCCTTGAAGTATTTCAAGGTGACAGTCTCGAAGTGGGGCTGCTTGCCCCAGTAGCTTTCGTTGCGCGTCAGCGTCAGGGAATCTCCGCGGGTCCACTTGGACACGTCGTACGGGCCCGTTCCGACGGGGTCGTTGGCCAGGTTGCCGACCCACTTCGGGTCGAACATCGCGCCGATGCGGGTGGTCATCCTATAAAGCCAGTCGTTGCTCGGGCGCTTGAGCGTCACCTTCAGCTCGGTCGGCGAGGTCGCCTCGACCTTGTCCACGACGTCCATCGCCGACTTGAGGCTTACGGTCCAGGCCGACTTCACGCGCTCGATCGAGAACTTTGCGTCTTCGGCGGTGAACGACTCGCCGTTCGTGAATTTCGCGTTGTCGACGAGCTTGAACGTGTAGGTCTTCCTGTCGTCGGAGACCTGCCAGGAAGTCGCAAGTCCGGGCACGATCTTGCCGTTTTCGTCCACCTGGACGAGGGTCTCGTAGACGTTGTACAGCAGCGCCTGCGGGATAGCCGCCCCGGCGGTGGCGGTGAAGTCGAGGTTGGCGGGTTCAGCAAACAGCCCCACAGTCAGCGCCTGTTTGGCCGCGTTGCTGGAGCCACCGCCCGAGCCCGCGCCAGCGGAGCAAGCCGCCACCAGAAGTATCGATGCGGCTGCGGCAGCCACCACCCCGTGCCTTATCTTTGTTCTCACTCTCGGATCTCCATCCTGTGAGGTAAGGCGAGCAGATCGGGGCCACCGTGGTCAGCGTCGCCGTGGGGGTGCTCGTCTTCGCCCGGTGCGAGGCAACCGCCGGCCTGATCACCGGCGCTTCGACGCGACGTGAGTGCCTTGTGGGTGGCCAGCAGCGCGGTGCGGCGGACGTGCGACGGCAGCCGGCCCACCTCGTCGCGGATCGCGAGCACCGCGTCGACGGCGCGCCGGGCCATGTCGTCGCTTCCGATCGGGGGCGCAGACAGCCAGGCTGCTGCCGAAGGGAAACCGGATGTCGTCGTGCCAGCCGTCGGTTCCCAGACGTCGCCGGCCGGGAGACCCTCCGGAAACTTCTTGGCGACCGCGTCCATGGTCATCCTTCCTCGCCCTTGTGGAAGGTCGACCAGCACACTTCCCACCGCGGCGCCGCGCAAACCCAGGATGCTCAATGAGCCCTTCCGCGTAACCGTTCCTCACGTTGTGTGAGGATCGAGTCGATCGGCGACACGCGGACCAGGTCCTACACGGAGAGCAGAACCCAAATACAAGGGTGACCTCTCGCGAAGATCATCTGTATCGGGGGTGCGGGAGCATCCAGGTCGTTTCCGCGCCGGACGGCCAGCCGCTGTG
>Ga0170475_132132337_pt1 | contig 10550 bp, 3 predicted proteins | sample Soicark_Litter_5_FD_111474 | JGI IMG/M metagenome (GOLD analysis project Ga0170475, IMG submission 111474) | Avena fatua rhizosphere microbial communities from Hopland, California, USA. Combined Assembly of 48 SPs | reverse complement strand
CTCGCGGTCACCCAACCTTTCCCACTGTATGTACGTCTATTATGCATCACCGGTTATTCCCTCATCATACCCTATTTATTTCAGATTAATATTTGGCGAGCCCCTATAGGTGATCGTTCTCGATTGATGACCTTATTGCTACTTTTCATTTCTATTCAATAAAAAGAGGTTGATCTTTTTGACCAACCTCTTTTTATTATTAGGATACGCACTTCTAAAATTTCGGACAAACAGTCTTCTTCTGTATTCCCCGGTCTATAAAGTCGCCGGTATAGAAAAGGGTAAACTCATATCCCCCCTGCATAAGGCTCGCCTCCTGCAGTGTAGATATGTTCACATCATAGCTTAAGCCAAATGCGAGACTACGGTAAGCCACCTTGATGACGGGTATGATTGCATCCTGGTAGCGGTAAAACAGACCACCTGAAAGAATCAAAACTTCGTCAATCCCTTGCGTAGCCTGCGTCCAGTTCACAATGCCGCCCACCAGCAGTTCACGATAGGTGCCCTGCATAGCATAGTTAACATGCAGCTGGGAGGTGAGATTATCCTGCAGATTCCAGCCGATCGATGCGTTGCCATTTAAACGCATGTTCTGTGTGATGCCCTCCTTTTGGTAATAAGAGAATTTGGGCTGGGTGAAGTGGTAACCCGAAAACCCGATGATGTAGGTCATTTGGTTACCCGCTCCAGCGCTTGAATTATAATTGATGCCCGCCCCAAGGTCCCACAGGTTCATCTTGGCATTGGGAAGATTCTCCAGCGCGGGATTTGCTGCATTGTATTTGCCGTTCTGGAACTGGTTGTTAAAGGTTGCCTTGCTGGGGTCAAAGCTGTACTGCAGGTAGCCGCCGGTGAATCCAAATGACAGGAATCTGTTCTTATCTGCATTCAGCGATTTGTTGTAGTTGATCGCAGGATATACGCCCGTTATCTTCTGGTCTATGCTGCCTGCCTTGTCATAATACGCCAGCAATCCGATGCTCACAAAATCTTCCGACGATTGCCTCACCTGGAAGTGCGTCTCAGCACTACCAAGGAATGTATTATACGGGTTCGAGATCGTGGCCCATTGGCTCCTGTAGTAGGCCCCAAACTTATAGTCCTTGCTGAATACCCCGGTGAGCGCAGGATTACGCAGGATAGACTCCTCGTAAAATTGCGAGAAATGTATATCTGCCTGGCCAAAAGCACAAGCTGGCAAAAGCGCTGCCGACACATTCAATACCCACTTCCTTACTTGCTCTGTCAATTTTTTACTTAAGATTTTCATACGCTTCCTCATTTATCTGATTATAGTTACATCTCCTTTTACATTAATTGGCGCGCCCGTCTCACAAACGGCGTCTATCACATACACATATACATCCGGGTGCGGTATGTCTCCCATATAAGAGCCATCCCATGCGTTGCTTTCATCGTTCAGTGCAATATTTGTTCGTTCAAACAGCAACTGTCCCCACCTGTTGTATATGCGGAATGATTTAATAATCCTTATCCCCACACCTCGCGGATAGAACTTATCATTCTGGCCATCGTGGTTTGGAGTGAAAGAGTTTGGGATAAACAATTGAGACTTATCACAGAGGATATGTATCCGCACCGTGTCCGATGCTTTACATCCCCAGTTAGTAGATGCCGTCACCGTGTAAGTGGTAGCTACCGACATGCTCGCAACCGGGTTGGCGCATGTACTACAGCTCAGCGTTACGGCATTTGCCCACAGGTAGCTTTGTATTAGTGTACCTGATGCATTCAGCTGCGCGGTCTCGCCTTCCAGCACAGTCTGGTCTGGTCCTGCGTCCACAGTGGGCACGGGGTGAACATACACAACTATGTAGTCCGTATCCGCAATACAGCTTCCCAGCTGCGCTATGATGGTATACTTTGTTGTGGCTGTCAGTGTTGCAATCGGGTTAGCTATTGTAGTGCTGCTGAGCCCCACTGGCGGCCACCACGTAAACTTAGTAGCGAATGAATCATATAGCATGATGGGATCGCCAGCGCATATTTCTGTATCAGCATGAGCCACTGCGGTTGTCTTTGTCCTCAGTGACACTGTTACCGTATCCCAGTTCACACAGCCCACCGCATCAGTACCCGTCACCGTATAAGTAGTCACACCGGGCGGCTTTGAATAAGTGGGATTACATGCCGTGCAGCTAAGTGCAATTGGTGGGCTCCATATGTAGCTCACACCGCCATAGCCATATAGGGTTGCCGAATCACCAACGCAAATAACCGTATCTGGTGTTGCTCTTATTTCCGGCAGCGGATTGATCACAACGTTCGTCGTCTTTGTACCGGGGCATCCCCAGCCGTCAACCACGTTAAGCGTAGCCGGATAAGTACCCACACTGGGGATGTAGAATGACGGCGAGTCCGCAGTGCTGGTATTTCCATCTATGCTCCAGTTCTTGCTGGTGATTGTAGAGAAGAAGCTCCAGGACGTGTCTGCCAGCATGAACGTATCTCCGATGCATACAGGGTTGGGAAAGATCTTAAAGCCGGTATAGATGGCATCTACTTTTATGGTATCCAGCCCCACGTTAGAGTTCTTGCATGCTGTACCATTGCTAAGGATAAGCTTAGGGATATACTTGCCGGGCACAGTATAGTCGTGTGTGCTCACATCGGTATAAGACAATGTGCTGGTTGCTCCATCGCCGTAATCCCATAGAATGTTGGGCACATTAAGCGTGGTGGCATGGAAGTGCACATGCAGCGGTGCGCAGCCGGTATCGGGAGTATATTGAAATGCCCCTGCATACCCGAAAACATTCACATGCCCGTAAGCGGTGTCTTTGCAGCCATTTATATCGGTAATGATCAGCCGTATAGTATCCAGCTTCCGGATAATATAAACATTGGATGGGCCGGATGACGCAGATGAGGATCCATCGCCGAGATCCCAATAATACGAGCTGGCTCCCGTGCTCGTACTTATAAAGTGCACCGTCAATGGCGGGCAGATGCTCGCCGAATCGCTCATATAGAAAGAGGCATGTGGGTTGGCCACATGTATCAGGCTCACGAAGGTAGCCGTATCTGTGCAGCCGTGCGCATCTGTAATGGCCAGTTGCACGGTATACAGGCCGGTGGCGCTGTAAGCATGTACAGGTGATACCGAGGTTGACGTGCCGCCGTCGCCAAAGCTCCAGTGCTGGGTTACCCCTCCTGTGGAAGTATTGGTGAATGTTACCGGCATATTTATGCATGGCGTAGCTGTACTGACGTAGAACGAAGCGGCAGGTCGCCACACCGTCACCAGCGACAAAGACACTGTGTCGCGGCAGCCCACATTGTCTGTTACAATTTCATTCGTGCTGAATGTCCCTGCGGTTACAAAGGTGTGGGTCGATGCCGCCGTGGTCACCGTTCCCAGCGATCCATCTCCATATGCCCAATAGTAACTGGTCATAAATGTTCCTGCAACGCCGGTACTTACATCTGTAAACGTAACGGTCAGAGGCCAGCATCCCGTTGCCGGTGTAGCCGTAAATCGCGCCACGGGTTTTGCGGTAAGTATGTAATTCGGCTTCGTAACGGTATCCCTGCAGCCATTCTGATCTATTACTATCAGCGTCACCGGAAACCGCCCGGTAGCATGAAATGTATCTGTTATAAACGGACTGGTAGGTGACATTCCCAGCTCCAACCGCCCGCTCGGACTTATCCATATATAATTCAGGCTGGAAAATGTTCCTCCGCTTATCGTTGCTGTTAGCAATATATTGTCATCGCGGCAGATGGCGGTATCCGAAGCGGTGAAATCCGGTATTGGTCGTCGCAGATCCACCGCGCCCCACGAAGTGTCCCTGCATCCGCTCGCTGCATTATAGGTTGACAGCGTGTAGGTATACACCGCGCCCGCACCAAAGCTGTGAAACGGATTATCCAATGCCGATGTAGTTCCATCACTGAAAGACCACAGATGTGTGTCATCACCCATAGATGAATCGCCAAATGCGACCCAGTAGGCAGGGGAGCAAGGCACAGTTACTACCGGGATTGATTTTGGAGAGTCGATAGTTATATAATTCGTTCGGGTAAATGGAGCTCCGGGACAGCCGTGGTAATAAGGCACTATGGTGACGGTATATATCCCCGGTTTGATGTAGGTATGCGACACGCCCAGGGTTGTGGTAGTAGCGTTTCCGTCGCCGAAAAACCAATCCAGTGAGTCGAGGGGCCCGGACAGCACAGAGGCAGTGAATGTAATGGAATTATTGTGATAGCACTCACGCGTGGGTGTCGCTGTAAAGGTGACCACTGGCGGAGCGCCCACATTTATTGTCACAGTGTCTGTCACCGTACATCCATTGGTGGTTGTTTCTGTCACTGTTACGTGGTAGGTTCCGATTGCAGTATAAGTGTGGGAGGGTGAAGGAGCGCTGGAGACAGATGAGCCATCTCCAAAATCCCAGCTATAGGTGGCGATAGGGTATGGATAGGGACGGAGACCAGAAGGTATGCTGGTTTGATTGAAAATAGAGAAGTTAACAGGCAATGGCTTGCACCCGTTCACCGGTGAAGCTGTAAGCTTTGGAATAAGATTATAGAAAGTATCCAGTTTGACTACTGTATCCACGCAGCCGGTTGTTGGATCGCGTGATATCATTTTTACAGAATCAATGCCGAACCCGCTGTATGTATGGCTCACGCTGGTGCCTGCGCCCGAACCGCCGTCGCCGTACAGCCACGTCACCACAGTACCGGAAGGGACTGTAGCCGTAAATGCCACAGTTGTGGGCGGCGGGCACGGATGCGGCGGACTCTGTGTAAAGCTCGCCGCAGGACCGTTAAGGACTGTTATTGGTCTTGATGTGGTATCCGAGCATATGCCGTCGCTCACATAAAGCTTCACGCGCCAGCTGCCCGCCCTTCCAAAAGTGTGCACTCCGGGGTCAAGGCCGTAGGTTGATCCGTCGTCTGTAAATGTCCAGGTGGTCAGGCCATGCGTAGTACTGGTGTTCACAAATGTTGCTGTGCTGCCGATACAGACAGTGGACGGTCCCGTAAACGAAGCCCCGAAGTTAACGACGCTTATGTAGGATCGAACTGTTAAACTATCTGTGCAGCCACGGCTGTCTGTTGCTATCAGCGTCACATTATAAGTGCCTGTTAAGCTATAATCATGTGAGGGCGATGCGCCGGTAGACGAAGGTGAACCGTCGCCAAACCGCCATGTATAAGTGAATGGCGAAGCACCTGTTGCAGAGCCGGTAAATACCGCGTGCCCTGGCGGGTGGCAGAAATGGGTCACCGGCGCGGTGAATGAAGGTGCGGGTACCGGGTTGACCGTTACATAGCTGGGTATCCTGAACGAAGTTTCACAGCCATCGCTGTTGGTTACAGACAAGGTTATATTGTAGACGCCGGCAGCAGAATAAGAATGGGACATGGGTGATGCCGCGCCCGTACCGCCGTCGCCAAAGCTCCACAAATAGGTCATGCCTCCCGGTACACCGGGTGTGGAGGTACTGGTGAATGTGACCGGTGCTCCGGGACACACAGATCTTGGGCTTGCAGTAAACGAAACCGTAGGCGACGGATAAACAGTGACAACAACCGAATGGGTGCTGGTATGGCCTCCCGATGTTGCCGTGAGCGTAATAGTGTATGTGCCAGGGGTGATGTAGCTGCTGGATGCATCAACAGTGGGCACGGGCGTGCCACCGAGTCCAAGATTCCATGAGAACGTTACACCAGTAGTTGATGGAGTTGTTGTATTGGTAAAATATACCACCAGCGGTGAGCAGCCTGCTATCGCCGAGGTAGTGAAATCAGCGGTCAGCTGGGCCCGGGCTGGGTGTGCAACAGCAAAAACCACCAATAACATGAGTATACTTCGAATACCTGTTTTCATACGCAGCACTTCAGCAATTCACCTGATAAACCAAAAATAATGTTTCATCGGGCAGGGTGTTTTCTGCCCTGCTTTTCTAACGGATGATCGTCACATCTCCTTTTATGTTGATCGGTTCGCCCGTATCGCATATCGCGTCTACTACATACACATATACATCCGGTCTTGGCGTATCGCCTTTATAAGACCCATCCCATCCGTATGTCGCATCATTGAGATCGAAGTTAGAACGCTCGAACAACAATTCTCCCCAGCGGTTGTATATCCTGAAAGATTTTACAATCGAAACACCGGTGCCTCGTGGGTAGAAAAGATCGTTTTGTCCGTCTCCGTTAGGTGTAAACGAGTTCGGCATAAATACCTGGCTCTTTCCGCAATATAGTTTTATGGTTAGCGAATCCGAGTTCTTACAGCCGTGCTCCGAAGTTACTGTTACGGCATAAGTTGTTGTCATCGTCATGCTGGCAACAGTGCTGGCACACGTATCGCAGGTCAGCGTATTGGCATTGTCCCATTCGTAGTGCGTGGCCAGGTGCGCCTTTGCATTCAGATTGGCCGTCGAGCCGGCAACCAGCCGCTGATCGGGCCCCGCATCTACAGTAGGCAGCGGATAAATTACCACCGTTACATAGTTGGTGTCCGGTATGCAGCCTGCAAGCTGCGCAATAGCCATATATTTTGTTGTGTATGGCGGTGTCGCTACCGGCGTTGGCGAATGGTTATTATCCAGTCCATAGTTGGGGATCCATGTGTACTTTGTTCCACCCGAATCAAACAATGTTACCGGGGTGCCTGCGCATACATCGGTATCGCCGAGGGCTACGCTCACAGTACTTGTGCGCAGCAGCACTGATACAGTGTCAGTATTCGTGCATCCGTGAGCATCCATTCCTGTCACAGTATAGTTCGTAACCACCGCCGGCGATGCATTTGTGGGGTTGCATGCGATGCAGCTCAGGCTGCCGGTAGGTTTCCACGTATAAGACACACCCCCATACCCGGTAAGCACTGCAGGATCGCCAACACACACCATCGTATCCGGACATGCTTTTATCGTTGGTCGTCCATAAATATTTACATTCTGGTTTACAGAATCGGTACAGCCCCATCCGTCTGCTACTGAAATAGATGCGGGATAGCTTCCGATTGCGTTGATAAAATAACTGGTGGAATCCAGTGTGGTAAGCACGCCATTCATAACGATCCGGCGGCTGGTCTCAATCGAAAAATAGCTCCATGACGAATCGACCAGCATAAATGTGTCTCCGATACATACAGGCGTTGGGATCACCTTCAGCCACCCGATTATCGCATCCACTTTTATAGTATCCACTGCTATGCTTGAATTCTGGCAGCCGGTGTTGTCGGCGAGTATAAGCTTGGGTAGATAGGCCCCTGGTCGCGTATATATGTGCGATATACTGTCGGTGTACGAAACCGTACTGATAGATCCATCCGCGAAATCCCAAATGATGTTCGGCACATTGAGTGTCGCCGCATGGAAGTGTACGGTAAGCGGCGCGCAGCCGCTGTCTACATCAAAGGTGAAGCCACCGGCATAACCGAAGATCATTACGTGCCCATAGGCAGTATCATGGCAGCCATAGGCATTGGTAGCAATCAGCCGCACGGTGTCAAGGCCAATGGATATGTACATATTGCTGGGTGAGGTGAGCAATGAGCCGCTGCCATCCCCCATGGCCCAGTTGTAGCTCGTAGCGCCAATGCTCGTGTTAGTAAAGTGTACCATCAGCGGAGGGCATACCGACATCGAGTCATTCATATAAAATGCTGCGTGCGGCTTTGCAACACTGATGTAGTTAATGTATGTAGCCGTGTCGGTGCACCCATGTGCGTCGGTCACAACAAGACTCACTGTATAAGTACCGGGGCCGGGGTAAGTATGCCATGGCGAATTCAATACGGAGGTTGTTCCGTCGCCGAAAAACCACTTAGAGTTGACGATACCTGTAGATGAATTGGTGAATAGTACGCTGTCGCCGGGGCACGGATGCTGGTTGGTAACGGCAAAAACGGCACTTGGCCGCCACACCGTCACAAGGCCCTTGGTTACTGTATCGCGGCAGCCGATATTATCTGTTACTATTTCTGTTGTGTAAAAGGTGCCCGCCGAAGTGAAGGTATGTGCAACACTGGGTGTTGCAACAAGGGTAGACGTGCCGTCGCCGAAGTCCCAATGATAAAAGCTGAAAAATGTAGTAGGAACATCTGTACTCATATCCGTGAAAACTGCGTGCAGCGGCCAGCAGCCGGTGCTTGGCGAAACGGTGAAATTCGCTACGGGCTTTGCTACCAACATATAATTAGGTCGGCTAATCGTGTCGTCGCAATGGTTTCCCCATGTTATCCGCAAGAAGACCGAATATTGGCCGGTCGTATGGAATGTGTCGATGAATGTGGACGATCTGGTGGTACCTGGATCTGGAGTGGATGTAGGCAGGGTTCCCCATTCATAGGAAACCGAAAATGTCGACGGAACGACCACCGCATGGAACGCAGCAAACGAGTCACGACAAATGGCAGTGTCCGGTGCGGAGAACGTCACGCTGGGCCGTCGCAGATCTATCGGTATTGACACGGTATCACGGCACCCGCTTCGTATGTTATAAGTGGTAAGGGTTACCGTATAAGTGGTTGCAGTCGGATAGGTGTGCAGTGGATTGTCGAGCGTAGATGTAGTACCGTCTCCAAACATCCAGAGATGTGCATCATCTCCCATAGACGAATCAGCAAACATCACCCTGTTCCCGGTACATAAAATACTGTCCCATATCATCGATTTCGGCGAGTCAATCGTGATCAGCGTGGTTGTTACCGGTGGGCCGGGGCATCCATTCCAGTAGGGTGTTACAGTGGTTGTAAAGTACCCCGGAATAGTGAAAGAATGTCCGGTAGAAGAGGTATGCGTGAATCCACCACTGCCATCACCGAAAGACCATACAAAAGAATCAGGTATGCCGGAAAGAACAGTACCGGTGAACATCACCATATTGTCATGGAAGCACAGGTGAGTGGGAGAAGCAGTTACGCTCATCAGCGGATGATCGCCTACATGGATGATCGCAGTGTCATGAAAGATACAGCCGTTGGCCGTCATAAATGTCAGGACTGCTGTATAGGTACCGGGTGTTGTGTAAGTATGGGTAGGTATGGCTGTAGGCGACACGGGCGACCCATCACCAAAATCCCAGCTATAGGTTGTAATGGGAAAAGGATAAGGGTCAAGGGGAACTTTAGTCGTGTCCGGCTCCATGGTAAAAATGCGTTCGGAGAATGTAGTGGTCAATGGCACGCACCCGCGGTCAACCGTCGTATTGATCTGCTTGATAAGGTCATAGAACAGATCAGTTTGTGATACGGTATCTCTGCAGCCCGTTACAGGGTTGGTAGCAACCATCCTGATAGTGTAATAACCTCTTCTATAATAGGTATGGGTGGGCGAAGTGCCTGTTGTACCGTCGCCATAAATCCACGAGATCAAAGTGCCGGGCGGGGTCGTCGGCGAAAAAGTAACGGTCGTGGGAGGAGGACAGGGAGACAGCGGGACAAGCGAGAATGACGCTGCAGGCCCCGCTAAAATAGTGATCGTATGTGTGACGGTGTCGTAGCAATAACCGTCAAAGATCACAAGTTTCACTGTATAAGTTCCCGGCGCGCTATAAGCGTGCGAGCCATTGTAAGCTGTATCCGTGCTCCCATCTCCATAATACCAGGTCCGTGACAGATGAGCACCGCTGGTGTTCGTGAATGTAACGCCGCTGTATACACAGGCGCTGCCCGGTAATGTAAACGATGCATGCAGGTTGCTCACGTGGATGTAAGCAGGCCGGGTAAGGCTGTCTGTGCATCCGTTGCCGTCAGTGACGATAAGAGTTACGGTAAAGGATCCTGCGGTTAGATAGTCGTGCGAAGGGCTGGCCAGTGTGGAAGGCGCGCTTCCATCACCGAATCGCCAGGTGTACGTCAGTGGGCTTGGTCCCGTGGTGGAGCCGGTAAACACTGCATGGCCGGGAGCCGAACAGAAGGTAGCAGGTGTAGCATAAAATGACACGCCGGGGGGGCTCAGCACTGTTATATAGCCGGTGCGCAGCAGCGTGCTGGTGCAACCGTCAGCGTTGGTCACCGACAATGTTATGTTATATACCCCGGGCGTCGTATAGGCATGGCTCACCGGCGATCCTGATCCCGTTGTTCCATCCCCGAAGTTCCAGGTGCAGGTCATAGGGCCAGGCACACCACCGGCAGATGTATTGGTAAACACCACCGGTGAGCCCGGGCAGACGGTTACAGCACTTGCAATGAATGAAACCGTGGGTGCAGGATATACGGTTACGGTCATCGTATGGGTAGATGTTTCACCCCCATTGGTCGCCGTAAGTGTAATTGTATACGTGCCGGGTGAAATGTAGCTGCTCGATGCGTTTACCGTTGGTACCGGCGTACCGCCCAGGCCTAGGTTCCACGAGAAAGTAGTGCCGGCCATTGGCGTTGAGGTATTTGTAAAATTCACTACCAGTGGCGAGCATCCGGCTATAGATGAGGCGGTAAAATTGGCGGTAAGAGCCGCGTGCGCATTGAAGGCAAACAGAACTAATACTGCAATTGATAAAAGTCTACGGGTAAACAATCTCATAGTAGGTGCAGATAAATGTAATAATTG
>Ga0170475_101609468_pt1 | contig 10550 bp, 1 predicted proteins | sample Soicark_Litter_5_FD_111474 | JGI IMG/M metagenome (GOLD analysis project Ga0170475, IMG submission 111474) | Avena fatua rhizosphere microbial communities from Hopland, California, USA. Combined Assembly of 48 SPs | reverse complement strand
GTCGGAATTGGATAACGAGAGATCTAAATTATTTTTGGTTTCTCCTTCGCTTGATTTTGGCTACTGAGATCTACCTTGTCTACTGCAGCATTGTTGCCACTGACAAAATTTTGCATAGCCATGGATCCATCCCTCAAAATTTCATCTTTAATTGATGCAGCAATCTTTGCATCTTGTCTTCTCTTCCAAATCCATGCTCCGACTACACCACCAACAATTAACAGAACAATACCAACAACAACCAAAAAATATTTAACTGCAGCTGACCCTAACGGAACTGAACAATCAGCACCAGTTTTCCCTGGAGCGCAATCGACGCATGTTGGTCCGTCAAAATTCTTGTCACATTTGCAGGTTCTTGTTGAAGGGTCACATTTACCATGCGAACTGCAAGGAGGGTTACATTCTGGTGTGCAGTCAGGATAATTTGTATAATTAGGTGCACATGCCTCACATCTCCTTCCACGATAATTTTTCGGACAATCGCAAACAATTCTCACACCATCAGGTGACGAACAAACTCCAATTGGAATACAATAACTTGGCATCGATGCAGAGGTACATCCACAAGAAGTAGCTAAACAAGCAAAAGGCCTCGTACAAACATTGTTTTCATCGAGAGTGTATCCTTTAATACACTTTTCACATCTTTCACCTTCTCGATGTGAGGTAAAGTCACAAACACATTTTTTTTGGGCTGGGTTATAAACCCCATAAGGTCCACACTGTTGATCTGAAGCTATCATCGAATAACGATGTCTAGAAGGTAGAGTAACAGCAACATCGTTGCTTGAAAATATTGAATTTGGTTCAAATGATAGTTCGTATGTTCCATCATAAGCTAATTTATCGATACCAAATACAACTACCCACTGGGTTAGGTCATCAGGTTCAACATTATCCACAGGGGCATATGCTTCAATAGGGTGTACAGGAAAGGAAGAACTATTAACTCTAACTAATTTGACAGCATTTAATAAGGCGCTGAAAGAATCACGAGTAATTGGCTTTTTGTTACCATCAAAAAGAGGGCCAGAAAATGTTAACTGAATTTTAAGTTTTTCCCTTGGATTAAAATCTCTAAGTTCTGCAGGTACAACAGATCGTACATGAACTGGATTATTTTTAGGAACACATTGAAAAGTGAAAAAATATAAATAACAATGTTTACGTTGTGAACCAAAATTGTAAAGCTTGGACATATCGCCTTGTGAAATAACAAGCTTATAATCTGTTGCAACTGACTTGTACAATGTAGCATCGATCATATTTGAATACTCTCCGTGGCTCTGACTAACCGTATCAAAACTACCTTCGCTCCAAATTACATAGCCGCCAGTCGAATTTTTATAATATAATTCTAAAACAAACAAATTATTGAGCGAATCATAAGTAATCTGGGTATCTAAATCAGAATTTTCAGTAATTGAAAATGTAATGGCATATTCAAATGCTCCTCCAGTGGTATAATCTTTTATATCTTTATCATTAAAGAAGGAACTGACTTGAAAATAATGATCCCTTGTTCCTAAATTTTTAGAAGGCAAATTATGTTCAACACCATCATGGTCGTCACCTCCTTCCTTTGAAGGATGACATTCGACTGACTCTTCTACTTCTGTCAAAGGTTTCATGAAAAATCCTAATGCCATAAATGGACATGTTTTGTAACTTGTTGGAATTCGATAAGAAACATCAAGCAAATACTCTTCGGGAGTAGTCGCATTAATTAAATAATATGTTAGTGCTTGGTAATTGAATACTGTGTCAACAATTTGTGGGAAAATCGCATATCCGGTGTCATTAGAAATAATGCTTGCTCGTAAGCCAAGCCATGAGTGATCAGCTGAAAATAAAGAAACAATAGTTGGCGTTGAAACGGTAAATCTAGCTTGCATGTTTTGTGTATGTGTACTTAACAAAAACTTATTCGAAAACATCTTCATTTCTCCTCCAACAATAGGATATCCTATATTTTCATAATGTCCCCCAAGTCTACTATTAAGGTTCCATGGGAAAATATCATAATTTGTACAATCTGCATGAAGCTTTCCTTGTTGTTCCGAAATAATTGTAATTTTTATTCCAAAATCTGCGCAAGCAAGAGCGAAACCAAAATTAGTTTCATTCCAATTAGATTCTCGTCTAATTACAAGATTATAATCTCCTGGTTAGAGAGATGTATGTAAAATATGTTGATTATATTCATCTTCACCATTTGTAAATGAACCTCTAGCCACGTCAAAAATAGAAGCAGATAATTTTATAAAAGCAAAATTAAACCAAAGATGAGCTGAAAGATCTGAACTACGATCAATTTTAAAAGGTATACTATAAGACAAAGTAGAATTTTTCAATTGTTGCGCAGTAAGCGTTGCATGAAGTTGGCGGTATTGATAAAATCCATCTGACGGTCTGACAACAATATTTGGTGCCTGCCAAGCTGTTTGATGTGAACCAACTGTGCAATGTTCTTGTAAATCACTTTGTAATTTTGCAATAGGTTCTATTACCATCTGTACTTCACCTGTAATCTCTGAAATATCAATTTCATCAGTAAGTTCAAAAGATAAAGTGTACTGGCCAGGCAAAAGTTTTTGCGAAATTTCACGAGAATTTCCAAAAGAGTTTTTATTAGAATCCTCAATCGAAGCAACCATTGCATCATAAACACCAATTGACACTCGGACAAGTGATGAAGTTTTAAGCGTAAATGTTGATCTATAAGTCTTAGCATAATCTGAAAATATCACAAAAACTCCTGCAAAATGAATTGACTCAGAAAACATCAATAGATCGACGCTATCTAAGGTATTAGGAAATTCTTGTAAATGATACGTTGAAATCCATTTAGCTTGTCGGGCACTCTCAACTTTCATTGTAATTTTAAATTTAGCGCAATGCACATTTTGTGCTGCATTTTGAGCAGGCTCAGAAATTTTTAATAAATATGGACCTGCAGGCACGTGTTGTACATCAAGAACATTACGAGTAGGTTTGTTTACTCCGGTATATCTTTCCTTTACCTCATTTTGAGTTTCTTTTGATTCTAAAACTAAAGTTAAATCGCTAAAAATGAAATTATAGCCTAATTCAAAATGAATATTAACTTCACTTGGGAAATAAATTTCATAAGAATGAAGGACATGAGATTTCTCCCCATGGTCGGATTGTTGATAGTGGCCTTCAAAAGATTTATAATAAGGAACAGTAATAGTCTCAGGAAGACTTGGGTAGAAATAGACAGGTAAGTCTGGTTGACAACTTGGTTTTAAAGAACTTGGTAAAGTAGAATATGGAACAATTGCAATTTCCATATTGAATACTGAACAAGGAGGAAGATTAGCAGGAATCCAATTATAGAATTCTAATACAATTTGATAATGACCACTCCTTACGTACGCTACAAACGATTCTTCTCCAAATTGATTAGCTCCTGATGCTATCTGGGTAGGCTTATCACCATTTTTAAGACTAAATAGATATAAATCAACGTCTAAAATATGTTCTTCAATATAAACACGAACTAATGAGTCACCATCGGCATGGAAATCAATTAGTTTTGTAAAAGTATTATTTGCTCCACTTTCAATTTCAAAAGGAATTAACCAACTTTCAGATTGAAGTTCAAGTCGACCATCAGATCCAAGGAAATTGACTGTATCTAGTGAATCTGGTAATGTTCGTCCAGATTTTAATACTTTACAAGGATTTTTCGTTGTATATTTAAAATCATCATGAATTGCTAAAGAAAAACTAAACTCCGTGCATTCATATTGTGTTAATATTTCAGATTGGACAATAGCTCTTAGTCTATAGCTGCCTGCATGCAAGACTCCAAAAAGATAATGATGATTTGAAGTTCCAAGGAGTTGGCTTTCGAGTAATCGTTGGCCTTCTTGGTTTGTATTTTCAACAAATATCTTTATGTTACCAAGAATAAAAAGACTTCCTAAATTTGCTTCAATGATAATTTCTGTATCTGACGTAAAATCCCATGTAAATATTGAATATGCGTCTTCTAAATCTTCTGTACCGATTTTGTTGAGTGAATTGACAAATGTGTAATATTTAATGGCACTTGGGACTCCTGTGGAATTATCGATATCAGAAAGGAAGTAAGGAAGATGTGGTTCTGAATTTGAACGCTCAGAGAAGTCTGCTGGGTACAACAGTGAAGGAAGTTGTGCAATGCTGTTTGAAGGGCATTTAAGCTTATTATTCAAGTGTTCAATTGTTTGAACTGGTACATAAGATAAACGTAAAGAAACTCGTTTACAAAATGTATATTCATCATCATTATCGCCAAACATGAAAACTAATCTATATTTTATACCTTTTTGCAAATTAAATACTAACTCTGCCTCTCTCCCATTCCAACTAGTAATAGTACCTTCTTTGACGGTTGTAAATACAGACCCTGAATCAGATTTTTGAATAACTAAGCTTGATAGATAAGTTTCTGTTGAAGCAGCGCTGACCCTTAAGACACTAGTCTTGTTAACTGAAAAATCTATTGAGTTTTCGTTAGATAAATATGAATAAGTATCCATGATATGCACTTCACCTTCCACAGAAGATAAATATGATTCTTGAATGTTATTTGGGAAATCAGGATAAGGGCAATTAAAAACTGTGTCATATTGTGGTGAAATTTTTGATCGAACAGAAATTTGAAATGGCGCACAAGTTGCAAAAGTAGGTGCTGTATTAAGAGTTGGGGAATATAATTGTATTTGATATTCTCCTTTCGTGAGGAAATGTTTGAGAATGTGTCTATTATATCGGTTAAATCCTGTTGCGATAGTACGGGATTTGTTTTGTTCAAGCGAACTAATTTGAACCAATCGCATTGCTAAATCTCCAGGTAAAAATCTATAAGCGAGTTCAATTTCAAATAAAATGACAGAACCTTCAGTGACTCGATTGATAACAAAAGTGTGATTAAAGAATATAATATTTTTTTCATCATGAGACACAAAATAGACTTCATTTGGTGAAAACCGCCAATCGCTCCAATCGTCACTAGTTGGGTTAGGAATTGTTGGAAGCTTGCTTTTACTTCCAGATGAACAAACACTTTGAAATCCAGTAAGTTCTTTCTCATAAACGGCTTTAGTAGCAATGGCTAATTCAAAATTAAAAGTTTGACAATTATCTGGCCCTACTAAATCTTCTCCTATGTAAAGATATTCTATTTGGAGTGAATAGTCTCCAGGAGGTAATGAAACAAAAATAGTTTCTTCTTCGTCTTCTGAATTAATACTTTTTGCAATAATATTTAACTTATCTTTTCCTTCAACTTTTCGTAAATAAATATCAATGTCTACAAGATGAGGTTCTGCATACACACGTAATACAGATTCAGAAGCAAGCGTAAAAGAGATTATATGTTCACTTGTTCGTAAATCCATATAATAATCTCCTTGGAAATGAACTTCTTCACTACTTTCTTCTAAGTATCCAACACTATTAAGTGTATCTGGAAGTAACGGCGCAATGCAATGAGATCCGAAATCGTAAGCTGTACAATTTGGATAACCATAAAACCCATCTTCACATCGTCCACAGAATTTATCAAGGGTAGATTCATAACCGTTATCACAATTGCAAACAGGGAATCCATGTCTATCATCACACTTACCATGTCCATTACAGGTATTTGCATCACAAAATGTGTCTGGACTACAAATAAGTCCTTCTTTATGATATCCAAATTGACATGATTCACATTCAAGTCCAGTATAAGGAGGGGTACACTCACAGTAGGATGAGTTAGGTGAACATTGTCCGTGACCGTGACATCCACAATTCAATGTTGCATAAGTGTGAGTATTGTTGTAAGGAGCACATGTTACATTGTTTGCATTCAGAAATTGTGAAGTATCAATAATAAGTTCATAAGTTGTATGCTCTGTAATTTTAAATCTGTATGTTATAAGGGTTGGCTCTTGAGCATTAAATTGGGTAGAATCGTGGAATTTTTTTAAAAGATTATTTTCAGAACCATATTGTAAATAAACCGGATGTTCAGACTTAATTGTGTGAACGGGTTGAGAAAAATGTATATCTATTGACAGATACTCATTAATTGAGAAATCATGAGCAGATGGAGGACGTACATCTACAACATGAAATTTTTCATCATCTCCAGTATTCGAAAAATGAATAAACAATGTAAATTTTTCACATAATTTTGCAGTTATATTATTTGAAACTAATGGTTCCCAAATTTTTTCTTTAATTACTAATTTATAAGTTCCAGCTTGAACAGCAGTACCAAGTACTGATTCAAAATTTTCCCAAGTACCCGAACGAATAGAATCAGGCACAGATCTATCAATATATGCACCATGGGAATCGTAAAGAGTTAATGAGAAATCCGTAGCAACAAAGTTATATCCGACCACAGCTGTCAAAAAAAGATCTTTAAAGGAATCTGGAATATTAATAGTCATATTATATGAAATATATTCATTTTTTTTACGAACAGCGTAGTCAGATGTAAACGCGAAAAACTCGCTGTGAGTATAAAACTCTTCTCTGCCAACGTTAATAATAGGTGGAGGTAGAATTGGATTTGGTAATGGGTCAGGGCAAACTAAAGAATCAACAACTGTGTCATTCGTTTGAATTACTAATTCAAAATGAAAAAAAGTGCAATCTTCTCTAGCACGTGAGAAAACATAAACTACTAATAGATAAGGTTCACTTTGAGGCATTAATAATTGTGTATGACTTTCTACGTGATCAGATCCCATTGCAGAACCAATAATTCTTTTCTTCGATGAATTAGAATAAATCCAAAAATCTATATCTTGTTGTGTTCCTTCTTCAACTTTAGCCCAAACTCTTATCCAACTTGGTTTTCTAATTTTAAATAATATTTCATGCTCATAATCATCAGGTGGGATCATAAAATGTCTATTTGAGATATAAATTTCACCAGTAGAAACATCTTGAGGTCCTCCATAAGGAGTACTTCTTCCTCTAAAGGAATATAAATCAGTTGGTAAAACATCAGCATCATCACAATATTCAGGGGGAATGTTAAAATCTAGCTGATAAGAAATCGTAAATTTTGTACAAGTCGTAAGACTAGAAGAATAATTGCTAAAATCATCAACTACAAGTTGATAATCACCTGGATACAGTAAATGATCAAAAAATGCTTGATTGTCTCCTAATAGAGCTGGGAATGTTCTATTAATAGGTGATGACATAAAAGGAGAACCAATGTTAGTTCCAATTAATCTAAAATAAAGATGACCAGGCATAAAAGTATAATCCAAAGTTGCTCGTAAAATTGTATTTAAAACAACATGAAATGATTTAACTATTGAAAAATTTTTTTGAGATAAAGATCGATAAAATTCTAAAGATTGAACATTATTACTATAAGTAATATTAGAATTCCAAGAAGCACTATTTGACGAACATTTTGATGATGGAACAAGATTAGAATAAGCATCATTAAAATATTTTTTAGTAACAATTCCATACTCTGCAGGGAATCCAAGACAAGTTTTTCCTTCAGGAACAAAAAAATATTTAAATTTAAGGCGATATTTGCCTGCTTTAAGTTCAACAAATATATTTTCTTCATCATAGAATTGTCCACTATGAGCGACTTCATCTTGTTGTTCACCATCTTCATCTGTAGTATGAACAAAAACGTCAACATCAAAATGGTTAAATGGTGGTACAAAAACTCGCAGATAAGAATCTTCTGTAATCACCAGTAAAATATCATCTTCATGTTTATTTAGAGGAAGTCTAAATGTACGTTGATCATGAAAAGAAAAACTATTAAGTGGACTCAAGCCAGTAACAACATTTAATGAATGAGAAAAAGGTAAAATTGTGCAAGCTTTATCGTTAGAAATAGGTAAACTAGATTGACGTGCAGGAGCAAAAGAAATCATTAAATAAAACTCAGCACATCTCTGTAGTTCATCTTTTTCAATGGCAGCAGCCTCGGTTATGAAGAGTCGATATTTACCAGGTAACAACCTAGTAGTAAGTTGATTCTTATTATATGCATTTGTGCCAACAGCAATGGTATTGCCCTCATATGCGTCTTCAGCAAGTAATAAAGAAAGATCACTCCAGAGAAAATCGTATCTCAGTTCAATTTTCATGAACATAGATTCCGCTATTTCAGGTATTGTAAAAGACATGTTCGTGACGAACGGAATTTTAACGAATTGTTGAAAAGAAAATGATTTTGATATAGGAGTAATAACTTTGCTAGTTGATGAAAGATCAATCGTGTTTGGAGGTAAAGAAACAGAACATTTTGCAGGGTCTCCTGATTGAACAGGGGCAATTTCCAATTCTAAATTAACTCCTTCACAACCTGAAAGTCGTGCATAATCAGCATACATGATGACAGAAAGTTTATAACTTTTTCCAGGCACTAAAATATGTATTAATCTTTCTTCGTGTTCGTCACTCGATGCTTCACGAACCGTAATATTATCCTCTATTAACTCAAAATCTGTATCAATTGGGCTTATGAGTTTCTCTTCTGAAACAACCCTTAACAAAGATCGTTGTTTAACAATAAAAGTAATATTTCTAACTTGTTTATAAACGTTTACAGATAAATTAAGATCTCTATAACCAAAGACCCTAAATACATCTTGAAAATGAATTCGATTAGAAGCTTCTAAAAATTGAGCTGTATTCAAAGTACGAGGAAATTGTCGGTACTTACATGGAAGCTGAGTAGAAATATTATTTCCTGTATATAAATTGTAACTAAGCGAATACATGACGCATCGCGGAAAGTCTCTAAGATTAGCACCAATCTGGTGTTCCATTCCGCTAAGATGCAATCTGTAAAGAGTGTTGTTAGCTATATAATGACGAAAATAAAACCCATCGCGAACTGTTGGCGCGGTGAACATTACAGATCCTGATCGAGTAATAGTTTCAAATTGTAATGTCAATCCTGACAAAAAATGTGCAGCCAAATTGACAGTCAAAATCATATCTCGTTGCGCCGAAATATTGAGAACATAAATTGACTCTGTGTGATTATCAGTTTTCCAAAAATGGAACATATTCGCTTGGTAACTATTAAAAGTTCTACCAAATGTAAGATTAGTTATATTCTGCGTATAAAAAACAGTTTCAGCGGCTGTTTGACAATAATTCATTGTATAATGAGGTGTTTTAGGCTGAATATAAATTTCCATTAAAATGGATTCACAAAACACTGAATCAAAGCTTCCAAAATATGTCATTACAAGTGTATATTCTTTATTTGCTTCTAATGAAAGCATGACTGATTCAGTTTCCCAAGACCCTTGAAACGTCTTAGCTAACGTATTATTATCAGAATCAATTACTTCAAAATCTAAATCTATTCGATGTGGTTCAGCCCAAAGACGAAAATAAAAGGGTGAATAGACAATAAATTTTGAAGTTTCTGAAGTCTTACTCAAATCTAATAAAACTTTTTCCCTAAATGAAAGATACCCTGTGTCATCAATTAAACCTGGAACGTTTAATGATGTCGGTAAAGGTGACGCATCACAGCTAACTATTGTTTCTTCAGATTTTGATTGAGAAATTCGATAATAAAATGTAATTGGATCTGGCTTTCTTGCAGCAGGGGTTAGTAAATCAGGAAATCGGCGATCAATTTTGTCAAAAATCCATAATGAATATTTACCAGGAGACAAAGTAGTTCTTAAAGAGTTATGATTTTGAGCTAAACTACTTCCTACTAAGCACAATCGATCATCATTTTGAGTAACTTCATCCATTTTACATTTTGGGTTTCCATGTTCATCTGCTTCGTCTAATAATAAGAACAAACTACCAGCATTTAAAAAGTCAAATCCTAAAGAAAATTCTAATTCAAAAATTGGTTTTGTTCCAGGCTTTAATTTTAAATCAATCTCAAAATGGTGAATTGAAACAAATTGTTTTGAGTTTGAAGAGCTTTCATTGTAAGACTGAATGTTGTAAAGATCCTTATTTAAATTAGTTGGATCAGAAGAATCAAATGTTACTATTCCACCAACATCGAGTGCACTTAAATCAATGGTTGGGAGGAATTGACCATGAGGAAACGAAATTTGATTTCTTCTCGTGTGTGTCAGAGTTTTTGGAGAAATTGCAATCTCCATAGTAATTTGTTGGCAAATTAAATGTAATTCGTCATCTTTAATGTCAATAGAGAAGGTTTCGAGAAAAATAGAGTACTTTCCAATTGGAAGTAATTTGGCGATCATTTCTTGTCTAAAAAGGTTCATTGAAAAGTCTAAGGTCTCATTTCTATCATTGTGAAGGTAGATATCAATATCAGCAAGATTATGCTCGTTCACTGACACTCGAAAATAAGATTCTTCTTTCAATTCAAATGAAATATAGCTCGATGAATTAAAACTAAATCTAAATTCACCGTGTAAGTGAAAGTCATTCAATGCATTGAAGGTTAAATGTGTTGGCAAAGGTTCTTCATTTTGGCATCGCTCAGCAAGAATATGCCCAACGAGCAGGAATAAAGCAATGTTAAAGAAACTTGACATGTCACG
>Ga0170475_125711739_pt1 | contig 10551 bp, 22 predicted proteins | sample Soicark_Litter_5_FD_111474 | JGI IMG/M metagenome (GOLD analysis project Ga0170475, IMG submission 111474) | Avena fatua rhizosphere microbial communities from Hopland, California, USA. Combined Assembly of 48 SPs | reverse complement strand
TCTCATTAGCAAGATTGATAATTTCAAGTCATGAAATCGTTTTAATTACCAAAGATGGAATTTCTGGTAATTACAAGAACGAAATCACTGACATGCACTTTGGGAAAAATTCAACCTGTAGAGAAATTGATCGATCAAAATGGAAGCCTACTCATAAAGAATTGGGTATGGTCTTCTGTGAAAAAGATTTCTGCATTTTAGTTCCTACTATTTGCAGGAATGTTAGTAGGATCCGTAGGAAGGATGAAGAAGGCGTGGATCCTTTTCTGCCACATTCTAAAGAGAAGGGAACAATGGAAGAGTTGGAAGATGAAATTGTAAAGCACGCAACACTCCCTCCACCAAATAAGCCAAGCAAGCCTTATGAGCTACCTGAGCCAAATAGTATCTGGTTGTTTTTAGTCGGAGGCGCCAGTTTTTTAGCGATCCGTAAAAAGCTATAATTTCATTGTAGCAAAACACTAGGGAAGTAGTCAAGTGGTTTAAGACAGCGGTCAAAACGTCGTCAGCGATACTTTTGTTGCAGGACTGCCGATTAAATTCGGAGGAAGGATATGCAACCGATAGTTGATGGTTATCCCAAACCGCCATTCGTTGGTTCGAATCCAGCCTTCCCTACCAATTTACCTTTTGAGGACGATGACATGAAAAATACCCGTGGTTTTACGCTGATTGAACTGATGATTGTAGTGGTTATTATCGGCATTGCAGCGTCCGTTTTGATCCCTGCTATTTTCGGAATTTCCACGAACAATCAAATTGACTCCACGCCTCAATCGATCAATGCGCAGCGTGTGGAAGATCATCCGAATCTCGACAACTGTAAAAAGCTCCAGGATGACAATCGCGTCATCTATTCCTGCCCTGACGGCAAAATCTACACCAAGTAAAAGTGTAGGGGATGCCGTCATAACATCTCTACTCTTATGACAATTCCATCCCTTGAACTAGTTCAATCGTCTGATTTTCAACAAAATGCACGTGAGTTAATTCTGCAGATGCTGGAGAACCAGCAGAAACTGAATTTAAACGCCTACTCAACTGAATGGTTTGAGAAAGGCACCTCACGTGAATTTCACTATCCTGTAGCAGCAAGTCAAGAAATCGCCGAGTTCATCAACTCGTACTGGCTTCCGTGGTGGTCCAAAGCTGAACAAGATATGGTGAATTGCCGTATCGAAATTGTAGACGCTCTGCACTTCCTACTCAGTCAAGCAATCATCGACATGAATGGCAATCTGCCAATGGCCGCAGATTGGATCACATCAAGCCTCGTGGAAGCAATGGAGATGTATCATTTCCATAACGCATCAACTGATGATACGCTGGAATATGCACGCCTACTGCAAGCATCCATCAACACTGACAGCGAACACATCTTTACCGATCTGTTCCTCCTCAGCTATTCGATCAATTTCAATATCGATCAGCTGCACGCCCTATACATGGGCAAAAGCATCTTGAATCAATTTAGGCAAGATAACGGTTACCGTAGTGGTAACTACAAGAAGAAGTGGGATGGTGTTCGCGAAGACAACCACTTCATGGCTGAGTGGGTAAGTCAGCAAACTGAAAGTTTGACTGGCGATCAAATTCGTGTATTTTTGGAAACGACGTATTCTCAATACAAATGAAGTTAGTCATTCGCAAGTGCGTAATGGTAAGCAGATTTATTAACTCTCTTACCGGCGGTAAAATTGACGAGACCACATGCTCGCGTCTATATCGCGGAAAACTTAGAGGTGGAATAGTCTGCCATTACGCAGTGCGGATGATCAATTTCGTAGTCTTTTGGGAAGACAATCATTGCAAACAATCTTACGAAAATCACTTAGCAAAAATGGCAAGTAAAAACGACATCACCGGCGATTCCCTCGTTACGAAAAATACTAATGATTCGTATCGTGATGGGTGGGATCGGATTTTCAATAAAGACAAAACAGAAAAGGAAAAAGAAAATGAAGAACAAATTCGCGATTCGACTGAAAAAGACGGATAAATTTCTAAGCACACGAGGAAGCCACGGACGACATTTCGGTCACATTGACGACGCACAGCTGTGGACCAAGTCAGGTCATGCAACGTTAGCTCTCTACCATATTCCAGCAGTTAAGGAATGGATGCTAGCGAACAAGCGCCACTCACCGTACGTTCAAGACAAAAACTTCCCTGTAGAGATCGTAGAGTTTAATGTAGTGCTTATTGATGCAAAGAAAGGCTACATCGGATGAAGTTCGAACTAGAGCCCGACGAGTTAGTAAAGCTAGGGGAGTTCACCAAGCAACAGTACGCAAAACTTGTCGAAGCTCAGAAGGAGACCGACGCAGAACAGTGGCATGTTACGACTAAGAAAGGGTTCACCTATCCCTACATGGGCTCTATTGGCGGCGGATTCACTTACGAGTTCACTCCTACATCCATTGGCACCGTAGTGAAGGCGACGTTCTGCAAAGGCCATCCTGAATACGAATCCACAATTGATTTAACCGATTATAAGAGTTGGTAATGAAAAGACTGAAAATTGGTAGGAATGAAAATGGTGGCAGAGATTTTGTCATCGGCGACTTGCATGGAGCCATTGAGCGTCTATACCAGTTTATGGACTTCATCAAGTTCGATAAGACAAAAGATCGAATCTTTTCCGTAGGTGATCTGATTGATCGCGGTCCACAAAGTTTAGAATGTCTGATGCTGATTTATGAGCCGTGGTTTTTTGCGGTGAAAGGCAATCATGAACAACTCATGTCTGATTTCTTCTTCAATGGTCCCACTGGAATGTGGTGGGCGCCCAATGGCGGTTCGTGGGGTATTCAATACGCCTATCCGCATAATCCAGATGATGAAGCAGCAGTAGTTCGAGATGCGGCAAAGAAGGCAAATGAGCTGCCAGTGATGATGACAGTTGAGAAGCAAGATGGCGGTTTCTTCCACGTCATTCACGCAGAGTTGAGCTCGCCGGTAGCATTGAGCGACAAATCTTTGGATGATGAAGAAATCTTCCGCTACGTTACTGAAGCTCCATCAGCAGATGGTCAAACTGTAATTTGGGGTCGCTACATCTTTATGCCTCTGTATGGTGCGAAGTATGATGCTGATCGCCATGCAAAGCTGTTTGACAGCCAGGAAGTTAAAGTGATGTTTGGTCCTAATCTGTCTCACATCTACAGCGGTCACACGATTATGCGAAACCCTACTCGCTTTAAGGGTCAGACTAATCTGGACACTGGCGCATATCGAAGCATTCGCGAAGTGGCGACCGGACCATACGGAAAAATCAGAGAGCCTGATGAATGGGCTGCTTTGACAGTGACAGAACCGTCCACAGATTTGTTTTGGAAAGTTAATGAGCTTGGTGTGACAAGCATTTTACCTACAGTGATCGCATAATGAAAATTCTTCTTTACATCTTGATTGGTTTGCTTAGCATTATTGCTTTACCATTTATTGCTGGAATGCTTGCAGCATTTGTCGGCTATGCCTTTGCTTTCGTGGCGACGATCATTAGCGCAATTGTAATACTCGTAGGTGGTTTGTTGCCTCTCCTTGCCTTTGTTGCATTTGTTGGCGTACTGTTCATTATGATTGTTAAATGCAAGGACAAGATTGATAAATAATTTCTCTTTAATATAGAGGGGTTATTTTGAAGCTCTTTGAATTACTTTCGGGACTTAAGAAGTCTATTGAGTCCCGAGCATTTACAGTCGATGACAATCCAACGAAATATACGTTTGACGATCTATCCAGTATGGGTTTTTCGTCGAACGATATGCAACATATCAAATTTATGAAGCCAGGGGAGACAAGAACATTGCGAGGACGATTAATTAAACGTGTAGATATGGAGTGAGTTTATTTTCACTCTGTATTTGCATAAAATAGCATCTAAACTTTTAGGAGAATTATGAGACAGGATTTGAATAAGCAGTTGTGCGAGCGTCAACGGCATGGCAGCACTCGTAAGTTTCACTCTGAACGTCGACTCAAGCTATTCAACGATATGCGTGGTGAAGAGCTTGAGAATTTGCCAAAGCGTGAAGGTATGAAAAAGCGCTACAGGGTGAATCGGGTTGATAAAGAGCTCAACGAGAATTTGAATCCTCTCTATGGTTTGGTGGTAAGAACGTAAATCGTCCTTGGAATAAAGTCTACTCTGAGCTGTGCGAAGTCTTTGACATGAAGAGCGTGATCAACAGACACATTCTTCAGCATCTGTTTAGCATGGTAGAGCTGAAAACCTTCATCGATGACGATGGCGATTTGATGTATCGTGGTGGTTATCGCCGAGGTGCTCAAGCCGTGCTGGATGATAATGGTCCCGAATATTACGTTCACCCAACCACTGGCATTCTGCTGAAGAATCCACACTACGAATCGTGGCGTCAAAGTAAAAACCGTCGCAGTAAAGAATGGCGGCAGGCAAAGGGTGACACAGAGTTCCGTAAGATCATCGACGATACCCATGAGTTGCGCCGTCGCGGTGTTGATGGTGTATGGTTCCTCTGCACATTGGAGAAATTCGAAGGTCGCTACAAAGAGATTAAGCGTCCTACCACTGACAAGGATGGTAACATCACCTACGTCGTTGAGAAGCGTGAAGTGAGTAGCTATGACGCATGGGTGAAAGGCACTGTCCGTTACGACGGAAAGTCCACCTACAATGGTCTGCTGAAGAACAAATACCGCTTGGACGATGACATCTCCAAAGTTGGTTACTTCACCAAGTCGATCAAGACTGCGTCGTCGAAAGAACTCAAACAATACGGGTTGAAATGAAATATTTGGAACTCCTTCTAGGCATGGTCGGTATCGTCGTATTTGGCGGTCTCTTTCTGCTGTTTTTCTCTGCCATTGTCATCCTATGGGTGATTTTGTGGTTGGCTGGATTTCCAATCAAAGTCACCGGAACTAACGGTGAAACACTGGGCCACATGAGATGGCTCAAATTTTATAGGAGAGGCAATGCCAGCAGCTGAAAGACAAAACGATCCAAATAATTCAACACCTCCAGGCACGATAGTAAAGGTCACCCAAAATACTGTCTTCGTTAATGGTCTCCCATTATCTGTCGATGGTTCACTGGTAAGCGGTCACCCTGGAGGCAAGCCGCACTCTGACAATCCAAAGACCGCAAATGGTTCCAATACGGTTTTCGTCGACGGAAAACCGGTAAATCGAGTAGGCGACGCAGATACTTGTGGGCATAAGCGCCTGACAGGCTCACCTGATGTGTTTATAGGATAACAAATGAAAACTGCAAACTTCCCTCGCGCTGCTGTTATGAAAGTCGGCGTACGCTCCTTCCCGTTCCCAGTCACTGAAGATGACTGGCTTATATCGATCACTGATGAAGGTGGAGTAGATGCTAAGCTCGCATATCCTTTCTCTCGTGTTCTCTTTCAGAAGTTCGACGACACCAACGATGAGGTGCATGGCAATGCAATCACTGCTTTTCAAGCAGCTGAGATCGCATCTTTTATCAAGGAAGCGAAAGAGCTGAAGAAGAATGTTTGGGTAAATTGTCATGCAGGTATTTGTCGCTCTGGCGCGGTGGTTAGTCTGCTTGGTGATTTGGGTTGGGAGATCGTCAACCATCCAGAATCGCCTGGCCGCATCCCTAACCATCTTGTCTACACCAAGGTTCGTAAGAACTTCCCTGAGCTAACGAACTCGTGGGACTTAGAGACTGATATTTGGGTGGCAGCAAAAGGATGGTAAACTGGCTTAAACGGATATGGCGGAACCGCTTCTGTGAGCATGAGAAAACAGACTGGTTCCACGTCGAAATGGGTATGCGCAAGGTCAAGCTTTGCCTAAAGTGTCACAAAATTCTGGACTCAATATGAAAGTCATCTTTCTAGATGTGGATGGTGTATTAAACTCGGATAGGTCAATTTTTGCTCTTCCTATGCGCGAGATTTATCCCGGGGATTATCGCTTCAATTATTTGGTGTCAAAGGCTGATCCTGTAGCTATTGCTATTCTTAATCGAATCACAAAAGAAACTGGTGCAGTTTTAGTAGGCAGCACCAGTAATCGTAAAGTTCTCGGCTTTGACGGGCTCGAGCACGCATTAAAAGAGATGGGCGTCGACGCACCCCTCTACGACATTACTCCATCGTTAAATGAAAAGCGGGGAGTGGAAATTGATGTATGGATTGACGATCACAATAAAGTAGCTCAAGGAAATGCTAAGGTAGAAAGTTTCGTCATCTTGGATGACAGCAATGATATGCTGCCTTCTCAGCAAGAGAACTTCGTGCGAGTTAATCCTGCGATGGGTTTGTCATTTCCTGACATGCGCAAAGCTATTGAGATTCTGACAGGTTCATCGCCTACTACTCTGATTCTGCCCTGATTAAAGATTTTTAACGAAGTTAGAAATTTTAAAATAACACATACCACAAATTTAGTGGTACTTATCGGAGGAGTTGAAAAATGGATGACAACGCAGTAGAGATGGAAGTAGGCTTTTTCACGATGGACGTGATTCGTAAAGTCTGCAATGAAAAAGATTTGATGAAAGCAAAAGTGATTGCGACTGAAGCAGTCACGAACTATCCGCACCACGCACAGAACGAAAACATCGTCAAGGCGAACAAGATGATTGATAAAGCCAAGACGGTCAAAGACCTCGGCATCTCCCTCGCTAACTTCATGCTCGCTCATCCTTCCGAAAATCTCAAATCCATCCGATAAATAAGGTTACAAACCGCCCTTAACTCAGACGGATAGAGTAACCGCCTTCTAAGCGGTAAGTCACTGGTTCGAATCCAGTAGGGCGGACCAATTCAAAATGATCAAGAAACCTGGTCGTCAACCCACCAAGATGGAGCAGATGCTCCTTACGGCAAATCTCGCAAAGAGATATCCAAACGAAACCTTAATCATCCACCATATTTCTGAAGACACTAAAGGTTGTCTTCAGCTGGAAGTTGAGTTGCGTGGAGATTCTGGAATTAAATTTGAAAGGATTATATTTTGATCGCCACGCTGCTGAGCATGCCAGATTCTAAATGGCCCAAGCTGAAAGAAGTACTTGAAGTTGGCACTTCATACAAAATCCTCAACACTATCGGCAATGGTTTTGTCATTCAACCTAAAGGATGTGAAGACCAGCTCCTAATTTTGCAATCTCGATTTGAGGTGCATAATGGCTGACATTACAATGTGTGAAGGCGCCGGTTGCTCGATGAAGGATGAGTGCTATCGTCACACTGCTAAGGCGAGTGATCGTCAATCTTACTTTGTCAATCCTCCCTTCGTCAACGAAGTACAGGTTGTAAGTACTCACATTTATCAGGACTGCGAGTACTTCTGGGACATTACGGATATAAAATGATTAAAGCGACTGAAGCTAGAGAGCTAGTAAAGCAATCCGACGCAAGTGTGGAAATGCTGCTAAAGTGGATTGACCTGCAAGTTCGGAAACTTGCAGAAGAAGGCAAGACGAGCTTTGACGTTTATCACGACGAGATCATGGTACGTGGCGAAGGCTATAGCGCATCGCTTATTGAAACTCCTCTCATGAAAAAGATTGCCGAAAAATTATCTACGTTTGGTTATCGTGTAGTATTTGTCACTGCGAAGCAGGAGAACAAATTTCCTGGCCTGGGGGTGTATGACGAAGATGACTACAAAGATCGACCGCCGTCCTATATTCGGCATATCACAATATCATGGTGAAGTATGTTCCGCCCTACGAGCCAATTTTTCGAAGTCTATACTTCTACAAAGATTGCAAATGGCTTGGAACAAATCTAGCTGTTGAATTTGGTAATTATGCTCTTTGCCCTACTTGTAGTAAGTACGACATAACGTATACTGGCAAAGAGCAAGGCGTGTTATGGCCCACCACAGTGAAGTAACAGAACAGTTAGAAATTCTCAGAAGAATTGCTGAAAGAGGGTTAACCCACGCTCTTGAAGTCGATTATAAATTTGTCGATCTATTTCAGCATCTGCTTGATGAGATAGATCGACAAAAGAAATATCATGAAGAAGAAAAGATTAGTTCACTTCAAGAAACATCCGTGCGATGTTTATATCGGCCGCCCCAGTAAATGGGGAAACCCTTATCCTAAAGAAGAAGGGGTAAGAACTAGAGCTGAAGCAATTGAAGCTTATAGGAACTACATCCTAAGCAACCCCACTCTTCTTGCCGATTTGCGTGAGTTGGAAGGTAAAGTTCTTGGTTGTTGGTGCCACCCACTACCTTGTCATGGTGACGTGCTTTTAGAGCTGCTTGATGAAAGACGGCTCAATAACTTAATGGATTTTTGAAAATGAAAACATACGAAGAAGCAGAAAAGTACGCCATTAGTTTGTACGAAGATACAAACATTATGCTTGACGAAGATACTGGTAACTACCACGTCGTTCGTTTATTCGGAGTTGAACACTGGAAACAGCACTTCAAAAATATCGCAGAAGTTCGAGTAAACATGGTTGTTACAAAGGTGAATGAAAATGATTGAAGATAAACAGCTGATTACTAACCGTGATTGGAACCATGCTCCCTACTCTTTCGTAATCTCTGCTATTACGAAAGCTGGTGGTGTTACGGAAGAAATGAAAGGTGACATGAACATCACCTTTCAAATTAATGGCGTTAATTTGCCATTTGAAGAAACGCTCACGAACGTTTACGAGCGAATGTGTCGGCAGTTCAATAATGAAGTCCAAGCTCGCGCAGAGAAAATCGCGCTAGAAGTAATTAGTGAAGCGGGTCTTATGAAGTACAAAGAAGCCCTTGATCGTGCAGATAGCATTCTTGCTGATGCTATCGATAATGCAATCGGTGTTGTTAGACAGAAAGTGCAGTTTTCACAACACACTAAGTAAGATAAAATTACTCTATCAACTTAACGATGACGGAGTAAATGATGAGTGTAGATTACAAAGAGCTTTTTGAACAAGCAATCTTTCATCTCCGCTGTGTAAGCGGTTCCCGCAACAGCTTTGCGGCTGAAGTAACCGATCGGCTGTACATGGGAGAGAAGCCGATCGGCAATCTTCGCACTGACGGAGTTGAAAAGATGCACCGCGAAGCTGTCAATTTTCTTCGCCAGCACGACAAGTAAAACCTTTGCGGTGGTAGCTTACGGTAGAGCGGCTGATATTTAATCAGAAGGTTCGAGCTTAGCTAGCTTTGGTTCAATTCCCGACCACTGCTCCTTAATGAATGGAAGATAAGATGAATATTATTCCAATCGCAAAGTTCGTTCAACCTCATAGTGACAAACATTTTTCTTTCCAGATTATTTTTCCAGATAATAATCTGCCAAAAAGCTATGTGTTTGTAGGTCTTATGAATCAACCCGACGTTAAGAAAGCTAGACCGTTCCTACAGGGTCATAATGGTAATTGGGCCATGGTTGAATTCTGGACAGATGATGAATCGGTTGCTCGTGACGCAGCGAGTAAGTTTGCCCAACATTTCAAAGTAGAGATGGGTGAGGGTGACTTCACACGAAAAGAACTCAGTCTTGAATAACTTCAAGCTGATTTGCATCTATCAAAATGATAGACCTTCATAGCGCTTATACCACCGGTTTTGTCGCAATGCGGACAAGTAATTTGTTGTTGCTTAACGCCTTTCTTGCCTTTTGAAATATTTGCTTTTGATTCAGCCGTGCGTTTTTGACCAGTTAAAGATTTTGATATTTTACGCTTCTGATCATCTGGTAAGATTCTTGATCTAGACTGCCAAGCAGTCTTTAACGCATCTCGATGTTCTTGCGACTTCGGTTTATTCTTAAGGCTTTGGCTTACTTTAACATAATGTTCTTCTGATCTATTAATCGCGGCGATTGACATTTTCTTACGCGATTCTTCTGAATGAACTGCACCGTAGAAAAATAATTTACTCGCGATTGCCTTGTTAATATATAATGATGAAGCTACCACATCATGCAGCTTTTGATATTTTGCTTCTGCTTCAAAAGCCGCTTGACGGTTTTGATGAGTAGACAGAATCTCTGTAGAAAATAAATGAGGATTGACCCGAAGTTCTTCTTTCCACAGAGCTTTAAATTGGCTTGACATAACTGAACCCCGATATCCAGCATTAATTCGGGAAATGCTTGTCGAACCAACATAGAATGGTGGCAGTTTATCGCCGCTGTATGTAGTTAAATAAACGCAGTACTTATCCAAAGAGGTCTCCAAATGTTGTAGATTGATCGTCCTAATCACACTTATTTATATACCATCTCCCGCCGCGATATTCCTCTCGCACAACAAGCTGTTCAAGCCGCCCACGCTGCCATCGAACATGCTTATCAATATGGTCGTCCACAGGACAATCACCCGTCGTACATCCATCTCACTATTCGAGATAAGTTGAAGTTAGAACAACTTCGCTCTATGTTGAATGAGAATGGAATCCCAACTGCCGAGTTCCACGAACCGTACAAAGATTGGGGATTGACTGCAATTAGTTGCATTCTCACTGAAGAGAATCGTAACATCTTGAAAGGCCTTCAGCTCTGGAAGTTGCCTACTCAAGGAGACGCAGCATGAAGTACGAAAACTCCCTTGAAGAACTCCACCT
>Ga0170475_117881003_pt1 | contig 10551 bp, 6 predicted proteins | sample Soicark_Litter_5_FD_111474 | JGI IMG/M metagenome (GOLD analysis project Ga0170475, IMG submission 111474) | Avena fatua rhizosphere microbial communities from Hopland, California, USA. Combined Assembly of 48 SPs | reverse complement strand
CTTCGGGCTACGCCTCGGCAGCCGGCATAATGACATTAAAATCTATTTCGAATGATCGTAAGGATAGTACAGATGACCTTCATTGAGGACAAGGTGAGCGAGTTCATCTCCCTGTTCGAAAAACGTAAGACCACCATAAGGGCCTTCGAGGGCTGCACCCACCTGGAGCTGTGGCAGGATCACAAACAGCCAAACATATTCTTTACCTACAGCACCTGGGAGTCAGAGACCCACCTCGACCATTACCGCTTTTCAGCCTTCTTCAAAGACACCTGGAGCCGCACCAAAGCTCTCTTCGCCGCCAGGCCACAGGCGTGGAGCGTAGAAGTGAGGACGGTGGTTGATTAGTTGAATGGTTGACCCGTTGAATGTCGTGGGAATAAAAGACGGAGGGAAACAAAACACACAACACACATATCGACTCTGCAACCGGTCAACGAGTCAACCGGTCAACGAGTGTTTTCTGTATTTGCTTAAACCGTTCTTCAGAGAGCTTCAGTTTCGGCCGGGTAAAGTTGAGGTCGTCAGATGAATTGATAGGCACAAGATGCATGTGTGCATGGGGCACTTCCAGTCCTATCACGCTGATGCCGCAACGGTCGCAGTCAAAGGTCTTTTCTATGGCTTTGGCTATGGGCTTGGCAAATACAAGCCACTCGCACAGCAGGTCATCGTCCAGGTCAAATGCCTTGTCTGTCTCTTTCTTAGGTATCACCAATGTGTGCCCCTCCCGCATCGGAAAGATGTCGAGAAAGGCTATAAAATTGTCATTCTCTGCTATCTTATAACAAGGTATCTCACCGGCTATTATTTTAGAGAATATGCTAGCCATTATATACCTATGCTTTCCACCCTGAATTTGAATGTGCCGCTGGGAGCGGTCACCTCGGCTACTTCGCCTATCTTTTTACCCAGCAATCCCTTACCTATCGGCGATGTTACGGATATCTTGCCCAGTTTCAGATCAGCTTCCTTTTCAGAAACAATCTGGTATATCACGGTCTTCTTGCTGTTGAGGTTCGTAACGGTCACTTTGCTGAGTATGGAAACCTTGCTGATATCAATATCCTTAACCTCTATCACCCTTGCATTCACTAAAGCGGTTTCAAGCTGGGATATGCGTGCTTCGTGGTGGCCCTGGGCCTCTTTGGCAGCGTCGTATTCGGCATTTTCTTTAAGATCGCCCTTCTCCCTTGCCTCAGCTATCGCCCGTGCTATTTCGGCACGGCCGGTAGTTTTAAGCTTATTAAGCTCCTCCTTCATCTGAGCCAGTGTCTCCTTGGTGAGGTACGTTAAATCAGACATGTTGATGTCGTTTAGTTAGAACTGAAAAAAAATACAACGCCTCTGCGAAACAGAAGCGTTGCTATGCGAAAATACAAATTTTTTAATTATCAGCGCGATAAACGCAGCGATATCATGTGTACGCCGTTTGCAGGGCGTGCTGTGGGCCTGAAGGAATAGTCAAGAGCCAGCATCGGCGCTTTATCGCCACCGATCCTATGCTGTACTGTAGCGCCAAACGAATATCCTTTGAACATGGTAGTGGTCGTAGACTCGCTGCCTATGCCTTTCTCATACCTGTAAGCCGTACGCAGCATAAACAAGCCTTTGAAGCCATACTCAAGGCCTAAGCCCAGGTAATCGTTATTGAATGAGTTAGATGTAAAAGCACCCATTACAGTAAGACGATGCATAGGACTTGCATCCTTGCTCTTCAGGTGTTTTTCATCCAGATATATATCGTAAGAAGCACCTATATTAAGGCTTGTAGGCATCTCGAACTTATCAGATGGCGTATTCATAGTAACCGCGAATGTAGGTGAGCTCTGCGTTTGGTCGGCACTTACGGCAAAACCGGTACCGGTAAAGCGCATATTCGTGCCTATGTTACGGATGCCTATACCCATATGGAAATTGTCCCTTTTGCCGGTCACATACTGTATACCACCGTCAAATGCCAGGCCGATAGCACTGATATTCTCTATCTGCTCAGATACATAGGTAGCAGATACGCCCGCATTAATGTGGGTGGAGAACTGCTTGGAGAAGCCCAGCGTTACATTGAGGAATTGCGGGTGGTAAGTACCATATCCTTCCGGCTTAAAGTAGTCGGTGGTAGGTATGTCGCCAAAGGTCATGGACATGATATTCAGGCCAATGACACCTACCTCACCCAACTGCTGTGAAACAGCCAGGTTATTGATATTGATGCCGGTACCCGAAAGGTATGATCCGTGCGACAAGCCTATATTAGTGCCTGAATCACTGGCAAGACCTGCAATATTGAGCTTCATTGCCTCAATACCACCTACCTGGGCCACATTAAGACCGAATACACCCGTAGTGCGCGCCCACGGATTGATCAGCATTTCCGGCGCCACTGACTGGCCACTACGATCTTTGTTACCCGCAAATGCGCTAAATGAAACCCCAAGTGCACAAATGGCAACTAACGCTTTGGTTGAAAAATTTTTCATAATTGCTAAATATACTTTTATTATTTGCGGGCCGGATCGCTCCAGCCCGCTTTAAAATTAATTAAGTTTTATTGCGATGTTGCATCAAGCGGCCTCATGGCTCCAAACCATTTCAACACGGTTTCACCTATACCCACAGCCTTAATATCCATCAGGTACATACCACTCGATATTGGCAGGCCCGCAGTATTCTTAATATCCCAATCGATATAAGCCGTGTTCGGGTCATTCTTGGTGAGTGTACGTATCAGTGAACCATCAAGTGAATAGATGTATATGGTAGCCTGCGCAGGCAGGTTAATGATCCTCACCTTGGTGTCAAAACGGTTATTCTCATAGCCAGACATTCCATAGTAGGGGTTTGGCACTGCAAATATCCTATCCAGCAACCTGTTCCTGTTTGAAGTATCTGACAGGAATGTAGGCTCGTACCCCTTCGTGCTGAAGGTATAGTAAGGGTTAAACGGATTGCCTGTATCGCGCGCAGGCAAAGTAGCCCTCGACGTGTCCAGCACAGCATGATATGGCTCGTACGGGCGTTTAACCCTGAACCTCAACCTCGTAGTTGTCGGTATGATACCGTCCTGCAGAGATTTCAATGGAATTGAAGGGTTAACAGTTGCTATACCCACCCACTGGAAGGGAATATATGCCTGCCTCAGGTATGTGTTAGTAGGGCTTGCCGCTCTCACATATGATTTGAAGACCTTATCGCTATCGTACTTGGAGCCTAACACATATACCACATGTTTACCGCCAAATATAATAGAACCGTCGTACTGGTTAAACTTCCTTGATGTGGGGTTCCAAATCATGTCGTTACCATTATCATTTGTAAGGTAAGAGTCTTCGCCAAATACGATGTTCAGGCGGCGGCCAGTGCCCTGGTCAATTGCATAACCCGGGAACCATGACATACCATTATCGGCAGTATCATCAGAATATAACGGTGTTTTACCGTCTGCAGCATAAAGCCCGTTCCAACCTTTATGCTTGCGCACGAAGAACTTGGACTGTGCATCTGATGGGTTAAATCCTTGTGCCAAAGCCGGATCTTCCTGCTGTTCGATAACTGCAACGCGTGTCCATTTGGTCTTGTCAGAAGTAAACACCAGGTCCACGTCAGGGAGTAGTTTGAAGTTAGCCGCTGTTTGTGTCTGATAATTGGCAGCGACCTCAAAACCGCATTGCGTTCCGGTACCGGCGTGCTTACCTACATAAGCTGCAGCAAGCACATATGGCGCCCACGTACTCTTTGCAGGAGAGAAATTGCTCATCAATGTCTGGTAATCATTATTTGGATCAAGACCTGTGTAGTCATTAAAATTACAAGGGTTGTTCAGCGGATGCGGTGCAGCAGTAAAGTGGTTGTTCTGCCCAGACCTGATCCAGTTATCAAACGTACTGTCTGCCTCATCCTGCACACCCCACAGCCATGTCTTTGTGCTGTCTTCAAATTTGATGTCAGATGTTATATATCCGTTACCATTATCAGGCTCAACACCAGGAGCTTTAACCTGCTCCATATTAACAGATATGCCGTAATGCTCCAGTATCTGCTCATTCAGCGTGCCGATGGTGGCTTCACTGTAGATAGTATCTATCTTATTATTGTTATTATCGAAAGCTATCAGCTGCCATGTAGCACTATCCACAAGCCCGGTGGCCGAGTTATTGCCTTTCATCTGCAGCGCCCAGTTTAATGCACGAACGCGAACAGGGTCGATAACTTTCACATCTATAGGGCCCTGGTTAACTTTATACACCGCCATAGCCACACTGTCGTTCATCAATGCGATGTCTTCTGACGCCTGGTTCAATTCCACATCATTGCCACCATTGCCAACGCCTTCCATCCTGGTAATTATTACACCTTGCCCCCATTCTGAATTAATAATGGTGCCCATAGCGCTGTCGGCAGGGTTTGGCATTGCTGGTACCACTTTAATTTCCGTACCGGCTGCACCGTGGGCACTGGCCAGGTAAGGAACATCCTGTGTAGACACGCTATTGATCGGATCAAATCTTGCAAAGTTGTTGTAAGAATAAGCCACCGCTACAAAGTAATAAGTATGGTAGTTAATAAAGCGCTTATCTGATCCTGTTGAGAACTGATCGTTGGTCAATTCAAAGCTGTGTACGATACCACTATCCCTGCCAACTACTTTAATAGCCGCAATGTTCGTTGTGTCACTTATCGCAGGGTTCTTAATATAGTTCACGATCTGTGTAACTCCATTGTGAACGTCGCACTGGAATACTTCGAATGCCTTTGTATGATCCACCTCGCCTGTTACCGGGTCGAATATTTCCGCCGAAGTGATCTGGCTGTTCTTCAACTGGAATACACGGTAACCTTCAAACTTATACAATGAGTCCGGCTTACCGATGGCTTTGGTAACCACCTGGTGATACTGCAGCGAATCATTGTATTTACCATCGGTGCGGCCATAATTCTCAGCATAGTTATTGCTGCCATAATCGTTCACCATGTAGAAAATAAGCTTCCTGTCAAGTTCCCTTACTACAAGGCGCGGAGCCTCAGGCCCTTCAACTGTTTTGAAGTGGTTATCAAAGAGGCCCTGAGCCTGGTCATCTATACTCTTAATGGTTTTGAATGAAGTTGCACCGCAACCACCAACACCTTTTGCCCATACGCAGCCAAACGTAATATCGTTGATGGCGCCGGGAAGCAACTGGAAAGGACCAGAAGAAAATATGAAGCGCCTGTCAGCCGGAGTATTGTTACAAGCACACTCTGACCACTGGGTGTTATCACCCGGATCACCCCAGAACACAAAGTTCGTTACCGGGCCAAAACCATATCCTTTACTCGGACTGCCCGGGCCTATGAAGTCAACAGAAAAACGCTGCCCGTTTCTAATGGAGCCGGTCATGTAGTTGTATATCTGGATACCGTCCGATGGGTTGCCGATAACGCCAAAATCATTGTTGTAATAGGTGAAGTTGGTCATGCTAAGGCGCTTAACCGTGTCCGGTAAAGTACCACCACGATGCACGGGTTTCAACGGGCCCTGGAAGAAGTCCAGCCCCACCTGCGGCGGATTCAATCCATAGCTGTTAACCGGATGAGACGGACCACCGTCGTCATTGGTACCGTTATACATGATACCCAAGCCCCTTGTTGTATCGCAACCAATATAATCATCGAAAGCGTATCCAAGATCGCAGTCATCCCATACAGCAAGATATGTACTGTCTATTGTGAGCGCGCCACGGTTAATAACACGGTAATTGCAGAAAGTAGCATTGTTCAGGAAGTCCTGCGTAGCATACGCAAAGGCTGTAGTTTGTACTTCCACACCTATGGCGGCTGTCAGAGACTGCTGTTTTACATTACCCGCATCATTGAACACCCACCAGATGAATTGGTCAGGAAGGCTCTGTACACCATTGCTTTCAAAAACAGGATACTCACCTTGTTTAGGCTCGTATATACCGTTATTATTAAGATCCTTAAATGGTGCATAGGTAAAATTCGGACTTAAACCGAGACGTGTTTGCTGATCAGAGCCCCTTGCCTGCGTATTGCCGGAACCGGGCCACTGCGTAATTGATGCAAATATGGACATATTAGTAACATCCGCTCCTGACTTATACATCTGAATGAACTGGTTAATGGTGGCCCTGTCTACTTTCCAGAACCTGTCCCACAGCAAACATGTATCCGCTGATATCTTACCGAAAGAATTGAGGGCGCCCGGCCAGTAATCATTACCATCCTGCCTGTAGGTCTGCGCCGCTACCTTAAGCTGACCCTGCTGGTCCACACCGCCGATCCAGCATGATGCGGCAAATTGGGAGTGTTTGCCAGAACCTTTCGGTATTTCATAAGAGGCGTTACCCTGGTTAATGTTCCACCACATGTCACCGCCGGGCATCAGCCTTGCGCGCACGTTATTGATATCAAGATCTATTGATGATATCGCAGGAGCGCAACCGCTGGTTGCCGTCGTTTTTAACGCATCGAGGCGGCCGCTGTTCTTAATATTCTCTTTCGCGCTGACATTGCCTCCCAGGCTTAAGAAAGCCATAAAAGAAAGGGTACCGGCAAGTCGTATATATTTTCTGAAAATCATAACCTATAGTTATTAGTCAAATTAAAAGTTAAACTCAAGGGCAATACTTACGGTTCGTGCGTAGTTCAGGTTACCCGGTGCGCTATGCGCTATCGTATAAAGATCAACATAAGACTGCGGGTTTACCTGCTGTGGTATCGCTTGCTGTCCAAATGGAGAAGCAAGGTAACCATCATCATCAGGACGGCCAGTAAACCCATTTACAGCCAGTACTTCACGTGTATTCAGCAGGTTGTTCACAGTAAGGATGGCTTTGAGATACAATGGGCGCTTCGGTTTCACGCCTTCCGGAGCATCCTTGTGCTTAAATACATTGCGGATAGCAAAATCCTTATCCAGTCGCATGTCAAGACCATAATGCCATGGAAGACGCGAACCCGCATAACCTCCTATTACAGTATTGCTGATGGGATCGGCCAGCCTTGTATAAGGCTCACCGCTTCTTGCTTTTGCAATAAAATCAATACCCGCATTCTGGAAAACGTGCCTGCCGGCGATCATAGGACCTTCATCATTGGCATACCTGTAATCAACATTGGCAGTAATATTATGGCGCGAATCGATATCAAGCGGAGTGATATAACGGAGGTTAGGCAATCCCGCTTCGATAAGGTTATTCAGTAACCCATTATGCGACGTAGGTGTGGAACCAGTACCCTCAGCGAACTGGAGCGTATAGCCCACCGTCATACGCAGGTGGTTGGTCGTGCGCATATCATACGTAAGTGAAGTGCCCTTCGTTGTTGAAAAATCGCGGTTACCGTACGAATAGTAGGTGCTGGGCCATGCATACAGGTAAGGCACAACAGTGATCATATCCTTACGTTCCTTATAAAATGCTGTAAGAGTAAGGGCAGCGTGATCGCTCAGTTTCTGCTGGAAACCAACCTCGTAGTCAAACGTCTTCTGGGGTTTCAGGTTCGGATTGGCTATCGTTGACTGTGCATTCTGTTGCAGGAAGTAATAGATAGAAGGATCAGCATGATTAAAGTTCGGGCGCTGAGAGTAAATATCATAGTGCGCATAGAAATCCGCAACATCTGATATAGGGAATGAGAACATGATACGCGGCTGAACAACGACCTGCGGTGTATAATCGGTAAAAGACAAATTCGGGTTGAAGTTAGAATCAGAAATGCTTGTCACAGTGTTTGACAGGTTTTTCACAAGATATGGCTGCGGGTCGCGGCCGTTAGAATATTGCTTCAGCAATGCCGGATCATTAATGAATTTGCCGGTGGGGTCATACCAATCATTGCCGCTCCTGTAGCCAATGATAGTTGGCGCCTGGGAGCTGTTATCATCTACATAGACCACGAAGTTACCTCCTATATTGCCCGGGTGATGTCCACCATTAACAACATTATTAGTACCAGCTACCTGGTTAACCGTTTTCTCAGCATACAGCGAATAAGGATCGATCAGCACTTTTTCGTTGGCTGAATACCTGTCTACACGAACACCTATATTAAAATGTACATCCCGATAGGTAAACTTATCCATAATATATCCCGCTATGTAGTTCGGGCTAAATGCGCCGATGGGACGGGTATAATTACCATTTGCATCTTTTTTAGTCCAGTAGTCGTTGAAGTTTACATTTCCTGTCTGCTGTTTACCATCGTAGGTGTAGCCGTAATAAGATACGTAAGATTTACCCTGGTTAAGCAATTCATCGGCAGAGAACATACTGAGAGAGAAAGTAGATGGATCAAGCGCATCTATATTTATGTCCCTGTAGCTGGCGTCTGAGGCATTGCCAAAGAGTTTCTTCCTCAGGTTCTGATCAAAAGCTGAAGAGCCTATGTTTTTATAATTATAGAATATAGTATCGGCAGGGCCGGGAGTTATGTTTTGTACATTCCCGCCTGCATCTGTAAAGTAACCATGGCCACCATCGGGGTGGAAATAGTAATTCTGCCCGTTAACCTTGAATATAGGATGTTGCTTGTCCAATGTCAGGTTGCCGTTGCTTACGCTGCTTACCAACTGGCGCATCAGCTGCCATACAGAGTTGGTACCTTCTCCGTTAGGATTAGGATAGCCAATATACTGCCGCTCAATACGCTGCTGGTAGTAAAGGCCGAATTCAATGTTATGCTTAGTCTTGCCTGCCAGCAGGTCGAAGGAAGCCATAACATCAAGCGCATACTGGTTAGAGTTGAACTTGCTGAAAGCAGCCTGTGTAGAACCGGGACTATAGAAAAGCTGGTAAGTAAACTTAGGTTCATCACCATTCATCAAGGCATTTGCACCTTGTATCTGCGTAGTGAAAAATGGCAATACACCATCAGGAAGAGAATTGTAGAACTGGGTAGTATAATTTGCCAGATTAGGGTTTCTCTCACGCGGATCGCGCTGAAAGTTAATACCTGTGGGGCTGCTAAAAAGTAACACCGTTCCTTTTCTGCCACTCGCTGAGTCTGTCTGGAGCGGGAAATAAACATTCTGCCTGGTCTCTGTGAATTTGCCTACGTAGGCGTAATCAAAGAAGTTCTCTTTAAATACAGGGTCGTGCTGCTCCTGGTAAGTTTTCTGGTAGTCAGCCTGTATCCTGTAATAAGCGTTCGATATAATGCTATGCCTGGATGTATCCGTATTTTTGCCAAATTTTTGCGTAAAGCGAAGGTAACCACGTCCAACCATCGTATTCAGCGCCGGTGTGGCCTCAGACGCAAAGAGGCTACGTGCCCTGCCGTAGTTATCCTGCTTGGTATAATCTATGGTACCACCAGCCACAATGTGCATATTATCCGTTAACTGGTAGTCCAGTTTACCATTAAGGCGATATTCCTTTATACGGTTATGTGGTGGTATCTTCACGCGTTCCAGGTCGTTAAGCGTTACAAAGTCTGAAGCCTGGTAATATACCGGCTGCCCGGTGTTATCGGTTACAATACGCAACGGGTTCTTACGCAAATCCGCGAGTACATTACCCTTGGTCACATAATCCTGGTAGTAAGTGGGATACCTGTTATGATCGTCGTAGTAGTCTCCACTGAGCGCAAATCCTAATACAGGCTTTCTGTGCTCAGAGCCGGCCACTTTCTTTTTGTAAATAGGACCTGCTACTGAGAATGATACAAGGTTGTTATTATAACCATCTATAGAGTGCTGCAGGCGTATGTCACCCGTCATTTTCTGGGAAACGCCTCTTGATGTGATATTCACGACGCCGCCGGACACATCACCAAGGTTTGCCGGAAGGCCTGACGTAATAACTTCGAGCTGCTCAACAGATCCCTGGGCCATGTCTATACCCGCAGAACCACGCACCACTACACCGTCAATGATGTACTGAGTACCTTCGCCACGCGCACCACCGAGATTCACACCTGCGCCTCTCTTTTGCTGGTATGTGTTAGTGCTGGTGCTTACCAGGTCGGTAACCTGGGTGGTTGGGATCACTCTTATCTCTTCTTTGGTAAGTATCTTAGATGCGGGCTTATCAACGTCCACAAGTGGCTTTCTATACCCAACTTTGTAAAAGGTTGTTAATTCTTTCCCCTTTATTTTCAAAGAAAAATTCTGTGTAGTCCTTTGTCCCGGAGCTACTACTACGCCAGTTACCATCATGGAATCGTAACCGGCATACAGAACTAGTACATCATAGCTGCCCGGATCAAGAGGCTTTACCACGTAAAACCCATCGTAGTCCGTCACTGTTCCGCCCTTCAGGATACCGCCCTGGTAGACCTGCACGGCCGCACTAGTCATCGGCTCTTTCTTATCATCAACTACTTTTCCGGCTATTTCCTGTGCAAAAGCTGATCCCGACAGTGCTGTAAAAGCAAATAAAAGGAGGTAACGTAATGTACGTGTCATATATTAAACTATATTAATAAATTATTAGCAAATGAGGCGTAAAGGTAAAAAATTCTGTTAAAAATCCACGCGTAACAAATTTAATTTCCCCATATACAGTAACATAATTTTCAATGAAATGTGATCTCGTTGTCGACTATGCGCTG
>Ga0170475_103413222_pt1 | contig 10552 bp, 6 predicted proteins | sample Soicark_Litter_5_FD_111474 | JGI IMG/M metagenome (GOLD analysis project Ga0170475, IMG submission 111474) | Avena fatua rhizosphere microbial communities from Hopland, California, USA. Combined Assembly of 48 SPs | reverse complement strand
CCCACGTTCACGCCACCTCGCAGCACGCCGCCCATCGCCAGCCCGTCCACCGGGGGCGCCACCGGCAACGTCGCGGTGCCATCGAGTTGCTGCAGCGTCGCCTGCAACACGCGCACCGGCACGGCCGGGCTCACGAGCTGGTTGAATTTGAGGCGGTCGCGCACTTTTTCGCCACCGAGTTCTTCCACGGCCCCTTCCCACGACAGACTCAGGGCATCGGGCGGCACGGTGATGCCCCACGCCACATCCTTGGCGCCCCCTGCAGGCAGCGCCACCTCCTGAGGCGGCAATGTCAGCGGCTCGTGCTGCAGGTCGGTCTTGCCTGGTGACGCCTTGTTCGCCACGGCCGACAGCGATGCCCGCACCGTCATGTCACGCGCGGTGGTGTTGCGCAGCGTCAGCATCGCGGTGAATTGGTCGCCCTCGCGCACGAGGGGCGGCAAGCCGGGGAGCATTTGCAGGTCCTGCGTGACCTTGATGCTGGTGTGCCCCATGCCGAACTGCTGCACGCCCGCATCCGCTATCGCGACGAACCGGAAGCTCGTCAGCGAATCATTCAGCGGCACCTGCACGACGGCCTCGCCATTGGCGTCGAGCGTCACGTTCGCTTTCCACAGCAGCAGCGTGTCGAACAGCTCCCGCGTGGGATTGCGCCCGCCGTCGCCGCCGGCCGGCAGCGCCTTGCGGCCGTAGTGACGCTTGCCGATGATCTCGCCCTGGCCGGTGCTGGTCTCCACAGTCCACGCGCGTGGCTGCATCATCGCGTCGAGAAGGTCCCATGATGTGTTTTCGTGCAGCGCCAGCAGCCCTTCGTCCACCGCGGCGAAAGCGATCTCACCGCCCTTGACCGGCTTGCCGTCCTGGGTGACCTTGATGCGTGCGGTGGCCGTCTGTCGCACCGCATATTGCGGCTTGTCGGCTGTCACGGCCACTTGCAACTGGTGATCGGCCACGCCCACGGCGAACGATGCCACGCCCAGCTTGAACGCAGGCTTGGACAGATCGACCATGGCGGTGGGCGCCTCGTACTCGCGGCCTTCGTACCAGTACGCACGCGCCCAGTCCATCGGGTCGCGCCAGCCCCAAGTGAAAAGTGAATACCACGGCACGTCGCGCACGCGCCCTCGCAGCGCCAGCACGCTGACGTAGACGTTGGGCCCCCAATTGCGTTCGACCTTCACGTCCACCGTGGGATCGTCGCCGCGAAGGTGCACAACGCGGGTATCGATGATGCCTTCACGCTCGATGCTCACCAGCGCCGTCGCCTCGCGGAACGGCATGCGCACCTGCATGCGGGCGACCTCACCGGGCTGGTAGAACTTCTTCTCGGGCAACACGTCGATGCGGTCGTCGTTGTCCTGCGCGAACCACATTTCGCCCCGGCGGGTGACCCACACGCTCCCGGCCGCCTGCACCACGTTGCCGGCAGCATCCTTCGCCTGCGCCACGAGTTGCACCTCTCCGGCGTTGTTCAGCGTGGCCTCGCAGAGCAGCATGCCTTGGTCGTCCGTCTTGCCGCTGCACAGGTTGCCGAGGTCCTTGACCTCGGTGCGGTTGTCGTAGGCATAAAAGCCGCCCACCAGCCGCTTGCGCGTGCTTGTCTGCTCGGCCCACTGCCCTCGCACGTCGACCGCCTGGCTCTTGATCGGCCGGCCGGCGGTGTCGAGCGCCAGCACCTGGAACGTGACACGCCCCTTGGTGCTGACCCATGACCCGGTCTTGATGCCGAGCACCACGGCGCTCGGCCACACCGGCGTGTGCATCGACGCCGTCTGCACTTCGCCGTTCGGGTCTGTGAAGGTCAGTTCGGTGACAAGTTCACCGGCCACCTTCGTTGCCGGCAAATCTTTCAGCGTGACCGTGGCCGAGCCGTTCTTGTCGGTGGCGAGCTGCAGCTTGTCCGCGACGAGCCGGCCGTCGGCCCCGGCCTCGCCGTCCTCCGATTCGTCGTGGCGGTTGGCAAGGTCACGCGGCGGCTCGAACGAGAACCCCTCGTAGCCATTGAAGGATACCCACCGGCTTCGCAGCATCGCCGACATCCGCAAGCCGCTCTGTGCCATGCCGCCGCCCGACATGTAGTTGAGCTGCACGCCGACAGGCAACTCGCGGGGTGCCACGACGGCTCCCTTCGGCCCACTCAGCTTCGCATCGACCAGCGGCACGCGGAACTCCTCGACGCGGAACGAGCCAGTCGTCCACTGCTCGCTGGATTCCCGCTCGCGCACGATCTGCACGGTGTAGATGCCCAGCTTTGCGCTCGCGGGGATGTTCCAGGATGACACTGCATGACGCGTGCCCTGCCAGGTCAGCGACTGCTCGAACGTCTGGCCCGTGCCTTCGTGCACGATCTTGATCCGCGTTGGCAAATCCTCCACCTTCAGCGGCGCCAGGCCTGCGGACGTCTCCTTGCGCATGAAATGCTTCATGGACACGGTTTCCCCTGCACGCAGCAAGGTGCGGTCGAAGACGGTGTGCGCACGCACCGAAGCTTCATGGCCGTAGCTCGTCGGAAGTCCGAAGCGCCACGATTCGATGCCCTTGGTCCATTGGCTGAACATGAATGCCATGTCGCCGTCACCCCCGCTGCGGTCGTTCACCCGGGCGACGACCATGAGACCGTCCGGCGATTCGCAATTCGAGCCGCTCGATTCGATGGGGGCGCCCACGCGCGCCAACCCGTTCACGTCCGTGCGGCCACTCCACAGGCGCGTGCCGCGGCAGTCGCTGACGGTTACCTCGGCGCCCTCGACGGGGCGGGCCTTGTCCAGCGTGGTGACCCAGACGAGGGCGTTCTCGTGGCTTTGCTTGAAATGCACCGCCAGGTTCGTCACCAGCACGCCGGTGCGCACGAACATCGGCGCCTTGGGGTCGAGCAGGCTCTCGCCGAGCCGCCGTGACTCGATTTCCACGACGTGGTAACCCGCCTCGTTCATCGGAATGCCCACCACCTCGAACGGCCGGGGATCGCCCCCCACGAGCTGCGGCAATTGCGTGACCTTGACGTCACGTTGAGCCTTGAGCAACGACTTGCCCCGTTCGTCCCAGTTCTCGTGGCCATTCTTCAACTTCGCGTACCACTTGAGGATGTCGGCGTCTGTCTTGAGCCTCAGCATGCGCACCGAGCCGCCGGAGGCGCCGGGGCGCAAGTCACCTTGCACGTGGCGCAGCGTGACGGGCAGCATCGGCTCCGCATTGCGTTCGATGACGCCGAACGGTGCGGTGGCGAACTTCGCGATGGGAGGTGCCTCGCCGGTGGCCACTGCCAGCGGGAACGACGATGCATTGGCCAACTTGCGACCGCTTGTGTCCTTGAACTCGGCGGGCAGTTCGAGACGGAATTTCATGTTGGGTGGCAGCGGAGCGGTGAAGCTCAAACCGCTCACGTCGGACCCATCACCCGCGAACGAGGGCGTGATCGGTTTGCCTTGTTCGGGCACGAGCCGCACCTTTTCGGCCAACGCTTTTGGCACCGTCGCGGAGAAATTGAGCTGCAGGTTGCTCAGCGGCCAACAAGGCGTGCCCGCGCGTTCGCGGCCGCACGAAAACTCGGCCAGCAGCACCGGGCGCACCCCGTATTGGAACCGCTGCTCCACCTTCGTGACGATGGCCGGGTTCGCCGCCGAGGCGATGCCCTTGCCCCAGACGAGGCGCACCGGCGTGTCAGCCGGCAAGGTGCGGCCACAACGGACCACGATCGAGCGGTCGGCCTGCGCATTCCTGATCTCCAGCGCCTTCAAAAGCTCATCGCGGTCCTTGCCGGTGACTGTCTGTACCGGCAGGCGGTCACCGAGGCCCTCGATCTCGCACCGCGCGTTGGCAGCCACCGAGGCGGGCGTCGCCGGCCCGCTCAGGGACAGCACGAAGTGCTGGTCTTCCTCGATCCGCGAATCCTTGCCACTGGACGGCCGCACCGACACAACGGCCGGCCCGCCAGTGCTGAAGTCGTACTTCGTGGTGCCGGTGAGCGCGCCTTGCAGCGGTTTCCAGTCGGGCTTGGCCTGAAGGGTGCAGCGCACGCCCGGAGGCAGCGGGTCGTTGAAGTCATAGAGCCAGACACGGTCGTTCGCCCAGCGCCCGGCGCCGGACGGCACCTTGCCTTCGCAGGCGAGGCTGAACGGATCCGGCCCCCTCGGGTCGCCGACCGGCATGACGGACTCCGAGAACTTGACCGTCACCTGCGCCACTTGGGCAACCTCGCCCTGCGGGCTCACCGAAACGACGGTGGCCGACTGGGCCGCGACTGCAAACGCCATGGAGGTGGCCGCAACGAGCGCGCGCCGAATGAGAGTAACGGTCATCTAAAGAATCCCTGCCCAGATTTTGGCTGCAAGGATACCGGACACCCGCCCCGCAAAATGCGGTAAGTGGACACGGCACAACATCCGGCGACGGTCTATTCCGGTCGCTCGTCCTGCCGTTTCAGGTGCTCGATATCGCGCAAGCGCGCATCGATGACCGATGCTTCGATGAAATCGGCGGTGCGCGGGCCTCGCGCTGCACGCTGGCCGGCGCGAAGCCGGTCGATGCCGCCGGTGTAGTCGCCGAGCGCGACGCGCGATTCCGCCTCGGCACGCAGCGCCCGCAGACGAAAGTCCATCTGGGTCCAGAGGCAGCTGAGCATCAGCCAGGCCGAAGCATCCTTCGGGTGGAGGCTGGTCCACGTCTGGAGCTCGTCGGCATAGCGCTGCAGGCCCGGCCGGCCTTTGCCCGCCAGTGCCGCCTGGGCGCCCAACAGCAGCACCGGGCGCGACTCACCCACGGTATCCAGGTACGGCTGGAGCAATTCGTTCGCGCGCTCGGCATCGCCACGGTCGAGTTGCGACTGCGCAGCCAGCAGCACCACGGCCCGCTCCGCCGCGGCATCGCTGCGCGGGCTCCCGCGCACGATGCCCAGCGCGGTGCCGATGGCCTCGTCCGCCACACTCCAGTCGCGCAGCAGCGTGGCGGACAAGCCCCGTGCGTACGCAGCGATCAACCGATCGGCCACCGTCGCATGGCTGTCCACGGTCTGCGATTCGAAGCGGCGCAGCGACACGGCGCGCGTGTCCATCAGCACCCGCGCCCGCGCCTGGGCCGCCGAATGGGCCAGCACGCTGACAGGGGGAATCGGTGGCGCCGAGCCGAGCCGCGCACGGGCCTCGCCGATGCGTTCGGTGGACAGCGGGTGGCTGCGCAGGTAGGGGTAGCTGCCGCTGTCGTTCAGCCGGGAGGAGTAGTCCAGTTTCTCGAACATGGCGGCCATGCCGCCCGGTGCGAAACCGGCGCTGGACATCACCGCGAACCCGATGCGGTCGGCCTCGCGCTCCATGTCGCGCGAGAAATTCAGCGAACCCTGCACGGCCAGCGCTTGCCCGCCAGCGATGACCGCGTTGGCGCCGTCGCCCCGGCTGCTGCGGCTGGCTACCAGCACACCAACGATCATCGCCGCGACGCCCATGAGGGAGGTACGTTTGCTGTTGACCATGCCGCGGGCAATGTGGCGCTGCGTGACGTGCGACATTTCATGCGCCAGGACCGAGGCGAGTTCATCGCGCGTGGCCGTCATCGAGATCAGGCCCAAATGCACGCCCACATAGCCGCCGGGCAGCGCAAAGGCGTTGACGCTGCGATCGCGCACGAGGAACGCTTCCCACGCGAACCGCTGGTCGAGTTCCGTTTCGATGTCTCCCCGGGCCCGGGCCGCGGCGACGAGCGGATTCCAGAGCGATTCCAGGTATTCGAGCAGCACCGGATCATCGAGGTAGTCAGGATCGACGCGGATTTCCCGCATGATCTGATCGCCGAGCTTGCGCTCGGCGCCGACGCCGAACGCATCGGAGATCTGGTCACCGAGCCCGGGCAGCCGGCCTGGCGCATGGCCAGGCGTGAGGGTCGGCGTCATCAGCACCGAGGCGGCACACAAGGCGACCAGCCAGCGCGCGGATCGGGATTGTGAAGGCGATTTCAATTCATGGGCCAGGATGGGGTGCCGCTATCATGCCAGTGACCGATTGCCCGTTTGTTTCTCCCCTTTGTTTCGACACCATGTCCGCCCCTCGCTCGTCCCCGCTGACCCATTTCGACGGCCAGGGCCAGGCCCACATGTCGATGTATCGGCCAAGGCGGAGACGCACCGGGTGGCCGTCGCCACCGGGCTTATCCGCATGCAGCCTGACACGCTGCAGCTGATCTCGGGCGGAACGGCGAAGAAGGGCGACGTGCTCGGCGTGGCCCGCATCGCTGCGATCCAGGGAGCCAAGCGCACCGCCGACCTCGTGCCGCTGTGCCACCCGTTGCCCATCACCCGCGTGGCGGTGTCGTTCGAGATCGATGCCGCGGCATCGTCGGTGCGCTGCACCGCCCAGGTCGAGACACTCGGCCGCACCGGCGTCGAGATGGAAGCCTTGACGGCGGTGCAAGTGGGCCTGCTGACCATCTACGACATGTGCAAGGCAGCCGACCGCGGCATGGTGATGGGCGAGATCCGGGTGCTCGAGAAACATGGCGGCAAATCCGGGGACTGGTCAGCCCCCGAGGCCTGAGTCAACGGTTGCGGAAATCGAGGTAAGTCAGCGTCTCCGTCGGCGGCGTGCACTGGAATGGCAACGCCTCGGCCGCAGGCGGGTTGTCGCATTCGGCAAAAAACGTGGCGCCCAGCGGATGGTTGAATTCCTTCAGGCGCTGGGCCACGTACCGAGCGCGCTCCAGATCGCCTTGCTCGGCCAGCGCCTTCGACCACGCGATCATCAGGCGTGCATCCAGCAGGTAGTGTGGTGCGCGCTCGAATGCCTGCATGGCCTCTGACGGATGCACGGCGGTGGTGGCGGCCGCGTAGTCGGCATGGTGCGCGAAGAACCAGCTGCGCTGACCCGCTTCGATGCGCTGGCCGAGTGGCGCGGCATCCTCATCCGGCGCGAAAATCTGCACAACGCGCTGGTAGTCCACGACGGCGACGATGGCAGCCAGCACCACCGCGGCCGACGCAACGACCAACGCCGGTGAAGGACCGGCAGGGCGACCCTGCCCCGGCGCCGCCGGCCTCGCGAGCGCCGTGCCGAACGCAAACGCCGCCGGCAGCAAGAAGTACGCGTACCAGAGCGGGTACTCGAGCAGGCTGTGAATGCCGATCATCAGCACCATCATCAAGGCAGCGGCCGACGTGGTGCGATCGAGGCCCTCTTGCCGGCGTGCCTCCTTGAACGCCCAGACCACCGCCACGGCCACCAGGGCCATCACCAGTACCGTGAGTGGAATGCCGATTTCCACCGCCAGTTGCAGCGGCAGGTTGTGCGCGTGGTCGAAGAAGGCAACTGGTCGGCCTGGAAAGGGCGTGAGCGTCCACGCGAAATTGAACTCCCCCCATCCCACGCCGGTCCACGGGTGCATGGCAATCAGGGACAGCGTGTTCTTCCATATGCCGAATCGGGAGCTGGAGAGATCGCCCTTGTGCAATTGGTCGTCGCCCGCGAACACATGGTGCGACGCCGTCGCCCACTCCGTGATGCCGACCCAGAACACGACGAGAAACAACGGCAACGACCACAACAGCACCCGCGTGAAACGGGGCAACTGCTTGTCGAGCAGGCCCCACGATGCCAGCAGCAAGATGCAGACTGCGCCGGTGCGCGAGACCGTCAGCACCACACCGAACGTGAATGCGAGCATGGCGATGGCGGCAGCCGCGTTCAGCGCGGTCATCGCTGCAGCCTTGCGGCGTGACCAGGCGGCATGCAACCACACCGTCGCAACCAGCGACCACAGCAGCAGCGAACTCAGGTGATTGGGCTGACGAAGATTGCCACCGACGCGGCCTCCGGCGCCCGGTCGGGCGAGCCAATCGCCATCGGGCCAACTGGGGAGAAAGTATTGGATGAAGGCGATGAAGAGGCTGAAGATGCCAACCAGCACCAGGGCGAGACAAAAGGCTTCGAACCCCAGGGTACCGCTGCGCTGTCTCGCTGCGACGGAGACGGACACGACAACAATGGTCGCCCCCACGAAGCCAGCGGACGATAGCGCAAGACCGGCCGGCAGGCCTCCAACCCCCCAAGGCGCCAGAAGCGCCATGCCACCCAGGATCGCAAGCGCACAGAGCAGCGCCCGCAGGCCCATCGAGGCCGCCATTGCGTACTGTTCGCCTTGGCCGACGAACGCAGCCAGAGTCAGCACGAACAGCCCCCAACCCCCGAGCGCTGTTGCCTGGTTCAGGAACGTGGCCGAGGGCGGCAGGTTGAAGGCCAGCAACGCCGGCAGACCGATGGCAATGCAGGCGGCGGCAACAGCCAACATGAATTCACGGCGCGCCGAGAGCGCTTCCGGGCAAGATACCGGAGCCTCGCTGTGGACGTGGCGCGGGGATGCAGGCGAGGCAGCGGCCTTCGGAGTCACGGGCATGGGCAGACTGGACAATCGCAAAGAGGCGATTGTGAGGCCGCCGGAGCCTGAGAGATCACCTCCATGCGGACAGCGCATATTTGGCCGGCAGGATCCCGGGCCCCCGATCGCCGCGGTTTCGTACTTCAGCGGTGTTCAGGTTGGTCGGAATGCCGTCTTCCCCGTCGCCTTGATTGCGGCACAGGGCAGCCAACTCCTCCAACGCCATTGATGGGCACGTTCAGAAGTATGCGTCGAACGGTGCAAAGCCGACCACGTCCTCGTTCGGATCGAGCAGGGCCACCCAGTCGCCCCGAGCAGTCACCGGAAGAAAGCGCGCGGTTCGAACCCCCATACCAGCTTGGGCCAGTGATGCCTCCAGTTCCGCACGGCGCTGCGGATATTTGTCAAACAAGAGGGAAACCGCCCTGGCCTTCGCTTTCACTCTCGCCTTGGCTTCACCATAGGGCTGCCAGAACAAGGGTCGCTGACCGATATCGGTACCACCGAGCCCCTTGAACAGCGCATCATTTCGCTCAGCCGGTGTGCTCGGTTCGCGTGCCGACAGCAGCCACGGACCGCGCAGCGGCAGGGCACGGTACGGAGGTGCGGCCTGCGACAGTTCTGCCCCATCTACGTCGGCTGCCGTGACGACACGGAACCGGTCAACCTCAAAGACCAATGCCACCGGCCGCACCGCAATCACCGTATGCAGACCGTAGCCGAGCGCACCGGCCTGCAGCAGCGCGATGACAAGCAGGTCCATCCGGAGGTGCCGAATGCTTTTTCGAGTTCGGTCGAACACAGCCAAGGTCAACAAAGGCCCCAGCACGACGTCCACGGAGACTACCAGCGTGAACAGGCCTTGGCCACCCGACATCAGGCGGTACATGCCCGGAAACCAAACCCCGAACACCAATGCAGCCGCTGCCAGGGCGATCAATGCGGAGATGGCGAGGTGAATCGCGGCGGCCGCGAGGCGTTGCCGCCACTGAACCGCCAGTGTCAGTGTGTGGTGCATGGCATCAACGACATTCGCTCGGAGCGTACTTGGCTGGCAGCGTGCCGGAAGTGCCACCCAGATTGCGGGACGTCGCAACGATATTCGTCACCGACTGGCAACTCCAGTCGACGGGGCCCGTGACGTTCGTCCCATAGGATGTCCCGAGTGACACTGGGGCGCCGCCGGTGGTGACCCATGGACTCAGCACGAGCGTCTGCGCCGCCACAAGTCCCACAGCCGCAGCGTTGTAGGTGATGGTAATTTCGCCCTGCGTCGGCCCCGGAGCGGCGGAAATCACCACGCTGTTCACATACTTGCTGTTCGCACCCGCGTTCCCGGCCTGGGCGTTCCAGATGGACGCAGTGTTGTCCAGTTCCAAGGACGTGCCAGACCCGGCCCTGATCTGGGCTTTCGCATCAGCCGAAATCGACAGGCCTTCTGCAGTCCGCGTGCGGATCGTGTAGTCCTGATAGACCGGCACAGCAACCGCCGAGAGGATGCCAATGATCGCAACCACGATCATCAGTTCGACCAGTGTGAAACCTTTTTGGGAGGAATGCATGGTGACTCCCGGCGACGTTGATCAAGGCGAATTGAACGCAGCGTGTGAAAAAAGTGGGCTTAAAAAAAAGGCGCCGAAGCGCCTTTTTTTGATCGCGGCATGCTCAGCGGCAGGACGCGGGAGCGTACTTGGCCAGCAGCGTGCCGGCGGTAACGCCCGTCATGTGGTTGGCCGTGGCGGACAAGTTGGTCGCGGAAACGCAAGCCCAGTCGATGGTACCGGTGACACCGGCGGTGATGGCCGCATTCAGCGTCTGGGAAGTACCGGTCGCGCCGGCACGGACAAACGGGGCCAACACCAGGGTGTTTTGCCCTGCGGCCAGACCAACCGAAGTCACGTTGTAGGTCACAAAGATTTCGCCGTTAGCCTGAATCAGCACCGAGTCGACGTACTTGCTGTTGGCACCAGTGTTGGCGGCTTTGGCGTTCCATGTTTGCCGGGTCTGAGCCAAGTCGTCAGCGGTAGCGGAACCGTCGGTCGAGATGTCCTGCTTGGCGCTTTCAGCCAGGCTCAGACCTTCAGTGATGCGTGTACGAACCGTATAGTCTTGGTAAGCCGGCAGGGCCACGGCAGCCAGGATGCCGATGATCGCCACGACGATCATCAGTTCGATGAGGGTGAAACCCTTTTGGATG
>Ga0170475_110093313_pt1 | contig 10556 bp, 17 predicted proteins | sample Soicark_Litter_5_FD_111474 | JGI IMG/M metagenome (GOLD analysis project Ga0170475, IMG submission 111474) | Avena fatua rhizosphere microbial communities from Hopland, California, USA. Combined Assembly of 48 SPs | reverse complement strand
CTGACAACGAGGAAACAATCAAATGGAAGTAAAAGCATCAGCCAGGCACATACGCCGCTCTCCACGCAAGATTCGTCTTGTGATGGATGCAGTGCGCGGCAAGCGAGTTGACGAGGCCGTGGCGATCCTGAAGTTCCTGCCGCATGGCGGCGCGGACGAGATATTGAGGATCGTCAAGAGCGCCGCAGCCAACGCCGAGAACAACTACCAGATGGCGCCGGAGGACCTTTACATCAAGTACATCTTCGCCGATGGAGGCCCCACCGTTAAGCGTTTCCGCGCCCGCTCCCGCGGTATGGCATCTCCCATACTCAAGCGGACGAGCCACATCACTGTGATTGTAGAAGAAAGAGAATTGTAGTGTGAGTTATGAATTTTGAGTCATGAGTTTTGAGTTAGCCAGAAGCAACTTAGAACTCATAACTCAAAATTCATAACTCCCCGAAGGGGGAAACATGGGACGCAAGGTCCACCCGGTAAGCTTTAGACTTGGAATAATTAGAGATTGGCAGTCGCGCTGGTATGCCGACCGCAACTACACTGAGATGCTGCATGAGGATGTGGCAATCCGCAGTCTCGTGGGCAAGCGCCTCTCCAACGCCTCGCTGGCGCTGATAGAGATTCAGCGCTCGGCCAACCAGCTTGAGGTGACGCTGCATACCGCCAAGCCCGGTATTGTGATCGGCAAGGGTGGGCAGGCCGTCGACCTCCTCCGCAAAGACCTGGAGACGATGACAAGCAAGAAGGTCAAGCTGAACATCGAAGAGATCAAGCAGCCTGAGCTCAACGCCTACCTGGTAGCCGAGAGCATCGCCGAGCAGATCGGTCGCCGTGTGTCGTACAAGCGCGCACTCAAGCAGTCGGTCATGCGCTCACTTCGAGCAGGCGCAAAGGGCGTGAAGATCCGCATCTCGGGTCGCCTGGGTGGTGCTGAAATGGCTCGCTCGGTCTGGGAGCGCGAGGGTCGCGTGCCTTTGCACACGATCCGCGCCGACATCGACTATGGACAGGTTCATGCTCACACTACCTACGGCCGCATCGGCGTGAAGGTGTGGATTTACAAGGGCGACGTTATCGAGCGCAAGGGCGGGGACGCTCTCTTGCAGATGGATCGCCCGGTAGCCACAGCCGCGCCTCGCCCCGAGCGCGACCGTCGTGATGATCGCCGAGATCGCGCAGATCGTGGGGTCGAGCGTGGCGGACGTGGCGGCGAGCGTGCCCCGCGCCAGGATCGCGGCGAGCGTCCTGCCCCCCAGGCCCGTGCAGCAACTACAACAGGGACGGCACCCGGTGGCGAGACCGGCGAAGCCACCCAGTCGGAGTAATTAGCTATGTTGATGCCTAAGAGGACAAAGTATCGCAAGCCGCACCGTGGGGGCAGAGGCGGCTAGGCCCTACGCGGCAACCAGGTATTCTTTGGCGAGTTCGGCCTGCAGGCCCTTGAAGCTACCTGGATCGACAGTCGCCAGATCGAGTCGGCCAGACGCGCCATCACGGGACACATCAAGCGCGGTGGCAAGGTGTGGATTCGCATCTTTCCCGATAAGAGCGTGACAGCTAAGCCTGCCGAGACGCGTATGGGTTCGGGCAAGGGTGCTCCCGACCACTGGGTAGCCGTGATCAAGCCGGGCCGTATGCTCTTCGAGATTTCAGGCGTCCGCGAGGATGTGGCCGCCGAGGCCATGCGCAAGGCAGGTCACAAATTGCCGATCAAGACACGCTTCGTGGCTCGTCACAGCGAAGGCGCCGCAGTGCCCGAGCCTGAGCCGGAAGACGAGGACGAGGAATAATAAGATGAAACTTGACGACCTACGCAACCTGACCGATCAGCAGTTGCGCCACGAGATGGACGAAAGCCGCAAAGAGCTATTCGTCATCAGGCGCGACATGGCGGTCCGCAAGTTCAAGAATCACCAGCGCATGCCGGTGGTAAAGAAGGATATTGCGCGCATAATGACAATCCTGCGCGAGCGCGAGCTGGTGCGCGAGTTCACGGGCGAGGAAATCGCACCCGAGACGCAGACCCTGTCCGCCTCTACCGCTAAGGAGACCCCTCGCCGTGGGCGTGGCCTGTTCGGCCGGCTCGGGGGCGGGCGTAAATAATATTGAACGACCGTCCACGGTCCTCACAGGAGTAACAGAGAATGGCGAAGGAATCAACAAAATCAAAAGCCGCAGATTCGAAGAAGCCTGCCACGAGCACGCGCAAGCGCGCGCCGAAGAAAGAGGCAGAGGTCCCGGTACAGGCTCAGGTCCAGGAGAACAGGCCGTTGCCTCAGTACCTCGAGAAGAGGCGCACCGAGGTTGGCCGCGTGGTCTCCGATAAGATGGAGAAGAGCGTAGTAGTGCTGGTGGAGCGCAAGAAGCCCCACCCGCTCTACAAGAAGATCATGCGCCGCTCCGTCAAGTTCATGGCGCACGATGAGATGGGCAGCGCCGAGGGCGATACCGTCCGCATCATCGAGAGCCGCCCCATGAGCGCCCGCAAGCGCTGGCAAGTTATTGAGATAGTCGCGAAGGCGGTTAAGCTTTAGAAAGAAGTTAGAAGTCAGAAATTAGACGGCTGAGACTTTCTCTAACTTCTAACTTCTAACTTCTAATTTCCTGAAGGGGAAAGAGATGATTCAGCAAGAGAGCCGCCTGCGCGTGGCGGACAACACCGGGGCCAAAGAGATACTCTGCATTCGCGTTCTGGGCGGCTCGCGGCGTAAGTACGCCGGTGTGGGCGACGTGATCGTAGCGGCAGTGAAGTCGGCTTCGCCCGGTGGCGCCGTGAAGAAGGGACAGGTGGTGCGTGCCGTAGTGGTACGCACAGCTAAGGAATATAAGAGGCCCGACGGCTCGCATATCCGCTTCGACGACAATGCGGCCGTAATCATAAAGGGCAAGGGCCAGAACGACCCTGTGGGTACTCGCATCTTCGGCCCCGTGGCCCGCGAACTGCGCGAAAAGCAGTTCATGAAGATAGTTTCGCTCGCGCCCGAGGTATTGTAACCGGACGAACGACGAAAGACGAAAGTAACCTACCTTGGTCCTTCGTCGTCCGTCCTTCGTCCAATTAGGAGATCAGGATGAACATCAAGCGAGATGATACCGTGCTGGTGATTGCCGGCAAGGACAGAGGAAAGAAAGGCCGCGTGCGCGAGGTACACCCCGCCGATCATGCGGTGATAGTAGAAGGCATTAACATTGTAAAGAAGCACACCAGGGGTACGCAGGGTGCGCGCCAGGCAGGTATCATCGAGCGCGAGGCCCCTCTGAACGCGGCCAAGGTTATGGTGGTCTGCCCTAGCTGCAATCGCGGCGTGCGCGTCGGCCATACTCTCCTGGGCAACGGCCAGAAGGTCCGCGTCTGTAAGCATTGCGGCAATGAGTTCGAATCGGACGCCAACCAGCAGAAGTGGGGCGGACGACGGTAAAGCTGGATTGGGCTGCAACCTGTTGAGGAGAACCAGCCCGCGACGAAGGAGATATTAGAGTGGCAGATAATGATAACAAAAAAGGACAGGGCGGCAAGCCCCAGCAGTCTCAGAAGGCCGCAAGGCCAGCAGGACGTGGTGACTCCTCCCGGCCCCCAGCAAGCAGCAACGGCGCCTCCGACGGAGATGGCAGGTTGCCTCAGGGCTATGTGCCTCGATTGAAGACAAAGTATAACGAAGAAGTAGTGCCTGCGCTCCTCAAAGAGTTCAACTATTCTAACAGAATGCAGGTTCCGGAACTAGAGAAGATCGTCATCAATATCGGTATGGGCACCGAGGCCCGTGAGAACGCCAAGGCGCTTGATAATGCCGTAGGCGATATCGGGCAGATCACAGGCCAGAAGGCTGTCATCACTCGCGCCAAAAAGTCCATCGCCGCCTTCAAGTTGCGCACCGGTATGCCGATTGGCGTAATGGTGACGCTGCGCGGGGCCAAGATGTACGACTTCCTGGATAAGCTCTTCAACGTGGCAATGCCCCGTACGCGCGACTTCTCAGGCGTATCGCCAAGCTCGTTCGATGGGCACGGCAATTTCACACTGGGTCTGAAAGAGCAGCTCATCTTCCCGGAGATTGACTACGACAAAATAGACAAGATTCGCGGCATGGAGGTCGTAATTGTGACCGGTGCCAAGAACGACGAAGAAGGCCGCCGCCTGCTTCAACTGATGGGGATGCCTTTCAAAAGAGGGTAAGTCCCAAGGTTTGGCCTACCGAGTATTACTTATTGCTTATCCTCAGTCATCTTCATGCCAGCAACAAGTAATAAGAAATAAGCAATAACCAGGGAGAAATAATGGCTAAGAAATCAATGATAGCAAAGGCGAACCGCCCGGCCAAGTTCCGGGTACGTGCTCACAACCGCTGCAAGCTGTGCGGCAGGCCCCGCGCCTACATCCGCAAGTTCGGAATGTGCCGAATCTGCTTCCGCGAGCACGCCTCAGTAGGCAAGCTGCCCGGAGTGGTGAAGTCTAGCTGGTAAAAGAAAGGTGTCAGGCCAGAAACGGACAACGGATAACTGGCAACTGACAACTCGGTACAAGTGCTTAGGACGGCCAAATGGCCGTTGCCGCAAGGAGAAAATACGGCTTATGAACATGACAGACCCTATCGCCGATATGCTCACACGCATTCGCAACGCGAGCATGGCTCGGCACCAGAGTGTGATGATACCGTCATCTGGCATCAAGATGGAGATCGCGCGCATCCTCAAGGACGAAGGCTTCGTCCGTGATTTTGACGTCCCCCCCGACATGGCTGGACGAATGTTCCGCGTTTGGCTCAAGTACGGCCCTGACAAGAGGCCCGTGCTCACCGGCCTCAAGCGCGTGAGCAAGCCGGGCCTTCGTGTTTACAAGAAGCGCAAGGACATCCCGCTCGTGCTCAGCGGCCTCGGCGTTGCGATAGTTTCCACCCCCCAGGGCGTCATGTCGGGTCGCGAGGCCTTCGGCAAGAACCTCGGCGGTGAGGTAGTTGCATACGTCTGGTAATCGTTTTGCTTATTGCTTATTGATCACGAACAGGCATCACAGTTTGGAAAATAAGCAATAAGCAATGCAACGTATGTGGGGATGAAGGAATAGGAGAAGGTAATCATGTCTCGTATCGGTAACAAGCCTATACCACTGCCAAAAGGGGTAACAGTTGAGCAGGACGGCTCGCACCTGGTAGTGAAGGGGCCCAAAGGAACACTTGAGCAGTCGTTCCGCCCGGAAATTAATATTGAGCAGCAGGATGGCCAGATTGTCGTGACCCGTCCCGCCGAGGATAAGCTGCACCGCTCGCTGCATGGCCTCACTCGTACGCTGATCGCCAACATGGTGACAGGCGTGACCGACGGCTTCACCCGCACGCTCGAAATCGCGGGCGTGGGCTATCGCGTAGCCAAAGACGGCCAGGCGCTGGTCTTCTCGCTAGGCTTCTCGCACCCAGTGCGCATAGAGCCACCCAACGGCATCAGCTTCGGCGTCGAGACGCCCACCCGCTTCACGGTATCGGGCATCGACAAGCAGGCTGTGGGCCAGGAAGCCGCCCGCATCCGCAAGTTCCGCGAGCCGGAACCGTACAAGGGCAAGGGCATCACCTACCAGGGTGAGCGCATCCGCCGCAAGGCAGGTAAGGCCGGTAAGGTCGGCGCGAAGAAGTAAAACTACTCCGTACTCCTTACTGCATATGAGCGACAAGCCGACTCGAAACGCAAATAATACGCAGTACGTAGTAAGCAGTATTCACGGCCTGAATATGACCAGGCAACGAGGGATAACAAACAGATGAGACTCAAACCATATCAGATGACGCCGAGACAGAAGCGGCAGCGCAGAGTACGGGCCAGGGCTATCGGCACGGCAGAGCGACCTCGCTTGAATGTTTTCCGCAGCCTCAACGGCATCTATGCGCAGATAATAGACGACAGCAAGGGCCACACCCTGGTCGCGGCTTCTACGCTGGACAAGGATGTAGCCGAGGCTCCCAAGACGGAGCAGGCAAAGGCTGTGGGCAAGCTGGTGGCCGAGCGTGCCACTGCGGCCGGTATCACTAAAGTAGTATTCGACCGGGGCGGCTATCTTTACCACGGGCGCGTCAAAGCCCTGGCCGATAGCGCCCGCGAAGGTGGACTTGACTTCTAAGTAAGAGGGGTGCAGGGGATTTCCCCCTGACGGGGTGTGGGGTATCCCCACTCTCCAACCCTGTTCTGGTAGGCCGTGTGACCTTACGGGTCACATTAGACGGAGGAACAATGGCTAGAGTAGAAAGAGAAAGAGTAGTCTCGGAATTCGAGGAGAAGCTCGTACAGGTCAACCGCGTGGCCAAGGTGGTCAAGGGTGGACGCCGCTTCAACTTCAGTGCCGTAGTTGTCGTAGGCGACGGCAGGGGGACCGTTGGAGCCGGCACAGGCAAGGCCTCCGAGGTCCCGGACTCGATCCGCAAGGCGGGCGAGGACGCCAAGAAGCATATGATTCGTGTGCCGCTGGTCGGCAGCACGATCCCCCACGATGTGCGCGTTTCTTACGGCGCGAGCACAGTGCTGCTCAAGCCCGCCGCTCCTGGTACGGGCGTGATCGCGGGTGGTGGCGTGCGTGCAGTTCTCGAGGCCGCGGGCGTGCATGACGTCTTTGGCAAGTCGCTTGGCAACAACAACCCCATCAACCTGGTGCGCGCCACTCTGCTCGCCCTCTCGCAGCTCCATTCTGTGGAGAGCGAGTCGTTGCGCCGCGGCATTCCTCAGGCCGACATGGAGCGCCGCCTTTACCGCAAAGATGTGGCGGTGCAGAAGGCCATCCGCGAAGGCAGGATGCAGGCCATCACCCGCACGGCAGCCGAGAGGCCCGCACTTCCTCAGCGCGAGGAGCGCGGAGGCAGGCGTGGAGGTCCCGGTGGCGGCAACGACCGTGGTGGACGTGGAAGCCGCGACAACCGTGGTGAAAGCCAGGGTAGATCAGGAGGCGGACGTGGCAGAGCCTAATTTCAGCAAGGTGGCAGTAGAGGGCAAGACTCTTCGCATAACCTGGGTCAAAAGCTCCATCGGCTACCCGAAGGACCAGAAGGCCACAATCAAGGCCCTCGGTTTCCATCGGCTCCACCAGACCGTGGAGCACCCCGACACTTCCACCCTGCGCGGCCAGGTCTACAAGGTAAAGCACCTTGTCAATGTCGAGGAAGCATAGTTAGGGGCTAGGGGTCATGGATTAATGGTTAGTAGAATTTCTAACCGCTTGTCCCTAAACCCTAACACCTAGCACAAGTGTGACGGCCCCGGTGGGCCGATAACGCGAGGCGCAAGTAGCGTCGAAGAAAGGGAAGTATTAGAATGAAACTTGGCGATATTCACGCGCCTAAGGGCGCAAACAAAGACCGGAAGCGCGTTGGGCGCGGTCATGGCTCCGGGCACGGCAAGACTGCCGGTAGAGGCACAAAAGGTCAGAAGTCGCGAACAGGCGGCAACGTTCCGGCTCGCTTCCAGGGTGGTCAGACACCTATCCAGCAGCAGCTACCGTATAAGCGTGGCTTCACGAATATCTGGACTACTCGCTACAACCTGGTCAACCTGGGCCAGCTTGCCGGACTTGAGTCGGGTACAACCCTAGCGCCGGACAATTTGCTTGAGATGGGCCTCATGCGCGATGCCGACAAGCCCCTGAAAATCCTGGGGGATGGTGAGCTAAAGAGCGCTATCCATATCAGCGCGCACAAGGTTAGCGAGAGCGCACGCCAGAAGATCGAGGCCGCAGGCGGCAGCGTCACAATCATTGAAACAGCAGCCGAGCCTCACCGCTCGAAGGGCCGCACCGACGCCCCCGTTCGCGCCATGAAGGCTCGCCAGGCCGCAAAAGTGTAATGATGACGAAGGTCGAAAGACGAAAGACGAAGCATAAAAGCTTTCGTCCTTCGTCCTTCGTCTTTCGTCTGTACTTCGAAAGGACCGCATAATGCTACAGGCAGTCGTCAATGCCTTCAAGATAGCCGACCTACGAAAGAAGATTCTCTTTACGCTGGCGATGCTCGTCGTTTTCCGCGTTGTGGCACATATTCCTGTGCCCGGCGTGGACTTCGCCAACCTGAACAAGGCTCTTGATCCAAGCGGCCAGTTTGGCTCGCTCTTCGCCGTACTCAACATCTTCTCAGGTGGCACGCTGCAAAACTTCAGCGTGGCGGCCATGGGCGTTTACCCCTACATCACCGCCTCCATTATCATCCAGCTTCTCACAGGCGTCATTCCGCGCTTTACGGAGCTGAGCAAGGAAGGCGAGTCGGGACGCAATCAGCTAAACAAGTACACCCACTGGCTGACCGTGCCGCTTGCTGCACTTCAGGCTTTTGGCCAGGCGCAGCTTCTCAACAGCCAGTTCCAGGCCCTTCCGGGCTTCGGTCTTTTCGGCCCGCAGGCGCTCCAGAGCTGGGTTGTGATCGCCAGCCTCGTGACCGGCACGCTCTTCCTTGTATGGATCGGTGAGCTTATTACTGAGAACGGCGTGGGTCAGGGTATCTCGATCATCATCTTCGGCGGTATTGTGGCACGACTGCCCGTGCAAGTGCTTCAATTAGGTCAGACCGGTAGCGTTGGCACGAGTATCTTCAGTATCGCTCTCTTCGTGGTGCTCGGCTTGATAACGGTAGTCGGCATTATCATGATCAACGAGGGCCAGCGCCGTATCCCCGTCCACTACTCACGTAGTATTATGCGTGGCGGACGTATGATGAGGCAGGCAGGCTCCTCCTTCATCCCTCTGCGCGTCAACTCGTCCGGCATGATCCCGCTCATCTTTGCCCTGTCGATCATGAGCTTCCCGGTCATCGTGGCAGGTTTCTTCACCGCCGCTGAGACCGAGTGGGTGCGAAATGCCGCGACGTGGGTTTACACTAACTTCCAGTCCACAACCATGGTGTATAACGTCATATACTTCTTCATGGTCGTGCTCTTTACCTTCTTCTATACCAGTGTGGTATTCTCGCAACAGCGGATCGCAGAGAACCTGCAAAAGTCGGGAGGCGCTATTCCGGGCATTCGTCCGGGACCCAACACCGACAAGTTCCTCACTACCGTGCTGAACCGTATCACGGTGGCAGGCGCTCTCTTCCTGGGAATCGTGGCGATTTTGCCCTGGCTCGCGTCTATTATTACGGGTGTGACCCTGTTGAACTTCAGTGCAACTTCGCTCCTCATCCTTGTGGGTGTGGCAATTGACACAATGAAGCAACTCGAATCGCAACTTCTCATGCGCAGGTATGAGGGATTCATCAACCGTTAGCTCAGTAGTTACGTAGTACATTGTGTTGTGCATATAGGGTCGGCGGACGGGTCCGTGTTCCGCAATGGGGCGGAAAAGCTTAGGCGAAAATCGCCCCATTGCGGAGTTTGAGACTTGCACGAGATCGAACAAGATAAGCACCACGCACAGGCCACTGCGAACTCCAAAAGTGACAATGGAGTCACTCAGATGATAATAATCATGCTTGGAGCGCCGGGTGCGGGCAAAGGCACGCAATCCGAAATCCTCCAGGAAACCCTCCAGATCGTTCATGTATCGAGTGGAGACCTCCTGAGAGACAATATCAAGCGCGGGACCGACCTTGGGAAATATGCAAACCAATACATGGAAAAGGGCGATCTGGTCCCGGACAAGTTGATCATCGAGATGATCCTCGACCGGCTTCAGCAGCCCGACGCCGAACGAGGTGTATTACTGGATGGCTTCCCACGTACCGGGCCGCAGGCGCAGGCCCTGGACGACGCTCTCGACCTCAAGGGCAAGCGGGTAAGCGCGGCGCTCTATATAAAAGTGAATCAAGATACACTAATAGACAGGCTATCCGGCAGGTGGATCTGCCGCGCGAGCGGGCACATCTACCATGAGAAGTTTGCGCCGCCCAGGGTACCAGGGGTCTGTGATTTCGACGGCTCAGACTTGTACCAGCGCGATGACGACACTCGTGAGAAAGCTATCAAGCGTCTTGACGTCTTCCACCGAGAGACCGAGCCGATAATTGATTACTATCGCCAGCAAGGAGTTCTTTGCGAATTAGACGGCGATTTGCCTGTTGAAGTGGTAACAGAGGAGCTGCTGGACTGCCTGCGGTAAACGTGAAACATGACCATATTCCTGAAATCACAAAAAGAAATCGAGCTGATGCGCCACGCAGGGCGCATCGTTGGGCAAACACTGCAAATGCTGGCTGAGCATACGAAGCCGGGTGTGACCACTGCCGAGCTCGACGAGCTGGCATACGAGTTCATCAGGAGCCAGGGAGCGATCCCGTCGTTCAAAGGGTACCAGCCGCACCCTGACCTACCCCCTTTTGCCGGTACAATCTGCGCGTCGGTGAACGAAGAAATCGTGCACGGTATCCCCGGCGACCGCGTACTGAAGGAAGGCGATATCATCTCGCTCGACTGTGGTGCGATCTATAGAGGCTGGCAGGGTGACTCGGCGCTGACGGTGCCTGTAGGTAAGGTAAGCCCAGAACTACAAAAGCTGTTGGAGACAACCAAGGCGTCGCTCGAAGCAGGCATTCCCCTGGCGCGGGCGGGCAATCGAGTCGGTGACATATCCCATGCAATCGAAAAGCGAATCAAGCAGG
>Ga0170475_117497949_pt1 | contig 10559 bp, 11 predicted proteins | sample Soicark_Litter_5_FD_111474 | JGI IMG/M metagenome (GOLD analysis project Ga0170475, IMG submission 111474) | Avena fatua rhizosphere microbial communities from Hopland, California, USA. Combined Assembly of 48 SPs | reverse complement strand
TATTGTATTTTGCTTATAGCTTTTATACAAAACTTTTTGTATATTAAGCTGTTTATAAATTTTCTTAATTAAAATAATGTTTAGTAGGAGTTGTTTTCCCATCTGACTATTTAGATTTTACTTTATTTGTGTGGGGCGGGTATGCTGTAGGCGGTCCTACTTTAAAAAGGTTTTATAGTTTGCACTTTTTATTACCTATCGTAATATTGGCGCTTATCGTGGTACATTTATATTTTCTACATTTAAAAGGTTCTACAAATCCATTAGGGGTTGGTTATAATATTGATGAAACTAAGTTTTATCCTAAATTCGCAATAAAGGATACTTTTGGATTTTTCGCTATTATGTTTTTTGTTTTTGTTCCATTTTTCCTATGGAATCCATTAAATATCTCAGATCCTGAAAATTTTATAGAGGCAGATTCTAATGTAACCCCTAAACATATATTGCCTGAATGGTATTTCTTGCCTTTTTATGCTATGCTAAGATCAATTTCAAATAAATTCATAGGTGTTTGTATAATGTTTTTATCCATTATCTGCTTATTTTTATTACCGGCTATCAAATTTAAAAGCAAATCGAGTGGCCTTAGCACACTTTCAAAACTAGTATTTTGAAGTTTTATTTTTAATTTTTGGTTATTAGGCTGGGTTGGCGCTCACACTATAACATATCCTTACACAGTATTGTGCTGAATTACCACTTTTTTTTATTTTTTTAACTTATTAGTTTTATTGCCAATCCTTTGTTTTATAGAAACTTCTTTGTTATCTTTAAATAAACAAAGAACTTAAATAGGTAAAGGTTATTCCCTCCATGCTCTTATAAATATGAATACTATTGTTTACTTTTAAAAAATGTTATTCAATAGATAAAACAAATTAATGAGCAGCATGTAATTACCTTTTAGAGATAGTTCCATTCTCTTACTTTCCTTAATGACTAGCAAGACTAATCCTTTGTTATTACGGTTAGGGGTATCCTTGCATTGACCCTTGAAGAACTTTGCATTAAAGTTATATTTGTTAAATGTTTCATTGTGTAATATCATTTATCATTATTTGGCTCGGCTAGGTTTAAACTTCCTAAGATATAAGTTGATTAATTTATTTTCTATATGCATTTATGTTTACAATATATCACTGCAGCCCAACAAATTTATATCATTTTTTGTACGCAAAGATTACAAACGACAGTCGATTTTATATTTGATTTCGTTTAAGTTTGGTATAAGTTTGATAGCATTACACCATTTTATACTAAGAAAATTCTCTAAAAAAGAGGAGATGCTCTTTAAAGCCATAGTAGTCTTAAGTGTCTTAAGGTTGTATTTAAGGCGAAAACTTTACGTTATTCATTCCATTAAATTTTCAAATTTAGAAATAAACAGTTTTTTCCCATTATTCCCGTGATGGATGTCACTATTACAAGCTTTAACGTTCAGCAGCAACAGTTATTATTGTTTGAAGAATAAAGGTAAAGCCATTTCACCTCCTGTAAGTATTAATAGTTTTTCAAGAATAGGCAAAATCTACAATTTAGGTCTTAAGCGGAAAATTCTATGTAAGGCTTCGCCTTTACTACAAAATTTCAAATGAAGATCAGTTATGAAGCAAGTAAGTTTCTTTGTTTCATCAACTTCAGTCATGAAACGCAATAGGTTTACTCGGCGATACATAGAAAAAAAAAAGGTTTTTAAGGTCTTGCATATGAATTCTTTATTTTATTCTTTGATACATAAGAAAATTCGTTTTCTGCGATCAATTAGGGATAGGGTTTATTCATTACGCCCTCTTACTCCTAAAGCTATTATTTTGGGAGAAACATCTTTAAATTACAAAAAAAATAGTAAATCACTTTCAACATACTATCTTTTAAGGTTGCATAGTTATATCAAGTTACGTTTGATTTCTTTTGGGTTAAAAAGTTTATTAAGCAATTTTGTTTTTAAACATAAGAAATTCACACTTTCTATTTTTCCTGTTTTTTCTTCTTTTATCAATATAAAAATGCCTTATTATGTTGAAACCACGTTTTATTCTACGGTTCCTGGCTCTATTAAAGCTTTCCCAATAATGTTAAGTTTTTATTTTTTCGAAAGTTCCGTTTTGGCAGACTTCATTATTCCAATATTCAAAGAGGCTTCAAAAAAAAATCAGCTCAGAAAGCTGTCGGAGATTACTAATAGCATAACTAGTATTTTTAGCCTACAAATTTTTCCAATTATGGGTCTTAGATTTTGTATCAAAGGTAAACTTGGGGGGAAACTTCGAAAAAGCAAATATAAATTTAAAATAGGTATATCGCCGTTAAGTTATTATACAGTGCCCGTTTCTTTTTCCTCAAAATCTATCTATACTCGGCATGGTGTATTTTCTATAAAAGTTTGGCTTACACAAAGAATCACTAACCCTTATACAGGAATTTAGTTAACTCAATAGGCAGAGTGTTAAATTGAAAATTTAAAAGTTATAGGTTCAAATCCTATACTAAATAAACTTCATTTCTCTAAAATATAGTAATACGCCAATTAGAATGGTTTTTACAAATACTCTAGTAAAGGTAGCGGACAATTCAGGAGCATCAGTTGTTAAGTGTGTGCATATTATAAATAAATTTCGATGTGGTAAAGTAGGAAATCTAATTCTCGTCACCGTATTCAAATATTTACATAGTAAAAAGGTAAAGAAAAAAAATTTCTATATGGGCCTCTTAGTGTGTACCACTCATTGGAGCTTTCGACGAGAGGGTTTTTACATTAGATTCGGTTCAAATAAAGTTTTATTATTCAGTCTTCAACTTAGATTTGTAGGTACTAAAGTTATAGGTTTATTAGATAAATTAATAAGGTATACAGCCTTAGTTTATAAGGATACTAAGTTTATTTATAAGATGTTTAATTTTTCTTGTAAATTAATCTAAAGTTTTAAATGGTTTTTATAAGTTAAAGGTAAACTATATAATTGTGGCTTATAGAATACAAGTTCAGGTCTTGTTAGAAACCGTTTACAATTACGTCAAATGCTGTTAACATGATCATATGCCTATATATATAATCAATACTATGTACAATTTTTCCATTTTTGTTTGATCATTTTCTTAATTTTCGTTGGTCTATTGAGTGCAGCTTTAATCCTATCTCCTAAATCTATTGAATTTGAAAAAATGACCTCCTATGAATGTGGTTTTGAGCCTTTTGAAACGAATACGTTTTTTAATATAAATTTTTATTTAGTTAGCCTCTCGTTCTTATTATTCGATTTAGAGATTATTTTTATTTACCCTTGAGCACTTTTCGCAGGCATCCTGGGGTATTCTAGTTTTATAATTCTTTGTATTTTTTTGTTTATCATTACAGTTGGTTTTATTTATGAGTGGATCTTAGGGCTATTTGTATGGTTATAATATATGGTGTAAATAAAATAACAAATGATTTATTTCAAAAAAGAAAAAAATGTAAAATTGCGTTTATTTTTCAATACAATTGAAACACGTGTCAGAGTATTAAAATTTTTACATCTTGTCCTAAAACCCCCCCTTTTTAAGCCCAGTTTATTACATTTAAAAAATTTGGTTTATAATATGTGCCATCTATCAAGTAAATCTGTTTCTATGCATAGGTATTACAAGATTTCTCGCGTTACTTTAAGAGAATCCGCAAATAAAGGACTTTTCTTCGGTCTTCGTAAAGCAAGTTGGTAATAGCCAATTTATTTCATGTAACAATTTCAAAAATTCCTAGCTTAACTCAACTCCCTTTTATATACTTTGTCTTTAATAAATTTACTAGAAATATCCCAGTTTAAAAAAATGTCACTTTATAGAAATAAAACAAATTTTGAGATTGTTTTATTTTAATTACAAAGCCGTTAAGTCTCAAAAAACTACTTTATAGAAATAAAAAGCATTGGTTTTTAACTTATTTTGATATATTATATATTATCGTGTGTGTCTAAGTGTATAGTGCGGCATAAATTGCCTATTCAACTATACAATGTAATTACTATTCGAGGATAGAGTACGCCATAAATTGTTTATTCAACTATACAATATAATTATGCCCTCTCAAGTTTGCTAGATACAGTAATAGGTTTATGGTCCGTCATTCATTTGAGTTATTTGATCAATTTTGTATAGAGCCTGCGTATGCATTGTACAAGATTTCCGTCATATCATTAGCATTTCTTACGTTTTTTGTTTTGAAAAACTGTCTTGTCAATCTAGGGTTTAATAGTAAACTACTTTTTTCAATCGGACTAATACTTGTTATATTTACGGCCAACTATTTCATCTCCTTTTTTTTCATTTTTTTATATGTTTTCGCGGTAGTTTTCTTCTTGTATTACTTTGGGACATTATCAATGAATAATGGTTTGAAAAAAAAAATCTCAATAAATTATTTCATTGCTTTGTGAGCTTCTGTTATAAAGAAGAATCTAACCTATAGCCTTGATAGGTACACCCAATTACTTTTTGACTTGTGGGTTGTATTGTGTCTTCTAAATATCATGGGTATGTTACCCTATAGTTTTGCAGTAACTACTCAAATAATCTTCCCGTTTTTCATTTCTTTAGCCTTATTTATCTTTAATAATATAATAGCGTGGACATGCTATAGATTCAAAATATTTAATTTATTCTTGCCAAAAGACGTACCTCTATTCATTACTCCTTTATTACTTATTGTTGAATACATCTCGTATTTTGCACGTATCTTTAGTTTGTCTATAAGATTATGTGCCAATATGTTGTCTATTCATATACTGTTAAAAATTTTAATAGGGTTCACTTGTTTGCTAGGAGCTTACACAATTTACGCTCATTTGTTGTATAGTTTAATTTTAAGCATTTTTTTCCTAGACATTAGCGCTTGTATTTTGCAGGGATACATTTTTGTCTTTTTAAGCCTTGTTTATTTATCCAATGTTATTGTTATGCATTAATAATAAGCTTTAAACTACATATGGTAAGTCTCTTAGGGATTTATTCTGAAAATTTAACTTTATTAGAATGTACTATCTTTAGTTTCAGCGCAGTTTTTTTGGCCTTATTTGGTATCCTAATTAATCGTCGTAATTTAATTATACTGTTTTTGTGTGTAGAAATAATATTTCTTTGTGTAAGCTTGAACTTCCTATTAATAGCGCATTTCCTGCATATTCAATTAGGCATGCTTTATGGCATTATTACTATTGTTTTGGCCGCCGCAGAGTCCGTTGTAGGTATTAGTCTATTAGTTGTTTTGTTTAGGTTAAGTGGTAGGCTTTCGTTTGGTAGCTTGACTACGTTGCGTGGTTAAATGAAAAATAATCTTAGGGTTCGTTCATGTCTCATCGCTTTTATAAATAATTTAATTCTGAATGGTTATTCAGTAAAGTTTAAACATATCTTATACTTAAAACACGATTTATCACAGTTAAATTTTTATACGCACAGAAAAAAGGAAAAAGTATTTCTCCCTTTATTAAAATTTTATAGTAAGTACAACCGTTTCTCAAAAGGATAAGGTTATTTCTAGATACCATTGTGTATACTTTTTAACATGATAGCACCTTTCATTACAATAGAATCTTTATTTGGAGTAAGTATAATATTTCGATTTATAGACTGCGTGGTTTTAACCATCTCAGTGCTTTTGTGTGTTGCGTTTTTTACACTAGCTGAGCGTAAAGGTATGGCTTCCATTCAACGACGAATAGGACCTAATGTTGTAGGTATTTGGGGGTTTTTCCAGCCTTTCGCAGATGCTTTAAAACTATTAGGAAAAGAAATAGTTATAACATCCTATGCAAATAAGATTTTATTTTTAATTTGTCCTCTTTTCAATTTAAGCTGTAGTTTCTTTGGTTGACTAGTTCCAGCTTTAAATATTAATGGCTTTTATTACGATAAATATTTCGGCTTTGATTATGGTGTATTTCTAACATTTTTTTTCTCAACTCTAAGTGTATACTTTATTTTCTTAATAGGTTGATCTGGCAATTCAAAATATTCTATGCTGGGGGCTATTCGTGGAATAAGCCAAATGATTTCTTACGAAATGGCGCTCACTGTCGTACTTTTGCCAATTATCCTATTGACATCTTCGCTAAATTATAAAGATGTTATTTACCTTCAAAATATAGCGTCTTGGCATTTATTCACTTTATTGCCTTTATCCGTATGTTTCTTAATTTGTGCATTAGCTGAAACAAACAGAGTCCCTTTTGATTTAATCGAAGCTGAGGCAGAACTAGTAGCCGGTTATAACGTTGAGTACGGTGGTTTCTTGTTTGCTTTTTTGTTCATAAGTGAATACGCATCCATTATGCTGATGAGTCTTTTATTTGTAATTTTCTTTTTGGGAGGTTCTGAATTATGAGTTGTATCCCCTGTCGATTTTTTAACGGACCCCTTGGAAATATCTAGCCGTAGTTCAATATTTGGAGATCTTATTCTTTCCATTAAAGTTATGGTGTTGTGTTTTTGATTTATTTTGATAAGAGCTATTTTACCTAGATATAGATTTGACCAATTATTAAGCATCGGGTGAAGGGTTTTGTTCCCTATTTTATGTAGTCTATTTATCGTGTATGCTTGCGTTTTCGTTTTATTAAATACTTTGAGAATACAAGATACCACCCAAAATTCATATGGTTTTAGGTTTATCTATAATAATATATGTTATACCTAACTTATAATACGTTTAAATGACCTTCTCATTGTTTGGTGTATTTGTCCGTCTAATACTTAATGAGGGTATTAATGTGGTCCTTCTATTGTTCTTTCTAGCTAGTTGACTTGGGTTTTTAGGGTTATTCACTATTTTTGACAGATCCTATGGAGCTTACCAGTTTATTAGTATTATAAATCTGGGTAATAAGGATTCTGCGTTTTTCTTTTTAGGGTTAGCCATTGATGGCATATCATTATGTTTCCTCTTACTGACTAGCCTAATATTCTTCTTGTCAATTTTAACCTCCTTTGAAAAGTTTATTCTCTATAAAGTAGAATACTGTTCCATACTATTGTTTTTGTTTATTACCTTAGTCTTTTCCTTCATGGTAACAGACTTTTTTTCGTTTTTTTTCTTGTTTGAAAGTGTTTTAATTCCCATGTTTTTATTGATTGGGATTTGAGGGACTATTTATAGAAAACTTTATGCTAGTTTATTATTTATACTTTTTACTTTAGTAGGCTCACTCTTTTTCATCTTTTCGCTGTTGCTTTTATACGTGGAAACAGGCACTTTTAGTTTTAGTCTTCTGTCAAAAATAAATCTTTCATATTCAAAACAATTACTTATAGGTCTTTTTATGTTTTTAACTTTTGCCGTTAAAATGCCAATGTATCCTTTTCATATATGACTACCAGAAGCCCATGTGGAGGCACCCAGTGTAGGTTCAGTCATTCTTGCCTCTATTTTATTAAAATTAGGAGGTTATGGATTCATACGTATACTTTATCCATGTTTTAAAGTTTCTATTTTGTTTTTCTTTCCATTTATAGCCATGTTAGCCTTTTTGGGTATTGTATACCCTTCTATAATAATATTATGTCAATTAGATTTAAAGCGTATTATTGCTTATGCATCCATTTCACACATGAACTTTGTGGTATTAGGGATTTTCTCAAATACAATAGAAGGTATAACAGGGGGGTGTTTTCAAATGTTAGCGCATGGATTAGTTTCCGCACTGTTCTTTTTTTTGGTAGGTTTCTTGTATAGTAAATATAAATCAAGACTTTCGCTTTATTATGGAGGACTTTATCAGGTGATGCCCTTGTATAGCTTTTTCATTCTATTAGCTTGTTTAGGTAACATAGGTATGCCAGGTACATGCAACTTTATTGGAGAATTTCTAATTTTCATAGGTCTGTCAGATAGAAACAAATTCCTTTTTTTAGTTTGCCTGATATCAATAATATTCTCGTCTGTGTACAGTATATATTTTCTAAATAAGTTGTGCTTTGGCAACTTAACCAAATACACTAAAGAGTTTGAGGACTTGTCGCTTATAGAATGCATGGTAGTATGCCCGTTGATATTTTATATCATTTTATTAGGATTTAAACCGAATTTAGGCCTTGATATATTAAACAGTTCGTTACTGTTAAGTCTAGAAAAAATTAAATAATAAAATAAATGGACAATTTCCTTTATCGTTATAGTTCGTTGTCTAAAATAGTCTATACAAAAATATACACAAGTATTTTTAGCCATATTGAAGGCCGTTTTTTATTTTTATGCGGGTTAAGGCACCCTAATATTATCTTTTTTCCCTTTTATTATTTTTTTGTTTGCATTCTTGGGATAAACATAAAGGGGTCCTTTTCGTTAATAAATTCAAAGTCTGACCTTCTAGCAATTTCTTTAGTATACAGAAATTACAAGCTTTTAAACATACTAGTCCAGTGGGTACTTTTATATTTCCCAATAATTAATCTTATGTCATGCAATTTAAAAACTTGTAATACACCTCAGTTAAATAAGGCATGTTGTATAGTTCGGTTGGAATCGCTGGCGTTTCCTCTAATTTATGAATTAGATATTTTTCTCGACGCAGGGCTGGATGTGCTAGATGAACAGTATTTAAAAGTGTCGGCGGACTCTCTAACATACTTCCATTGTGGAGTTGCAGACCAAAAACTATATGGTTCGTTTTTTTTTCGATATTTAAGGCTGCCAGTATTAATTTAGAATTTGATATTGATAAAAGTATTTATTATCATAACCACTTTTTTGATATTTTGTATCATTTTTTCTTATTATACTATCCTGTCGATTTTTTTCTTTTTATTGTTGCTATTCGTATTCGTAACATTATTGTTTACGCTAAATATGGAATTTGTTGGTTATTTATTGCTCTTAATCTACATGGGAGGTATCCTTATTTTTTTTTTATTTTCTTGTTTGATGTTAAATGCACAATTTAATTTTAAGCCTTCACTCTTGCAGCTTTCGAACACTACGACCTACAGCAGTATTCTTAAAGCCTTATTTTTGACAAAAGGTGCATTTTTAACGTTTCATCTGCTTTTTTTTATTTTTAAGCATTACAAAATAGGTACTATGTCTTACGCTCGTTCATGCGGCATGTCTTCTACGTATGCAAGTAGCTTTTTTGAAATTGAGAGTTTGGTACCGCTTTACGAGCATAAAGGAGTTCTCTTATTATTGATAGGGTTTATTCTGCTTTTAGCGTTATTAGCCGTTTCTAGTTTATGCCTCAAACAATGTGCTATAAGGCAATAATAAAAAAAAAAGAACTTTTCCTAGTTTATACTTTCTTCTTTAAAAGTACCAACCTTTCCTCGTTAAATTATAAATATTTTTTTATACGCCTTAGAACGAACGTTTGATTTTGTAGCTTTAGTTTATTTATAAACCGCCTAAAGGGATTCATACACGCCATTTCTAGGTTAAAAAGAGTATTCTACTGTTTCCTCGAGTCAAATAACTTTTTTTATTTAAAAGGGTTACAAGGTGGGATTTTGTTAAGCAAATACATTAAATCGGAAGTTTTCTTAGTCTCGATCTGAAGGAATGCTTCAGTTGTTATTTCCTTAAATGCGCTACAGAATAAAAAATTAGTGTGCGACTTAAAGAAGTTGGATCTTCTAGTCGTAGGGTTACGCGATGCCTCTGAAAATTCATTGTTATTTGACTACACGTGTAATTCCCCTGCACTCAATCATTTTTTTCCAACTTACTGCTTTATAAAATATTTCTATGCGCTTACAAACTCATTTATCTAAAACCACTCTTTTTTTTTATTTTTTATATAAAGAATTAGTCCTCCTGTCAATTGAATACCCCAATTATTAAAAAGGCTCGTGAATCTACTTTCTTGGTAAAATTTATAAATAAATTATTGGGCATTCATGTATATTTCAAAAAGACGATTATTATGCAATATACAATTGAGCGATTTAAATTTCTGTCTAATCTTAATTTCTTCTTTTTTTTTTTCGAGGGTATAACTAAAATAAGCCCTATTTTAGGCGCCTACATATACATTATAAAAAGGAAAGCAAAAAAGAAGATACGTCGTATATACCCTTATATAATGAATAAAGAAAAACGCTATTATAAAGCATTAAGTTGATTGGTCCAGGCATTAAAGCTACGAACAAAGGAATCATTTTTTTCCCAAAAGCTTATCGGCGAATTATACAGTATTAATATCCTCGATAAAAGTAATACGCTAATTTATAAAAAAAAATACTATAAAAATATCATTGTTTTTAAAATAAGTAAACGGTTTCTTTGGTAAGTCTTTTTCATTACTTTAAATGACACAGTTAAATCAATTAAAAATCATAACTTTAAATTTTGGGCCACAACACCCAGCAGCCCATGGAGTTTTACGCTTAATTTTAGAAATCGTAGGAGAGCGCATTTTGTACAGTGATGCTCATATAGGGTTATTACATAGAGGAACTGAAAAATTCATTGAAGCTAAACCTTTCATACAGTCATTGCCGTATTTTGACAGATTAGACTACGTATCTATGATGTCACAAGAGCACGCATATTCATTAGCGATTGAACAATTATTCCGCGCACAACTACCAGC
>Ga0170475_124544533_pt1 | contig 10560 bp, 8 predicted proteins | sample Soicark_Litter_5_FD_111474 | JGI IMG/M metagenome (GOLD analysis project Ga0170475, IMG submission 111474) | Avena fatua rhizosphere microbial communities from Hopland, California, USA. Combined Assembly of 48 SPs | reverse complement strand
TCTGCTACCGCTGCACGCGCTTCATGGCCGAGATCCCCGGGCAGGCGGAACTCGATTTCGTCAGCCGCGGCTACAGCTCGCAGTTGCGCACCATCGACGACCAGCCGATGCAGTCGCACTTCCAGGGCAACATCATCGAGCTCTGCCCCTGCGGCGCGCTGACCAGCGAGACGTATCGTTTCAAGGCGCGGCCGCACGACCTCGACCATGCGGACAGCATCTGCGGCCAGTGCCCGGTGGGCTGCAACCTTATCTTCGACACCCGCGCCGGCGAGTTAGCCCGCGTGCGCGCCAGGCAGAATGACGCCGTCAACGAGATCTGGCTGTGCGACAAGGGCCGCTTCGGCCACCACTTCGTCTCCAGCGAGGAGCGCCTGCCCCAGCCGATGCTCAAGGGCGCGGACGGCGCGCTGCGGGCCGCGTCATGGCCGGAGGCGATCGGCAGCGCCGCCGTGCGCCTGCGCCAGGTCAAGGACCAGTACGGCGGCCAGGCAATCGGCGTGATCGGCGGGCGCAACCTGACCAACGAGGACTGCTACGCGCTCTCCCGCTTCGCCCGCGAGGTGCTGGAGACGCCGCACGTCGACCACCGCATCGGCGCGCGGACGGCGGCTGCCAATCCGCTGGCGCGCTTCGGCCTAGCCGCCTTCAACACCGCCTTTGCCGACGCCGAGCGGGCCGGCGCGATCTTCTTGTTCGGCACGGACATCTACGAGGAGATGCCAGTACACTGGCTGCGCGTGCGCAAAGGCGTCAAGAACGGCGCGCGGCTGATCGTGGCCAATCCGCGGGCCACCGAAGCCGACCGGATCGCCTATCATCGCCTGCGCTACCAGCCCGGTGCCGAGGTGGCCGTGCTGCGTGGCTTGCTCGCGGCGCTGGTGGAAAAGCCACCGATGGAGCCGGCGCCGCCACCCGCCGAAGGACAGCCGGCGCAGCAGCCGCGACCTCGCGATCTCTCCAGCCTGCGCGACGCGCTGGGCGGTGCGACGGTAGACGCCGCCGCTCAGGAGAGCGGGGTCACGGCCGAGACGCTGCGGGCGGTGGCGGCGACGCTGGCCGGCGCGCGCAGTCCGCTGGTCTACGCCGGCTCGCGGCTGGCGATCCGGCCGGATGCAGACCAGATTGCCGCGGCGCTGGTCAACCTGGCCGCCGCGCTCGGCAACCGCAATGCGGTCAACTACTTTGCCGAAGGGGCGAACGCCCGTGGCGCGGAGTTTGCCGGGGTGGTGCCCGACGAGGGCGGCTTGCCGGCCGGCGAAATCATCGCCCAGGCGGCCGCAGGCAAGATCAAGGCGCTGTACCTGGTGGGCGAGAACATCCTCTACACGCATCCCGACGCCGACCAGGCCCGCCGCGCCTTACAACAGGCCGAACTGGTCATCGTCCATGAGTTGTTCCCGACCGAGACGGCACGGCAGGCGGACGTCGTCTTTGCCGCGGGCAGCATCGCCGAAAAAGATGGCACGTTGACCAACGCCGAAGGGCGCATCCAGCGCCTCTTCCACGCGCTGCGCACCGAGGCGTCGAGCGTGCGGCCGGACTGGCGCATCCTCTCCGACCTCTCCGGCGAGATGGGCGAGCCACTGGGCTACGCGGCGGCCGCCGAAGTCACCCGTGACCTGCTCGCCGACCTGCCGGCGTACGCGGCACTGCCGGAGGGCGCCACCATCCCGGCCGAGGGGACCATCGTGCGCGAGCAGGTCACGGGTGGCGAAACGGTGTGGGCCGCGATGTCAGTGCAAAACGGTGTAGGGGCGGGGTCTGCGCGCCCGCAGGAAGGGACGGGCGGGGAAACCCCGCCCCTACAGGCGTCGGCGGAAGGGGCAAGAGCGGTACTCACGCTCCTCACCTATGCCGAGCTGCTGGGCGACGAGACGACGCTGCGGTCGACGATCGAATTGATGGAGATGGTCCCGCCGGCCTACGTCGAACTCAACCGCGCGGACGCCGAGCGGCTGGGGTTGGCCGACGGCCAGTGGGCGGAACTACGCACGGGGAAGGGAGCAGTGGTGCGCCAGGTGCGCGTCAACGGCCTGCCCGCCGGGCGTGTGCTTCGCGCCGGACAACCTGGGCCGGCCGCGGATCAACGAAATCCTGGACTGGAACGCGCCGCAGCCCACGGTGCAGGTTTCGGCAGCGCCCGCGCCGGCAATCGAGAGCGCGGCCATGCCCGCCTCGATCGAGGTAGTGGGAGACTGAAAGGCGTCGATGACTGACTTTCTGGCCGCGATTGACTGGAACGTGGTGCTGGCGGTGGTGGCCGCCTTTATCAAGGCGTTCATCATCGTCAACGTCTTGCTGGTCATCTTTGCCTACATGACGCTGACCGAGCGCAAGGTGATGGGGCGCATGCAGGTGCGCTACGGTCCCAACCGTGTGGGGCCGTTCGGCCTGCTCCAGCCGATTGCCGACGGCATCAAGTTGGCGCTGAAGGAAGACGTGACGCCGTCGCAGGCCAACGTGTGGGTGCACACCCTGGCGCCGATCATGTCGCTGGTGCCCGCGCTGATCATCTTCGCCGTGATCCCCATCGGCCCGTCAATCCCCGCCGGCGGCGGCCCGGCGGGGCAACCGTGGACCTGGTACATCGCCAACGTCAACGTCAGTTACCTGTACGTGGCGGCGATCGCGTCGCTGGGTGTCTATGGCATCGTGCTGGCCGGCTGGGCGTCCAACAACAAGTACTCGCTGCTGGGCGGCCTGCGCGCCTCGGCGCAAATGATCAGCTATGAACTGGCGCAAGGGCTGGCCGCACTGTGCGTCGTGGTGATGGCGGGGTCCATCAATCTTTACGAGATCGTGGAGCAGCAGAATCGCAGCGGCTTGCCGTTTGGCCTGTATCCGATCATCGGCTGGGTGGCGTTTGGCGTCTACCTGATCGCCGGCATTGCCGAGACCAATCGCGCCCCCTTCGATCTGCCGGAAGCCGAGGGCGAGCTCGGCGCCGGGTTCCATACCGAGTACTCGGGTTTCAAGTGGTCGATGTTCTTCATGGCCGAGTACGTGAACATGGTCAACGTCTCGGCGCTGGCCATCGTGCTGTTCCTGGGTGGCTGGTGGCCGTTCGATCCGCAGATCCCGGTGTTGGGCGCCGTCGCCGGCATCCTCGGTCCGGTCGCATTCCTGGTCAAACTCGCCCTGTTCATGTTCTTCTTTATCTGGCTGCGTTCCACGCTGCCGCGTCTGCGCTTCGACCGGCTGATGTCGTTGGGCTGGAAGGTGCTGCTTCCCATCGCGCTCGCCAACCTGGTGCTCACGTCCATCGTCGTGGCGCTCTGGCCGATCGGCGCGTGGCCTTTCGCATAGGAGTTTGGTTGTGGCATTTGTCGAGGTTAAGGCGCCTGATTTCCCGCACAACCCGGTGGCGGAACCGCTGGCCGACTTCCAGGGCATCGCCGCCGGGCTCGCCGTCACGCTGCGGCACATGTTCACGAAGCCGGTGACGATGCAGTACCCGGAAGAGCAGCCGAATCTCCCGGGGCGGCACCGCGGCCGGCACGAATTGCGCCGGCACGAGAACGGGTTGGAGCGCTGCGTCGGCTGTGAGTTGTGCGCGCTGGCCTGCCCGGCGAAGGCGATCTTCGTCGAAGGCGCGGAGAACCCTCCGGATGCGCCAATCTCCATCGGCGAGCGGTACGCCAAGCAGTGGATCGTGAACATGATCCGCTGCATCTTCTGCGGTTTCTGCGTCGAGGCGTGCCCCACGGAGGCGGTGCAACTCAAAAGGGTATTCGAGTTGGCCGACTACACCCGCCAGTCGATGATCTACACCAAGGAGATGCTGTTGGTGCCGCGCGACCAGCGCGGCCTGCAGCCGGACGATTCCTGGCTGCCGGGCTATGAAGCGCAGGAATCCGGCAAGGCCGCCTCACCCGCCACGTAACGCGCACCACGCACCACACATCACGCTGCACCTCTATGGAATTCATCGTCTTCGTCATTGCCGCTGCGGTGAGCGTGGCCGCCGCCATCGCGATGGTGCTGCAGCGCCACGCCATGTATAGCGCGCTGTTCCTGGTGCTGGTGTTCTTCTGCCTGGCCGTCTTTTACGTGCTGTTGGGCGCCTACTTCCTGGCGGTGGTGCAAGTGGCGGTCTATGCCGGCGCGATCATGGTGCTGATGCTGTTCGTGCTGATGCTCCTGAACGTCGCGCGCCCGGAATCGACCGACCGCCGCCTCGCGTCCCTCCGTCCGTTCGCGGTGCTCGCCGGGATCATCCTGATCGTCGAACTCGTGGCCGCCGTGGTGAGCAGCAGCGCGGCGCCGAGCGCTACGGCGCCGGCGGCGTCTGGTGCGACCACGCTGGCGGCGACACCGACGGTGGCGGTGCGGGCGACGGCGACGCCGGCCACATACGAGCCGGCCGGTGCGGTGCCGGTCGGCCATACTCAACTCCTCGCCGCGGTGCTCTTTACCCGCTATCTCTTTCCCTTCGAGGTGACGAGTATCCTCCTGCTCGGCGCCATCCTGGGGGCCTCCGTGCTCGCCCGCAAGCGGCCGCAGTTGACCTAATGCAAAGTGCAAAGTGCGAGGAGTGAGACATGCCTGACATAGCCAGTCTGCTCGCGCCGTTTCAGTCGCCCGTGCCCACGTCGTGGTACCTGATCCTCAGCGCCGTCCTCTTCGTCATCGGTGCGCTGGGGGTATTGCTGCGCAAGAACGCGTTGACCATCTTCATGTCGGTGGAATTGATGCTCAACGCCGTCAACCTCTCGTTCGTCGCTTTTGCGCGGCAGTTCCGTCAGTTCGACGGGCAGATCTTTGTCTTCTTCGTGATGGCCGTCGCCGCCGCCGAAGTGGCCATCGGCCTGGCGATTATCGTGGATATCTTCCGCAGCCGGAATAGCGTCGACGTCGACGACGTGAGCTGGCTGAAGGGGTGATTTTGGATTTGCGATTTTGGATTTTGGATTGATGAGGCTTACGACGGTGGGACAGTCACTCGGCCGGCCGGCGATATCGGAAGTTCAAGGTCCAAGGTTCGATTGGCAACCGTCGCAATCCACAATCCACAATCCACAATCCAAAATGCGGATCGGGAGTCACTAACATTCTGGACCTACTGTGGCTCGTCCCCGTCCTGCCCCTTGCCGGGGCGGTAATCAATATGCTCTTTGGGCGGTTGATCCCGAAGTGGCTGGTGGCGCTGGTGGCCTGCGGCGTCGTGCTGGCCTCGTTTATCGTGTCGCTGGGCGCCGTGCTCCAATACACCGGCGGCAGCACGGACACGCCCTTCCAGCAGCACCTTTTCCCCTGGATTGCGTGGAGCAGCGGCCAGAATACGCTTACCGTGGCGGAAGCCGGGTTGATGCTCGACCCGCTTTCCTGCGTGATGGTGCTGGTGGTCACCCTCGTCGGCTTCCTGATCCACGTCTATTCCGTGGGGTACATGTCCCACGATCCGAGCTTCCCCCGCTTCTTCACCTACATGAATCTGTTCACCTTCTCCATGCTCACGTTGGTGCTGGGGAACAATTTCCTGTTCATGTTCGTGGGTTGGGAGCTGGTGGGTCTCTGCTCGTACCTGCTGATCGGCTTCTGGTTCACGCGCCCGTCGGCCGCGTCCGCCGGTAAGAAAGCGTTCGTCGTCAACCGCGTGGGCGACTGGGGCTTCTTGATCGGCCTCTTCCTAATCTGGGCTTCCTTCCGGACGTTCCAGTTCTTCGGCGACTCGACCGGCCCATCGTCTACCGGTGTGCTCGACAATCCGGGTCGCGTGCTGACCGACAGCGCCGTGGCGCTGGCCATCCCGCTGCTGCTGTTCGTCGGCGCAACGGGTAAGTCGGCGCAGGTGCCGCTCTACGTCTGGCTACCAGATGCGATGGAAGGGCCCACGCCGGTCTCCGCACTGATCCACGCCGCGACGATGGTCACGGCCGGCGTGTACATGGTGGCCCGCACGCACAGCCTCTTCGAACTGGCGCCCGATTCGCTGACCGTCGTGGCCACCATCGGCGCGCTCACTGCATTCGTGGCGGGGACGATTGCCCTGGTGCAGAACGACATCAAACGCGTGCTGGCCTACTCGACGGTCAGCCAACTGGGGTACATGGTGCTCGGGCTCGGCGCGGGCGCCTTCGCCGCGGGCATCTTCCACCTGGTGACACACGCCTTCTTCAAAGCGCTGCTCTTCCTTGGCGCCGGCTCGGTGATCCACGCAGTGGCCGACGAGCAGGACCTGCGCCGGATGGGCGGCCTGCGCCGCTACTTGCCGATTACCACGGCCACGTTCCTGGTGGGCTGGCTGGCCATCATCGGATTTCCTGGGTTCGCCGGTTTCTTCAGTAAGGACTTGATCCTGTCGCGCACCTTCGAGCGCGGCCTGGAAGATCCCTGGTACATGGTGCTCTACGCCGCCGGCTTGTTGACCGTAGCGCTGACCGGGTTCTATATGTCGCGTCTCGTCTTCCTCGCCTTTTTTGGCGACTATCGCGGCGCCGTCGCCGGCGCAGGCGCGACGCCAGGTGAGGCGGCCATAGCCGCCGAGCACGAGCCGGTGGCCGCGGCCGGGCACACCGCCATGGGTCATGGCGTAGGTGCCGACACACACGCTTCGCCGGACACGCACGGCGCCCGCGGCGGCCGGCCGCACGAATCGCCGTGGGTGATGACCATCCCCTTGATCGTGCTCGCCTTCTTCTCGATTACCGCCGGGTGGGTGGGCCTGCCGCCGCTTATCGCCGGGCCGCTGTTGGGCCTCTCAGGCGAACTCTCCTGGTTCGAGCAACTCCTGCAGCCGTCGGTGGCCGCCGCCGGCGCCGCGGCTGCGCCGGCGCTCGATCCGTCGATCGAGTTGGGGCTGACCGCCGCCTCGGTGGTGATGGCCCTGCTTGGCGTGGTGATCGCCGCGTTGATGTACCTGGTGAAGTCGCCAGATCCGGCCAGCGTGGCAGAGACACTCCATGGGCTGTACGTCTGGCTGCTCAACAGGTGGTACGTCGACGAGCTGTACCAGGCGTTGATCGCCCACCCCGGCGCGCGGCTGGCCTCGTTCCTGGCAGCGTTTGACCTGGGCGTCGTCGACGGGGCGGTGAACGGCGTCGCCCGGCTGGCCCGCGGCACGGGCAGCCTGCTCAGACGCACGCAGACCGGCTACGTGCGTAGCTATGCGGTGACGATGCTCATCGGCGCGTTCGCCGTGCTGGCGTATTGGGCTTTTCGGTAGTGCTGAGGACTCAAGACTGAGCGATGGAAGGGTTTCCGCTGCTTTCGGCACTCGTCTTCGTGCCCCTGGTGGGGGCGCTGGTCGTGCTCTTTATTCCGCGGACGCAGGAGGGTTTCATCCGCGGCTGGGCGATTGGCGTCAGCCTGTTGGTCTTTCTGCTCTCGCTGACCCTCTGGTTCGGCTACGATCCGAGCACTGCCGACTTCCAGTACCAGGAGCAGTACGCCTGGGTGCCGAGCGTGGGCATCTCGTATCACCTTGGCGTCGACGGCATCAGCCTCTTGCTCGTCCTGCTGACGACGTTCTTGATGCCGCTGACGTTCCTCTCCACCTGGTCGAGCATCACGCGGCGGGTCAAGGAGTTCACCATCTTCCTGCTGATCCTGGAGACGGCGATGCTGGGCACCTTCCTCTCTCTCGACATGTTCCTGTTCTTTACGTTCTGGGAACTGACGCTGGTGCCGATGTACTTCCTAATCGGCATCTGGGGCGGGCCGCGAAGAATCTACGCCGCGGTCAAGTTCTTCCTCTACACCATGACCGGCAGCGTGCTGATGCTGGTGGCGATCATCGCGCTGTACTTCTTGAGCGGCAGCGGCGTGGGCAACGACGTGCGTACCTTCGACTACGTGCAGTGGCATCAAGAACCTGGCGCCGAGTGACGTGCAGCCGTGGCTCTTCGCCGCCTTCGCCATCGCGTTCGCCATCAAGGTGCCTATGTTCCCGTTCCACACCTGGCTGCCCGACGCGCACGTCGAGGCGCCGACGGCCGGCAGCGTCGTCCTCGCCGCGGTCATGCTCAAGCTGGGCACCTACGGCTTCCTGCGCTTCTGCCTGCCGCTGTTCCCGCAGGCGGCGGCCGGCGCGGTGCCGCTGATCGCGCTGCTGGCGGTGGTGGGCATCATCTATGGCGCGCTCGTCTCGGCGATGCAGCGGGACATGAAGAAGCTGGTGGCCTACTCGTCGGTCAGCCACCTGGGCTTCGTCATGCTGGGCCTGTTCGCGCTGACACAAGAGGGGATGCAGGGCAGCCTGCTGCAGATGGTCAACCACGGGCTCTCGACCGGCGCGCTCTTCCTGCTGGTGGGGATGATCTACGACCGCGCCCACACGCGGATCATCTCCGACTTCGGCGGCGTCGCCAAGTTGATGCCCGTCTACGCCGCGTTCTTCCTGATCGTCATGTTCTCGTCGGTCGGCTTACCCGGCACCAACGGCTTCGTCGGCGAGTTCCTCATCCTGCTGGGCACCTTCCGGCAGGACGGGTTCGGTCTGCAGCCCTACGCCATCATCGCCACGAGCGGCGTCATCTTGAGCGCCATCTACATGCTGTGGATGTATCAGCGCGTGATGCAAGGGCCGGTCAAAGGTGAGGTCGAGGAGGCGGCGCACGGCGCAGATGGGACACACGGCGCGGTGGCCGCGACATCGGGCGGCACGCTGGTCGAAGCGAACTCGGCGGGCGAAGCGACGCACGGTCTGCACCTGAGTGACATCACGTTCCGGGAGATCGCCATCCTGGTGCCGATCGTGATTGTCATCCTGTGGATTGGTATTTACCCTAAACCATTCCTCGATCGCACGGCCACATCCATCGCCCAGATTAGCCAGCAGGTGACGAGCGCTGCCCCAGCGCGCCCATCGCAGGCCGCACCACGCTAGACGAATAGGCCAAGAGCCAATGTTGTTTGAACTGCCGACCCTTGATTGGTGGGCCATCGCGCCCGTCTTGGCGCTGAGCATTACCGGCTGCGTGGTGATGCTGGTCGACCTGTTCACGCCACGGGCGCGCATGCAGGGGCACCTGGCCATCGTCAGCCTGGTGGGGTTGGGGGTGACCGCCGCACTCTCGATCGCCAACTGGGATTACAACCAGACGACCGCGTTCGCGGGCATGGTCATCGCCGACAACCTGACGCAGTTCTTCAACTTGCTGTTTGTGTTCATCGTCGCCATCACGATCCTCCTCTCGCAGGTGCCGCTGGAATGGGACAACTTCCACCCCGGCGAGTACTACACGCTGCTCCTCTTCTCGGCGGTGGGCATGATGTTGATGGCCAGCGCCGGCGACCTGATCATGGTCTTCCTGGGTATGGAGTTGCTCTCCATCTGCCTGTACATCCTGGCCGGATTCTCGCGCCGCCTGCGGCTCGAATCGGAAGAGGCGTCGATCAAGTACCTGCTGCTGGGCGCCTTCGCCACCGGCTTCTTGCTCTACGGCATCGCCCTGGTCTATGGCACGACGGGCTCGACCAACCTGGGTTGCGTCGCGCAATCGCTGGGCAGCGCCGGCGCGAGTAGCTACGCCGGCCCGGCGTGCGCCACCACCACGGCGGCGCCCGTGGCGGCGAGTGCGGCGCCGGCGGCCGTGCCGGCCATGCTGCTCGCCGGGATGGGCCTGCTCATCGTCGGGCTGGGCTTCAAGGCCGCGCTGGCGCCGTTCCACATGTGGACGCCGGACGTGTACGAAGGCGCGCCGACGGCGATCACCGCCTACATGTCCGTGGCGGCCAAGGCGGCCGCGTTCGCGGCCATCTTGCGCGTCTTCCTGATCGCCTTCCCCACGCTGGTCACCGACTGGGCGGGGATGCTGGCTATCGTCGCCGTGATTACGATGGTGGTGGGCAACACGGTGGCCATCTGGCAGCAGAACATCAAGCGGATGCTGGCCTATTCGAGCATCGCCCACGCCGGCTACATCCTGGTGGCCGTCGTCGCCGCCAACGCGCTCGGCGCGCAGGCCGTGCTCTTCTACGCTGTAGCCTACACGTTGATGAACCTGGGCGCGTTCGCCATCGTGATCTTGCTCGGGCGGCGGGGCGAGGAGAGCGAGAACATCGCCGATTACGCGGGGCTGGGCTCCCGGCAGCCGCTGCTGGCGGCGCTGATGGCGATCTTCATGCTCTCGCTGGCCGGGGTGCCGCCCACCGCCGGCTTCGTGGGCAAGTTCTACATCTTCTCGGCCGCGGTCCAGGGGGGGCAGGTGGGCCTGGCGATCATCGGCGTGCTGGTCAGCGTGATCTCGGTCTACTTTTACCTCCGCATCATCTACCTGATGTACATGGTCGAGCCGGCGCGCGAATACAGTCCCTTGCCGCGCGCCCCGTGGACTGCGCTGGCAGCCGGCCTGGCCGCCTTTGGCGTCTTGCTGATCGGCATCCTCCCCAGCGTCCTGCTCAGCTGGGCGCAAGCCTCGGTGCCGTTCGTGAGCTGAGCCTCACCCGCCAAGCACCTCAAGATGCTGCCGGGCGCGGTCAGCTTGCGCGTCCGGCGCGGAGTGCATCGCGACTCCGCGTAGATCGGGCGAGCACGGGCCTGTGCCGGGCCACTCGGCACGCAGACGTGCCGCCGGGCCTTTCATAGCAGCGCACCAGCCGCTTCGACCTCGTCGA
>Ga0170475_104436523_pt1 | contig 10560 bp, 1 predicted proteins | sample Soicark_Litter_5_FD_111474 | JGI IMG/M metagenome (GOLD analysis project Ga0170475, IMG submission 111474) | Avena fatua rhizosphere microbial communities from Hopland, California, USA. Combined Assembly of 48 SPs | reverse complement strand
GGTCGGCCTTGAGCAGCGCCGTCATTGGCCAATGCGACCAATACTTTCAGCCTTGGCTTCACCCGACCTCTGTCGGTGTCCCGACTTCGAGCCACGCATATATTGCCCGTCGGCCTTGGAGCTCACACTCAATCTGCGAGTGTCTCATTCGAAAGGCCACTTCAAGGGCGAACTCCAATTTGTTGCTGGGGGCCGTTGAAATTCTCTTCCAATCAGGAAGATGGTCATATATGGAAGAAGCGACGTAGTCTGAGTGAGGCAGACCTTGATGACTGATATTCATACAAGGAGTCGAAAGAGGCTAAATAGTTGGGTCGTCAGAGTGGCCGTCTTGGCCCTGGCTGCGGAGCTCGTCGCCTGCCAGCGAAATGAGGATGCGACACGCGCGCTTCTCAGCGCGCGCGAGTCCGAATGGACGAGCGACCTCGGAGGGCTTGGTCGTGCGCAGGCGGCCCTCGTTGCGCGACTTGGTCATTTGCCGAACCCCGGATCTCGCGGAGGAGCTGAGTCCTTTGCGAGCCGCCGAGCTGCGCTTTTGCTGGCGAGCACCCGTCAATCGCTGGTCGATATCGAAATACATCAGCGCCAGATTGGGCCTCGCGTTGAGGCGGCCCTTTCGCACGACCCCGACGCAGCAAAGCGACTGTTGGAGGATGACAGTCTCGAAATGGCGACCTCTCTGCAATCTGTTCGCGAGCGGACGGCGAATTTGGAAAGCGTAGTCGCCGCACTTGTCAGAGACGCGGATGGCCGCGAGAAGAACGTGAGCGCGGCCACGGATGCGTCGTCAGTGCCAAACAAGCAGCGATAACCACGGAGAACGATCATGCGCGGCGAGATGAATCTGGTCTTGGGGGCCCGTGGGCGAAGGTCTTTGCCGTTTCGGCTCACGTGCGGAATTGCCCTGGTGGCGACATTGGTGGCTCAGCTTCGGACGATGGCCTACGCGAGTCAGCGACCACCTCGGAACCTTAGTGCTTTGGGCACGGGCCAAGGTGAGAAGCTGGAATCGGATAGACCCTGGTCGCCCAGCGTCCGCGTCCGTCCGATCCGGGCTACTCCTCTCGAGGGACCCATTAATGTGTCCGCCCTGGACCAGCTCTTCGACGACCGGGCCGGTAGTGTATTTGAGACGGGCGGTCGCCCCGCGCGGTTCAGGCTCGATTTTGCACAACCTTTGCTTGTGGACGCCATTGGGGTCTATGGGCGGGCGGCAGGGACGCTGGCGGCAGACTTCGGTCCCGGGGACCCTGCAAGGGAACTTTTCCACGCTGGTGACCATCAGACGGTCGAGGGACAGTGGAAGCGTTTCGCGACGCCGAACCCGCGGCTGACGAAGTCTATTGTTGTCTCGTGGCGCCCGTCGGCAGCGGGTGCCGTGTTGAGAGAGTTGGAAGTCTGGGGTCGTCCTGAGACTCGCGAGGCCAGTTTCGCTGCCATGCTACCGGACGCTCTCTACAGCGGAACGCCTCCGGGCGCAGTCGTGGCACGTGCGCCAGAGGACGAGCAGACAATCTCTCCGGCGACGGTATCTGTGCCCGGGGCTGGCGGGACGTTTACCGTCTCTCTAGCGACCGATCCGCGCACTTTCGATCGGGTCTTCCTAGTCTATGAGCTCGCAGGATTGCCGCATTTCACGGCGGCTTCGCGGAGCATCAACGGGCATCCGTCCATGGGAAAATTCGGGGTTTCAATAGGCGCCAATGGCGGCGTCCAGGTTGAAGAGATCGCGCCGGCGTGGCTGACTGCAAAGACCAACCGAATTCAATTCTTGCCTGTCGATGGGAGTAACCCGGCGAGCTACAGAGTGCGGGCACTCCGGCTCGTGGGAGTGCCGTCCGTTGGAGGGGGACGGCTCACGGACGAAGATTCCCGCTCGTGGGCTGCCTTGCGTGATGGACTCGAGACCACGTTCTGGCGAGTTGGAGCGATCAAGCCAGGCTCCTCCGCGGGCGAGACCCGCCGGTGGACATTCGAGACGCCAACGCAACCGTCATCCCTCGACCTGCGGCTGCCGGAGCGCGGAGCCGGAACTCTCACAGTCGTCGCTGGCAGTGGGTCATCGACAGGAAGGGTCGTCGTTTCGCTGGATGGCCTTTCAGCCGGGTGGCATCGCGTACCGCTCGACAAGCTCCCCTCTACCAGCGCGCTGATTCTGTCCCTGGCCGGTGGGAAAGAACAGCGGGTCACCGTTTCGGAGTTGAGCATCAGCGGCAGCCCTGTGCCAGCGGACATGGCGCCTCGACTGACCGTGACCTACCCGCTTGCTGGTGAGTGCGTCAACCACCACATCCACGTGCGAGGCTTTGTGGAGCCGGCCGCCGGGGCAAAGCTCTTCGCGAACGGCACTCGTGTCGACGGCGCCGAGCTAGGCGATGGCGCGTTCGCTTTCGAGATGACCGAACGACAGACCCGAGGCGCAGCCGGAGGGGCACAAGGCCTAGCGCTGGAAGCCGTGTATCCGGATGGCACCCGCGCCAGGCGGACCGTGCCTGTCGGCGAGTGCATCGATCGCGCGCCTGCCGTCGTCGCAGACGACGGACGACCGCGCCAGCCTGTCGATGACCTTGGCGCGCCCTACGGTGTGAGCGTGCAGGCGAACAAGCCCGCGACATTGTCATTCGGAGGGGTGAAGCTAGACATTCCTGCCGGTGCCGTCGAGAAGGACGTGCGAATCACGATTCGACCGCTTCCCAGCCGCGATGTCGCGGCGATGGACAGTGGCATGACCAACGTCACTCCGAGTTCGCAGGCGTTTCGGTTTGGACCGCTCGGGATGGTCTTCAAGAAACCCGTGAAGATGACCGTCCCCTACGATCGGAACCTGATCCCGCCAGGGTACACCGAGGGCGAGGTACGGACGTTCTACTACGACGAGCTGCTGCATCGTTGGGAGCAAGTCGCCTTGCTGGGCCAGACCGACGGAGAGATGGCCGCGGTCAGCAACCACTTCACCGACTTCGTCAACGCGACTATCGCGATGCCGGAGCACCCAGGCACTCAGTCGCTGAACCCGACGTCGCTGAAGGACATCAAGTTGGCCGATCCCGGTGCGGCCATTACGCTCGTCGAGCCCCCCGCGGCAAACTCAATGGGCACCGCGAACATGCGCCTCCCGATCGAAGTGCCGGCTGGCCGCCACGGTATCCAGCCCGATCTCGCCATCACCTACAACAGCGAGCATCAAAACGGCTGGTTGGGTGTGGGGTGGGACCTCGATGTATCGAGCATCCGAATCGACACTCGGTTCGGAGTCCCCAAGTACGACGGAAACGACACTTTCATGCTCGACAGCGACATGCTCGCCCCTGCCACGGTGCCGCCGGCCGGTGCGCCGCAGGGGCCGCTGTATTTCCAAAGGCGGGTCGAGGGACGCTTCGACTGGATCGCCCGCAGCGGAACAGCGGCCACGGGATTCAATTGGGTCGTCACGACCAAGGACGGAACTAAGCTGTTCTACGGCGAGGACAACACGTCACGCCTGGCGGATCCGGCGGCGCCGAATGCGATCTTCTGTTGGTATCTAAATCGGGTGAGGGATCCGCAAGGGAACGAAATGACGATTGCGTACGCTCCATATCCCGAGCCCGCTCCGGCGAACAACACGGAGCCGTTCGTGGCGCGCTACCCGGCTCGAATCGACTACACCTCTCATGCTTCGGCCGCGGCCGCCTATCACATCTTCTTTACCCTGGGCGGGCCGGATGGGACGGCATGCAACCGGCCCGATGTCATGATAGACGGGCGGCCCGGCTTTCAGGTGCTCACCCGGTGCCTGCTCAAGCAGATCGACGTCAAGTTTCAGAACCAGCTCGTTCGGCGCTACCTGCTCGGCTACGACTCGCCGCTGCTGCAGGGACAAAACGTCCCGGGGGGCGTTTTCGAACCTGGCCACTTCGGTAAGTCGCTGCTCGCCAACGTCGACGTGGTAGGCGACAGCGGATCGAACATTCTGTCGCGCCATCACTTCGAATACTTCGCCACGCCAGAGACCGTCTCTCCGGTCGGGAGCAGCACGCCCGGGACTATCACTGCACTCGGCGATCCAGTCTCTTGGGGGACGATGTTGAACACCAACGGCAGCGTCAAGGCGGACGATGGTCTCTCGCGCATCCTCGACTCCACCACGTCTACGGCCACGGAGGGAGACATCGGGTTTCCCGATTTGCATCTCGCGTTTGGAGTTGGCGGCGGCTTCAACATCTCCTCGAATACAGACATCCCCTGGCGCATCCTCGACTTCAACGGTGACAACGTGCCGGATGCTCTTCATCAGGGCGGCCTCGTCGATGTCGCGAGCCTGCTTGGCACATCCAACCTCACTAGCCGCACCACTCCGGGAGCGTTCAGAGGCCTCTACACGCCGCTCGGTACCAGCGACTTCGCCAACGACCCGCTGTCGCACACGGACCGCGATCTATTGAACGTGCACCACCTCTCGCCCGGCAGCGTGACGACCGGGGTCGATCTGGCCAATCGCGCGCGAGAGACGCGAACGGTGATGGACATCGACGGAGATGGGTACGCCGATCAAGTGTTCATTGCTGGCGATCAGATGCACGTTCGGTTGAACGACCGGGCCAACGGCTTCCTATCCGAGCAGCTTTGGCCTGGCTTCAACATAACTGGCAACACTTGCGACGATCCTCTTCATCATGCGACGACCAGCGGGGCAAACACGTTCTTGAGCGCGCTCACGCGTCTGACGGTTCCCTTCTCCGGTCTCATAAAAATGTCGGGGCCCATCGTGTTTACCGTGCCCCAAGTCGCGGGAACGGTCATCGCGACTGTGTTCCTGAACAACCAGACCGTCTGGCAACACAGCCTGACGGGCGCTGACGGTCCCTGCGAGCCCGGACCGAACAACACCTGTTCCGGTGGCTTTACGCAACCGGTTCTGGGAGGTGACCGAATCTACCTACAGTTGAAGGCTGTCGACTTTCCGAGGCAATCGATCGACTGGAATCCCCAGTTCGCGTACCACTCGGTGGACGGCGTCATCGTCGACGACGCCGCTCATACCAGTCTTCAAGAGTCCTACGGTGCGCAGACCTTTGCGTTCTCACAGTCCAGCGACTACCGGATCGTGGGGCGCTCCCTGCCGGCCTGGACCGCTATCGCCACGGGGACCGTCAGCGTCCAGGGCCCGATTCTCAAGACGACGACCGGCGACGACATCCGCGTCCGCGTCGTTAGGACGAACGCAGATCAGTCGGTGCGCACGACCGTCGTCGAGCAAACGTTGCCCGCCATTGCGATGTCGACGCCCTTCCTCGCCGGCAATATCCCTGTGAACGCCGGCGATACATTGTCGCTCGAGTTGCTATCGGATCTACCGATCGATCCTGCACGGATCGACTGGCAACCACTGGTCACCTACCAGACCTTCTGCGCCAAAGATCCTCGAACGGGCGTCAGCGGTTGCAGTGACGTGGCCTGTGTGAACAGTGCCACTCCGGGAATATTGACCTGCTCACTGGTCTCGAATCCGGTGCCATCCGTGACGATCTCGTCGGCGACTCTGCAGCAACAGGCGGTTCCCTTCCGCCCTCTTTTCAAGCTGGCACCAGGAACGCCCACGAAGAGGTTCATCGTCCAGTCAGCGGGGCCGGTGACCGTGGCGGGCACCGTAACTAAGAACAATGCGACACCTTCTTCGGTGACGGTCGCTATTCAGGGTGTGAACACCCTCTATGCCAAGCACACCTTTCTGCCCTCCGAGACCGGCGACATCCCCCTCTCGGTCACGACCCCTAGCCTCGACGTAGGGACCCAGGTCTTCTTCACCGTCTACTCCGACGCCGATGCGAGCGGCGCAGTGTCATGGACACCCACTGTTGCGAACCTACCCCAACCCGTCAACTTTCTCAGCCGTGCGCCAGGCACGACGCCCGATCCCTCTGGCGTAGGCGTTCTCGACGTCATGGCGGGTGGCTACCATGGGTGGTCCTTCGGGCAGTGGAATAGCGCCATTCCCTTCGATGAGGCGCAGCTGGCCACCGGTCTCCAGAGCGGTGTGCTGGTTCCGATGGTCGCCCTGCCGAAGCCCAAGCAAAGCTCAGGTTGCGGCTCGTTCCTCAGCTGGAGCTGCGTGGAGCACTACGGCGCCGAAGCCGTGGGCGTGACCGTCGTGACATCTAGCGCCGGCAGCGTCCTACCGTTCATTACCGATCCGGGTGTCCTGCTTGCCGCGGGAGCGACGGCGGGAACCGCATACGGCCTAGGACAGGTCGCGGGCTCTGCCGCGGATTGGCTGTTCTGTTCGACGCAACATTCAATCCGCCTCACGACATCGTCGAACTTCGATACCAGCATCGACATCGGACCGTTCAATGGCAGCGTCAACGTCGGATCTGCGGCTTCCCGCCTCGACCTCATCGATATGAATGGTGATCGATACCCCGACGCCGTGACGAAAGACGGTGTGCTCTTCAATACCGGATCGGGATTCGAGCTTGGCTTGACGAACAGCATGGCACTACCGCTGGGTGATATCCGTGACGTGGGCCACTTCAACGCCCATGTCGGTGCCGGGGTCGGACGTACCGAGAACATCACGGACGCCAAAGGAAATGACACTGGCTACAACATATCGGGAGGGCTCGGACTTGGGGTGACCATCGGTACGTCGGTTACCGACGTCGATCTGGTGGACATCAACGGCGATGGCCTTCCCGATCATGTCGCCGCCGATCCACAGACTGGCAGCGTGAAGGTCAGGTTGAACCTCGGTCGGCGTTTCAGCAACGCCATTACTTGGCCAGGCCACCTATGGGCGGAGCGTCGAATTGGTAGCGTGGCGAACGCCGTACCAGCCTTTGTTCTGGGTCTAGACGACGACGTTCTCAGAATGGACGATATTTCCGCTAAAAACAGCGATCTCAGCGTTGGTGTGGGTGGCGGAATCGGCGTCAATGTCGGGTTCGCCGCCACGGACACGGTCGTGCGGCGCCTCGTCGATCTCGTCGACGTTAATGGCGACGGCCTGCCCGACCAAGTCATGAAGAAACCGAACGAGGATTTCATCGGCGTCAAACTCAATCTCGGCAGCAGCTTCGACGTGGAGAAGTTGATTCCGATCACCGCGTGGAGCACGATAGGTGCACCGACAGGCCAACCAGATGGCCTCGCGACGGGCGAGGACTCACTGTCCTACACAGTCGCCTCGGGCGGCTCGAAGACAGGCGGCGCCAGTGGTACGTTCGCTTGCGCCGGCCCGATCCCCTGCACTTTCAGCGGATCGTTCACCAAGTCTACCAACGACACCACCGACACCATGTCGTTCGAGGACATCGACGGCGACGGCAAGGTTGATCAGGTCCTAAAGGCGAGCGGCAGTGGCAACGTGTTTGCCCGTCTCAATCTGACGGGCAAGACGAACCTTCTGCGACAGGTCTCGCGGCCGCTAGGGGGAAGCTTTGACCTCGACTACCAGCGCGTAGGCAACGTAACCCTTCCGGCCGCCGGGGTTGACATGCCCGACAATCAGTGGGCCCTTTCAGCGGTCAACGTCCACGACGGCCGAGACGGCAACTACGAGGACACCTTCGAATATGCCGGCGCTACGCAAGGCGGCTTTTACGATCGGGCGGAGCGCGAGAGCTACGGGTATTCGCGGGTTCTTACCGTCCACGGGGTTCCGAGCGCGGGAAGCACGTTCACCCTCGGTGATGGATCCAGGGTCGAGCGCTTCTACGCGAACACCGACTTCTACCGGAAGGGCCTTCTGCTCGGGGAATTCGAGGAAGACCACGCCGGCCGTCTCTTCCGAGGCACTGTGATCTCCTATGCGGATCCGGCGGTTGCCAGCCGACCGCTCCGAACGGGAATCTTCTTTCCAGCAGAGGTCGACCGCGACGTACTGTTCTACGAGGGATCCACGAGCAACGCTGTCGCAGAGTTGAAGCCTTCAACTCGGACTGCGCCGAAGGTCAAGCACGAACAGAGAGTCTTCGACATTTCGGGCAACCTGACCGACCTCTTCGATTTTGGAGACGAGCAGACCAGTGGGGACGACGTTCACTATGTGATCACCCCCATCGAGGAGGCCACCAGCCACATCACGCGAGTCGCCACCCTAGAAGCGGACCTCGGTGGCACAACGCAGATGCTGCGTCGACGAACGGCAACCTATGACTCGAACCTCGGAACCATCAAGACGCTCACCAACATCGTGAGCGGCGGAAAGGTTCCTTCCACCGGCGCGCCCTACAATCAGGCGGCTTCTACCTATGCCTTCACGCACGACGCGTTCGGCAACCTCCTGACTTCGCAGGATCCCTCCGGGCACCTGCTTCGCTACACGTACGACACGACTGCCCAGACCTACCCAACGCGTGTCGACGATCTGACGTTCGGTCTCTTTTCTACCGCCGACTACGACCTCCGATTCGGCGTGGCTCTTCACAAGACCGATGCGAACGGCCAACCAGAAGCCTTCGTTTTCGACGAATTCGGGCGGCTAACGCAGGTTTTTGGACCGGACGACCAGGGAGCCACAGAACCCACAGTGGGCATGACGTATGCGCCGTCGGCCTTTCCGGCAGAGGCCACGACCAGCCACAAAGACGTGCAGCACCTGGGCGATCCGATCCAGACTTTCACCTTCATCGATGGATTGCGCCGCGTAATCCAAACGAAGAAGGATCTCGACAGGGATGCTGTCGGCAATGGCGCCATGGTGACGGGCCGCAGTGTTAGCGGTCAGGTCTTGTTCGACTCTCGAGGCCGGGTGTCCTCCCAGGATCAACCGACGTTCGACAACGTTAGTGCGACGACCTTCAATATGGGTAGTGCCGGCCTCGCGACCATGTTTCAGTACGACGAGCTCGGGCGGACCGTGCAGGTAGCGGCGCCCGATGGTGTCGCCTCGGCCATCTTCACCACGACCACTTATGGAATCGTGAGTGGCCAGGGTTCAAACAACCTCGGCGACGGCAAGACCTGGCTCGTGACCTCAGTCATCGACGGAAACGGCAACACCAAGCTTGGCTATGCGGATGCGAGGGGCAACCGGGTTGCGATCCGCGAGTTCAACACCATTGGGACCGCCACGACCCTCAGTGCCTTGACCACGCGCTACGGATACGATCCGCTCGGCCAATTGACGACGGTGACCGACCCACTCAATCACGTCACATCGACGCAGTTCGACACGGTCGGGCAGATGGTTCTGCTGACCAGCCCAGACGCCGGCCAAGTGGAATACCGCTACGACCTCGCGGGCAACCTGCTCGCGAAGCAGACGCCGGTCTTGCGGGCCCAGGGCTCGAACGTGGTGATCGCGTATGGATACGACCATGATCGGCTGACCACCATCACCTATCCTGCGAGCCCCAACGTCGCGTACACGTACGGGGCGTCTACCGAGACCGGCGATGTGCACGGGAACGTGGCGGGGCGAGTGAAGCTCGTGACCTTCGACGGAGGCAACGAGACCCGCGTCTACGACCACCTGGGCAACGTGAAGCAGACCCAGACCACGCTGCCGAACATGTCTTCCTCGAACCCTGCCACCATCACGTTCCCGATGCAGTACACGTACGACTGGCTCGGGCGCATGCAGACGATGACGTTCCCGAACTGGATCGACCATAATTTGCACTTCATCAACGGGCAAGGCGAGACGGTCACGTACAAGTACGACCACGGCGGCAATCTCGACAAGATTACTGGGCACGAGCCGACGCAAAACCCGCAGCAGACCAGCGCGCCGCTCGACTTCACCTACCTCGGGCATATCGGCTACGACGAGTTCGAGCAGCGGACGGTACTGACGAGCGGCAATGGAATCTCGAACACGTTTGGATACGATCAATTCACGCGGCGCCTGAGCGACGTGAAAGCGAGCTCGTTTGGGGCGCAGGAGCGCCAGCAGGGCCGTCCGGCGACACCGTTTCACCGTCTGCACTACAGCTACGACAAGGTCGGGAACATCTTGCACATGGTGAACAACGTCTCGGTTCAGCCATGGCGCAACGCGGGTGTGTTCGTGGGGCCGTTGGACGTGACCTACACGTACGACAGCCAGTACCAGCTGCGGAGTCTCACCGGGAAGTACCGCCCGAACGTGGCCTACGGATACCAGTACTCCGACGTCTACACATACGATGAGATCGGGAACATCAAAACCAAGGCGCAATCGCAAGATCGCTTGGTCTGGAACAACCAGACCGTGAATACGAATGACGCGAATCCGGTGGTCACGCAGCTTGCGGGCTCACAATTCGATCACAACGTGGGCCCGTTGACCTACAACCTCGGGTATCAGTATGCCGGTGCACGGCCTCACGCAACGAGCTCGATCGCTGAGACGTTGCCGAACCAAGCGCCGGTTTCTCGAGCGTACTCCTATGATGCGAACGGCAACAACACTGGGAACACGTTCGCGGGCACGCAAAGGGTGCAAGCTTGGGATGACGACAGCCGCCTGAAGGAGGTCGACCGGAACGGCGGGCCGCTGGCGAAGTTCAAGTACAACGACCAGGGGGAGCGGACGAAGAAGAAGACCGCCGCGGGCGACGCCTGGTACGTCAATCAGTACTACGTGCTCCTGCCTGG
>Ga0170475_131350212_pt1 | contig 10563 bp, 4 predicted proteins | sample Soicark_Litter_5_FD_111474 | JGI IMG/M metagenome (GOLD analysis project Ga0170475, IMG submission 111474) | Avena fatua rhizosphere microbial communities from Hopland, California, USA. Combined Assembly of 48 SPs | reverse complement strand
CTCCGAGTTGCTGGAGGTGAAACGATAGTTGAGCGTTCTATTGAGTGCGTTGTTGTAGGCGCGATTGATGGCCAAGGTGCCGAGCGGGCATTCGCCGCTGGCGGAAGGCCTTGCCATGTAGAAAGCGGTGCCCAGGTAGAACCAGGGGGGCGTCATCTGCTGCTGATAGGCGCATAAGGCTGGGAAGGTGGTGTAGTACAGCGTGTCGGTGCCGTCCAGTATCTGCGTGCCGCTGGCATGGTAGTAGCGGCAGACGGGCGCCGGGGTGGTGAAGGTGACAGCGTTCGGTAGCCAGGCCTTGAAGAGTTGCCCGGTGCGTTCCCAGCCCTTGTTGGCATAGGCACTGACCAGATTGACTTCCGGCTGGTCGATGGCGTTCAAGAAATTGTTGGTCTGGGTATTCCTGAATTCCGTCACCAGCACCTGCCCGACCTCGAGGCCGCGCGGCACATAGCTGTCGATGCGCAGATTGTCGTCCAGCCCGCCCGTGATGCCGGCGGTGACCTCCAGGCGTGCCAGCGCTGCCGGGTCGTCCTTGACGTAGGCGTCCAGGAAGGGGATGAACCAGCCGAACACATCGTCGGCGTATTCCGGCAGGTATTGGTGCTTCACGTCCGTCATCGCCACCAGGTAGTGGCTGGCGGGCAGCAGCTTGACGGTATCGCTGGTCATGTCGATGGGCGCCGTGGTGTCTGCCGTGCCGGTCATGGCCAGGAAGGGCTTGTTCATGGTCAGCGCACCCTTCTCGCCACGGCCGAAAGCGGGCAGAAAGCTTTGCCCGCAATAGGGGGCGTAGCCGACGGCTGCCTTGATGCGCGGATCGTTTTCGACACGGCGCGTGCCGAGGCTGACGCTATCGGTCAGCGTGGCGCCCATGGACAGCAGCACCGCTTCGCCGCCGAGGCTGGCGCCGAAGCCGCCTATCTTGTTGGTGTCGATGTGCGAGGCATAGGCGGTGCGGTCGAGCAGATCATTCAGGGCATACTTGAGTTCCAGGGGGCGCAGGGCCTGCATTTCCGTATAGTCATCGAAATGCAGCAGCACATGGAAGGCATCGTTCACGTCATCGACATGGATCTTGGTGATGCGCGCATCGGCATGAAACACGGCCATGACCACATAGCCATAGCTGGCAAAACGGGCAATGCTGCCCAGGCTGTTGTTGCTGAACGGGCTGCTGCCGAGTCCGTGCGAATAGACCAGCGCGGGGTATCTGCCGCTATCGGGGAAGATGGGCTGGTCGCCGCTGCGTTCCATGTGCGGCACCAGTTGCCCGTCTGGCAGCGCATAGTCCGCGCGCTTGTTGCCGGCAGAGGTCGGATAGCAGACCAGCGATACCACGGGCAGGGTCTTGTTGTGGTACTGGTTATACAGGTCGCCGTCGTCGGGCACATGCAGGTTGTACATGATGGCGCCTTGCGGCTCCGCCAGGATTTGTGAGATATAGCGCGACTGGTTGTCGGTACTGCCCTCCCAGTAGTCGTCAACGGTGCCGCCTAGGCGCGTAACGGCGCTCTGATCCTGCGCAACGTTGCTGCATGCCACCGGGTAGGGCCCCACCGGCAACGGCGCCAGACGCTGGCTGTGATTGGCGGCACTGGCTGCGCAGGTCAGCAGCATGAGGGGCAGGAAGATCAGTTCATGCAGGGTGTTTTTCATGGCTGGGCGCGCAATCGGGTTGGTGGTTCGATGGGTATTGCTTGCTGGTCAACTTTGTTACGTCTCAAAACGCGAGGTTGCCGAAATGGTGCACAGGGAAAAATACCATGCGCTGTCATGTGCTTCGTCACATTGGTTCTATATCGGTCCTTTGTTGCCGCAATACAGTAGTAATCGGTGATTTTGTTATTTTTTACAATTTCTATTGAGTATTGCTGATGAGCAAGCCGCCTGTTTCTGCCACGCAAAGCGCTGTCCAACAGCCGTCCCCGGTGGGGTTTTGGGATGCGTTCCGCTTTTGGCTCAAGCTCGGCTTCATCAGCTTTGGCGGGCCGGCGGGCCAGATCGCCATCATGCACCAGGAGTTGGTTGAAAACCGGCGCTGGATTTCCGAGCGCCGGTTTCTACATGCCCTGAACTATTGCATGGTGCTGCCCGGCCCGGAAGCGCAGCAATTGGCTACCTATATCGGCTGGCTGATGCACCGGCGCTGGGGCGGCATCGTCGCCGGCGCCTTATTCGTGCTGCCGTCATTGCTGCTGCTGATCATTTTGTCCTGGCTGTACATGGCCTTTGGCGATGTCCCCCTGATTGCCGGCGTGTTCTACGGCATCAAGCCTGCCGTTAGTGCCATTGTGTTGCAGGCGGCGCATCGCATCGGCTCGCGCACCCTGCGCAATAGCCTGCTCTGGGCGATTGCCGCCGCCGCGTTCGTGGGCATCTTCGCGCTGGCGATACCGTTTCCCGCCATTGTTGCCGGCGCGGCCCTGCTCGGCTACCTGGGTGAGCGCTGGTCACCGGGTAGTTTCCTGCTGGGCGGGCATGCCGGACAAAACAAATCCTATGGCTCGGCCATCATCGACGATGACACGCCGTCGCCCGCGCATGCGCGCTTCAGTTGGGCTGGCCTCGCCGCTACCTTGCTGGCCGGGGCCTTGCTGTGGCTGTTGCCCATGGGCTTGTTGATTGCCGGCTTCGGCTGGTCGCATACCCTGACGCAGATGGGCTGGTTTTTCACCAAGGCGGCCCTGCTGACCTTCGGCGGAGCGTATGCGGTGCTGCCCTATGTCTACCAGGGCGCGGTGGTGCATTATGGCTGGCTGACATCCGCGCAGATGATGGATGGCCTGGCGCTGGGCGAAACCACGCCGGGCCCGCTGATCATGGTGGTGGCATTTGTGGGCTTTGTCGGCGGCTACGTCAAGGGTGTATTCGGGCCAGATAGCCTGTTACTGGCCGGCGCGCTGGCTGCCTGCCTCGTCACCTGGTTTACTTTTCTGCCTTCTTTCCTGTTTATCCTGGCCGGTGGGCCGCTGGTGGAAGCCACCCATAACGACTTGAAGTTTACGGCGCCGCTGACTGCGATTACCGCAGCTATAGTAGGGGTGATATTGAATCTGGCACTGTTTTTTGCCTACCATACGCTGATCCCGCACGGCTGGTCGCAGGGTGTGGATAGGATGGCCCTGCTGATCGCCGGTTTGGCGGTGCTGGCGCTATTCCGTTTCAAACTGAAGGTGATACCTGTCATTGTCGCCTGCGCCGTGTTGGGGTTGCTGGCGAAGACCTTGCAGCCTCTCATCGCTTGAAAAGAAGTCGTCGCGAGCGCCCTGAGGTCGTAGGGAGAAGCCCAGCAGTGAGCGCGACGGAAGCAGCACCATGCGGCGCAATGCGCTGCGCTTATTGCGCCCTACCTACGGGTGATCAGGACGGGCGCGCAGCAGATTTATTCACAAACGGTCAGCGGCGGGTAAGGGATTCCACGAGTATGCGCTCGCAGCACTTGAAGCCGACGTAGAAAACCAGGGCGAGATATCCCAAAAGCAGTAGTTCAAAGAATTGCCGCAAGCCGCCATCGCCTGCTGCTTGCCAGCCCACCTCGAAAAACAGGTCCAGATTGGCTTTCAGCAGCACGGCTATATTCAGTGAGGTCACGCCGAAACCGAGGAAGAGCAACCCCATCAGCACGAAGGTGGCAAAGAAATGCTGCTGTAAAAAGGTGAGCAGTCTCAAGCGCATGACTTACCAGCAGTGCCGGAACGAGAAGCAGCGCGGGCTCATCCATTCACGCTGGCGTTCGGCGTCGGCAACCGCCTGAAGTTGGGTTTGCTGCATATAGTCCAGCACCGGCGTCGGCAAGCCGGCCTCATGCAAGCGTACGATATCGCTGGCGCTGAGGTTATAGTGCGCCCGGCTGGCTTTCATTGCCTCGATGATGCGGTCTGGGCTGCTGCCGCTCTTGGACATTGCCAGTGCCTCATCCACCGTCACCGGCGGGATGCTGGCACAGGCAGCGAGCATCAGTAGCAGGATTGCAGAAATTACGTTGGCTAATGCGTGTTTCATGGCGTCGTTCCTCGTCGGGCGAAGTCCTTGTCGGTAGATCCTTATTGGGTAGATCGTTATCGGGTAGCAGGGGGCAGAAACGGTCATTCTATTCGATCGCCAATCCAGGTAAATGTTGCGCCCAGGTAAAGCACGACAGGCAATTTTTTCCACGCGGCAGATACCCGGATCGCGCTACTTTCTTACCCGCCGCACACCACGTTCCTGCCGCTGCGCTTGGCCTTGTAGAGGTTTTTATCCGCTGTTTCCAACAGTGCAAACAAGGTGTGCTCCGCCTGCGGCACCACGCTTGCAAAGCCGGCGCTGAAGGTGACCACCGGCACCGTCGTATTGCCGGGGTGGGGTATCCTCATGTTTTCAACAGCCTGCCGCAACTTGTTCAGCGTATCGTTTGCACGCTGCGCATCCTGTCCCGGCAGGATGATGACGAATTCTTCGCCGCCATAGCGGGCAACGAAGTCCCCACTGCGGCGCAAGCCGTTGAACAGCGATTGCGCCACGGTGCGCAGGCAGATGTCCCCGGCCTGGTGCCCGAAGTGATCGTTGTAGACCTTGAAATGATCGACGTCGACGATCGCGACCGCCAGGGCCTCCTGCTGCAGCAAGGCGCGCTGCCATTCATGATGGCCCACTTCATCGAATTTGCGGCGATTGGCTATGCCGGTCAGGCCATCCGTAGTGCTCATCTCGGCTAGCTTGCCGTTGGCATGCTCCAGCGCGCGTTCGGCCAGCTTGCGCGCGGAGATATCCTGCATGACCAGCACCACGCCTTGCTCCGGGTCGTAATCGTCGATGAATTTGGCATGGGCGCTGCACCACAAGTGCTTGCCGTCCTTGCGGCGCAGGTTGATATCATCGGCAAAATGGCCGCCGCGGCGCAGGGATTGCTGCAGCATCTGCCCACGGCGCTGAAATTCCTCTTCCGTTATATAGAGAACGCGCGTCGACTGTTGGATCAGCTCATCGGGGCTGAAGCCGAACATTTTCTCAAAGGCGATATTGCAGCGCTGAATGACGCGATGCTTGAGAAAAGCGATACCAGTCAACGCATTGTCGAATATCGCACGATGTTCGCGTAGTGCCTGGTTGAGTTCGGCGGTGCGTTCCGCCACCTGCGCCTCCAGGCTGTCGTGCAGGCGTGCGTGGTCGATGGCGATCAGCGCCTGGGCACTGAGTATGCGCAGGAACTCTGCGCGCTCGGCGGTAAAGGAGCCGACCATCAGGTTGTTTTCCAGATAGAGCAGGCCGCGCAGTTGCCCCGCCTGGTGTATGGGCAGGCACATCACCGACCTGGGCTGGCGCTCCTGTACATAGGTATCGGCGGCAAAGCGCGTCGAGGTGGTGATGCACTCCTCTATCACCTCGCTGCCGGTGCGTACCACATAGCGCAGCAGCGACAAGGGGAACAGCGGGTTGTCCATGACATCCAGCAATACCTGGCGGTTCTGCAGCAGCACCGCCGATTGCTCGGAGCTGTCGGCTTCCAGGCGCCAGTCCACGTCGTACAGCAGCAGGCGCGCGACCTGGGCGCCGGAGTTTTCCCTGACAACTTCCATCAAGCGCGCCAGTACCTGGCGCAAGCCAATTTCGCTGGATAGCGCGATGGAGGCCTTGACGATGGAGGCGAGGTCGAGGACGGCATTGGCGGTTGTCGTGTTGGTGGCCGTTGTGCCGCCGTTTACCGTCGTTGCGCTGCGCAGGCGCTGGCGTTTGGCCGGGCGTGCCGAAACGGTGGGGCGCAGGTGGCCATGGCTGGCACGCAACTGCGCGACCTTACCCTCGGCGCCCCACTGTAAATAGGCCTGCAGGGCATCATGCATGAATACCTCGGCAACGCGCGCTTGATTCCGCTCCTGCCAGAACTCGCTGCATAATTCATTGCCCAGTGCCTCCAGATTGGCGTAGCCGTGGCTGCGTGCCATTTCTATCGCCTGCTGATAGCAGCTTATGGCGGTCGTCATGTCGTGGGTGGTGCGGGCCATTTCTGCCTGGCCCAGCAAATGTTTGGTGGCGAAGTTGGCGGGACATTGTGCAGCCCAAACGGCAAGCTTGGCCTGCAGCCCGGCGATACGTGCTTGCAGCGCGGCGGCGTCAGCGCGTCGCGTATCGCGGCGCAGGGCACGTATGCAGATCAGGGCGGTGTAGAAAGCCGCCTCCGGGATCTTGCATTGTCCGGGCAGCGCCAGCTCTACCAGGTCGAACTGCTCGGCCAGCTTTTCCGCTTGCGGGGTGTCGAACAGGTAGGCGTTGCGTATTTTACCGTGGTAGAAATAAGCCAGATGCAGGGGCGCATCGGCATAGTCGACAAGAAAGCGCGCCTCGCTGAAGTATTCATCGTCGTAGCTGTCCGGGCTATGTGTCTTGCCGAGCAGATTGCGGATGGCTTGCATGCTGCCGACCAGGGTGCAGTCGACCATATCCATCTGGCCGGTGCTGCGCAGCAGCAGTATATCGCGCTCCAAGGCCTGCAGCAGGTCAGGCAGGTACTGGCCCTGGATCACGCGCTCCGTGGAGCGCACGGCGACGATGTAGCCGACGGTGGCGAAGTCGCCGCTCTCAAGCGCCCAGCCGAAGGCGGCATCGTAATAGGCATCGGAACTGGAGAGTGGGCGGTTCCAGTGGTTGGTGAAGGTGGCAAACAGGAAATAGGTGCTGGCGCGTATCGCCAGGTTGGCGCGTTGATTGGACAATTCGACGGCCATGCAGCCGAACGCATCGCCGCGCGCATATTGCTGCAGGATGAAGGTGGCGATGAAGGCGTAATTCACGTAGGTGAATGCAGAGATATCGCAATTGCCCTCGCGCAGGGTCAGCTTGGTCATGGACAGGGTGGTGATGGCGTTCAGCGTCGGCCTTCCGGCTAGGTAGCTTGCGTACCACATGCCCAGCAGCAACTGCATGGCGGCCAATTGCCCGGCGTCAGTTATCTCTGGCGCGGCCATGATCTCCTGCATGCTTCGCCCGCCGCACAGCCTCTCGACCTCGGCGAAGTCCGGCCCTACGCTGGCCTGCAGCGTGGTTTCATCTTCAGCGATGTCTATTCCCAAGAGGTGCAGCCCCTCGCGCTGGATGGCGATCGCCTCCAGGAAGCGCCCCTGCAATTGGTATTGGGCAGATTGCACGCTATAGCAGCGCACCTTTTGCAAGGCCGTTTTGCAATGGGGCAGCACCTGCGGGTAGATCGCTTCGGCTGCGGCAAACTCGCCGCACAGGTAGGCGGTTTCGGCCGTGCTCAGATAGAGATCCAGGCTCAGGTCGAATTCGTCCTGCCAGGCATGGGCCGGCAGCATCTCCTGACCAATGCGTGTATGCCGCAGCGCCGCCTGGTAGGCAGCGGCACTGCGCGCTTTCAAGCCCGCCTGCAGGTTGAGCCAGGCCAATTGCAGGCGCTCGGGCTCGGCGTCGATCAGCTCGCGGCCGGCATTGAGCTGTTCGACGATAGTGAACAACTGCTCGTCGAGCATTTGCGGCGTGGCGTGGCGATACAGCAGGCGCCCGATAGCCAGGTGGGTTTGCCGGCGCTGCGCTTCCGTAGCGACGGCATAAGCCGCCTGCTGCACGCGGTCATGCAAGAAGCGATAGCTGGTCTGCGTGCTGGTTGTATCTTCTTCGACATATTTATAGTGCTGGTCGAGGGGCCGGATCAGCCCGGCGCGCAGCGCAGGCCACAGGCTTTGCTGGGTGCGGAACAGCGATTGCTCGCTGACCACGGCCAGGGTATGCATATCGAAGCGGTTGCCTATGCTGGCCGCCAGTTGCAGCAGGTGCTGCGTCTCCGGCGGCAGGCGATGGATCTTGCCCAGCATCAGCTCGACGACATTGTCGGTGAATCCGGCCTGCTCCAGCGCTGCGATGTCCCACTGCCAGCAGTCCGCGCCGAATTCGTAATGCAGGTGCCCCGCCTCGTGGATGGTGCGCAGGAACTGGTTGAGAAAGAAGGCGTTGCCCTGGGTCTTGCGATAGCAAAGCGCCGTCAGCGGCTGGCAGTCCGTTGCCGGCACGCGCAAGGTATCGGCGATGAGCCGGGCGACATGCTGCTCTGCCAGCGGCGCCAAGGTCAGCGTACTGAGCAGGGCGCCGGCCGTGCGCAAATCGTCGCAGAGCGTCATCAGGGGATGCGTGGCATTGACTTCGTTATCGCGGTAGGCGCCGATGAACAGGGTATGGCCGGCGTCCGGATCGCGCAGAAACAGCTCGATCAGTTTCAAGGTCGGCGCATCGGCCCACTGTAGATCGTCGAGAAAGATCACCAGCGGCCGTCCGGGGCTGGAAAACACCTGCACGAAGCGCTGGAACAGGCGATTCAGCCGATTCTGCGATTCGCCGGGCGGCAACGCTACCACGGCGGGACTGGCACCGACGATCAATTCCAATTCCGGTATCAGTTCGGCCATTACCCCGACATTGGCGCCCAGGGCAAGGCGCAGCTTATCGGCCCACTGTTCCAATTTGCGCGCCGGCTCACTCAGCAATTGCCGGGCCAGTTCGCGAAACGCCTGCACCAGCGAAGCATAGGGCTCATCCCGCCGGAACTGGTCAAACTTGCCGGAGACAAAATAACCGCGCCGGGCGACGATAGGTTTGTGCACCTCGTTGACTACCGCCGATTTGCCTATGCCGGAATAGCCGGCCACCAGCAGAAGTTCACTGGTGCCGCCGGCCACCCGCTCGACGGCGCCGAGCAACTGTTCGATCTCATGCTCGCGCCCATAGAGTTTTTGCGGTATCTGGAAGATGCCGCTGTGGTCGGAGAGCCCGCTGGGCAGGCTGACGACGCGTTCCGGCGTAAGCGCCAATTCCTGGCAGCGCGCCAGGTCTTTTTTGAGGCCATGGATGGTTTGATAGCGCTGCTCGGCGTTCTTGGCCAGCAGGCGCTGCAAGACCTGCGTCAGCGCCCCTGGCAAGCGGCTGAATACGGGAAGCGTAAAATCCGCCGCACGCGCAATATGGCTATGCACCAGCTCCATGGCGTCGCTGGCCAAAAATGGCGGGCGTCCGGTCAGCAATTCATACAAGGTGGCGCCGACCGCATAATAATCGGAACGATAGTCCACCAGGCGGTTCATGCGCCCTGTCTGTTCGGGCGCCATGTAGCGCAGCGTGCCTTCCAGGCGATGCGGGCTGTCGTAGCCGGACATTTCCTGGCCAAGCTCGCCGCTGATGCCGAAATCGGTAATCTGCAAACGGCGCTGTGCCGCGTTCCACACCAGGTTGGACGGGTTGATATCCTTGTGGATGATGGAGTTGCCGTGCACGCAGTCGAGCGCCGTGCATAATTGCAAGGCGATATCGAAGAAGTCGGCCAGGAGCAAAACCGGCTTGTCGTCGGGCACCGTTCGCCGTACCAGCAGCTTGTCCAGCGACTCGCCGCCGATGTCTTCCTGCAGGATCATCCAATGGCTTTTGTGATGCCGCAATTCCAGCGGGCAGACGATGCCCGGGTGCTTGAAGCGCCGCGATGTCGCGAACTCGCGCTTGAACTGGCCGATATCCTGAGATGAGGGCACATCTTTATGCAGAACCTTGACGATGATGGACGTACGACCGGCCTCGCCATTTGCGCGAAAGACCAGGGAACGCTCACCGTCATGCAACTGCTCGACTATGCGGTAGCCTTGAGGTGCAAACACGTTCCTACCCCTAATTCTCAAAAAAACATAGTTGATCACCCGTTTTGTAAGCGGGCTTTTTGAAATCGGATAGCGACATGTATGGGAAAAGCGGCCTGTCGAATACAGCGGGTGTTCGGCAGGCCGCCAAGCTTAATGTGCAAGCCTTCAGTGTAGCCGGTTTTTATCTAAAAAATATTGTCGTGCGCAATCGGCAAGGACTGCCCCGTCAACGCGCTGGCCGCCTGCAGCCCGGCTATCACCGTGGATTCGACGCAGCCCAGGTTGAGCGAGCCGTTGTCAATCCAGTCCCCGGTCAGGTAGAGATTGGCAAAACCCGAGCCGCCCGCCTTGAGCCGATATTGATTGGTATTGGCGGCGTTGCACACATAGCGCTCAGTGGGATCGATATTGGCGCGGAAGTATTGACCATCCAGCCGTGCTTCGCCATCGCGGTTCTGCATGTCCACCAGTTTGGACCAATCCAGCGCCTGCTTGTCGTTCTGCTGGGCCGCATAGGGCCACAGGTGCCCGGTGTAGTGCTTGAGCCAGGCGCGCGCGCTTTCCTTGACGCGCAACTTCTGCTGGGCTGGAAAGCTGTAGTCGGTAAACGGCGGTATCGGAACGGCGTCCTTCATGTTGTTGCAGAAGTAGGCGATCCCGTAGGGTAGCGCGTTCTGCGGCCAGTTTTCCTTGTCCAGCGTCTGGTCCATGGCCGCCCAGGTGTTGAAGGGTTCACCGTAGGCATCCAGTATCGGGCTCGCCAGGGGCCAGCCCGTCTCTTCCAGGTTGATGTTGAGCCAAAGTTGCATGGCCTGGGTCTGGGTGGTGCTGGCCTGCGCCAGCATGGTCTGCCAGGCCGGGTTGGCCGCACTTAGCTCTGCGCTGATATAGGGCAGGGCGGCGACGGAAATACCCAGCACCACCTGGTCGAAATCCTCGCCCAGCT
>Ga0170475_104976160_pt1 | contig 10564 bp, 6 predicted proteins | sample Soicark_Litter_5_FD_111474 | JGI IMG/M metagenome (GOLD analysis project Ga0170475, IMG submission 111474) | Avena fatua rhizosphere microbial communities from Hopland, California, USA. Combined Assembly of 48 SPs | reverse complement strand
GCCCGACGCAAACAGCAGCGCGCCCACGCCGACGGTCGCCGCGCCGAGCGGCACGATGCGGCGCGGGCCGAGCCGGTCCATGGCCGCGCCGGCGATCAGGCTGAACGGTGAATACCCGTAGTAGAACAGCCCTGCCATCGACGCGACGCCTGCCACGCCGAGGCCGAAAGTCTCGGACAACTGCGGCATCATCACCGCCGGCGCCGAGCGGAGCGTGTACTGATAGAAGTAATACACGGCCGTCAGCAGCCACGCGAGCGCCGCCGTCCTGGCACCGAGAGCCGCTTTGTTCTCGTTCAACAGAACACCCGCCGGCCGACGCGCCGTAACTCAATGGTCATCGGACTCGCACCGGAAAAGAGACTCAGTACTGGGTGAAGAGCCGCTGCAGATCCGCCGCGTTGCGCTGTTTCAGCAGCGCCAGCCGCAGCAGCACGCGCGCCTTCTGCGGGTTGTGTTCCATCGCCGCCACGAATCCAAGCTTGTCATCGTCGAGCTCCACGTTGCGGCCGATGACGCCGGTGGTCACACGGGAGGAGCGGACACAGGCGACGCCGTTCTTCGCGTGCTTCGCGAGCGTTTTCACCGCGGCTTCCGTGAGGTTGCCGTTGCCGACGCCCGCGACGACAATGCCCTTGGCGCCGGCCGCGACGGCGGCATCGATGAGCGCGCCATCCATGTTCTCGTAAGCCATGACGATGTCGACCCGCGGCAGCTGCGTGACACCCGCGACCGAGAACTCCGAATCGGCCGTGTGACGTCCCACCGGCCCACGGTAGAACTCGACGGTGCCGTACGCGACCGTGCCGATGAGGCCCGACAACGGCGAGAGAAACGTCTGTACCGCCGTCGTGCTCGTCTTCGTCAGCGACGCCGCGCCGTGAATCCAGTCGTTGGCGACCACGAGTACGCCGCGACCCGCGGCGTCCTTGCTGGCCGCCACCGCGACGGCGTTGTAGAAGTTCAGCGGTCCGTCCGCGGACAGCGCCGTCGACGGACGCATCGCCGCCGTCAACACCACCGGCTTGCGCGACTTGACAACGAGGTTGAGGAAATAGGCCGTTTCCTCGATCGTGTCGGTGCCGTGCGTGATCACCACGCCCGCCACGTCGTTCTGGGCGGTCAATTCGTTGATGCGCGTGGCCAGCTTCAGCCAGACCGCATCGTTCATATCCTGCGAGCCGATGTTCGAGATCTGCTCGCCCCGCAGCACGGCGAGCTTCTTGGCCTGCGGCACTGCGGCGAGCAGCTGCTGCACGCCGACCTGCCCGGAGGTGTACGCGGCCTGCACGTCGCTTCCTGCCGCGCCGGCGATCGTGCCGCCGGTCGCCAGCACGACCACGGTAGGCAGCGCGGTCTTCGCCGGGGCCGCGGCCTGTGCCGAGGTGGTGCCGGGCACGGCGACGACCAGCACGAGTGCGATAAGCCCGAGGAGCGATGCCGGCCGGTGTTCGAACTGATTCCGCATGATCAACCTTTCCTGTATGAGTACGTTGCCTATCGAAGAACGAATCTGAGCCACGGCGTGCCGACGACGAGGTAGATGAGCATCGTGCACGCGGTTGAGACGGCGCCGAGGCGGTACAGATCCCGCTGCGACAGGAATCCACTGCCCGCGAACAGGAGATTCGCGCTCGAGCCCTGCGGCGTGATCGCCGCAAAGTAATTCGTCGCGAACAGCAGCTGAAACGCGAGCGGCGCCGCCGGCACTCCAAGTTTCACGCCGACATCGAGGAACACGCCGAAGAGCGCGAGGAGGTGAGCCGTCTGGCTGACGAACACGTAATGCAGCAGCACGTAAGCCGCGAGCAGCGCGAAGCCCGCCACCACCGGCGATAAACCGCCCATCGCTTCGGCGAGACGCTGCCCGAGGAATCCCATGAACCCGAGCTCGTTGAGCTGGCTGCTCAGGGTGAAGAGCACGGCGAACCAGATGAACGTGGCGAGCACGTCGCCCTCGTGCCTGATGTCCTCGAGCGTCAGCACACCCGACGCGAGCAGGCCGCCGAGGCCCAGAAAGGCGACGGCCGTCGAGTCCAGCCCCAGCGACGCGGCCGACGCCCAGAGCGACACCATGCCGGCGAACGCGACCAGCACGACGATTTCGTCACGACGGAGCGGACCGAGCCTGGCGAGCGCGAGGCGTGCCGCCGCCGGCGCCTCGGGCGTCGAGGTCAGCTCCGGGGAAATGATCCGGTACAGGACGAGCGGCATCAGCACGATGCCCGCAATCGTCGGCACCGATGCGGCCAGCAGCCAGGAACCGAACCCGATCTCGACACCGAATCGTTTCGCGATCTCCGCCCCCATCGGATTGGCCGCCATCGCGGTCAGCCAGAGCGCGGAGGACAGGCTCAGGCTCACGATGCCCGAGAACATCAGGAAGCTTCCGAGACGACGCCGGCTGTCGTCGCCCGGCTTCGCCCCCGCCGCATCGGCAAGCGAGAACGCAAGGGGGAATATGACGCCCGAACGCGCCGTGTTGCTCGGGAAGGCCGGCGCGATCAGTCCGTCCACGAGGAAGATGCTGTACGACAATCCCAGCGTCGATCGGCCGAATCGGCTCACAAGGAGGTGGCCGATCCGTGCGCCGAGACCGCACTTCACGACGGAGCGCGCCACCAGGAAGGCGAGCACGATGAGGAGAATGGTGCCGTTGGCGAAACCCGCATACGCCTTTGCCGGCGAGAGCAGCCCGCTCAGCACGGCGGCCGCAACGGCGATGACCGACGCCGTCAGAATCGGCAGCGCGTTGGCCACGACAAAGACGATGGCGCCGGCGAAGAGGGCGAAGAGCCTCCAGGCCTGGATCGTCAGGCCCTCTGGCGGCGGCACGAACCACGTAACGAGGATGACGGCGGTAATCATGGCGGGTGCCACGAACCGCCCTCGCCCGGCGGGCGCTGTCACGGCGTTCCTTTCCGCAACCGTCCGCGGAGGTCGACCGCGCGCCCCTGCACGACATCGTCGAGATCCTGGGCGACGTACTGCCACGTCAGCGAATAATCGCCTGTCACCCCGGCGTACTGTCCGCTGCCGCCGGTGATCGTGCCCACCACGCGGCGACCGGTGGCGACGGGTTCGCCTTTCAACTCGCTGAAGATGTGATCGCCGCGCGCGTCCGTCCACACGGCCCGCCCGACGCTGAGGTTCTGCCCATCGTCGAACGCGATCGCCTCGCCGAGCATCCCGCCGCCGAGATCCTTCGTCGCGAGTACGACCGCGCCAGACAAGTGGACGATGGCCGCGGAATGACCGGCTCCGGTGGGAAGGGTCTGACGGGGTCCGCGCGCGGACCACGTCCCGGCAAATGTCCGCCAGCCGGCGGCTGCGGTCCCGGCCTGCGGCGCTCCGCCTGCACCGAGAAGCGCCGGCGCCGAAAGCACCGCAAGAACCCCGATGGCGGCCCGTATCATGCGGGACGGCCCTGTCCTGTCATCGCCATGGGATCGAGCACTTCGGCGATCTGCTGCTCGGTCAGGATTTTCCGCTCACGGATGATTTCGAGGATGCCGCGGCCCGTCTTCTGCGCCTCGGCGGCCAGCTCCGTGGAGCGGTCGTAACCGATGACGGGGTTCAGCGCCGTGACCGTGCCGATGCTGTATTCGACGTAATGGCGGCACACCTCTGGGTTCGCCGTAATGCCGTCGATGCAGTGCACTCGCAGCGTCCGCGCCGCGTTGATGAACATCGTCTGCGCCTCAAAGATACACGCCGCCATCACCGGCTCGAACACGTTCAGCTGCAGCTGCCCGGCTTCGGCGGCCATGGTGACGGTCTGATCGCTGCCGATGACGCGGAAGCACACCATGTTCACGACTTCCGGAATGACGGGGTTCACCTTCCCGGGCATGATGGAGGAGCCCGGCTGCTTCGGGGGCAGGTTGATCTCGCGCAGGCCGCACCGCGGCCCGGACGACAGCAGGCGAAGATCGTTGCAGACCTTCGAGAGTTTGATCGCCAGGCTCTTCATGCACGAGGAATACAGGACGTACGATTGCGTATCCTGCGTCGCTTCGATCAGGTCGTCAGCGAGATAAACCGGCATCCCGGTGATCGTGGCCAGGTGCGCCGTGCATTTCGGCCCGTAGCCGACCGGCGCGTTGAGGCCCGTGCCGATGGCCGTCGCGCCCATGTTGACTTCACACAGCACGCGCTGCACGGCGTCGAGCGCGCGCACCTCTCCGGCCAGCGTTTCGCCGAAGGCCCTGAACTCCTGGCCGAGCGTCATGGGCACCGCATCCTGCAGCTGGGTGCGGCCCATCTTCAGAATCTTGTCGAATTCCAGCGCTTTGGCTTTGAACGAGCCGATCAGCTGGTTGATCTCCGCCACCATGCGCACGTTGCCGAGCGCCATTCCGACGTGAAGAGCCGTCGGGTACGCGTCGTTGGTGGACTGGGACGCGTTCACGTGATCGTGCGGATCGCAATGCTTGTATTCGCCTTTCCGGTGCCCCATGAGCTCGAGCGCGCGGTTGGCGATGACCTCGTTGGCGTTCATGTTGGTGGACGTGCCGGCGCCACCCTGGAAGACGTCGAGCCGGAATTGATCGTGGAGCTTCCCGTCAATGAGTTCCCTGCACGCGCCTTCGATGCCTTTGAGGATGTCTGCGCTGAACTGGCCGCACTCGTGGTTGGCGCGAGCGGCGGCCATTTTCACCATGGCCAGGGCCTTGATGAAGTCCGGATAGAGCTGGAGCTCCACGCCGGAAATATGGAAGTTGTCGAGGCCGCGCGCCGTCTGTACGCCGTAATAGGCGTCGGCAGGCACCGCTTTCTCGCCAAGCAGATCGCGCTCGAGACGGGTCGGGTGATCGGACATGGCAGACTCCTGTTCAGGCGAGCGCGCTCGCGTCGGCCGCCGGTACCCCGGTGCCTTTGTGTACCCGAGTGAAGATTGCAATCCGCTTGCCTCTGGGGGAGGTCCGTCACGCCGACGTCACAGTCGGTTCTGGCAGGAGGAATCGTGGGGATTACGCGGCCATCAGAAGGAAATATCGCCGAAAACCACAGCCCGTTGTGAGGAATTGACGACGGACGGTCGTGGGATTGGGATCACGTCCGGGGCGCCGGGCCGTGGGCCACCTCCGAAATCTCGGAATCCCTCCGATATCGAGGAGAGTCCAGGGGTGGGGCACACCGGCCTGTGAATCGCTCCAGCGTGTCTCAGATCATTCGAGACACGCTGGAGCGCTGGAAATCAATCGCGCAATGATCGCGCTTCTGACCTCACGGCCGATGATTGAGGGGCGAGTCGGAGCCAGCTCCCCACTGTAGCGGGAAATAGGTCGTGTAGTTGGTGCTCGACTTCAGGATCCACCACGTCCCCGTCGAGGGCCGGAAGATCGCGACATCAGTCTTGCCGTCCCCATCGTAGTCGCCGGGCACCGGAGTGTCCGTGGCGAGGCCCCACTGTTGCGGGAAATAGGTCGTGTAGTTGGTGCTCGACTTCAGGATCCACCACGTCCCCGTCGAGGGCCGGAAGATTGCGACATCAGTCTTGCCGTCCCCATCGTAGTCGCCCGGCACCGTGATGTCCGTATCGAGGCCCCACGTCTGCGAGAAGTAGCTCGTGTAGTTGGTGCTCGACTTCAGGATCCACCACGTCCCCGTCGAGGGCCGGAAGATCGCGACGTCAGTTTTGCCGTCGCCATCAAAGTCGCCCGGCACCGGGTTGTCCGTGGCGAGGCCCCACTGTTGTGGAAAGTAGGTCGTGTAGTTGCTGCTCGACTTCAAGATCCACCACGTCCCCGTCGAGGGCCGGAAGATCGCGATGTCAGTCTTGCCGTCGCCATCGTAGTCGCCCGGCACCGGGATGTCGGTGGCGAGTCCCCACTGTACCGGGAAGTAGGTGCTGGTGCTCGACTTCAGGATCCACCACGTCCCCGTCGAGGGTCGGAAGATGGCCGCGTCGGTCTTGCCGTCGCCATCATAGTCGCCCGGCACGGGAACGTCCGTGGCGAGTCCCCACGTCTGCGAGACGTACGTCGTGTAGTTGCTGCTTGACTGCAGGGTCCACCACGTGCCAGTCGAAGGCCGGTAAATCGCCACGTCGGTCTTCCCATCCCCATCGACGTCGTCAACCGCCGATCCCGACGGCGCGAACGCGATGCTGTTCGGGCGACCGGCATCGCTGAGCGTATCCGGGGCCTGAACTGACAACGTCGTCAGAGCGCCGGTTCCCGCGTTGACGCCGAGTACGATGAGGTTGCGCGTGTCCCCGTTCAATGAGAACACGAATCTGCCGTCCTTCGAGACCGCCAGCGCGGCCGTCTCTGCGCCGCCGGTCGCGAACGGCGATCCGGCGACGTTCGTCAGGGTCGTCCCCGAACCGCTTCCCGCGATCTGGAACACGCCGATCCTGCCGGTGCTCAGGTCAGGCACCATGTAAAAGCCGGCCGGATGGAGCACGCCCCCGTTGATGTCGTTCAAGCCTCCAGCAGGGAACGGGCTGCCGGAAGCGGCAGTGGGCACACCGCCTGACGTCGTAAACACCCGGACCTGGTTGCCTTCATTGTTCGCGGCAAAGAGCCGCCCGCTGGTGTCAGTCGCGTAACCGATTGGGAAAATGCCACCGAGCGTAAACGGCGATCCCGCGAGCGGCGTGAGCACGCCGGTGCTGGCGTTGACGCTGAATCCCGCTGTGCTCGGGCTGGCTGGGTTCCCATTGCCCGCGCCCGCGTAGACGTAGTTGCCGTCGCGGCTGAACGCCGACTCAAAGACGACCTCGACGCCGGCCGAGTACGGACTGCCCGCGGCGGGCGTCGCTGTCGTCGGAGTGATCGCGTAGCTGGCGACACTGCCGACGGTGAACGTGTCAACATCGGATCCGCCGACGATGACCGGCGATCCGCTCGGATGCACCCGCACCGTGGTCCAGAAATTGCCAGCTGGAAGGGCGATCGGGCTGAACGGCATCGGCGTCAGGGCGCCTGTGCTCGTGTCCACCGAAAACACGCTCAGCGTGCTGCTGATGGTGTTGATGGCGTAGAGCCGTTTTTTGCTCGCGTCGTAGGTGAGCTGCTCGGGAGGGTCATCGTTATCGTTGCCGATTCCGCCGGTCATCACCGGGAAGCCAGGAATCTGAACCAGCGCTCCGGAGCTGGTGGCACCGTAGCCGTAGATCAGGTTCGTGAAGGGGTAACCGTTCATGGCGTAGACCGTCCCTATGATCGGCGTGGCCACGCACGGCGCCGTGGTGAACGCGCGATCGAACCCGGTCGCCGTGCCGAACGAGTTGGTGGCGACGGCACGGACGTGATAGGTGCTGCCGCACGACAACCCCGAGATCGGCACGGTGGCGATCGGCACCAAGTCGAACCCCGAACCCATCGCCTGATCCGGCGTGTTGTTGCCGTAGCCGGTCGTCGCACCCCACTGGAAGTGCGCGTTCGTCAGCTGGCCGTTCGGGTTCACCGCGGCGAGGAGCGTCGCGCCGGTCTTGCCGACGGCGGCGACGATTCCCGTGAACGTTTGCGGCGTGCAGGGCAGCGTCTGGAAGGTCACGTCGTTGCCATTCGACGTTCCGTTGGCGTTGGTCGCCGTGGCGCGGAAGTGATACGTCGTGTTGCAGGTCAGCCCGGTCAGGATGCCGCCGTCGATGAACTGAAACGACGTGCCCGCACCCAGCGACTTCACCGGCGTCACATTGCCGTAGGCGGTCGTCAACCCCCACTGGTACTGACCCGTCGTCGCCAGCCCGTTCGGGTTGGCCGAGCCGGTCAACTCGGCCGTGAACGCGCCGATGTTGTCGGCGTTGTTCGTGAACGCCTGCGGCGAGCACGTGAACGTCTGGTCGGCGCCGAGCGACGTGCCCTGGCTGTTGGTCGCCCGAATCCGGAAATGATAAACGCTGCCCGCGAGGCAGGTCAGGCCGTTGATGCCGACCGTATGGGGCAAAGAGTTGAACCCCGAGCCGAAATCCCGCACTGAAGTCGTGTTGCCGTACGCGATCGTCGTGCCCCATTCGTAGAAGCCCGTTGTAGCGACGCCGCCGGGATTGACGCTGCCGTTCAACACCGCGCTCGTGTTCGTGACGATGGTGGCCGGCAGGGTCACGACCGTCGGCGGTCCGCTGACGGTGACGTTGATGAACGCCGTGAATTTGATGTTGGAGTCCGCGGCGTCGGTGATCAGGATCTGCGAGCCCACCCTTCCGCCCAGCGTCGGCGTTCCGCTGATGACTCCCGTGTTGAGGTCGATCGACAAGCCAGCCGCCAGCGGAGTGACGGCCGTGAACGTGTAGCCGTTGCTGCCACCGGCGACGAGCAACGGTTGCGAGTAAAGCGCCCCGGCAGGAATCGCGGTGCCCGTGAGCGGAAGATTGAAATAGAAATTATTCAGGGGCGAGATGCGCCAGGTGTAGGGCGGCGGCGTGAAGCTGGCGCCCACCGAGTCCATAAACTTCAGCGTGAAGGTGAACGTACCAGCCTGCATGAACCTTCCGCTGAGATACATTAACCCGTCGGCGCAGTTCGTACAGAGCCCAGGGCTACCCGCCACGAGCGAGACGCCAGGTGGCAGGTTGCCTGACACGAAGGAGACCGAGTACGGCGGCGTGCCGCCGAACGGCAGCACCTGGTTCGCGACAAAGTTGCCGACGGTCTGGTCGCCGAATGTTCCGAACCCGCTCGACAGTGCGTTGCTCGGGCTGGAGATGAACACCGCGAAGGTTTTCGAGACCGATCCGCTCGGGCCGGTCACGGTAGCGGTGAGCGTGCCTGTCTGCGGGAACGGCGTTCCGGACAGGACGCCGGCAGAGTCGAGGGACAACCCTCCAAACGACGCAGGCGACCACGTACAGGGCAAGCCGCAACCGGGGGCCTGCAGCGTCTGTGTGAAGGGCACAAAGCCCGTGGCGATCAGTGGGCCCGACGTGGTGATGGCGAACGGATCGACGGTGATCGGCGCCGATCTCGTCACCGTGTTCAGCGGAGCCGAGGTCGCGGTGTCGGTCAGGGTGACGTTCGGGGCGAATGGGCCGGCGAGGGTTGGCGTGCCAGAGATAGTGCCGGTGCTGCTGTCGATGGCAAGCCCGGGCGGCATGCTGCCGGTCGCCGACCAGGTGTACGTCGTGCCGCCGAACGGCGTTGGCGTGAACGTGTACGGTGAGCCCAGCGTCGCCTTCGGCGGGAGCGCGGAGAACAGCACCCTCGGGATGTTCAGCGTGATCGGTTTGTCGAGCACCGCTGCGGCCGAGTCGGTGACGCGGATGGACGTGATGAACGTTCCGGGGGTTGTCGCGACGCCGAGGAACGCGCCAGTACCGCTGGCGTTTACGGCGATGTTCGTCGGCAGCGGCAGGCCGTCCTGCACGCGAAACCCTGGGGGCGCCGTGAAGCCAGGCGTGATCGAATAGTGGTACCCGGTCCCAGAGCCGCCCGACGCCTGAAGCGTGAACTGGTTGAGGCCTAGCGCTCCGTTGAGAGTGGGCCCGATGTTCATGAGGAGCTGCGCGCTTGCCGACGCTGCCGACCCAAGGAATCCGAGCACAACGGTTAGCGTCCACACGCTCTTCAGACGTGACATTTCGGCCTCCGCTCAGCGAGATTTGTACGGTAGAGTTCGCAACCCTAACGGGACAGCTCGCGCGAGTCAAGAGCGAAGTTGACCTTGCAGAAACTATTTTGGGGTCGGGATCGGAAAGTCTTCTCGAGGAGTGTTTTTTCTTCAACCGGCCGCGGACAACCAGCCAAGCCGATGACCAGTGACAAATGATCCGTGAGAATCGCCTGCCGATTTCCGGCGAGGGTCAGCTCGCGAGGCTCGGGTCCCGGCGGCTCGAGCCAAAACGGTGGGCGTCGGTCGCACATCCGACAAACGCGTACGTGTCGAACCCCTGGTTCACGGCAAAGTGCGGGACGTACTGGTCCATCACATCCGCGAGCGGCCGAATCATGTTCGCCGTCGCGCGCGCGGCAGGTTCGAACAGAAACGCAATCCCGTTGACGCGATAGATCACCCACGCATGCTGGCGATCGATCTCCGGGCGATCCGCACAGATCACCCGGCCCACACAGAAATCCGCATCGATGCCGAGCTCCGCCAGCTTGCGCCACGCCCAGAGCGCGAAGTCTTCGCAGTCGCCTCGCTTCATTTTCTCGAACAGGGCGGGGTGCTGCCAGACGTCAGGCTCGCGAAACAACTCGAGATCGGTGACGTATTCGCAGGTCTGCAGCCAGGAGATTATGTCGTCGATCGTGCCGACACGTACCCCGCTCTTGCCCTCGAAGTACTTGTCGAACGCCTGCCGGGAGCCAGGGCCGAACACGCTCGCCGGCACTCGCATGGCCACGTGGTCCCACGCCGATTCGCGCCCGGCGAGGCGCGACGCAAACCGCACGAACGATGACAGGATCTTGCGAACCGACCATCCGGGCGATGCGGCCGTCATGTAAGCACTGTGACGCAAATTGCCGCCGAATCGTTCAAGACCCCACGGGTAAGGTGTCGCGTTCGTATCGAACTGACTGCTAAGAAGGAATACCACGCGAAATCAGGCTGGTGTGGCCGGCTTTCTCGCAATCAGCTGATGCATGCGCCAGTGCGACGACTGTGTCCGCTG
>Ga0170475_110373579_pt1 | contig 10565 bp, 6 predicted proteins | sample Soicark_Litter_5_FD_111474 | JGI IMG/M metagenome (GOLD analysis project Ga0170475, IMG submission 111474) | Avena fatua rhizosphere microbial communities from Hopland, California, USA. Combined Assembly of 48 SPs | reverse complement strand
AGACGCCAGGATTGGCTGATGGTGCCGGTGATGTTGTCCTGTATCGTGTAGCCGCCGCCGTCGAAATCCATCCAGATATTGCGTGTCAGCGCCAGCCGATCCGGCATGGGCGTGGCATCGCCGCGGCGGCTTTCCGTGAAGGCCATGCTTTGCCCGGGCAGCAGGCGGTAAGCGGGCAGTTTGCGCCAGTTCTGCGGCAAGGTGGATTGTTGCGGGTCGATGCTGGGCACGCCGTCTATCGTCACCTGGCGCAGGTTGCTGTGCGCCACGAACGACCAGATTTCCTCTTCGGCCAGCGGCGCGGCCGGCTTGGGCAAGGTAAGGCTCTTCACGGCTTCCAGGCTGCGCCCGGTCAGCAGGATTTCCCAGCGCCCGGCGCGCACCTGCACGCGCAGGCTGCCATCCGCCTCCACCCGCGCCGGCAGCGGCGAAGTCAGCGCCAGCGCCGTAAAGCCGGGCAGCAGCACATTGGGCAGCAACAGCTCGCGGTTCTTGCCCGAAGCACTCAGCTCGACGTGGGTGGTGACCTGCATGGGGATGTCGTCATCTATCTTGCGATGCACTCGCAGGTCCAGGCGCGCTTCGCCCGTGTCGCTATCGCTGGCACGCAGCCACAGCAGGCCGGTGTCTTCCGTCTTGGGGTTGGCCACTGTCTTACCGTCCAGCGTCAGGCTGATCAAGCCGGCGGACTGCGGCACCAGCAGACTTTCCGGCATCTCCTTCCACTCGAAATCACCGCTGATGACATGCTGGCCGGCGCCCAGATAAACGCCGGGTACTTCCTGCTTGGCTGCGACCACTACCGGCTTGCCGTCCAGCTTCACATTTTGCGGCCAATACTTGGCATTGCCGGGGATGGGCGTCCAGTCCAGCTTGTAGTTCAGCACCGCCTGCGTCCAGCTACCGCCCTGGTGCTTGAGATTGAGATCGACGCTGGATATCCAGTTGCAACGGTGGTTGTCGCCATTGTTATAGGCGCTGGGACAGAGCTGATCCTCTGCACCATATAACGACCAGGGCACCCAGGATTTCAGGGGGTCCGGCACCTCGTCGCGCGTCATTGGCACGGCGCCCACGCTGAGTATGATCAAGAACAGCAAAAGCGAGGGCAGGAAGGGCTTGGTCATCTTGATCGACTCATCTCGGTCGTTAACATGCATTAATGTTTCACGTGGCACCAATATAGCTTTAAAGCATTACCTAACCTAGGACATTGCCATATTTCGCCGCCCCCACCCGAAGATTTTGCCTTACCTGGGACGCCTACCACCCCGCGCCGGCTTACGCTCCGTGCGGCTGGCCGTCGGGTCGAAGCGCAGGCGGCCATGCTGTTTGGTGTTCTGCGCCTGCAGCAGCTTGTCCAGCGTTTCGGAGGCGCGTTTCATCAGCAACTGCGCCTTTTCCTCATCCACGAAAGTCTCCGGCAGGCGGTAGCCCAGCCATGCATAGGCAGAATAGAGTTTGCAGGAATCTTCGGCAAACTGCAGCGGGTTGAGGTTGGGCGGGCAGATGCGCTCATCCAGGCGCGACTTGGCACCCTGCTCGCGCTGCTTGGCCCAGGTGATCAGCGCATTGCCGAGCACCGCCACTTTGGTTGGTATCGGGCATAGCGAAAACAGGAAGCGGTCTTCCAGCGACAGGTTGAGAGCATCCAGCCAGGTGGCGCGCTCGATCTGCTCCGTCAAATCGGCGGGCAGGAAGAATTCATCGTGAACTTCCACATGCTTGGAAAACAGCTCCAGCAGGCGCTTCAAGCGCTTCTCGCCCGTCGCCTCGCGGATCTGCTTCAGGTAATCGAGATTGGGCGCCACGAAAAAGCCGGTGCTGGGCAGCGGATGGATCTTCTGCTTGAGCAAGAGACCGATCTGGCGATGGGTTTCCGCATCGAAGCCCGCCACATGGCCGGCCTCATGGATGCCATAGCGGCCAGCACGGCCGGCGATCTGCCGCGCCATGGCCGGCGACAGCAGGTTTTCCGAATAGCCGTCGAATTTATAGGCAGTGGTGAACACCACGCGCTTGGCCGGCGTATTCAGGCCCATGCCCAGCGCATCCGTGCCCACCACGATGCTGGCTTCGCCGCTGATGAAACGGTCGGCCTGCGCCTGCCGCACTTCTGGCGACAGCGCGCCGTAGATAGTGGCCACGGAATGGCCGGCAGCGACCAGTTGATCGCGCCACAGCAGCACTTCGCGCCGCGAGAAGGCCACCACCACGTCGCCGGCTTTCAGCTTCTTGATGCTGCCTACATCCACAGGGTCCATTTCCAGCGAAGTCTTGCGGGCGAATTTGCGGATTTCCAGGGGACAGCCCAGGCGCAGCACCAGTGCTTCGATGGCTTCCTTGGCTTCCATGGCGCCGACCAGGTAAACGGTTTCGGCCGGCACGCCGCATACCGCCGCCGTCCACGCCGCGCCTCTATCCTTGTCTTCCAGCAACTGGATTTCGTCGATCACCGCCACTTCGATGGGCATATGGCTGTTGAGCATTTCCACCGTGCTCGCCACATGCGTGGCATCCGGCACCAGGCGCTTCTGCTCGCCCGTGATCAGGCTCACCGCCAGACCCTGCGCCTTGAGCCGCTCATAATTCTCCAGCGCCAACAGGCGCAACGGCGCGAGGTAGGCGCCGGATTTGGCCTTGGCCAGATGCTCCATGGCCGCATGTGTCTTGCCGGAATTGGTGGGGCCGAGCAGGGCGATGAAGCGGCGCTTCATGCCGGTGGCGGTGATAAAGGACTCAGGGTAGAGGGCCAGATTGACGGAATCCTTGGACGCCTCCGCCTGCCACTGCTCTTTCTGCTTGGCCGCCGCTGCCGTAATACGGTCGCGCATCAGCTCGCAGCGCGTGGCATAAGTCTCCTCATCGGCGATCAGCGCCTTGAGCGCGCCATCCGCTTTCACACTGCTGGTGCGTGCCGTCTTCATCACCTCCGCGATGGCGGGGCGCAACAAGCCTTCCAGATTGGCGCGCGCCGCCGGGTTGCCGCGCTCGCGCACCATCGTAAAACGGTCTTCCTCGCTGAGCTTGGCCCACTTCTGCAGCTTGGCGAGCGTGCCCTTTGGGCCGATCAGGTGATAGGGAACAGTGCGGCCATCCACTTCCAGGCTGCCGCGCATGCTCAGCGCCACCTCGCCATGTGGGTGAACCAGGGTCAACTGGTGGGCTTCCATATAGGCAGCAAGCGTCCAATTGTCGGATAAGGCATCGGCCAGGGTTTGCATAAGAACTTGTAATCCAATAAGGTTTGCGACTGATAGGCGACAAAATACACCGCATTTTGCCGCTACGCGCATTTTTCATCACGTTTTTGGGCGGAACGGCCATGCATAATCGCTATGAGGTAGACGGCTCACAAGGCAATTTCGAGCGTGGCTCGAATGGCCTTGTGCAGGCGAACCTGTTGGGCTTGACTGATCCTGAAGATATGATCGATGCGGAACAGCAGCTATTGGAACAGATCTATCAAGCGGTATTGGTGGAGGACTTGCCGGACAGGCGGCTGACAGTGGCCGATCTCAAAACCTGGCACTATCGCTGGCTGGGCAATGTGTACGATTGGGCAGGCCAAGAACGCTCAGCCAATCTAAGCAAAGGGGACTTCCTTTTTGCCGCCAGTGCCCAGATACCACGCTTGCTGACGCTTTTCGACAAGGACTTCTTGGGAAAGTACACACCTTGCCATGACGTGACGGAAACACAGCTAATCGAAGCTGTCGCCGCTACTCACGTTGAATTGATACTCATCCATCCGTTCCGCGAGGGCAATGGCCGCTTGTCGCGGCTATTGGCTGACGTCATGGCCGTACAAGCGGGATTTGGCGTGCTCGACTATAGCGCTTGGGATCGCCACAAGACCGAGTATTTTACTGCCATACAACATGGCCTCACTGGGAATTACCAGCCCATGCAGAAATGGGTGCATGCGGCTATTGTGCGATAACCCGGTCAGATGCGCGGCGGCACGACACGTGCCAAGGTAAGATGCTGGAACTTGCCGGACTTTTGTTTCAGCTTATTCTCAAGCTGAGCCACGCTCTGCCCGGTTTCAATCGCAGTAGAGCTGGCAACGGCGCGAATGATCGCCGCTAGCGTAGGCGTCTTTTTCATAGCAGGTTTCTCGATCATCGCATCTACTCCGGGTCATGCCTTAACTATATGTAATTATATAGCATTGCCGCCCTGCCACCAAAAAATACAATGCCTGAGCTGCCACAGCCAGCGCAGTCGCGCTGGCTGTGGACCAACTTGCCTCAGCGCACCGACCCCGCATCCACCACTGCCACCGCCGTCATATTCACGATACGCCGCACCGTCGCCGAAGCCGCCATGATGTGCGCCGGCTTGTTGGCGCCGAGCAGGATGCCGCCGACAGTGATGCCATTACCGGCCGCGATACGCAGCAGGTTGTAGGCCACGTTCGCGGTATCGACATTGGGCATGATCAGCAGGTTGGCTTCCGTTTCCAGCGCGGTTTCCGGGAAAACTTCTTCCATGATGGGCCGCGACAGCGCCGCGTCGGCGCGCATTTCGCCTTCCACGGCCAGCGACGGGTCGCGCTCGCGTATCAGCAGCAGTGCATCGCGCATTTTCTGGGCGGACGGGGCATCGGAGCTGCCGAAGCTGGAGTGCGACAGCAGCGCCACCTGTGGTTTGACGCCGAAGCGGCGTACTTCTTCGGCAGCGAGCAGCGTCATTTCTGCGATCTGCTCGGCATTCGGGTCGAGGTTGACGTGCGTATCGCAGATAAAGAGCTGGCGGCCGGGCAGGATCAGCATCTGCATGCTGGCCATGGTTTCTACGCCGGGGCGCGGGCCGATGAGGGTCTTCACATAGTGCAGGTGTTCCTTGAAGGTGCCATTGGTGCCGCAGAGCATGGCATCGGCATCGCCGCGCGACACCAGCATGGCCGCCACCAGGGTGCTGCGCGAGCGCATTTCGGATTTGGCGACGGCTTCCGTCACGCCCGTGCGCTTGGCGATTTCGTAATAGGCTTTCCAGGCTTCCGTATAGCGGGAGTCGCTGAGCATGTTCACGCATTCGCAATCCACGCCCAGTTTGAGGCGCAGACCGAAGCTCTCGATACGGGCGGCGATCAGATCTTTGCGCCCGACCAGGATCGGGTAGGCGAGACCTTCATCGACTACCACCTGTGCGGCGCGCAGCACGCGCTCTTCTTCGCCTTCCGCATAGACGACACGCTTGGGGGCACTCTTGGCGGCATCGAATACCGGCTCCATGCTGGTGCCGGAATGGTAGACGAAGCGCCCCAGTTGCTGGCGGTAGGCGTCCATATCCAGGATGGGCCGCGATGCCACGCCGCTATCCATGGCCGCCTGTGCCACTGCCGGGCAGATCTTCTCGATGAGGCGGGGATCGAAGGGCTTGGGGATCAGGTATTCGGGGCCGAATTTGAGGCCGGCGGCGCCGTAGGCATTGGCGACCACGTCCGGGATTTCCGCATAGGTCAGCTCGGCCAGGGCGCGTACGGTGGCGAGCTTCATCTCTTCATTGATGGTGGAGGCGCCGACATCCAGCGCGCCACGGAAGATGAAGGGAAAGCACAGGACGTTGTTGACCTGATTGGGATAGTCGGAACGCCCAGTGCCGATGATGGCGTCCGGGCGCACCGCCTTGGCTTCTTCCGGCAGGATTTCCGGCGTCGGGTTGGCCATGGCGAAAATCAGCGGATTGCGCGCCATCTTCTTCACCATGTCCGGCTTGAGCACGCCGCCGGCGGACAGGCCGAGGAATACATCGGCATCGGCAATAATGTCGCCTAGCGTGCGCGCATCGGTATTGCGCGCATAGCGATCCTTGTTGGGGTCCATATTCGTCGGCCGACCCACGTAGACGACGCCGTCGATATCGGCGACGTAGATGTTCTCCAGCTTGATGCCCAGCGATACCAGCAGGTCCAGGCAGGCCAGCGCAGCGGCACCGGCGCCGGAGCAGACCAGCTTGACCTTGTCCACTTCCTTGCCCACGCATTTCAGGCCATTGAGGATGGCGGCGGCGGCGACGATAGCGGTGCCGTGCTGGTCGTCATGGAACACGGGGATCTTCATGCGCTCGCGCAGCTTCTTTTCGATATAGAAGCATTCCGGCGCCTTGATGTCTTCCAGGTTGATGCCGCCAAAGGTCGGCTCCATGCTGGCGATGATGTCGACGATCTTGTCCGGGTCATGCTCGTTGAGTTCGATATCGAAGACGTCGATGCCGGCGAATTTCTTGAACAGACAGCCCTTGCCCTCCATGACCGGCTTGCCGGCGAGCGCGCCGATATTGCCGAGGCCCAGCACGGCGGTGCCGTTGGTGATCACCGCCACCAGGTTGGCGCGCGAGGTATACAGCGCTGCCTTGAGCGGATCGTGCTGGATGGCGGTGCAGGCATAGGCGACGCCCGGCGAGTAGGCGAGCGACAGGTCGCGCTGGGTGACCAAGCCCTTGGTCGGCGTCACGGATATCTTGCCCGGTGTCGGAAACTGGTGATATTCCAGGGCAGCATCTCTGAGCTGGTCTTCCATTTTTTGCTGCTCGTCCATTTGTTCTATTCCCTCGATATCGATACTGACTTGTCCTTAAAACCGGGCGCGGCTGATGGCGCTTCGGGCGGCTGCGGCTTTCAGGAGGATGGATGGTTGTCTCACCCCTGGCAGTATAGGGGTTGGTTGTTTCTAATCTTGCGGCAGGTGTGCCTCGACTGGCTGGAGGGCTGTGCAGATACCACGCCCTTCAGCATAGCGTATCCGCCAGCAGTCTTCACGTAACGCTACGCCAAATCGTCCGGGCAGTGCATTGTGGTTTGCCCCATTGCAAAAACCTTGGCGCAAGCCCTTGTCGCGGGAGCAGGGAGGGCCATTCACCACGTGAATTCACTGAATTTAGCGACTAGAATGAATTCGATCTATCTGCATTCACCATGGCGACGCACCCCTATCAAAACCAACCTGGTCCGCATGACTAAGCCACCTTCTTATACCCTGCCGGAATCCATCCTCCAGACCATGGTGCAGGATGCCGCCATCGGCATCTGGATGATAGACGCGAGCGACGTGACACGCTTCGTGAACCCCTGCATGGCCGGCATGCTGGGTTACCGGGTGGAAGATATGCTGGGCCGCCCCTTGCGCGATTTCGTCGAGCCACGGCTGCGTAATGAATTGGGTGCACGCCTTTACCTGCGCCGCCAGGGTATCGCTGAAACCTATGAATTCACCTTTTGCCGGGCCGACGGCAGCATGCTGGCGGTGGAAGTGTCCGCCACGCCCCTGCAGGATGCCAGCAAAGGCTACGATGGCTCGCTGGCCTTCGTCAAAGACGTGAGCCGCCGCTGGGAGATCGAACAAAAATTTGCGTCCAGCGAGCTGGCTTATCGGGCAGTCTTTGATAAAAGCCAGGCCATCCAGTTGATGGTGGAGCCGGCCAGCGGCGACATCTTTGCGGCGAATACGGCGGCGCAGGCCTTTTATGGCTATAGCGCCGAAGAATTTTCAACACTGAACATCACGCAGATCAATATCCTGTCCATCGCGGAAATCAAATACGAGATGGCGCGCGTCAAAGACGGTACGCGCAGCGAGATGCTGTTCCGGCATCGCCTGAAATCCGGCGAGGTGCGCGACGTGGCCGTCAAAAGCACGGCGCTGAACGTCAATGGCCATGAGTTGCTGTACTCCACCATCACCGATCTGGGCGCACTCAAGTTTGCCGAGCGGCAGTTGCAGATGACGCAATTCACCGTCGATCAGGCCATGAACGTCATCGTCTGGCTGGATGAAAATGGCCTGATACGCTATGCCAACAAGCGCATGGGCGATCTGGTAGGCCTGCCGGCTCACGAGCTGATCGGTACGGCTGGCTGGCAGTTCCGGGTGGACATGGATTTCAGCGGCTGGCAGGCATTCTGGAATACAGTCAAGCGCCGCGCTCCCATCGGGCCGACGGCCTACCGGGCGCCAGTGCGCAACCGCAACGGACAGGTGGTGCTGATCGAAGCGTTTGCCTACTACGTGCAATACGAGGGCGACGAGTTCATCATCACCCATGCCAGCGACGTGACCGACCGCGTCAAGGCAGAGGCGCTGCTCAACCTGCAGCACAGCATTCTGGAATCCGTGGCCACCGGCATGAGTCTCACGGCCGTGCTGGACCAACTGGCACGCGAAGTGGAAAGAATGGCGCCGGAAGTGATCTGCTCGGTGATGCTGCTCGATGAGGAAGGGCGTCTGCGCCTGGGTGGCGGCCCCAGCGTTCCTGCTGTCTATGCACAGGCCATAGACGGCCAGTTTGCCATGCCGGGCGTCGGCACCTGCGGTGACGCGGCAAGCACCGGCCGCAGTGTGGAAACCATTGATATCGCCAGCGACCCGTTGTGGGTGGACTACAAGGAGCATGCGCTGCGTGCCGGCCTGCGCGCCTGCTGGTCTACACCGATACGCGCGCGCGACGGCAAAATACTCGGCACCTTTGCCTTCTATTACAGCCAGCCGAGGGGCGCCGAACCTTTTCACCGGCAGATCGTCGATGCCTGCACGCATCTCGCCGGTATCGCCATCGAGCAGCGCGAGAACGAGGCGCGCATCCATTCGCTGGCTTTTTTCGATGCCGTCACCGGCCTGCCCAATCGCTCCTTGCTGGCCGACCGCGCGCAACTGGCGCTGGCCCTGTCCGAGCGCGAGCGTTATCAGACGGCGCTGCTGTTTGTCGATCTGGACCGCTTCAAGCTCATCAACGATTCGCTAGGCCATGCCATCGGCGACCGCTTTCTGCAGATCATCGCCCGCCGCTTTCAGGATGGCCTGCGCGAGTCGGATACCCTATGCCGCCTGGGCGGCGACGAATTCGTGGTATTGCTGCCCGATTGCGATGCGGAAGGGGCGGCGGTGGTGGCGGAAAAGCTGATCGCCACCGCCAGCGAAGAGGTGCTGATAGACGGCAAGAGCATGCGCGCCGGTGCCAGCCTCGGCATATCGCTGTATCCGGACGATGCCGCCGATTACGACGCGCTGATGCGCTGCGCCGACACCGCCATGTACCAGGCCAAGGAGGCGGGCCGCAATGGCTACCGTTTCTTCCAGCGGGAAATGAATGAATCGCTGTCGGCGCGCCTGGTGCTGGAAGCAGCGCTGCGCCATGCCATAGACAACAACCAGTTGTCGCTGCACTACCAGCCGCAGTTGTATATGGAAAGCCGCGAGTTGTACGGCGCGGAAGCGCTGGTGCGCTGGCAGCACCCGGAATGGGGCATGGTGTCGCCCGCCAAGTTCGTGCCGGTAGCGGAAGCCTGTGGCCTGATCGATGCACTCGGCTACTGGGTGCTGGAAGAGGCCTGCCGGCAGATGGCGGCCTGGAACGTATGCGGCGTGAATCTGCCGGCCGTCTCCGTCAATCTGTCGCCGCAGCAGTTCCGGCAGCCGGACATGAAACAGCGCATCACCGATGCCTTGCAGCGCCACGACCTGCCGTCGTCGCAGATCCGCCTGGAGATCACGGAAGGGCTGATGATGCAGGACAGCGACTCCACCCTGCGCTCACTGCATGAGCTGGATCGCCTCGGCTTCAAGCTGGCGGTGGACGATTTCGGCACCGGTTATTCCAGCCTGAGCTACCTGAAGCGCTTTCCCGTTTCCGAGCTGAAGCTTGACCAGAGTTTCGTGCGCGATCTGGGCATCGACCCGGACGACCGCTCGCTGGCCAGCGCCGTGATCAGCATCGGCCAGAGCCTGAACATGACGGTGGTGGCGGAAGGCGTGGAAACGGAGGTGCAACTGGCCTTCCTGCGCCGCCAGGGTTGCGACGTGGTGCAAGGCTATTTGTTCGGCAGGCCCATGCCGGCCGAGGCTTTTGAAACCTGGTCAAGGCAGCCGCGCGCACCGGCCGGCAAGGCCTGATACGCGCTCGCTCTGGCGGGCGATGGCGGCGGCCAGCACGCCCAGATGCCCCCACACTTCCACTTTGCAGCGCGCGCGCGTCACCGCCGTGTATATCAGGCTGCGCGACAGCACCGGGCTATCCTCGTCGGGCAGCAGCAGCGCCACCGTGGCAAACTCCGAGCCCTGTGACTGGTGCACGGTCATCGCAAACGCCGCTTCATGCTCGGGCAGGCGCAGCGGCGCGTAGGCGCGGTAGCCGTCCTGCTGCATGAAAAACACCCGCAGCCCCTCTGCCGTCGCCAGGGTAATGCCGACATCGCCATTGCTGAGCCCGAGATCCGCCGCATTGCTGCGTATCATTACCGCACGCCCTGCGTACCAGGGCCGGCTGGGGCCGGCGCCCCACAGCCGCGTTTCGATCAGGTGATTGATTTGCGTGACCCCGGCCGGGCCTTCGCGCACCGCACATAGCAGGCGGAATTTGCCCAGCTCCCGAAAAGCGGCAGCCACATCCTCGTGGGCAACGGCGCCGCGATAGCCGGCGCAGCCAGCACGATAGACGCCGCGGGCGCAGACCACGGCATTGGCATCGTTCGTCTCAAAGGTCATGGTCGCCGCAAAGGCGAGAACGGCGGCAGCGATGAGTAGAAATGACCGCATGGATGACTCCTTGGTTTCCCTATCAATGTT
>Ga0170475_101327143_pt1 | contig 10568 bp, 15 predicted proteins | sample Soicark_Litter_5_FD_111474 | JGI IMG/M metagenome (GOLD analysis project Ga0170475, IMG submission 111474) | Avena fatua rhizosphere microbial communities from Hopland, California, USA. Combined Assembly of 48 SPs | reverse complement strand
TTCCCAGACCCTATCTCGAAAGGACTACTGCGCAACATGTCTGACTATCATTGTCCGCACATGCCGCTCGCCAACGACAGCTGGCGCGGCTCCACACGTCGATGCGTCCCGCCTGTCCCGAGGATGCCGTCATGACCGCCAGCATCTTCACCAGACCTGTCACAGCTATCACTGACGTGGTTGACACTCTCACCCGAGACATGGCGTTGGCCCGTATCGGGTCTCAGAGGTACAGGGAGCCCACACCGTTCCCGTGCCATAAGAGGACCTCGTTCAAAGACGAGGTGCTCGCCGGCCAGCTCTACTTAGCACTCCGCGCCCATCTCCCACTCTCGAGGGGGGGGCACGAGGTCCAGATGATCGGGGACTCATTCCGCTTATACGAATATCCAACCGGCGGCGCGTGTCCATCTCACAAGGACGCTAGGCGCATCATCTCCTCTCCGCACAACCCAGGGGTCAGGCTGCGATCGGAGTTGTCCATTTTACTATATCTCACAGCTCCCCAAGAGGGGGGTGAGACCATGATCGTGGTTCCGGCCCTACACCCCTTTAACCCCAGCTGTGTTGAGATGGTCCTGGGCTGGCCTCCTGTTCCGCTCTCAGTGCTTGCGTTCGATCAAGACCTTGAGCACAGCGCCGAAGCCAGCATCGTGTGGGCTGAGGCCATCATGCAGCGCAAGGACATGAAGCGAGTCCTACGCACGGAAGCCTATTATCCCGTCGACGTCGTCGTCCCTTCTTCTCACGCACCGGGGCCGCTGCCCTCCCGCTGCATCACGAGGGTCGGCTTATGAACCCATCGCACATCGAGGCCGCCCACATCCAGCACATCCTCAACATTAGCAGCGTTATGCTGCGACGCGAAGCGCGGAGGCTCGCCTCCCACGTCGGCGCGGCTAAGCTCCAGTCTCAACACGCACAAGACGTTCACTCGTTGATCCGCCGCGTTCACCAGAGCCTTGGCGCCAGACAGCTCACGCCCACCAGCACTATGAGCGCTCAGATAGCGGACATAACGATGGCGCTCGACCTGCTGAGCAAGGCCGTCGCCCTCGCCTCTCAGCATGGGCCACTAGCCGCCCTCTTGCGCGTCAAGATGCCGGACTTCCTGTTCCCCAGCGCGAAAGAGGAGAACGTCGAAGGCTTCCCCATTCCAACACAAAGGTGACGAATGTACAGACGCAGGCGATACCCCATACAGCGCGACGCGGAGAACCCCTTCTCTCCCTACGACATAGGACTCATTCCGTGGACCACCCCACAGTGCGTGTCCCTCTCCCCTTCGGCCCCAGGCCGCACTCCCAGCATATCCGTCTGGGGTGTGCAAAACGCAGACGGGGGTGGAGCGAGCGGCACCCTCTATGGCACCGCCCGCAACACGAGTGTCAGAACTACCAACGACGGCGTGTTGCTCGTGGCCAACACGTCCACGGGCGCGCTACTCGCTGGCAAAGTGGGCGCGACCATGGCGGGACCCGACGACGCAGGCGTTGCCTCCCTCACTGCGGCCCGAACGCTCAGAATCAACGCGGGGGCCACCGCTCCGGCTTCCACGTTCGTCGTGAGAGGCATCGACCTATACATGGAGCAGTGGGAACCAGAGCCACCCTTAGGCCTCTCGACAGGTCCGAGATTTATACTACCATGGCCTACGCTCGACGTGTCAGCCCAGCCCACCTCGCCCGATGACGTGGTGCCGGTACACTGCTCTCTTCTGGGACAGTCCCGTGGCGACACCATTCCCATCTCGGACACGCTCGTGGCTGCAGGCCAGCTCGAGGGGCCTCTCGCCACGTCCATCCCCCGGTGTGGCTATGTGCAGATCAGCCTCACCGGCATCACGCTAGCAGCCTTCCCTGATGGCTCAGGCCACCGATCTCACCCCAATGACACGTGGCTCATGAGCCTCGTGGCTTTGGTGCAGAGCCCTGATGCCCTCCCCTTGACGGTCAACACCGCGGGACTCCCTCTCTCCACGGGGCTCAACTTCGCGTGGGTGCCGCTGCAGGGATTCCTCACCATCCCGGGCGGGTGGTCTCTTATCGGAAAAGAGTGGGACAGCTCGAGCCCACATACTCTATCTCCCGGGTCACCGAACATGCTCTGGGACTCGGAGATATCTCTGTTCGACGTGGCCTCCGCCGTGTGCGCTCTGCCTTCGGGATGTGTCGGCATCGGCGTCCGCAGCTGGTGCTACCACACATACACCTCGGACGTCATCCCTACGGTCTCTGCAACATTTCAGCTGAGTGTGTGGTAGCCATGAGCGTGCACCATATCACACTGGGCTGGGTCGTGGACCAGGTCGCCTCCACCCTCTACGCATCCGCACAGAAGCTGGAATCCGGGCTTGCCTTCGTCGCGGAACGGTGGTGGCTCGTTGCCCTGGCGGACATCACCATTAAGGCGGTCACCGACGGTGATCTTCGATGGCCTCGCGACCTGGCTGAGGCCATCAACTCCGGCGCTTCCGTCATCTGGCAGAAGGTCTCCGGACGTACGCACGCGCAGTGGGAGAATGACGTCAAGCGCGCACTCAAAACCTGGCAGGCGCAGGGCGTGCTACACATGTACCGGGACGAGATCGAGCGGGGATACCGCTCCTCCACCACTACGGGTCAGCGCGCCCACGCATTTCGACACATCATCGAAGGTGTGGTCGGTGAGGGCGTGTCGCTGTCTTCATGGGCCCAGCGCGTCGGCGAAGCGTGCGGCCTAACTCCTTCCGAAGTTCTCACGTTCCGCAACTTCTTCTTGAAAGGCATCTAGCATGAACGATCTCCAGAAGCAACTCTTCGTGGGGGGGGCAATCGCCTTCCTCGCCGTACAGCTCGCGCTGTACGTCGCCGACAAGGTCATCAGTAACACGGGAAGGGCCGTCTGACGTGGCGGAGCGCATGTCGGCTCGCGCTGTCGGATATAGCGCCCTGTGGGCTGGCGGGGGCATCATCGCCACCATGCTCGCCATCGGCACCCTCAAGCTGCTCGCGTCAACCCTCACCTCTACCCTCGGAAAGGCGAAGTAATCATGGCACCCGGATCAATGCTCAGCGTCATCAATCGGCCCCCGCCCTACAGCAACCTTGGCCCTGGCTCCTCGGGGCGCGGTGCCCCAGGCACACGCACCCAGGTGGCCGGCTCCATCCAGGCCGGCAGCATCGCGCCGGTGCTCTGGAGCAACCAGGCCCGCGGCGTGGTCCGCATCATCGCGGCGTTTTGCCAGGACGACCAGATCGACCAGAGCGGTCGCCTCGCCAACGCGTGGGTACCAGTCCCCGTTCTCAGAGACCTAGTCTGGCGTGGCGCTAACTTCGGCGCGCCGACTCCTCCCTCCGCCACAGCCCCCATCTCCGGCGGCACGGCCGAGCTCGTCCTCCAGACCAACCCGGGATTTCACGGCGGCGTGCTCACCGACCCCGACTACATGGGGCTGGACTTCCGGTTCGCGGGGATGATCGTGTCCATCATTTCCAACCTCAACGCGCCCCCCGGCCTCGTCACCATGAACGCCTCGGGTTTCTTCGAGAACGGTGACCCGTACACGCAGCACGTCGTGTTCAACCCAGGCGTCATCGGGGTGTCCCGGTACTACGTCCTGTTCACCCAGGAGAACGAGGGCGGCGCCTACCCTTCCCTCGTCCGACTCCAGAACGACGTGCTCGCCGCGCCACCCGGCACCGCCATCACCGTGACCACCAACGTGGAAGGAGGGCCCACCTCCATCACGCCGACCAACGGCATTCGGGGGGGGAAGTACAACCTCACCCTCGATTTCGCCGGTCCTGACGGCGTCGTGTGCCAAGCCCTCATGCTGTCCCCGATCTCCAGCATGTGGGACTGGGTGTTTTCCGAGATCAACTACGACGTCAGCGTTGCGGGGAGCGGGGGATGAGGGCTCACATCCGCGAGCTCGAGCTCGAGGCCGCCTTGGCCATCATGACCGCGCACCTCACGGACGCCCAGATCACCCTCATCTCCCAGCATCTCTCGGGCAAGAGAGCCGATGTGCTGGAGGCCGAGCTGATGTCGTGCGCGGCGCCAGAAGCGCAGCGCGCGGGGATCCTGCTCCCGTACCTGGTGGCCGGCCCGCTCACCGACTACCAGCTACGCGTCAAGGGCCCGGTCTGCCTCGTGCTCGGCGCGTTCTGCGCGACGGGGGGGAAGGGCACCGCGGCCGCCGAGCTGATCAACTCCTGCGCTGACGCTGCGATCGGCAACGCTCGGAACGTCGCCGTCGGGTCGGAGGCCTTCTACAACGACACCGCAGGGTTTCAGAACCCCACCGCTCTGCACCGAGCGTCATCGAACGTGTCGGCTGCGCAGTTGTTCGCCGCCCAGGGCCTCCACCCCAGCGACCTCGGTACCGGGTATGTGGGACTCTCTTCAGTGAAGGGCAACAGACCCAATTCCACCGCCGCGATGGGCAAGATGGGCGGTACCCCCCGCGCCATCGCCACAGATCCTAGCCTCGCCAGCGCCGCCGCTTTTGCCGCGTCGCTCGCTGAGGACGTCAAGTAGTGGCGGACGCGACCGCCCAGCCCGGACCCGAGGCACCACCCTCCTCGGATCCGCGCTGGGTGACGTGTAAACTGATGGCCGACACCCTCGCTCGAGTGGTGTTCTTGTTCTGGGTCATGGGAGACGCGCGCCGTGCCGCACGTGCCCACGCCAACAGCATTGCACAGGACTGATAGCCATCACAGGGATCGATTGCTCGTGGTGCCCCGCTCAAGAGAGCGGGGCAGTGCGCGCTGCGCGATCCCCCCGGATTCCCCGGGCCCGCCAGCGCTAGGGTGATTTCATGCTACATCCGGCTCTATCTCAATCCATCGAACAAGACCACCTCACGGTGCTGTACTCATTCGAGCCTCGCGCCATCGTGGCCGCTCAGGCTCGGCTCGCTGCCGCGGTGCGCCCCTTCGGGTCCACTGCGCCCGACTTTGAGACTCTTTCGGTCTTGGCCACTCACAACGTGACATCGCAATCGGTGTCCACGCTTAACTCCATTCTGGCGCAGGTGGGCACGCAAGGGGGCGACTACGCCACCAGGATGACGGGCTTGTCCAACGACGCCACATACAACGCGTTCTTTCGACTCGCGAACTGGGTTGCGCTGGGGGCGCAAACCACTCCCTCGAAGGCGTACCTGTTCGAGGAGCCCGCTGTCAAGTCTGCCCTGGACAGGCTCACCAAGCTGGACTCAGAGGGAGGCAACAAGGACGACGGGGGGTGGCTGTCGCCCAGCGACGTCAACGATCTCGCAATCGTGACACTCTGGGCGTCATTCTCCCGACTCACCAGCTCATTCCTCGTCACGGAGGAGGAGACGCCGCAGGGATCGCCGAAGGATATCTTCCCCGTTGTCAAGCGCATCCAGAAGGCCGTGTGCATCGTAGCCGCCCTACGGCACGCCATCGCTCTGTGCGGCCTCCGCGAGCGGGCCGCGTTCCTCATGTCCGAGGTCATCAAGCCTTGGCACCCTTGGATCAGCGCGCTCGTGCGCGAGGAGGTCACCTCGCTTGCCACTAAGGTGCTCGCACTGAAGGTGCATCCGTGGCTCGCGCAGGCTGAACGCATGCGCCTTCCCGCGCGTCGACCCACGCTGTGGGGACGCGCCAACAACACGATGGGTGTGTCCTCCTCTATCTCTGGTAATGGCCTGTGGCACCGGATCGCTGCCTTCAACTCCCGCAACCCTGACAGCGCGGGGGGGGGCGGCGCTGACATGCGTGATATGGTGCTGGACGAGACGGACGACTCGCTAGTCATGGGGTTCTACAGGGAGGCCAGGGAACTATTCCTCCTCCGGGAGACGCTCCCCACAGCTTACCTCACTCTCGCGGAGGGCGTCTTCGAGCTGTCTCACCCCTCCACCCCTCCGTACGTTCACTTGTACGGTCAGACGTGGACTCCTCTCATCATGACGGGTGACAGGGCCACGGAGTCGGTCACCGATCTGCTAACCATCATCAACAGGCCCCGGTTCCCTCTGAGAACGGCATCGGGCGACGCGGCCATGATCGCAGGCAACGCCTTCGCCTACGACTACAACGCGGAGAGCTGGAGGGATGGAGGCGAGGGGCAGGACGAGTATTCGCTCGCCACCATGCGCCGTCCAACCCACGTCCCCCCCCTCTACGTTCAGCCGCAGCGGCCCGAGATCACCAAGGGCTACGGGCTGGGCCTGCTGGTGCCGGAGATGATCCAGCCCGTCATCGACACTGAGTACTTCGGAGATGAAGATGCTCTCTTCTTCCCCTATGAGCCGGAGGAGCTAGCGCGTGCGCTGTCGTTCACCAGCATCGACGCTATGCGCCAGATGCCCCGCTTCGCTGACCGCATGGCGCACCTCTTCACGTTCGACGCGTCGACGAAGAAGTTCACTCGCACGTATCCTAAGGCCACGCGCCTGTTCACCAGCAGCCGCACGTCACAACCGTGGCGGCGCCCGGTGCACATCCCCGTCGCCATGCCCACGAAGGTGGTGGCCCTGGACTTCAGGACGAGCCCCCTGTCGGGCGCCATCCAGGCGGTGGTCACCCGCGACCCGTCCATGCCCGTGATGGTTCAGGGTACCCTGGCGACCGCTGACTCAATGGCGGTGGAAGCCGTACGCGCCCTGGGGTTCTCGAAGGGGCAGGGCTAGCCCCCCATGCGCGCGCACAGAGAGTGGTACACGCTGTCGGTGTCCGTCCAGGTTCCCGCGTGGACCGACATCACTCCTGAGGTCGTGCTACCGGCCGGAAGGCCGATCGGGACAGTGGGCTCCAAGGCTCACCTCCCCATCGCTCGCTCGATGGAGGAGGACCTTATGAGGCCCTCCGTTGAGGGATATCCGGGAGGATCTGGCTTTGTGCGGGACGACGGGGAGCTGGCGACCCGCATCTCCCAAGCCCGGCGCATGTGGCACACATTCCAGCTATCCCGCCACGACTGGGCCGAAGCAGAAGCCGACCAGGCAAGGAAGATCACCCTCCAGAGGGGAGGCAGCCCAGCGTGGTGGGTCCAAGCCGACGGTTTGGTGGTCTCGCCCCGCCCCAGCATGCGGCCAGCATTCTCCGCCATCGCTCAGACCATCATGGAAGGCGCCCCTCCCGACCCCACTCCGGTCAGGTATAAGCAGGGCACTAGCCACGGATGGCCTGACTACGCCACCAGCCGCCTGTCGTACGCGCTCCACGCTCTCTGGGCGCGCGCGGGGGATGAGGACTGGGAACGGTTCCTCGCGGTGGGGCTGTCCGTGGCGGATACGATGGAACAGGGCGACACGCCCTTCTCTGCGATCTTATATAATAGAACGGGCCCTTTGGGAAAGGAGGTCTCCGCGTATGACACGTCGGGGGCTCAGTGCCTGCGCGTGGCCACCCTTCTGGGCCTATGCTGCCGGCGGAGGGCGGTATACGGGATGCCCTCTGCTGGGAATATGTTACAGAAGAGATGGGCGGACCTGCTGAAGGCGAGGATGTACCGCCTCAGGCAGTTCTACCACCCAGGAGGGGCGCGACACATCGCTGCTAAGATCTCTGTCATCACCCGCGCGCTCGGACCGGGTCACGTGTGGTTCTCTGACGACATCACCGCTTTCGACACTAACGTGAGACCCAACCACCAGGACGAGATGGCTGACCTCATCCACGGACGCATCTCACCTAGATGGAGGGCGTTTAAACACGAGTGGAAGGACATACCTCTGCTCGCCGCTCCGATAGCTGAGGGCGCGGAGGCGTTCCTGTACGATAAGCACGGCGGCACCCCCTCGGGCGCTATCGACACCGCGATCGATGGGACGCTCATCAACGCTGCGCGCATCGTGATGTGCCTCTCCGCCGCTACGGGCCAAGGACCCTCCTCCGTCTGGGCGGGGTGCGGGAAATGGTGGGACTTCATGTGCCAGGGCGACGACACGCTGCTGTGCGTTCCCACGTCCATTGATATGGCCAAATACTCTTCCGAATCGCTCCAACTCGGGTACCCGGCCAAGCTATCCACGGCCATGGTTTTCTTGATGCACCACTTCACCCCGCACGGCGAGTGGGCCCCACTAGCCAGTCGAGTGTTTCAGCAGACAGTGTTCAACGAGTACGGGGGCGGCGCTCCCTCGCTCGAACTTTTCTCCTTCATAGCGCGCGCGACCCCGCAGTTCTGGGTCGGCAACCCTTGGTCCTCCGACGTGGGACACGCTCTCGCTAGGGCAGAGCCTTTCACGCGCTACGGGGTGAGACCGGAAACCGCAGCAGGCGCGCTGTCGGACCCGGTCTTCCAGCACGACTTAGCCACCGTGCTCGCGACCCCCTTGGGCCGCAGGCGCTTAGCACACCTTGAAGAGCAGGACCTGCCCACTAGACTGTCCAATTACGCGTCAGCCCTACTCACCCCGGTGAGCGACGGGGACATCGCCGTCCCGCTGACGCCCGCTCAGGCGCACGGGGATGCGCTGAGGATCGCGGCCTACATGGCCGTACCCGCCGACGACCGCCCCCCTTCCATCACCGGCCTGAGCTCCTTCACTTCAGAGTTGCTTGAGTCACTCAACAACAGGAGATCTACATGACCATCGACGACGATCCATCGCTATCAGTGATCGAATCCGCTCGGGCTTTTAACCCCCTGGGATTCAGTAGGACGGTGCACGTGCGGGTGGAGGGCGATCACACTATCGCGTGGAACCCGGACGGATTCATCCTTGCCCACGGCAAGCCGGCCTTGTTCATCCAACAACTCGGCAGGCCATCGCCCTACGACCAGCAGACGCCCCCTTACGTGACAGGGGGAGCCTTTCCCCCCCCCCCCCCCCTCCCCTCCCCTGGTCCCGGGCCAAGTGAGGGTGACTCACCCTCTAGCTGGCTCTCACGCTCAATCAACATGGATGAGGTGCGCCTCTTCGTCTTCAACGTCGGCCTCGCATCCGCTCAGGGATCCGAATGGGCGCTGTTCGCCAAGGCTGTGGGCTGGGAAGTCCCCGCTCCCGATCCAACCCCCCCCCCGACGCCCCGCTCAGCCTACCGGGCGCAGAGCCCGCTCCATGACCGCTCAGCTTAAGTGTTTCCCCATCGTCGCTCCTCTCACCAGCGTGGGCGTGGGCACGTTCATCAGCGGGCATCCCCCGAAGGTTGCTTTCTACGATTCGTACAACCAGACCCGGGATACGGGCCGCGCAGTGGTCCCCCATGGGGGCATCGACATTATGGGGGAGGTGGGGCTCCTCATAGTGTCCTCCACTTCGGGCACCGTGAGGGGCGCCCGATGGCAAGGGCTGGGGGGGTGGCACGTCGAGATCGCAGCTCGGGGGTCTAGCGGCAGCTCCTACACCCTACTGTACGCGCACATGGCCACGCCTCCGTTCGTCAAGAGCGGGGACTCGGTGCGACCTGGCACCCTGCTCGGCGTGCTGGGGCAGACAGGCGGCCGCGATGGGGCTCCCGAGGGAACGAAGTTCCCCCACGGCCCCCACCTCCATTTCTCTTCCAAACAGGACGGAGTGTCATGGAACCCATACTCACAGCTCGCGTCACTAGTCCAGCCTATCCGCACGGAACGAGGTTTCTGGGCCCTCCCGTCGCAGGACGCCGCCGTCGCCCTCTCCCGTACCCTCGCCGCTTCCGCTTTCGTGCACGCTTATCTCTCACTCCAAGGAAAGAATTCATGAAGACCATCGTCACTCTCGCCGTCATCGCCATCGCCGCCGTCGCCGTCTACGAGGCCTGGCCCTACCTGAAGGCGCGCATGCCCATGCCAAAGGCAGCGTAACGTGGGCGTCGCCGCCACCCCCTCCGGAGGTTCGGGCGCGCTCTCCGCTGGGAAGACGGTCGTGGGCCTCGTGCTCGCCGGCTTGGGCATATACGTGGTGTGGGAGTTCGTCATCCCCCTGCTCAAGGCCATCAAGGGCGTGGGCGGCGCCGTCGGCGACGTGCTGGATAAGGCGGGCGACGCGGTCGGCGCCGTCGTTGACACGGCGTCCAAAGCCACCGACACACTGCTGGGCCTGCCATCAGCGTCGTGGCGCGCAATAGTGGGGGGGTCATCCTCGTTCAAACCCGACCCCTCCTGGACGCCCGAGCGGGCGTCTCAGTCTACCGGCAATCACATGCAACACGGTACTAGCACCACGACCGCGGAGTACATCGCGACGTGGACCATAGCCCTAGTGCAGCACCTCAACATGCAGGAGGCCTCGGAGGCGCAGGGCGTGGCCTTCCTCCACGACATTAACGCCCCCCTCGCTTATCCGAACTTCAAGAAGTGGCTTCTAGAGGCGGATCCCAATGCTGGCCAGCCTGTCACGACTCGGGCTATTCTTATGGTTCGGGCGGGTGCATCACTGGCCACCCCCGCCATTACCGCATTGTACTGGCAGGTCAACGATATGCTAAAGGCGGGCCCTGCGGGGTTTCTGGATCCCGGCAGCGGCACCAGCGCAGTGCTCATCAGAATCATCTGGCGTTCCTTGTTCAATACTGAGCCTCCCATAACGCCTGCCAGACCATGGCACTCGCCGACCCTATTCTAGGGCCTCGCGAGTAGAAGACAGCGCCCTATGGGCGCGTAGCGCGAGACGGAAAGTCTCG
>Ga0170475_113366130_pt1 | contig 10571 bp, 11 predicted proteins | sample Soicark_Litter_5_FD_111474 | JGI IMG/M metagenome (GOLD analysis project Ga0170475, IMG submission 111474) | Avena fatua rhizosphere microbial communities from Hopland, California, USA. Combined Assembly of 48 SPs | reverse complement strand
GGTGACGCGTGATGAGTGACGAGCGAGGCGGCGGCTCCGGCATCGAGTTCGACGGCGCACCGAGGAGCAGACCAGTCGATGTCGGTGGAACGCCGACCCTGACGAAAGACGAGTAGCCGATGTTCGTCCCGTCACTCTTCACTCATCACTTCCCTTACACCTGCGGATTGACGCGCTCGGCCGTCGAGTGCAGCTTGTTCAGCGCATCGATGTAGGCTTTCGCGGACGCGACGACGATATCGGTGTCCGCTCCCTGCCCGTTCACGATCCGCTCACCCTTCGACAGACGCACTGTTACTTCGCCCTGCGCATCTGTCCCAGTGGTGATGCTGTTCACGGAGTAGAGCAGCAGCTCCGCGCCACTCCGTGCCACGGCTTCGATCGCCTTGAACGACGCATCCACCGGGCCGCTTCCGTGCGCTTCCGTCTTCACTTCGCGTCCGGCTTGCGAGATCACGATGCTGGCGAACGGCTCTTCGCCGGTCTCAGAATGCGCCGTCAACGCGACGAGTCGGTACTGCTCCGCGACGACCTCGTCCGCCGTTTGAGAGATCAGCGCCTGGAGGTCTTCGTCGAAAATCTCGTGCTTCTTGTCCGCGAGATCCTTGAAGCGCTTGAATGCGGCATTGAGCACCTCTTCCGAGTCGATGACGACACCGAGTTCGGTGAGCCGCGTCCTGAATGCGTTGCGGCCGCTGTGCTTGCCGAGCACCAGCTTGTTCGCATTCCAGCCGACATCCTGAGCGCGCATGATTTCGTAGGTATCGCGGCTCTTGAGGACGCCGTCCTGGTGTATGCCGGATTCGTGCGCAAAAGCGTTCGCCCCGACGATCGCCTTGTTCGGCTGAACCGGGAATCCCGTAATGCCTGCAACCAGCCTGCTCGCGGGAACGATCTGGCTCGCATCGATGCGCGTCTCACATGGAAAGACGTCCTGACGAGTACGCACGGCCATGACGATTTCCTCGAGCGCCGCGTTGCCGGCGCGTTCGCCGAGCCCGTTGATCGTGCATTCCACCTGGCGCGCGCCATTCATGACTGCCGACAGCGAATTGGCCACCGCGAGGCCGAGATCGTTATGGCAGTGAACCGACCACACGACCTTGTCCGAGTTCGGCACGCGCTCTCTCAACGTGCGAATGAGCCCTCCGAACATTTCGGGAAGCGTGTAACCGACGGTGTCCGGCACGTTGATCGTCGTGGCGCCTGCCTTGATTACCTGCTCCAGGATACGGCAGAGAAAATCGATATCGGAACGGCCGGCATCTTCGGGAGAAAATTCGACGTTGTCGGTATATTCGCGCGCCCACTTCACCGCGCGCACTGCCTGATCGATTACCTGCGAAGGCTCCATGCGGAGCTTCTTCTCCATGTGAATCGGCGAGGTCGCGATGAACGTGTGCACGCGCGGCCGCGCGGCCACTTTGACCGCTTCACCGCATCGGCGTATGTCGCTTTCGTTCGCACGTGCGAGGCCGCAGATGGTGCTGTCCTTCACGGTGCGCGCGACCGCCTGCACGGCATCGAAGTCGCCGTCGCTCGCGGCCGGGAAACCGGCCTCGATGACGTCGATCTTCATGCGCTCGAGCTGCCGCCCGATGCGGATCTTTTCTTCCTTCGTCATCGACGCGCCGGGACTCTGCTCGCCGTCGCGCATCGTCGTATCGAAAATGATGAGGTGTTCCTGGGCCATTGCTGAAATCTCCTTCTCGAACGCGCTTACCATGCGTTCACACGGAATATCACTCCGGAGCCCCGAGTGCTCCGTCCGAAACTGCGAATGTGGGTAGAAGTATTAGCGCGCGCGAACGCGCAGCAGCAGGCCGGCCAGCAGGGCGCTGGAGGAAAGACGTGGTGCAGTAGCCTGAAGGGACAGTCCCATGCCGCACCAATATAACGGGTTTTCAGAACCCTTGCAACAAAGCGCGCGCTTCATGAGTGGGGCGAGAGGGGGGTCTTCGGTCGCCTGCCGAGGAAACCAAGAATCCAGATGACATACCCCGACAGCCCGTAGCCGCCGAACACCAGGAGCAGGATTTCGGGCAACGTGCTCGCGAAAGCCATCAAGAACACGAGCCCCAGCGCAATTCCAACCACGACCGAGAAGGGCACGCTGCGGCGCAGGTTGATGTCCTTGCCGCTGTAGAACCGGAAATTGCTGACCATGGACAGACCCGCGAACATCGTGATGGCCCATGCCAGCCAGCGCACGTCCTGTCCGTGCACGTCATTCTGCTCGAGCGCCCACACGAGTCCCGCAACCAGACTCGCCGCGGCGGGACTCGGCAGTCGTTGAAAGAAGCGCTTGTCCACGACGTCGATGTTCGTGTTGAACCGTGCGAGCCGCAAAGCGGCGCAGGCGCAGTAGACGAGAGCCGCAATCCAACCGAGTTTGCTCGAAAACCAGGGACCGAGCATCGCGACGCCGCTCGAGGCCGTGAAATACTGGAGTGCCCAGTGGTAGACGACGAGCGCCGGGGCGACCCCGAACGAGACCATGTCGGAAAGGCTGTCGAGCTCGGCGCCGAATGCGCTCTGCGTGCGCGTGAGCCGCGCAATGCGCCCGTCCATGCCATCGAGCACGAGCGCAACGAAGATCGCGATCGCCGCCGGCTGATAACGCCCGCCCATCGCCTGCACGATGGCATAGAACCCGGCGCACAGCGCCATGATCGTGAACAGATTGGGCAGCCAGTAAATGCCGCGGCGGGCAAAGCGGGATTTGATGAGGAGCTTGTGCTCTCGCGGATCCATCATGGTCGCGGCGGCAGGGTCGCGAGGGTCGTGCTCGTAGCGTACACTTTGTCGCCGACGCTTGCCTTCGGCACGGCATCAGGCGGCAGATACACATCCACGCGGGACCCGAATCGGATGAAGCCGAAACGCTCGCCCCGCCCGAGACGTTGTCCTGTCCTGGCATAACAGAGGATGCGCCGCGCGATTAGCCCGGCGACCTGGACGCACGTCACATCGCCTCTCGATGTACTCAGCCACAGCGCCGCACGCTCGTTCTCGAGAGAGGCCTTGGACAGCGAAGCGTTGACGAAGCTGCCGGCGTGATACCACGTGTTGCGCACTACCCCGTCGACCGGGCTGCGGTTCGAGTGCGCATTGAAAACGTTCATGAACACGCTGATCTTCACCGCGTCGCGGTCGAGGTAGGGATCACGCGCTTTCTCCACAACCACGATGCGGCCATCCGCCGGCGAGACAACGGCGTCCGGATCGGAGGGCGCGGTGCGCGGTGGATCGCGGAAGAACTGAACGACGAACGCCACGAATATCCAGAGTGGTAGCGCCCACAGCCATCCCGCCCAGAAATGGACGGCCACCGCAGCGATCAGCGAGAGCGCGATGAACGGCCAGCCTTCCTTTGCCAGTATCGGATGAGGATAGTTCATGCTTATGCGTTACTCAGGGCCGCTCCCTGTTGGTGAGCGGTGCGCCTGGAACAGGGTGTCGCCGCGAACGTGGCATTCAAGCGCCAGTCAGAAGTCTCGTCCGATCGTACGAGGCCAGGGCAGAACGCAGCAACGACCGTGCGCAACGTACCGCGTCGGCTCACCAAGAACGGCGTTAGTTCCTACTCTGGTCTACGAGGCGATTTTTCTTGATCCACGGCATCATGTCGCGCAGTTTCTCGCCCACGACCTCGACCTGCTGCTGCGCGCCGATGCGGCGCATCGCCTTCAACATCGGTGCGCCCGCGCGATGCTCCAGGATGAACTCGCGGGCGAACTGACCCGTCTGGATCTCGTGCAGGATCCGCTTCATCTCGGCCTTCACCTCATCATTCACGATGCGCGGGCCGCGCGTGAAGTCGCCGTATTCCGCCGTATTCGAGATCGAGTAGCGCATATTGGCGATGCCGCCTTCGTAGATCAGATCCACGATCAGCTTCACTTCGTGCAGGCATTCGAAGTAGGCCATCTCGGGCGCATAACCCGCCTCGACGAGGGTATCGAAGCCCGCCTGGATCAGGGCCGTCAATCCGCCACACAGTACGACCTGCTCACCGAAGAGATCGGTCTCGCATTCTTCGCGGAACGTGGTCTCGATCACGCCGGCGCGCGCCGCACCGATCGCGGCAGCATAGGAAAGCGCGACGTCGCGCGCCTTTTTCGAGGGGTCCTGAGCGATCGCGATCAGCGAAGGCACGCCGCCGCCCTGTGTATACGTGGAGCGCACGAGATGACCGGGCCCCTTCGGAGCGATCATGATTACATCGAGATCGGCCCGCGGCTCGATCTGCTTGAAGTGAATATTGAAGCCGTGCGCGAAGGCGAGCGTCGCACCCTTTTTGATTTTCGGCTCGATCTCGTCCTGATACACCTGCTGATGATGCTCGTCCGGCAGGAGCAGCATCACCAGATCGGCGGCGCTGACTGCGTCGCCGACTTCCTTTACCGCGATGCCGGCGTTCTTCGCTTTCTTCCAGGAAGCGCCATCCTTGCGCACACCGACTGTCACCTTCACGCCTGAGTCTTTGAGATTGTTTGCGTGCGCATGGCCCTGCGAACCATAGCCGATGATCGCGACCTGCTTGCGTTTGATGAGCGACAGGTCTGCGTCTTTGTCGTAGAAGATTTTCATGATGGTCTCTGGCGATGAATAAACTGAATTGAGTGGATGAGTGGCTGCTGCCGGACGTGAGAAAGCGTTTACGCCTCCACGCCGCCACTTCGTCAACTAGACTCTCAAGACCCGATCTCCGCGACCGATCCCCGACGCGCCGGTGCGCACCGTCTCCAGGATCGAGCTGCGATCGATAGCCTTCAGAAAAGCATCGAGCTTGGAACCGGTTCCAGTGAGCTCGATCGTATAGTCCTTTTCGGTGACGTCGATGATGCGGCCGCGAAAGATGTCGGCCATGCGTTTCATCTCTTCGCGATCCTTGCCGACCGCACGCACCTTCACCAGCATGAGCTCGCGTTCAATGTGCTCGCCGTCCGAGAGGTCGACCACCTTCACGACGTCCACGAGCTTGTTCAGTTGCTTCGTGATCTGCTCGATCACCTCATCCGAACCGGACGTCACGATCGTCATGCGCGAAAGCGTCGCGTCCTCCGTGGGCGCAACGGTCAGCGATTCGATGTTATAGCCGCGCGCCGAAAACAGGCCGGATACGCGCGAGAGCGCGCCGGCTTCGTTCTCGAGGAGAACAGATACGATGTGCCGCATGTCGTTGTTTTTTAGTTATACGAGAATCATCTCCGAGAGGCCCTTGCCGCCCGGAATCATCGGAAACACGTTCTCGGTCTGGTCCGTCGTGAAGTCCATGAAGACGAGCTCGTTCCTGCGCGAGAACGCTTCCCTGATCGCCGGCTCGACATCGCCCGGTTTTTCCACCCGGATGCCGACGTGCCCGTAAGATTCGGCGAGCTTCACGAAATCCGGTAACGCATCCATGTACGATTCCGCGTAGCGGTTGCCGTGGAAGAACTCCTGCCACTGGCGGACCATGCCCATGTAGCGGTTGTTCAGATTCAGTATCTTGATGGGCAGGCGATACTGCTTGCAGGTCGATAGCTCCTGAATGCACATCTGGATACTTGCCTCGCCAGTCACGCATGCGACCGTCTCGCCCGGATGCGCGAGCTGGACGCCGACGGCCGCGGGCAAGCCGAAGCCCATCGTGCCGAGGCCACCCGAGTTGATCCAGCGGCGCGGCTTGTCGAACTTGTAGAACTGCGCCGCCCACATCTGGTGCTGGCCGACGTCGGACGTGACGAAGGCATCGCCGTGCGTGATCTCGTACAGCGTCTGGATCACGTACTGCGGCTTGATGATGGCGCTGTCGCGGTCGTAGCGCAGGCAATCGCGGCCCCGCCAAAGCTCGATCTGCGTCCACCAGGTCTTGAGGGCATCGTCGTCGAGGCGGGTGCCCGCTGCCTCCACTTGCTTCAGCAACTCGTCCAATACCTCGCGCACGTTGCCGACGATGGGCACGTCCACCTTCACGCGCTTCGAAATCGATGAAGGATCGATGTCGATGTGTATGATGGTGCGCGGCTCCTCGAAAAAATGTTTCGGGTTTCCGATCACGCGGTCGTCGAAGCGCGCTCCGATCGCAAGCAGCACGTCGCAATGCTGCATCGCCATGTTCGCCTCGTAGGTGCCGTGCATGCCAAGCATGCCGAGGAAATGACGATCGGTCGCCGGATAGCCGCCGAGACCCATCAGGGTATTGGTGCACGGCAGGCCGAGGAGGCGAACCAGGCGTGTGAGTTGCGACGCCGCATCACCGAGGATTACGCCGCCGCCGGTATAGACCATCGGACGTTTCGCGCCGATGAGGGCCTGGATGGCTTTCTTGATCTGCCCTGCGTGCCCTTTCACCACCGGGTTGTACGAGCGCATCGCCACCTTGTCCGGATACTCGAACTCGGCCTTATGGCTGGTCACGTCTTTTGGGATGTCCACCACCACGGGACCGGGCCGTCCGGTCGAGGCGATATAGAACGCCTTCTTGATGGTCGAGGCGATTTCCTTGACGTCCTTCACGAGAAAGTTATGTTTTACGCACGGACGGGTGATGCCCACGGTGTCGCATTCCTGAAACGCGTCCTGACCGATCGCATGTGTCGGGACCTGGCCGGTGATGATCACGAGCGGAATCGAGTCCATGTAGGCGGTCGCGATCCCGGTCACCGCGTTCGTCACCCCCGGTCCGGAGGTCACGAGGGCGACGCCAACCTTCTGCGTCGAGCGTGAATAACCGTCCGCTGCGTGGATCGCCCCCTGCTCGTGACGCACGAGGACGTGCTTTACCTTGTTTTGCTTGAAGAGCTCGTCGTACAGGAACAGGACCGCGCCGCCCGGATACCCGAAGACGTATTCCACGCCCTCCTCCTGAAGACAGCGCACAAAGATCTCAGCCCCGGTCATTGACATAGCTAGCCTAACGCGACAAGGTAAAAGGTGAAAACCGATAACATTACCGTCTGCAGCGTGCTGGGTCAAGCAAAACGCCTCTTTAAACAGTATGATACGAGCGCATGCCGTGCTCAGGTCCGGTGTGCCGCTCATGCTGGAACGGGTTGCGTCAAGGACACGTTTTGTTAACATGCCTGCCACCCGTGCGGGGGTCTGACGCCAGGAACGGCGGTCGGCTGCTGAACACTTGCGGCCCTCCGACTAAAGACGAAGGCAAAAGCGACTGGCTACTACCAAGGAATTAGCGGATTTTCTCGCCGCGGTGGAGCGGCGGGCGTACAAGCAGGCGGTCTTCGCGGTTCGCGATGAACACGTAGCGCTCGACATCGTGCAGGACACGATGCTCAAGCTCTCGGAGAAATACGGCGACCGCCCGGCTGCAGAGCTGCCGCTTCTCTTCCAGCGTATTCTCCAGAACACGATCCGCGACTTCTATCGCCGCCAGAAGGTACGCGCGCTATGGACGACGCCTGTCTCGGCCCTCTTCGGAACGGACACGGACGAGGAGTACGACCCCCTTGAAACGCTGGAGGTCGCGAGCGAATCGATGTCCATGGAAACGCCTTCGGATCAACTCGCCCGCAGCCAGGTGCTCCAGATCATCGAAAAAGCCCTGGAGAAGCTCCCGGCACGTCAACGCGAGGCTTTTTTGCTGCGTTACTGGGAGGAAATGGACGTCGCGGAAGCGGCGAAAGCAATGGGTTGCTCCGAGGGCAGCGTCAAGACGCATTGCTCCCGTGCGACGCATGCGCTTGCCGCGATGTTGGAAAAGCAGGGGATTAAGCTATGAATCAACAAGATGAACTCGCGCAACGGCTTGCCAGAGTTCTGGACGAGGGCACCGACAAGCTCCCGGTAGGCACGCGGGAAGCCCTCGCTTTGGCGCGGCAGCAGGCCCTCGCCCGGCATATGGGTGAACGCGTACGGGTTACCGCGAGCCGGGCCCGCCTCGCAACGACAGGCGGATTCGACGTGGATCAGTGGACGTTCGGCATCCGCTATCTGATTCCGCTGGCGGCGCTCGTACTCGGACTGATCGGGGTGGTCTACGTACAGACAAACGGCGTGATGAGCGGCATTGCGGATATCGACCTCGGACTGCTTACCGACGACCTGCCAATCGATGCCTACCTCGACAAAGACTTCGATTCATGGCTAAAACGCTCGCCGCGCTGATTGCGTCGCTATGTATCGTATTCTCCGTCGCTGCCGCCGATAGCAAAGTCCAGTCTAAGAAGCCCGTCAGGCCGAGCTGGTCCGAGCTGACGCAGGCGCAACAGCAGGTGCTTGCGCCGTTGCAGCCCGACTGGGAGCAGCTCGATAGCACGCGCCGCAAGAAATGGGTCGCGATCGCCAACCGCTATCCGACCATGAAGCCGGATCAGAAGGAGCGGCTCCAGGCCCGCATGCAGGCGTGGGCCAAGTTGAGTCCCGACGAGCGGCGCGAAGCACGGGAACGCTATCAGACCCTGCGCCGGCAACCTCCGCGTCAACGCGAGGAGGTCAAGAAGGCGTGGGAAGAGTACAAGAAGGCGGCGGAAGAGTACGAGCAGTACCGGAATACGCCGCAGTCGACCGAGAGCGCCAAGACTGCCGATTGATGCACTTGGAGCGCAGCCCGCGGGACCGAGGCCGATCGCAGCTGCGCCACTTGCCCGCCGCCTCGCATCGCTCGGGTACGAGGCGGTGCTGCTTGCCGGCGTTCTGTTTGCCGCAGGGTTGGCGTACCTCCTGATCGAGGCCAGCGTTCGGTCTTCACATAGCCGCCCCTTTTTTCAGGCGTGGCTGCTTGCGGTTGCGGGCGTGTACTTCTGCTGGCACTGGATTCGCGGTCAGACGCTGCCGATGAAAACCTGGCGCCTACGGCTCGTCCGGCGCAACGGCGCACCTGTGAGCGTCGAGCGCGCGATGCTGCGCTACATGGCCGCCGTGCTTGGATCGATCCCGTTCGGGATCACATTCCTGTGGGCGTTCGCCGATCTCGAACGCCACTTCTTGCACGATCGCCTCGCTGGAACACGCCTGATCGAGGCGAGCTGAGACGTCTCCTCGGCCGTCGCGCTGAAGTCGCCAGGGTCGAATGCGTCCTCGTCTCAAATGCCGCGAAGGCCACCGCCGTCGGTCGCAATACACTGGCCCGTGATGTAGGAAGAGAGCGGCGATGCGAGAAAGAAGATCGTTTGCGCCACCTCTTCGACCGTGCCGAGCCGTTGCAGCGGAATGTTCGCCACGCGTGGCGCGAGAAACTGCTCGAGCGACTTGTCCGGTGCCCACTTACTGCGGCCGGCTTCCATCTGTTCCGTCATGATGCCGCCGACGGCGACTACGTTCACGCGGATGTTGTCGGCTGCAAGCTCCAGCGACAGCCCTTTGCTGAAGTTCATGGACGCCGCCCACGCGACTCCCGACGTAACCACTCGTGGCGGCGGCTGCCGGCCCTTGATCGATGTAATGTTCACAATGCTGCCGCTGCCGGCCTGGCGCATGAGCGGAAGCGCGGCCCGGCTGACGCGGATCATTCCGAGTACTTTTTGCTCCAGCGCGGTGCGCCACTCCTCATCTGTGATGGTCTCGAATCGGCCCTTGGGCAGCGCCTGCCCAACCGAGTCGACCGCGTTCACCGGCCAGCGCACGCCGTCCACTTCGCGCTGCGACGATTCGCCCGCGTTGTTCACGAGTACGTCGATGCGGCCGTAGCGTTCACCGACCCGGGCGACGAAGCGCTCGACCGCTGCGGTGCTCAGGATATCCGCGATTTCATGCAGGACGGTGACACCATGCGCCGCAGCGAGGCTGTCGGCCGCCGCCTTCAAGGTCGCGTCCGTGCGTCCGCAGATCGCGAGCGAAGCGCCAGCCGCAGCGCATAGCTCCGCGGTCGCCCGCCCGATGCCGCGACTGCCGCCGGTGATCACGACGACCTTGCCTTCCAGTATGCGCGTAGGCATCGCGATCAGCCTTGGTTCCTAGAACGGGTCATGAAGGTGAAGTTCGCCTTGCGGTGCATTCCGCGGCGTATGGCATCCACCGGCACCACGTCGGCAGGCGCGACGCTCGCGAAATTGATCCCGGGGCCGTAGCGGTCGACCAGCCACGCCGCTTTTTCCTGAGCACCGATGAGACCGAGTTCGAAGAGCAGATATTCGTTCTTTCCCAGCCCGGCGACTCTGTCGAGCGCCGTGGGATCTGCAGCGTAAATCTCCTGGATCTCCGCGCTTTCCAGGTAGACCTTCGACACGCCGAGCCCGATATCGCGCAGGATCTGTTCGCAGATCGCGTCCACGTCGAAAACCCGGTCGCGGTTCTTGCGCCCCATTTCGGTGTAGACCTCGAGCCCCAGCGACTTCGCCTCGGCGATGAGGTCTGCACGATGATTCGCTTCGAGCGGCTCGATTACGTCCTCGCTCATTTCGACGCCGACGAAACCCACGTCGCGGACGCGCTTGAGGAACTCGGGGATCTTCTTCTGCTGGACGGCGAGCTGAAACGGGATGCCGCCCGGAACAACCTGGATGCCGTACGAATTGTAGAGCCCGATCTTTTTCTGCAGCCAGTCTGCAGTCAACCGGTACGACAATCCTGCGTGGTCCGTGATCTTCGCGTAATCGATGATCGACGCCGCGACCTCGCAGACGTCC